>Ga0070741_10006455_pt1 | contig 25150 bp, 21 predicted proteins | sample Coa_R1_4_FD_66440 | JGI IMG/M metagenome (GOLD analysis project Ga0070741, IMG submission 66440) | Surface soil microbial communities from Centralia Pennsylvania, which are recovering from an underground coalmine fire - Coalmine... | ecosystem: Environmental > Terrestrial > Soil > Unclassified ... | reverse complement strand
TCGAGCACAAGGCGGCCAGCCAGCGTCCGTTCGAGGCGGTGAAGGCCGACATCGAGCGGCTGCTCGCGCAGCGGCAGGCGCGCGAGATCGCCGCGAAGCGCGGCGCCGAGCGGCTCGCGCAGCTGAAGAAGGGCGACGTCAAGGGCGTCGCGTTCGCGCCGGCGAAGACCGTGAGCCGCGAGAAGGCCGCGGGGCTCGCGCCGGCGGCGGTGTCGCGCGTCTTCAGCGTGGACGCGTCCGGGCTGCCCGCGTACGTGGGCGTCGAGGTGCCCGCGGGCTACGCGCTGTACCGGGTGAGCAAGGTGATCGACACGGAGCCCGACGAGGCGCGCCAGCGCGCGGTCCAGAGCGAGCTCGGGCGCGCGAACGGCGAGGAGGAGTTCCGCTCCTTCCTGACGGGGCTGCGCGCCGACGTCGGCGTCGAGATCAACCGCGAGCTGCTCGACAAGAAGCCGCAGTAGGGCCGCGGTCGCGTCTTATGCGCCGCCGGCTTCCGTCGGCATGCCGCCCACGGTGGTGCTGAAGCCGGCGTCGACGTGCACCACCTCGCCCGTCACCCCCGCCGCCAGGTCCGACAGCAGGAACGCCGCCGCGTTGCCGACGTCGTCGATCGTGACGTTGCGCCGCAGGGGCGCGTGCTCCTCGACGTGCTTGAGGATCTTGCCGAAGCCCGCGATGCCGGCCGCGGCCAGCGTCTTGATCGGGCCGGCGGAGATCGCGTTCACGCGTATGCCCTTGGGCCCCAGGCTCGCCGCCAGATAGCGCACGCTCGCCTCGAGGCTCGCCTTGGCGAGTCCCATGGTGTTGTAGTTCGGGACGGTGCGCTCCGCGCCGAGGTAGGTGAGGGTGAGCAGCGCGCCGCGGCGGCCCTGCATCAGCGGCAGCGCGCCCTTCGCCAGCGCGCCGAAGCTGTAGGCGCTGACGTCGTGCGCGACGCGGAACGCCTCGCGCGACAGGCCCTCGAGGAAGTCGCCCGCGATCGCCTCGCGCGGCGCGAACGCGATCGCGTGCACGACGCCGTCGAGACCGTCCCACTCCGCTCGCAGCGACTCGAACAGCCGCGCGATCTCGTCGTCGCTCGCGACGTCGCAGGGCACCGCCAGGCGGCTGCCGAGCTCGGCCGCCATCTCGGTGACGCGGTCCTTGAAGCGCTCGTTCTGGTAGGTGAAGGCGAGCTGCGCGCCCTCGCGCTTCGCCGCCTTCGCGATGCCCCAGGCGATCGAGCGGTTGGAGAGCAGGCCGGTGACGAGTATGCGTTTGCCTTCGAGCAGCGCCATCGCGGATTCCTCGGGAAGAGCGCCCGATTATAGCGGACGCTCGCGCGGCGCCCGGGTGACGGTGCGCGGCCGCTTCCGCTAAACTCGGGTCGTGCGCGGGCCGTTTCTCCGGCGGTTGGTCCTCCTGGCGCTGCTGGCGTGCGGCCTGTCCGGCTGCGGCCGCGTCTGGAACGATCCGTATCCCGCGGACGAGCGCGGCCGCGACATCCTCTACACCTTCTTCATCGAGCGGCCGAAGCACCTCGACCCGGCGCAGTCGTACACGTCCGACGAGTACGACATCATCCAGGAGATCTACGAGCCGCCGCTGCAATACCACTACCTGAAGCGCCCCTACGAGCTCGAGGCGACGACGGCGACCGAGGTCCCGAAGCCGCGTTATCTCGACGCGGACGGCCGGCCGCTGCCGGCCGACTCCGACCGCGTCGCGTACAGCGAGTACGACATCCACATCAAGCCGGGGATCATGTACCAGCCGCACCCGGCGTTCGCGACCGACGGCAAGGGCGCGCCGCTGTACCTGTCGCTCGCGGAAGGCGACGTGCGCTCGAAGTACAAGCTGTCCGACTTCCCGAAGACCGGCACGCGCGAGCTGGTCGCCGAGGACTACGTCTACCAGATCAAGCGGCTCGCGCACCCGCGGATCGTGTCGCCGATCTACGGCCACATGACCGACTACATCGTCGGGCTGAAGGAGCTCGGCGACCGCCTGCGGCGCGACAACGCCGCGATCGCCGCCGCGCACCGCGCGCGCTACGGCGCCGCGGACACCGAGCTGCCGTGGCTCGACCTGCGCGGCTACGAGCTCTCCGGCGTGCACGCGGTCGACCGCTACACCTACCGCGTGCGCATCAAGGGCAAGTATCCGCAGTTCGTGTACTGGCTCGCGATGCCCTTCTTCGCGCCGGTGCCCTGGGAGGCCGACCGCTTCTACTCCCAGCGCGGGATGAGCGAGGGCCGCAACCTCACGCTCGACTGGTACCCGGTCGGCACCGGGCCGTACATGCTCGCCGAGAACGACCCGAACTCGCGCATGGTGCTCGCCGCGAACCCGAACTTCCACGGCGAGACGTATCCCTCGCAGGGCGAGCCCGGCGACGCCGCCGCGGGGCTGCTCGCCGACGCGGGCAAGCGCCTGCCGTTGAACGAGCGCATCGTGTTCACGCGCGAGAAGGAGAGCATCCCGCTCTGGAACAAGTTCCTGCAGGGCTACTACGACGCCGCGGGCATCGGCTCGGACAACTTCGACCAGGCGGTGCGCATCAGCGTCGGCGGCGACGCGGCGCTCTCGCCCGAGATGGAGCAGCGCGGCATCCGCCTGCGCACCTCGGTCGCGACCAGCACCTTCTACCTCGCGTTCAACTTCCAGGACGCGGTCGTCGGCAACAAGGGCGACGCGCGCGCGCGCGAGCGCGCGAGGAAGCTGCGCCAGGCGGTCTCGATCGCGATCGACTGGGAGGAGTACATCTCGATCTTCGCGAACGGCCGCGGGCTTCCGGGCATGGGCCCGCTGCCGCCCGGGATCTTCGGCTACCACCAGGGCGACGCCGAATACAACCCGGTCGTCTACGAGCGCGGCCCCGACGGCAAGCCCCGGCGCAAGAGCATCGAAGCCGCGAAGAAGCTGCTCGCCGAGGCCGGCTACCCGGACGGCCGCGACGCGGCGACCGGGCAGCCGCTGGTGCTGTACCTGGATACCACCGAGCGCGGCCCCGACGACGCGTCGCGGCTCAACTGGTACCGGCGGCAGTTCGCCAAGATCGACGTCCAGCTCGAGATCCGCTCGACCGACTACAACCGCTTCCAGGACAAGATCCGCTCGGGCAACACGCAGATGTTCTTCCTCGGCTGGAACGCGGACTACCCCGATCCCGAGAACTTCATGTTCCTGCTCTACGGCCCGAACGGCACGCAGGATGGCGAGAACAAGGCGCGCTACTCGAACCCGGTCTTCGACCGGCTGTTCGAGCAGATGAAGAACATGGAGAACGGCCCGAAGCGCCAGGCGATCATCGACGAGATGGTGAAGCTCGCGCGCGACGACGCGCCCTGGGTGTGGGGCTTCCACCCGAAGGACTACGCGCTCTCGCACGCCTGGGTGCACAACAGCAAGCCGAACAAGATGGCGCGCAACGGCCTCAAGTACATCCGCGTCGACACGGCGCTGCGCGAGGCGAAGCGCGAGGAATGGAACCGGCCCGACATCCGGCCGCTCGTGCTGATCCTCGCCGCGCTCGCGCTCGCGAGCATCCCCGCCTGGATGAGCTACCGGCGGCGCGAGCGCCTCGCGGCCCGGCCCGCGGCGCAGTCGACGGGCGCGCCGGCTTGATCGCGTACATCGTCCGCCGGATGCTGTACGCGATCCCGATCCTGGTCGGGGTCAACCTGTTCACGTTCGTGCTGTTCTTCGAGGTCAACACGCCCGACGACATGGCGAGGCTGCAGCTCGGGACGCGGCGCATCACCGCCGAGGCGGTCGAGCGGTGGAAGGCCGAGCACGGCTACGACAAGCCGCTGTGGTACAACGACCGCGCCGCCGGAGCCGGCCGGGTCACCGACACCGTATTTTTCGACAAGTCGGTGCGCCTGTTCGCGTTCGACTTCGGCAACGCGGACGACGGCCGCTCGATCCGCCACGAGATCGCGACGCGCATGTGGCCGAGCCTCGCGGTGCAGCTGCCGGTGTTCCTGGTCGGGATCGCGGTGAACATCACATTCGCGCTGCTCATGGCGTTCTTCCGCGGCACGTATCTGGATTTCTGGGGCGTGGTGCTGTGCGTGGCGATGATGTCGATCTCCGGTCTGTTCTACATCATCGGCGGACAGTTCGTGTTCTCCAAGATCTGGAATCTGGTCCCGATCTCCGGCTACTCGAGCGGCGTCGACGCGTTCAAGTTCCTCGTGCTTCCCGTCGTGATCGGCGCCGTCAGCGGCATCGGCTCCGGCGCGCGCTGGTACCGCACCGTCTTCCTCGAGGAGGTCGGCAAGGACTACGTGCGCACCGCGCGCGCGAAGGGGCTGGCCGAGACCACGGTGATGTTCCGGCACGTGCTGAAGAACGGGCTGATCCCGATCCTCACGGGGGCGGTGGTCGTCATCCCGACGCTCTTCATGGGCGCGCTGATCATGGAGTCTTTCTTCGGCATCCCCGGGCTCGGCAGCTATACGATCGACGCGATCCAGAACCAGGATTTCTCGGTCGTGCGCTCGATGGTGTTCCTCGGGGCGGTGCTCTACATCGTCGGGCTGCTCCTGACCGACATCTCGTACACGCTCGCCGATCCGCGGGTGCGGTTCGAATGAGGAGCGCGCCGTGCCCGTGATCCTCTGGACCGACGCGCTCGTGTTCGTCCTGGTCGCGGCCATCGGCGCCTACGTTCTCTACGCCCGCCGCCAGCCGCACCTGCGCCGGCCGTGGGGCCGCGTGCGGCAGAGCGCCGCGGGCATGTCGGCGCTGGTCGTGCTCGCGGTGTTCGTGGCGATCGGCCTGGCGGACTCGCTGCACTACCGGCCAGCGCTCGAGCGCCAGGGCGGCCGCGGCGGGATCGCGTACTCGACCGCGGTGCTGTCGCTGTTCGACGCGCTCGCCGCGCCGCTGTGGTCGCATCGCGAGCGCACGTATTCGGCGCCTTTCGCGACGCGCGCGTTCGCGCGCGAGACGCTCGAGGTGCCGGGCCCCGACGGCAAGCCGCGCGAGGTGCGGGAGTTTCCCCGGCTCGCCTGGGGCGGGGCGCACCTGAAGGACGAGTCGGACCGGGACCGCGACGTCGCGCTGCGCGCGCTCGCCGGGATGGCGGCCGCGGCGCTGGCGTGGGCCGCGCTCGCGGGGGCGGTCGCGCGGCGCACGTCGTGGCGCGCGATCTGGAGCGGCGGCACGCCGTTTCCCTGGGCGGCCGTGCTGGTCACGGCGGGGGGGCTGCTCGCGCTCGCCGGGCCGATACTGGCGCTGTGCGCGCACTACCACGTCCTCGGCACCGACAAGGTCGGCCGCGACGTCTTCTACCTCGCGCTGAAGAGCGTGCGCACCGCGCTGGTCATCGGCACGGTCACGACGCTGATGATGCTGCCCTTCGCGCTCGCGCTCGGCATCATGGCGGGCTATTTCCGCGGCTGGATCGACGACGCGATCCAGTACGTCTACACGGTGATCAATTCCATCCCGGGCGTGCTGCTGATCGCCGCGTTCATCCTGATCGCGCAGGTGTTCATCGACCAGAACGCGGGCCTGTTTCCGACCGCCGCGCAGCGCGCCGACGTGCGCCTCGTGGTGCTGTGCGGCGTGCTCGGCATCACGGGCTGGACCGGCCTCGCGCGGCTGCTGCGCGGCGAGACGCTGAAGCTGCGCGAGCTCGAGTTCGTGCAGGCGGCTCAGGCCTTCGGCGTGCGCGACGCGCGCATCATGACGCGCCATGTGCTGCCGAACGTGATGCACATCGTGCTGATCTCGCTCGCGATCGACTTCTCGGGCCTGGTGCTCGCCGAGGCCGTGCTCTCGTACGTCGGCGTCGGCGTCGACCCCTCGATGATCAGCTTCGGCACGATGATCAACGCGGCGCGCCTCGAGATGTCGCGCGAGCCGATGGTATGGTGGACGCTCGCGGCGGCGTTCACCTTCATGTTCGCGCTCGTCCTCGCCGCGAATCTGTTCTCCGACGCCGTGCGCGACGCGTTCGATCCGAGGACCCGGGTGGGCGGGCTGCTGCCGGTATGAGCGAGACGCTCCTCAGAGTCCAGGGCCTGAAGACCGTCCTCTACGGCGGCGGCGGGCCGGTGCGCGCGGTCGACGGCATCGACCTCGAGATCCGGCGCGGCGAGACCTTCGCGCTGGTCGGCGAGTCGGGCAGCGGCAAGTCGATGACCGCGCTCTCGATCATGCGCCTGCTGCCCGAGACCGGGCGCATCGCCGCGGGCAAGGTCGAGCTCGAGGGCACCGACCTGCTCGCGCTGCCCGAGGCGGCGATGCGCGTCGTGCGCGGGCGCCGCGTGGCGATGATCTTCCAGGAGCCGGCGACGAGCCTCAACCCGGTGCTGACGGTCGGCTACCAGATCCGCGAGGTGCTCGAGCGGCACACGCCGCTGAAAGGCGCCGCGATCGGACGCCGCGTGGTCGAGCTGATCGAGTCGGTCGGGATCCCGGACGCCGAGCGCCGCGCGACCGAGTACCCGTTCCAGCTCTCGGGCGGGATGAAGCAGCGCGCCATGATCGCGATGGCGCTCGCCGCGGGGCCGGACCTGCTGATCGCCGACGAGCCGACCACCGCGCTCGACGTCACCATCCAGGCGCAGATCCTCGAGCTGCTGCGCGGCCTGCAGAAGAAGACCGGCATGTCGATGCTGCTCATCACGCACGACCTCGGGATCGTGTCGCAGATGGCGCAGCGCGTCGCGGTGATGTACGCGGGCCACCTGGTCGAGGTCGCCGACCGCGAGCGCTTCTTCGGCGCGCCCCAGCACCCGTACTCGCGCAAGCTCTTCGCCGCGCTGCCCGACGCGGCCAAGCGCGGCGGCGAGCTGTCGGTGATCAAGGGACAGGTGCCACCGCTCACCGCGGACTTCCGCCAGTGCCGCTTCGCCGACCGCTGCGACTTCGCGTTCGAGCGCTGCTTCCGCGAGGACCCGGGATGGACGGCGACCGCCGGGGGCCAGGTCGTCCGCTGCCACCTGCGCGAGGAGAAGGGCCCGGCCGGGCCGATGGAGGCGGGGCAGGCCGCGCCCGCGGCGCGCGAGGCGGCGAGCGCGAAGCCGCTGCTCTCGGTACGCGATCTCAAGGTCCACTTCCCGATCCGCAAAGGGGTCCTGCGCCGCACGGTCGGCTGGGTCAAGGCGGTCGACGGCGTGTCGCTCGAGATCGGCGCCGGACGCACGCACGCGCTCGTCGGCGAGTCGGGATCCGGAAAGACCACGGCCGGCAAGGCGATCCTGCGGCTGATTCCCGCGACCGCCGGCGAGGTCGTGTTCGACGGGGTCGAGCTGACGAAGCTCGCCCGCGGCGAGCTGCGCGCGCGCCGCGCCGATTTCCAGATCATCTTCCAGGATCCGTATTCGTCGCTGAATCCGCGCATGCGGATCGCCGACATCCTGTCCGAGGGCATGACCGCGCTCGGCGTCGAGTCCGGCGCCGCCGCGCGATCGAAGCGCGTGGACGATCTGCTCGAGCAGGTCGGCCTTCCGCGGGATTCGCGCGAGCGCTACCCGCACGAGTTCTCGGGCGGCCAGCGCCAGCGCATCGCGATCGCGCGCGCGCTCGCGGTGCGCCCGCGGCTGATCGTGTGCGACGAGCCGACCAGCGCGCTCGACGTCTCGGTGCAGGCCCAGATCCTCAACCTGCTGAAGTCGCTGCAGCGCGACCTCGGGCTGTCCTACCTCTTCATCACGCACAACATCGCGGTGGTCGAGTACCTGGCGCACGAGGTGTCGGTGATGTACCTCGGCCGCATCGTCGAGCACGGGCCCGCGCGGCGGGTGCTGGAAGCGCCGGCGCACGCGTACACGCGGGCGCTGCTCGCGGCGGTGCCGAGCATCGAGGGCGGCCGGCCGGTGATCCGCCTCGGCGAAGGGCCGTGGCGAGGCGAGGGGGAGAAGCGGGACGCCTGAGCCCCGGGCTCAGGCGGGCGAGGTCGCCTTGGCCTTCAGCTTGGCGACGGGCTTGACGTGGTGGTGGGAGGACATCCTCTTCGTCGAGCCGCGGTAGATGAAGATCCGCTGGCCCGCCGAGAGCGCCGCGCCGATCGCGTGGTTCCAGCGCTTGAGGTCGTCGACGGTGACGCGGTAGCGCTTCGCGATCCCGAACAGCGTCTCTCCGGGCTTGACGACGTGCACGAGCTTCTTGCCGCCGCGCCGGGGCGCGTCGGGCGTCGGCTGGAAGAACGCCGCGGGCAGCGGCTCGAGGCTGCCGATGTCGGCGCCCTTGATCGGCAGCATGATCTGCATTCCCGGCGTGACGCGCGTGCGCCTGCCGATGCCGTTCACCAGCTTCAGGCGCGCGAGCGTGATGCCGTGACGCGCGGCGAGCTTCTCGAGCTTGTCTCCGTGCTTCAGGGTGTAGGTCTGCCACGAGACGAGCGGGTCGGAATGGTTCTCGAGGTTTTCCTCGAAGACCTCGACGCGGTCGGCGGGGAGGACCAGCGTCAGGCGCTGCGAGCCCGCCATCACCGGGCGCTTGTACGCCGGGTTGAGCGCGATCAGCTCCTCGATCGGCATCTCGGCGAGCTTGGCCGCGACGCGGATGTCGATATCCTTGTCGGTGTCGACGGTGACGAAGTAGGGCTCGTTCGGGATCGGGTCGAGGTTCAGGCCGTACGCCGCCGGGTTCATCACGATGTTCTTCAGCGCCTGCAGCTTGGGCACGTAGTACTTGGTCTCGCGCGGCATCGACAGGTGCAGGTAGTCGGTCGGCAGGCCCTTCTTCTTGTTCTTGGCGATCGCGCGAGCGACCGCGTTCTCGCCCCAGTTGTACGACGCGAGCGCGAGGTGCCAGTCGCCGTGCAGCTCGTACAGGTACTGGAGATAGTCGAGCGCGGCGGTGGTCGAAGCGAGGATGTCGCGGCGCTCGTCGAACCACCAGTTCTGCTTGAGCTTGTAGTTCTTGCCCGTCGACGGGATGAACTGCCACAGCCCCGAGGCGTGCGCGCGCGAGTACGCCATCGGGTTGAACGCGCTCTCGACCATCGGCAGCAGCGCGAGCTCGGTCGGCATGCCGCGCTTCTCGATCTCTTCCACGATGTGATACATGTAGCGCCGGCTGCGCGCGACCATGCGCTCGAAGTACGCCTTCTGGCTCGCGTAATACACCTGGCGGTTGCGCACCAGCGGGCTGTCGAGGTTCGGCATCGAGAAGCCGCGGCGGATGCGGTCCCACAGGTCGTCGGGCGACTTGGTGAGGTCGAGCGCGCGCGGCAGCGTGATCGGATCGTGCACCTCGCGCCGCTGCAGCGACGCGTCGCGCGGCGTCGACGGGGTGTCGAGGATCGCCTTCGGCCTGGCCTCGGGCGGAGCGCTCGACCACAGGAAGTCGGGGATGGCGGCTGACGAAGATGCGGCCTCGGCGCGCGCGGCGGCAGGCGCCAGCGCGGCGAGCAGGGCCATCACAACCGTTATGCAGCGTCCCAAGAGGGCTCCGTCAGTCCTCGGTGGCAGCGCGCATGGTATCCAGCCTCTCGAGCCTGGTCAAGGAAGTTACTCAATAAAAAGAGGTTTTTAACCTTAGCCCGGCTCGGGAAAAACCTGAATGTCGTGCGTGTATCGAATCGACCGTCGGGTGGCCCCTTTGGTTCCTATCGGTGTACGGAGGCGGCCGCTTCGTCGGGCGCGGGAGACGCCCCTGCCGAGGCTCAAGACTTGTTTTTCCACTCGCGCAGGGCGGCGAAAACCCCCGCCGCGTCGCCCGCCCGGTGTCCCAGATACTTGCTCGCCGCCTCGACGACCGCCGGCTCGCGCACGCGCAGGAAGGGGTTGGTCGCCTTCTCGCGGCCTATCGTCGACGGGACGGTCGGCAGCCCGCGCTCGCGCAGCTTCGCGTCGCTTGCCTCGCGCGCGAGCAGCTGCGGATTCCCCGGTTCGACCAACCGGGCGAAGCCGATATTCGCGAGGGTGTATTCGTGTCCGCAGTAGACGAGCGTGTCGTCGGGCAGGGCCGCCAGCTTCTCGAGCGACGCGTGCAGCTGCGCCGGCGTGCCTTCGAAGACGCGGCCGCAGCCGCAGGCGAAGAGCGTGTCGCCGCAGAACAGGAGCTTTGCCCCATAATAGGCGATGTGCGCGCGCGTGTGCCCCGGGATGTCGAGCACCTCGAGCGAGAGCCCGAGCTCGGGGATCGTCACCGTGTCGCCGCCCGCGACCGCCCGCGTGAGCGTCGCGATCGGCTCGCCGCGCGGCCCGTAGACCGGGCAGGGATGGCGCTCGAGCAGCTCCGCGACGCCGCCGACGTGGTCCTGGTGGTGATGCGTGGCGAGGATCGCGGCGAGCCCCAATCCTTCGGAGGCGAGATAATCCAGCACCGGGCGCGCCTCGCCCGGGTCGACCACCGCGGCGTGGCGGCCTTTGCGCAGCGTCCAGACGTAGTTGTCCTTGAACGCTCGCAGGGGAACGACGTCGGGCGACGTGAACTGCGGATCCTGGGCCATTAACGGGTCATTGTCTTGGACGCGACGGAAAAGTCAATGCTGTCGAAATGGTTCCACACCCCGGCCGGGCGCTACGTGCTCGACTGGGAGCAGGGGCAGTTCGACAGCGCGGTCGACGACGTGTTCGGCTACAACGCCGTGCAGATCGGGCTCCCCGGGATCGACTTCCTGCGACAGTCGCGCATCGCGCTCAAGGTGCGCGCGGGCGTCGACGCGGGGGCCGGCCTGCTCACCGAGGCGGGCCGCCTGCCGCTCGCCTCGCAGAGCATCGACCTCGTGGTGCTGCCGCACGTCCTGGAGTTCGCCGAGCAGCCGCACCAGATCCTGCGCGAGGCCGAGCGCGTGCTCATGCCCGAAGGCTCGGTCGTCATCTCCGGGTTCAATCCCCTGTCGCTGTGGGGCGCGAAGCGCGCGTTCGTGCGCCGGCGGCCCGAGCGCCCCGTGCCCTGGTCCGGGAAGTTCCTGGGGCTGCTGCGCCTCAAGGACTGGCTGTCGCTCCTCGGCTTCGAGCTGAACGGCGGCCGCTTCGGCTGCTACGCGCCGCCCTTCACGCAGACGCGCTGGCTGCAGCGCTTCCGCTTCATGGAGAAGGCGGGCGAGCGCTGGTGGCCGGTGCTCGGCGGCATCTACGTCGTGCGCGCGGTCAAGCACACCGTCGGCATGCGGCTGGTCGTCCCGAACTGGCGCGACAAGCGCAAGCGCGCCGAGGCGCTCGCGCCGGTCGCGCAGAAGGACAACGGGGTGCACGCGAAGCAGCGCCGGCGCGATGGCTGAGCCGGTGCGCATCTACGCCGACGGCGCCTGCCGCGGCAACCCGGGTCCGGGCGGCTGGGGCGCGATCCTGCGCTTCGGCAGCGAGGAGAAGGAGATCTTCGGCGGCGAGCCGCAGACGACCAACAACCGCATGGAGCTCACCGCCGTCATCCGCGCGCTCGAGGCGCTGAAGCGGCCCTCGGTGGTCGAGGTCTACACCGACTCGCAGTACGTCCAGAAGGGCATCAGCGAGTGGCTCCCGGACTGGAAACGCCGCGGGTGGAAGACGGCGGACAAAAAGCCGGTGAAGAACCGCGAGCTCTGGGAGGAGCTCGACCGGATGAGAGCCCAGCATCGCGTGACCTGGCACTGGGTCCGCGGCCACGCCGGTCATCCCGAGAACGAGCGCGCCGACGCGCTCGCCAACCGCGGCGTCGATTCGCTGGCGCGCTAGAGGTTCTGCGCCGCGAGCCGGACCCAGAGGACGCCGAGCGTCATCGAGCCGGCGAGAAAAGCCGCGAAGCGCAGCGGCACGTAATTGATCCCGATGTGGATCGCGGCGTGCGCGGCACGCGCTCCGACGAACACCCACGCCAGCGCGACCTGCGCGGCGTCGAACTTTCCGGTCGCGAGCATCAGCGCGCAGGCGACGTAGAAGAGGAGCGGCATCTCGAGCAGGTTCATGTAGGCCCGCGCCGGGCGCTCGATCCATTCGGCCGGCGAGTCCACGGCGTAGGTCTGGAAATAGCGCAGCGTGGCCTGCCCGCGGACGACCGCCGCGTTGCGCCACGCGACCATCAGGCACCAGACCAGGGCCGTGAGCGCGACCAGCGCGACCACCGGCCGGATCAGGGCTTGCGGCCTCGGGTCGAACTGCGCCGCGCCCGGAGTCGCGGCGACGACCATCACCAGCATCGCCACGAACACCGCGAGGACCGCGGCGATAGGGACATACGTCTTGACGGCGGTACGCATGGCGCCTCCTCGTGTGTTATTCCGGAATGGTGACCACGGCGGTCATCAGTCCCCAAAGCCAGTTGATCTTGTACCGCTCGAGCCTGACGTGCGTGAATCCCGCCCGCTTGAGCAGACCGAGACATTCCTTCTCCCGGTACGTCCGGTAGAACGCCCGGTTCGTCAGCCTGAGATACTGATTGCAGATCCGGCAGGCCAGGTAGTCGTCGCACCAGTCGGTCAGGACGATCGCCCCTCCCGGGCGCAGGACGCGCGCCATTTCGCGCAGCGCGGCGACGGGGTGCGTGACGTAGTGGAACATGTTGCAGGACACGACCCTGTCGAAGCTGCCCGGCTTCCACGGGAGCGCGTCGGCGTAGCCGATCCTCAGGTCCTCCCTGCCGCTCAGCTTGCCCGCCGCGACGGACAGCATCTCCGCGACCGGATCGAGCCCGGCGAGCACCGCCTCCGGATACTTCGCGCGCAGCCGCCGCAGCAATTCGCCGGTGCCGCAGCCGACGTCGAGCACTCGGGCCGAGGGCGCCATCGGCAGGCGCCGAAGCGTCTCCCGCGTCGTGGCCTCGAGATAGAACGCCCACTTCTCGTCGTAGCGCTCGGCGGCTTTCGCGTACTCGGCTACGATGGGATCGGCCATGGCACGATGTTGCGCGGCGGCACCGATTTGTGCAATATGGTCCGAAAGCGGAGGCGAGGGCATGACCACGGCGCTTCTGATCGTCCACGGGCTGCTCGCCGTCGCGCTGCTCGGCGCGATCACGCACCAGACGGCGAGCGTGTGGCTGCCCGGGCGCAGGCCCGCGGAGTCCTTCGTCGCGCGGTTCCGCACGGTGCCCGCCGCGTCGTACGCGAACGCCATCGTCGTCCTGTACCTGCTCACCGCCACGCTGGGGGCGATCATCTATCCCGAGTACCGGATCAGCATACGGGTCGTGCTCGAGCAGCTCGGGCTGCGCACGCAGAACGGCGCCTTCGAGCTGAAGGAGCACTTCGCGACGGTCGGGCTCGCGGCGCTGCCCGCGTACTGGGTTTTCTGGCGCCAGCCGCTCGACGCGGCGCACGCGCGCACGCGCGCGATCCTCACCGCGCTGCTCGCGTTCATCGTCTGGTGGAATTTCCTGGTCGGGCACATCCTCAACAACATCCGCGGATTCGGATCGTGACGCGCCGCGCCCTGCCGGTCTTCGCGACGGTGTTCACGGTGGTTTTCACCGTGACCTACCTGGTGGCCGTCTGGAAGAACTACGCGCTGTTCACCTACGACGCGGCGACCGGACGGTTCGCCGCGGGAGTGCAGCGGCCCGGCGAAGGGGAAGGCGTCGCCATGTACTGGTATGGCTGGATGGCCACCGCGGGCCTGGCCGGTCTGGCCTCGGCGGTCGCGGCATCCTTCGTCCCCGAGCGCCTGGCGCGCAAGCTGTGGTCCGGCTGGTCCTGGCTCGTGCCGCTCTGCGTCGTGCTGGTATTCTCGTACCTTCTGAGAAACTATTTCCTCCGCTAGGAGGCGAACATGTGGAGATTTCCGATCGCGCTCGCGTGCCTCGTGCTCGGCGCGTCCTCGGCATGGGCGGGAGGGGAGAACGCCGACCTGATGGACGAGCATTCCGAGGACGAAGGGCCGCCTTACTTCGGCTTCGTCCGCGACGTCCGCGGCAACCCGCTCAAGGACGCGAAGGTGAGCCTGAAGTTCGCCAAGGCCAACATCACCTACGTCATCCAGACCAACGTGCTCGGGATGTACCGGATGCGCAATCCGAACAAGGACTGGAAGCCCGAGGACCTCACGATCTCCTGCGCCAAGGAGGGCTATCGCCAGACGCGGGCGCTGCGGCGCACGGCGAACGTCGGCGGCAAGGCGGCGATCGAGACCGAATGCCAGATGCAGAAGGACTGACCCGCGTCGCGGGCATCCGCTGCATCGCCCTGCTGGCGCTGCTCGCGCCGGCCCGCGCCGTCGCGGCGCAGGACATCGCGCTGCGCTACGGAATGGCGATCTCGGCGCAGAAGAGCATCTATTCGCTGCCGGTCGCGGTCGCCGAGCGCGAAGGCCTGTTCCGGCGCGAGGGGCTCGACTTCCGCCTGGTGATCCCGCTGCCGGGCGGGTCCGACAAGATGATCGACGCGCTCCACGACGACACCGTCGACGTGACGCACGTCGCGACGCCGTTCCTGGTGCGGGCCGCGCTCGCGGGCTCCGACGCGGTCGCCGTGGCGGCGGAGTTCAACAACCCGATCTATTCTCTCGTGGCCCGGCCCGACATCGCGAAGATCGCCGACCTGCGGGGCAAGGTGGTCGGCCTCGCCGATCCCGGCGGCAGCATCACGATCTCGATCCGCAAGCTGCTCGAGCTGCGCGGCCTTAGCGAGGCGGACATCCAGGTGCGGACCATCGAAGGCACGCCCGCCCGGCTGAGCTGCCTGCAGCGCGGCGAATGCGCCGCGGTGCCGCTCGGCCAGCCGCAGGACCTCGTCGCGGCGAGCGAGGGCTACCGTGTGCTCGGCGTGTCGACCGAGGCGGTGCCGGAATTCGTCTACACCGTGACCGCGGTGCGGCGCTCGTGGGCCGCGGCGCATCCGGACGCGGTGGTGCGCTACGTGCGCGCGCTCGCGGCCGCGTTCGCGATCATCCGGGACCCGTCGAGGCGCGCTTCGGTGGCGAAGATCATCGTCGAGACGACCGGCGTCGCGCCCGGCATCGCCGAGCGCACGCTCGCGCTCTACTTCGAGCCCGAGCGCAAGGTGCTGCCGATGCGCGGCGAGATCGACATGAAGGGCTTCGCGCGGGTGATCGCGTTCATGGGCGAGGCGGGGCAGCTGCGCGCGCCGCTGCCCGCGCCCGAGCGCTTCGTCGACACGCGATACCTGCGCGACGCGGGCGTGCGCTAGCGCGCCGCGCTGACCTGCCGCGGCGACCAGCCGCCCCCGAGCGACTTCATCAGGTCGACCGTCGCCGAGAGCAGCGCCTGGCGGTTCCTGAGGTACGCGAGCTCGGCGTCGTTGGCGGTGCGCTGCGCGTCGAGCACCTCGAGGAACGCGGAATAGCCGGCCTCGTAGCGCAGGCGCGCGAGGCGCAGCGCGCGGCGCGCGGCCTCGACCTGCGCCTGGTAGTCCTGCTCGGCGCTGGAGGTGGATTGCACGCTCGCGAGCGCGTCGGCGACCTCGCGGAACGCGGTCTCGACCGCCTTCTGGTAGCCCGCGACCGCCTGGCGCTCGCGCGCGCCGGCGGCGTCGGTGCGCGCGCGGTAGCGGCCCGCGTCGAAGAGCGGGAGTGACAACCCGAAGCCGAGCGACCAGATGCGGCTGCCCGAGTCGTGGAGCGAAGAGAGCGCGTTGCTCTCCACGCCGGTCGAGCCGGTGAGCGAGATGGTCGGAAACATCGCGGCCTTGGCGACGCCGATCTGCGCGTTCGCGGACACGAGAAGCTCTTCGGCCTGGCGCACGTCGGGGCGCCGCTCGAGCAGCGCCGACGGCAGGCCCGCGGGCGGCAGCGCCGGTGTCGGCAGCACGCGCACGTCACCCTCGCCGACCGCGAGGTCGAGGCGGCCGGTCAGGGCGGCGAGCTGGTGCTCGAGCAGCGCGCGCTGGCGCTGCAGCTCGCGCAGCTGCACGGCGATCGCGGCGCGCGCCGTCTCGGCCTGCGCGACCTCGAGGTCGGACGCGATTCCGCCGGCGGCGCGCTTCCTCACGTAGGCGAGCGACTCGTCGCGGTTGGCGAGCGTCTCGCGCGTGACGATGAGCTGCGCGTCGAGCGAGCGCACGCCGAAGTAGGCCTGCGCGGTCAGCCCCGAGAGCGTCAGCGCGACCACGTCGCGGGCGTAGCGCGAGGCGAGGGCCTGCGCGCGCAGGGCCTCCACGCCGCGCCGCAGGCGGCCCCAGAAGTCGAGCTCGAACGCCGTCGTGAGCGCGAGCCGGATGTCGGTGCGGATCGACGGAACGCCGGGCGGGATCAGCCCGGTGGTCGTGCTCGCGCGCGAGCGCCCGGCGTTGCCCTGCGCGTCGATCTCGGGCAGGAACGCGGCGTTCGCCTCGCGCAGGTTGGCGTCGGACTCCTCGATCCTCGCCACGGCCTGGCGGATGTCGGCGTTGCGCTCGAGCGCCGAGGCGACGAGGTCGTCGAGCAGCGGATCGCCATAGAGCTTCCACCAGTCGGCCGGCACGCGCGCTTCCGCCGGAGTCTGAGCCGAAGCCTGCGCGGGCGCGGCCTGCGCGCCGGGGTACGCCGCGGGCAGCTCCATCGTCGGGCGCTCGTAATCCGGTCCGACCATGCAGCCGGCGAGCAGGGCCGCCGCCGCGAGCGCGGGGACGAGACGGCGCGTCATGCGTGGGTCTCGCCGGGATGCGCCTGCAGGCGCTCCCGGCGCTTCTTCCGCAGGCCGGCGAGCACGATGAAGAACCACGGCACGAACAGCGTCGCGATGAAGGTCGCCGCGAGCATGCCGCCGAACACGCCCGTGCCCATCGACTGGCGCGCGGCGGCGCCGGCGCCGGTGGCGACCACCAGCGGCACGACGCCGAGCACGAAGGCGAGCGAGGTCATCACGATCGGGCGGAAGCGCTGGCGCGCCGCCGCGATCGCGGCGTCGTAGAGCGACATGCCCTGGGCCGCGTTCTGCTGCGCGAACTCGACGATCAGGATCGCGTTCTTGGCGGCGAGGCCGATCAGGGTCACGAGGCCGATCTGGAAGTAGACGTCGTTGGTCATCCCGCGCGCGAGCACGGCGGCGAGCGCGCCGAGCAGCGCGAACGGCACCGCGAGCAGCACCGCCACCGGCAGCGACCAGCGCTCGTAGTTCGCCGACAGGATCAGGAACACCATGACGATCGCGAAGCAGAAGGCGATGATCGACGCCTGGCCGGTGCGCTTCTCCTGGAACGCCTGCCCGGTCCACTCGAGCGTGTACCCGGCGGGCAGCACCTGCGCCGCCACCTGCTCGACCTTGGCGATCGCCTGGCCCGAGCTCACCCCCGGCGCGGCGCCGCCGAGCACCTTGGCGGCGACGAAGCCGTTGTAGCGGTCGAGCTGGTCGGGCCCGACGATGCTCTGCACGCGCACGAGCGACTTGATCGGGACCATCTCGCCGCTCGAGGCCGAGCGCACGTAGACGTTGCCGAGGTCCTCGGGACGGATCCGGTACTGCGGATCGGCCTGCACCTGCACGCGGTAGGTGCGGCCGAACTTGTTGAAGTCGTTCACGTAGAGGGCGCCCATCGTGCTCTGCAGCGCGTCGAACACGTCCGACAGCGGCACGCCGAGCGAGAGCGCCTTCTCGCGGTCGACGTCGACCAGCAGCTGAGGAACCGCCGGCCGGAAGAAGCTGTTGATGCCCGCGAGGTCGGGCTGCTTGCGCAGCTCGCCCATGAATTGCTGCAGCACCTGGTTGAGCTGCTGCGGATCGGCGTTGCCGCGGTTCTGGACGTAGGCCTCGAAGCCCCCCGCGGTGCCCAGGCCGCGGATCGGCGGCGGATTGAACGCGAACACCAGGCCCTCGTTCAGCCCGAAGCCTTTCATGCTGACATAGCGCACCACGTCGGCCGCGCTCTCCTTGCGGTCCCTCCAGGGCTTGAGCGTGACGAACAGCGTGCCGGCGCTCGTCTTGTTGCCGCCGCCGATCAGGTCGAAGCCCGTGACGGTGAACACGTGCTCGACCGCCGGGTGCTCCTGGATCGCCTTCTGGATCTGCGAGGCGACGCGGCCGGTGCGCGAGAGCGTCGCGCCGTCGGGCAGCACGATCGCGCCGAACAGGTAGCCCTGGTCCTCGGAGGGCACCAGGCTGCCCGGGACGATTCGGAACAGCCCGAGCACGATCACGATCACCGCGGCGAAGGCGACCAGCGCCCAGACGGCGTGCCGGATCGTGAGGCGAACGCCACCGGTATACCAGCCGACCGCGCGCTCGAAGCCGCGGTTGAACGGCCGGAACAGGCGGTTCTCCTCGTGCGTCGGCTTGAGCAGCAGCGCGCACAGCGCGGGCGTGAGCGTCACCGCGATGAAGCCCGAGATCACGACCGCCGTGGCGACGGTCACCGCGAACTGCTTGTACAGCTGGCCCGCGAGGCCGCCGAGGAACGCGACCGGGACGAACACGGAGCACAGCACCAGCACGATGGCGATGATGGCCCCGGTGACCTCGCGCATCGACTCGACCGCGGCGTCGTGCGGCGAGAGCTTCTTCTCGGCCATGACGCGCTCGACGTTCTCGAGCACGACGATCGCGTCGTCGACCACGATGCCGGTCGCGAGCACGATCGCGAACAGCGTCAGCGTGTTGATCGAAAAGCCGAAGATGTACAGGCCGGCGAAGGAGCCGATCAGCGAGATCGGCACGGCGATGAAGGGGATCAGCGTCGCGCGCCAGCTCTGGAGGAACAGGAACACGACGGCGAGCACGAGGACCGCCGCGATCAGCAGCGTGATGATGACCTCGTGGATCGACTCCTGGACGAAGTGGGTGGTGTCGAACGGGATGATGTAGCTCACGCCCGCCGGGAAGCCCTTGGCGACGTCGTCCATCGCCGTGCGCACCTTCTTGGCGACCTCGATCGCGTTCGCGCCCGACTGCAGGAACACGGCGACGCCGATGCTCGGGTTGCCGTCGACGGTGGTGAACGCGTCGTAGTTCGCGGCGCCCAGCTCGACGCGCGCCACGTCCTTCACGCGCAGCACGCCGCCGGGGCCGCTCGAGCGCAGGACGATGTTGCCGAACTCCTCGGGCTCGACCAGCCGGCCGCGCGTGGTCACCGTGAAGTTGAGCGCCTGGTCGGGCGGGGCGGGCTCCTGGCCGATCTTGCCGGCCGCGTACTGGTTGTTCTGGACGCGGATCGCGTTGGCGACGTCGGTCGGCGTGACGCCCAGCTGCGCCATGCGGTCGGGCTTGAGCCAGATGCGCATCGAGTAGTCGCGCGCGCCGAAGATGGTCGCGTCGGCGACGCCGGGGACGCGCTTCAGCACGTCGAGCGCGTTGATCAGCATGTAGTTGCTGAGGAAGAGCGTGTCGTAGCGCGGGTCGTTCGAGGTGACGCCGACGACGAGCAGGATGTCGATCGAGCGCTTCTGCACCAGGACGCCGGTGCGGCGCACGTCGTCGGGCAGCCGCGGCAGCGCGATCTGCACGCGGTTGTTCACCTGGATGGTGGCGTTGTTGATGTCGGTGCCGACGTCGAAGGTCGCGGTGATCGTCAGCGTGCCGTTCGAGGACGCGCTCGACTGGTAGTAGAGCAGGCCCTCGACGCCCGAGAGCTGCTCCTCGATCGGAGCGGCGACGGTCTTGGCGAGCGTCTCGGCGCTCGCGCCGGGGTAGGTCGCGGTGATCGTGACCGTGGGCGGCGAGATCTCGGGATATTGCGCGATCGGCAGCACCTGCGAGGCGACCAGGCCCGCGATCGTGACGATGATCGCCACGACCGACGCGAAGATCGGCCGCTCGATGAAGTATTTCGAGAGCACGGCCGGCGCCTACTTGGACGCGGGCGCCTTGCCGGCGGGAGCTTGCCGCCGTTGCTGCTGCGGCGCGCCGCCCGCGGGCGCGGCGCCCTGCGCGGCGGCGGGTCCGGCGTCGGCGAGCTGCGGCGCGACCGGCGCGCCGGGCCGCAGCTTCATCAGGTTGTCGACGACGACGCGGTCGCCGGGCTGCAGGCCGTCGAGGATCAGCCAGTCCTGGCCGATCCATTCGCCGGTCTTCACCGGGCGCACGGAAGCCTTGTTCTCGCCGTCCAGCACGAACACGAACTGGCCCTTCTCGGTCTGGAACACCGCCTGCTGCGGCACGAGGAACGCGTTCTTGTACTGGCCGCCGGTGAGGCGCACGCGCACGAAGTCGCCGGGCAGGATGCGGTTGCGCGGGTTGTCGAACTCGGCGCGCAGCTCCTGCGTGGCGAGCCGCGGATCGATCTGCGCGGCGGCGAAGTTGATGCGGCCCTTGACCGGATACTCGCTGCCGTCGGCGAGCACGACGCGCACCTCGGCCGAATTCGCATCGACGCGCCGGCCGGGCAGCTTGGCAAGGTCGGACTCCGACAGGCTGAAGCGGACCCAGATCGGCTGGACCTGGTTGATCGTCGTGAGCAGGCTGTCGGCGCCGGGGGAGACGAGGCTGCCCTCGGAGCGCACGATGCGTCCGGTCACGCCCGAGACCGGGGCGGTCACCTTCGTATACGAGAGATTGAGCTCGGCCTCGCGCACGCGCGCCTCGGCCGCCTGCAGCGACCCGGCCGAGAGCTTCTCGGCGGACACCGCGTCGTCGAACTCCTTCTGGCTGATCGCCTTCTGCTGGGCGAGCTCCTTCAGGCGGCCGGCCTCGCGCCGCGTCTGCTCCTGGCGCGCCTGCTCCTGCGCGAGCTGCGCGCGCGCCTGCTGCAGCGCGATCTCGTACGTCGCCGGGTCGATCTGGAACAGGGGCGCGCCGGCCTGGACGCGCTGGCCTTCGTTGTACAGGCGCTTGAGCAGGATGCCGCTCACGCGCGCGCGCACCTCGACCTCCTTCGAGCCCTGCGCCTGTCCGACCGCCTCGAGCACGATCGGCACGGGCTGCGGCTTGACCTCGCGCACCTTCGCCGGCACGGGCGGCGGGCCCTGCTGCGCGGTCGCGGCGCGCGCCGAGTCCTCGCGGCCGCAGCCGGCGAGCGATGCGGCGACGAGCGCGGAGAGGAGGAGCGACAGGCCGCGTGCGATCATGATGTGAGCGGGGTACGCGATTGTTGTACGGGAACGCGCAATTTTATACAATCATGGATGTATGTCAACTTCGAAGCACCATTAGCGGCATGCGCAGGACCAAGGAAGACTCCGAGCGGACGCGGCGGCATATCCTGGCCGCGGCGCGCAAGGTCTTCGCCAGCCAGGGCGTGACGCGGACCTCGCTCGAGCAGATCGCGCGCGCCGCCGGCGTCACGCGCGGCGCGATCTACTGGCACTTCGCGGACAAGACCGCACTGTTCTACGCGATGCGCGAGCAGGTGTCCCTGCCGATGGTCGACCGCACCGGCTTCGCCTGGTTCCCGGCGGACACGGCCGACCCGCTCGCGAGCGTCGAGCGTTTCCTGCTCGGCGTGCTGCGGACGCTCGAGACCGATCCGGCGACGCGGGAGACCTTTCAGATCATGGGCTTCAAGTGCGAGTACGTCGACGGCCTGGAGCGCGAGCTGAGCCTGCACAATAACCGCTGCACCGAGCTCTACACCAAGCTCGCCGGCGTGTATCGCCGCGCCGAGCGCGCGCGCCAGCTGCGCAAGGGACTCAAGCCGGCGCCCGCGGCGCTCGCGACCTGCAGCTTCCTGGTCGGCCTGGTGCGCCTGTGGCTCATGGACCGGGCCGGTAAGCAGGTGCGGAGCAAGGCGAAGTCCATCGTCAAGGCGCACGTCGACAGCCTGCGGCGGATGTAACGCGAGTCAGCCGGCCGTCAGGCCGCCGGCGTCAAAATGGCCGGCACGAATCCCGGAGGATGCGTGGCCACCACCGGCAAGAAGAAGGACCGGGCGCGCGTGGAGCCGTTCGCCCGCATCGGCGTGAAGGCGAAGCGCGCCATCGAGCACGTGGTGATCATCGTCAAGGAGAACCACGGCTTCGACAACTACTTCGGGACGTTCCCGGGCGCCGACGGCGCGGCGCTGCCGCGCTCGCCCAATCCGCCGCCGCACGACCCGAACCACCGCCACGACGCGTGGCTCACGCGCAAGACGACCGCGGTGCGCGCGCAGTTCACCGAGCAGGACATCCCGGCGTACTTCGCCTGGGCGCGCCAGTTCACGCTGTGCGACCGCTATTTCTCGGAGATCGCGGGGCCGTCGACGCCGAACCACCTGGCGCTGATCGCGGCGGATTCGCCGATCTTCGTCAATCCGCCGCGGTACCGGATCCCGGTCGGCGAGCCGCTGTTCGACATTCCGTCGCTGCCCGCCGCGCTCGAGAAGGCGGGGCTCACGTGGGGAAACTACGGCGGCTACGCGTTCGACTTCATCAAGAGCCTGACGAACAGCAAGCGCAAGTTCACCTCCGACCGGTTCAAGGTCGATGCGGCGAAAGGCAAGCTGCCGAACGTCTCTTGGGTTTACGCGCCGCACGACGCGAGTGAGCATCCGCCCGACGCGAACGACGCGGGCGCTCCGCTCGTGGGCAACGTCACGCACGGGATGCAATGGACCGTGGACCAGGTCAACGCGGTGGTGAAGGGCGGCCTGTGGCCGAAGACCGCGATCTTCGTCACTTGGGACGACTGGGGCGGATGGCTGGATCATGTCGATCCGCCGAACGTGGAGAAGTGGAAGCACGACCCGGCGCACCCGGAGCGCGACGGCGACCATCCGCACTGGGACGGCACGCAATTCCGCTACGGCTCGCGCGTCGGCTGCCTGGTGCTCTCGCCTTACGCGAAGAGCGGGCACGTCTCGAAGGCGCTGCACTCGCACGTGAGCCTGCTGCGCTTCTGCGGGAAGCTATTCGGGCTGCCGCCGCTCAGCGCGCGCGACGCCGCGGCGAGCGACATGTCGGACTGCTTCGACTTCAGCCGGTCACCCGCGCCGCCGCCGAAATAGCCTTTGCTTTATCGCGGCCGCCGGTTTACGCTTCGTCCCGCAGAACAAGAACGCGTAACAAGGCGGGGGAATGCGCTGCATCGTGCTCGACACCGAGACCACCGGGCTGAACGCCGCCCTGGGCGACCGGATCATCGAGCTGGGCTGCGTCGAGATACTGAACCGGCGGCCGACCGGCAACGATTTTCACCGTTACGTGAACCCCGAGCGCGCGAGCGAGGCGGGCGCGCGGCAGGTCCACGGCATCGACGACGAGTTCCTGCGCGACAAGCCGAAATTCGGCGAGATCGCGACCGAGCTCCTCGAGTATCTCCGCGGCGCGGAGGTCGTGATCCACAACGCGGCCTTCGATATCGAATTCCTGAACAACGAGCTGAAGCGGCTGGGCCTGCCGGTGATCGAGCCGGGAAAGGCCAACGACCACGGCATCACCGTCGTCGACTCGCTCGCGCTCGCGCGCGAGCTGCACCCGGGCAAGAAGAACTCGCTCGACGCGCTGTGCGAGCGCTACGCGGTGGACAACGCCCACCGGACGCTGCACGGGGCGCTGCTCGACGCGCGGCTCCTCGCCGACGTCTATCTCGCCATGACGCGCGGCCAGGACAGCCTCGCGATCGAGCTCGAGGCTCCTCGCGCGGCGGCCGCGGCCGGCGCGGGCGCGCTCGCCGGCGGGCGGCCGGCGCTCCTCGTGCTCGCGGCGAGCGCCGAGGAGCTCGCCGAGCACGAGCAGCTGCTCGCCGCGATCGACGCCGAGAGCAAGGGACACTGCGTCTGGAAGCGGCTCGACGCGGTGCCGATGCCGGATCCATCCGAGGCGGCGCTCGCCGGCGTGATGCCGATCAACCCCGCCGTCTCGCGCGCACCGGGGCCCGCGCCCTTGTAAAATCGGGTTCGTGGCGAACCCGTACGAAGTCGACCTCGAACGCAACCCCGCGAACTACGCTCCGCTGACTCCGCTCGGCTTCATCGAGCGCGCCGCGGCGGTCTACCCGGGCCGCACCGCCGTGATCCACGGCGAGCGCCGCTTCACCTGGGCCGAGACCTACGCGCGCTCGCGCCGGCTCGCCTCGGCGCTCGCGATGCGCGGTCTCGGGCGCGGCGACACGGTGGCGGTGATGCTCGCGAACACGCCCGAGATGGTCGAGTGCCATTTCGGCGTGCCGATGGCGGGCACGGTGCTGAACGCGCTCAACACGCGGCTCGACCCGGAGGCGATCGCGTTCATGCTGGAGCACTGCGGCGCGAAGCTCGTGATCGTCGACCGCGAGTACTCGGACGTGATGGCGAAGGCGCTGGCGATGCTCGAGTCGAAGCCGCCGGTGATCGACGTCGACGACCCGGAGTACCAGGGCCCCGGCCGGCGCATCGGCGCCGTGGATTACGAAGCGTTCATCGCGAAAGGGGACCCGGCATACGAATGGTCGCCGCCGAAGGACGAGTGGGACGCGATCTCGCTCAACTACACCTCGGGCACCACCGGCAACCCGAAAGGCGTCGTCTACCACCACCGAGGCGCGTACCTGAACGCGGTCTGCAACATCGTCACCTGGGCGATGCCGCACCACGCGGTCTACCTGTGGACGCTGCCGATGTTCCACTGCAACGGCTGGTGCTTCCCGTGGACGGTCGCGGCGAACGCGGGCGTGAACGTCTGCCTGCGCAAGGTCGAGGCGAAGGCGATCTTCGACCTGGTCCGCCGCCACCGCGTCACGCACTACTGCGGCGCGCCGATCGTGCACTCGACGCTGATCCACGCCGACCCCAGGCTGCGCGCCGGGATCTCGCACAAGGTGCACGCGATGGTCGCCGCGGCCGCGCCGCCCGCGGCGATGATCGAGGGCATGGAGCGCATCGGCTGGGACCTGACGCACGTCTACGGCCTCACCGAGGTCTACGGCCCGGCGACCGTGTGCGCGAAGCACGACGAATGGAAGAATCTCGACATCGGCCAGCGCACCGAGCGCATGGGGCGCCAGGGCGTGCGCTACCTGATGGAGGAAGGCCTCGCGGTGATGGACCCCGAGACGATGCGGCCCGTGCCCTCCGACGGCGAGACCATGGGCGAGATCATGTTCCGCGGCAACATCACCATGAAGGGCTACCTCAAGAACAGGAAAGCGAGCGAGGAGGCGTTCGCGGGCGGCTGGTTCCGCTCGGGCGACCTCGCCGTGCTGCAGCCCGACGGCTACGTCAAGATCAAGGACCGCGCCAAGGACATCATCATCTCGGGCGGCGAGAACATCTCCTCGCTCGAGGTCGAGGACGTGCTCTACCGCCATCCCGCGGTGCTCGCCGCCGCGGTCGTCGCCAAGCCCGATCCGAAGTGGGGCGAGACGCCGCTCGCGTTCATCGAGCTCAAGCCCGGCGCGCAGGTGAGCGAGGAGGCCCTGATCGAGCATTGCCGCGCGCACCTCGCGCGCTTCAAGGCGCCGCGCCAGGTCGTCTTCGGGCCGCTGCCCAAGACCTCGACCGGCAAGATCCAGAAGTTCATGCTGCGGCAGA
>Ga0070741_10006454_pt1 | contig 25151 bp, 24 predicted proteins | sample Coa_R1_4_FD_66440 | JGI IMG/M metagenome (GOLD analysis project Ga0070741, IMG submission 66440) | Surface soil microbial communities from Centralia Pennsylvania, which are recovering from an underground coalmine fire - Coalmine... | ecosystem: Environmental > Terrestrial > Soil > Unclassified ... | reverse complement strand
GACCGCGACGGCGTGCAGGCCGTCATCGACATCATGCTCGAGTCGGACATCCTGAAGCGCCCGCTCACGGTAGACGAGGTCGTGGACCTCTCCTACTGGCAGCGCGCGAGCCAGCGGTAGAGGAGGCAGCATGGCCGATCGTTCGCTCTACCCGACGTTTTCGGAAGCGGAGTTCGCGCGCCGGCACCAGGCCGTGCGCGCCTTCCTGGGCGAGGAGGACGCGGCGGCGCTGGTCGTCTACGGCGGGCGCAGCCTGGAAGTGCAGTACCTCACGGGCTGGCCCGGCACGCGCGAGGTCTACCTGATCTTCCCGCGGGAAGGCCCGCCAACCATGTTCGTGCAGCTCTTCAATCACCTGCCGAACGCGCAGCGGATGGCGGTGGTGGACGACGTGCGCTGGGGCGGCGTCAGCTCGCCCGACAGCGTGATCGAAAACTTGAAGGAGCGCGGCATCGAGTGCGGCCGCGTGGGGCTGGTGGGGCCGGTCCCCTGGCAGCACTACAACAAGCTGCGCGCGGGGCTGCCGCAGGTGGACTTCGTGGACCTATCGGCGCGGCTGCGGCGCCTGGAGACGGTGAAGTCCGACGAGGAGATCGAGCGTATCCGCATCGCCGCGCGCTACAGCGATCTGGCGATGCGGGCGCTGGAGGAGCAGGTGCGGCCCGGCCTGCGCGAGGACCAGCTCGCCCACATCGTGGAGACCGCCTACAGCCCCGAGGGCGGCACGCACGGCATCCACTTCATGGCGACGACGCCGATGCGCAGCCCCGCGATCGGCGTGCCGTCGCAGGTGCAGTCGCTGCGGGTGATCGAGCCCGGCGATGTGCTCATCACGGAGATCAGCGGCGGCTACTGGGGCTACACCGGCCAGATCCACCGCGCCTACGCCATCGGCGCCGAGCCGACGCCCGAGTACCAGCGCCTGCACGACGTGGCCGTCGAGGGCTATGAGCGCGTGCGCGAGGCGATCCGCGACGGCGCGACCGCCGAGGACGTGCTGAACGCCGCCCAGGTGATCCACGACCGCGGCTTCACGATCTACGACGACCTGCTGCACGGCGCCAACCAGTTCCCGCCCATCCTGCGCACGCGCCCCACGTCGCGCGGCCCCGTGCCGCCGTTCACGTTCCGCGAGAACATGGTGGTCGTCATCCAGCCGAACGTGGTAACCGAGGACGCCCGCGCGGGCCTGCAGGTCGGCGAAACGCTGCTCGTGACGAAGACCGGCACCGAGCGGCTGCACGACTACCCGATGCGCTTCGTGGTGTGCCGCTAACAGCTTTGTGCGAAACCGGTCATCCGTAGCGCGGCGGCGTGTCTGCCGCTCCAGTGCCGGCGGCGCCGGCCCGCGGGGGACCAGCCCCTGCGCTACCCTCTCGTGCCTGGCCTCCCGATGTCCCTAGATCACGCCGAGGGCGGCGAGCCGCGCGATCTCCGCGGGCGTCAGGCCGAGCAGGCCGCCGTAGACCGCGGCATTGTGCTCGCCCAGGCCGGGCGCGGGCCGGTGCAGCGTGCCCGGCGTGGCGCTCAGCTTCGGCACGATGCCCTGCATCGGCACGGCCTCGCCAAGGCTCGGCTGCTGCTGCTCCACGATCATGCCGCGCGCAGCGTAGTGCGGGTCCTGGGCGATGTCGCGCGCCGTGTAGATGCGGCCCGCGGGCACGCCGGCGCGGTCCATGAGCGCCAGGATGTCGGCCGCCGCGCGCTCGCTGGTCCATTGGGCAATGAGGTCGTCGAGCAGCGCCTGGTGCTCGCCACGCGCCTGGTGCGTGGCGAAGCGCGGGTCCGTCGCCCACTCGGGGCGCTCCATCGCCTCGGCCAGCCGGCGGAACACGGCGTCGGCATTCGCCGCGATCAATACCCACTCGCCCTCGCGCGACGGGTAGACGTTCGACGGCGCCACGCCCGGCAGGATGCTGCCGGTCCGCTCGCGCACGCTGCCGAGCTTGGTCCACTCGGGCAGGATGCTCTCCATGTAGGCCCAGACCGCCTCGTAGATCGCCACGTCCACGACCTGCCCGCGCCCGCTGCCCTGGCGGCCGTCGCGCGCGTAGAGCGCCAGCAGCGCGCCCATGCAGCCCATCGTGGCGGCCATCGCGTCGCCCAGGCTCACGCCGACCCGCACGGGCGGCCGCCCCGGCTCGCCCGTCAGGTAGCGCAGGCCGCCCATCGCCTCGCCGATTGCGCCGAAGCCCGCCTTGTCGCGGTACGGCCCCGTCTGGCCGTAGCCCGTCACGCGGACGAGAATGAGGCCCGGGTTGGCCGCGCTCAGCGCCTCGTAGCCGAGGTTCCAGCGCTCCAGGGTGCCCGGCCGGAAGTTCTCCACGACCACGTCGGCGTGGCCCGCGAGCTGGCGGAAGAGCGCCTGGCCCTCGGGCCGCCGCAGGTCGAGCGTGATCGCCTGCTTGTTGCGGGCGATGATCGGCCAGTAGAGGCCCAGGCCCTTGTACCGCCCGCCCCACTGCCGCATCAGGTCGCCCTCGCCGGGCAACTCGACCTTGATGACCTCGGCGCCGTAGTCGGCCAGCAGGTGACCGCAGAATGGCCCCGCGATCAGTCCCCCCAGCTCGAACACCCGCACGCCCGCGAGTGGCCCCCTCGTCGCCATATGGGCGCGCCTCCTCCCTCTCGGCAGATCCCGCCCGCATTCTACACGCCGCTCCCGTGCGCGTGGCGCCCGGCCGCCTGCCCGGAACGTTTACGCGGCAGTTACCTGCCGCAACGCGCCGCGCAACGCGCGCCTCCGAATATCTGGGTGACGCAAGCGAGCCCGGAGCGCGAGCCAGCCACGGCCGGGGCCGCGACACGAGGAGGAGAGGATGGACGTTTTGACGCGAGCGGAAACCCGGACCGAGCGCCTGGCTCGGCTGCTGCACGCCTGGCGGTACGATCGTTCGCAGATGACCCCCGATGACATTCAGTGGCTACTGGAGCGTGCGCAAGAAGCGATGGAGGCCGGCGTTGGCGTCTGTCGGCAGTGCGCGCGCGACGTCGAGGACCCCGAGCTCAAGCTCTGCTGGTACTGCGTCCGCGACGCGACCTTCCTGGAGGGAGGTGAAGAGGTTCGGCCTCTCGACTGAGAGGCGCCGCGTGCCCTCGCGGTCGACGCGACGGCGGCCGAGGGTGAGTGGATCGCCCCGCCGCCAGGAGCTTCGCGCAGGAGGCGCAGCATGCGCATCGATCCGCGCCTGACCGTCGCCGGGGAGCCGCGCGCGGGCCTCTAACGCCCCGCGCGACGGGGCCAGCGGCCCGCGAACACGGCGCTCAACTGCCTCAAGGAAGCGGCCTGGGACCAGGAACGCGGAGGCCACGGCGAGACCGCCCGCACGAGTGTCGCCTGTCGCGGCAAGTGAAGAACGTTCGGGGGACCCGGTCGCGGCCGCGACCGGGTTTCCCTTCGTACGGCGGCTGTACTGTCCGGGCCTCGCGCCCCCCTTGTAGCGGCGTCCCGTTTGCGGTACCCTGGCGGCTACCCTGTGCGGGCAGTACGCAGACCAGGAGGGGCCGCCATGCGTTTAGCGCGCCTACTACTCACCCTCGGCATCGCCTTGACCTGGGGGATGGCTTGCGCTCGGCCGTCCGCGCCCACCGCGGGACAGGCGCCTGCCGCCCCTGGTGCGGTGAGCGCGCCCAGCGAGAGCCGCGCGGGCGCAAGCCCCGCGAGCGCCGCCTCGCCTGGCGCCCCCGCGGCCGCGGCGCCAGCCCTGGAACCCGTGCGGCTGGGGCTCATCGCGCCGCTCTCGGGCTACTGGGCGGTCTACGCGGCCGACGCGCTCGGCTATTTCGCTCGCGAGGGCGTGGCGCTCGACCAGATGCTCACGGGCAGCCCGTCCCAGAGCGCCCAGCTCCTGGCCTCTGGCGACCTCGACCTGGCGATCAACACACCGGACACAGCGATCATCGCCATCACCAAGGGCGCCGACTTCGCAATCGTGGCTAGCGCGCAGTCGGAGGCGCTGTTCGGCCTCATCGGCGCGCCGGGCGTGCAGAGCTTCGCGGACCTGCGCGGCAAGGGCATCGCACTCAACAACAGCTCGCGCGACGGCATCGCCGCGATGACCCGCCGCACGCTGGAAGCCAACGGACTGCGTCAGGACGAGGTGGACCTCGTGATGGTCGGCGGCACGCCGCAACGCTACGCCGCGCTCAAAAGCGGGGTGGTAGCCGGCGCGCTGCTGACCCAGCCCCAGGACATCATGGCGATGGCCGAGGGCATGAAGCGCCTGGCGCTCGTCGCCGACGTGGTGGGCGAGTGGCAGAACCTCAGCGTCATCGCCAATCACGGCTGGGCGCGCGGCCACGACGACCTGCTCGTGCGCTGGCTGCGCGGCTACATCGCCGCCTGCCGCTGGATCCAGGACCCGGCCAACCGCGCGGAGGCGGTGGCGCTGCTCGAACCAGTGCTGCAAGTGAGCGAGGACATCGCCCAGCGCACGTGGTCGCTTTACTTCGAGGAGCGCGCCGGCCGCGCCTGGACCGAGGACTGCGGCGTGAGGCCCGGCGGCCTGCGCAACGTAATCACGCTGAACGAGGAGCTGGGCGCCTTCGACGGCCCGGCCCCGGCCGTCGAGCAAGTGCTGGACGCGAGCTTCTGGGAGCGCGCCCGCCGCTGATTGAGCGGGAGCGGCAGAGAAGGACACTTCGGGTTTCAGCCCAGGTTCCACAGCCCGCGAGACGCCCCCGCCTCCGGATACATAAACCAAAGGGCATTGTCGCTCGAGCGCGCGGGGCGCGAGAGGCTTTCCCCCATCGTTTACGGTCTGCAACCGGTCCTGCAACCCGTCCTGCATATCTTGATGGCGTTACGGGTGCTATCTGGGACGGTATTATCGCCACGCAGGGGGTAAAGCTGAGGCGCAGCTATGGTGGGCCTTTGGGAGGAGGGCGGTAGGAGCGCACCATGCGGAATGGTCTATCCGTCAAGGCAACCATCGGAACCTATGCGGAGCTGCGGGCGCGCACCCTAGATTTATGCCGGCGCTGTGAGGATGCGCGTCGGCGCAGCGCCCGGCTGGCCCGGTCGTCGCGCGGGCACGCCGGGGCGTGGAGATGGCTCACCGCGCCGGCTTTGCCCGGCGGTGGCGTCGCCCGTAAGCACGACTATGCGTGGGATGATGCCATGGCCAGGGGTCGTCAGCCGGGGCCGCTGCTAGCGTGTCCAGACATCTCGCTATGCGTTCAGGCGTCCTCCTGTATGGATGATGTCCTGCAAACCGTAGCGCGCACCTTGGCCGATGAACTAGCCCAGCCTCTGACGGTGCTCCTCGGGACAGTGAAGCTCTGGAGAGGCGAGTCCCCGTCGCCGGAGCGCCTGCCAGAGGTACTGGCCGTACTGGAGGAGGCAACCGACGAGATCGCTCGTCGGTTCGCGCGGCTCGCGCGAGCATCGCACTATGCGACGCGTACGAAAGCGGGCTTTGTCGTCCTCGACCTCGACCATGCGGACTAGCGTCGGCTGCGGCGGCAAGGAATGTGCAGATCTGGTTACTGCTCCGCTCGACACGGCACGGTCCCAGCCCGGCACGGAGGGAGCCGCCCGCATTACTTGCTGGCGCCCTTCAGCTTGTCGCCGTAGTACTGATGAAGCTTCTTTACCTTGGGCGCCGCCGTGTAGGCGATGTAGGGCTGCCAGGGGTTCCGCTCCGCGTAGTCCTGGTGGTAGTCCTCGGCCTCGTAGAACCCGTTGAGCGGCTCTAGCGTGGTGACGATCGGCGCGTCGAAGACGTGCGCCTCGTCGAGCTGGCGAATGTAGGCCTCGGCCACCTCCTTCTGCGCGTCGTCGGCGTAGAAGATGGCCGAGCGATATTGCCGCCCCATGTCGTTGCCCTGGCGGTTAAGCTGCGTCGGATCGTGGGCGATAGAGAAGAACAGCTTCAGGATCTGGCCGTAGGTGATGCGCTGGGGATCGTAGCGGATGCGCACCGCCTCCGCGTGGTCGGTCATGCCGCTGCACACCGTCTGGTAGTCGGCCGTCTCTTTCGTGCCCCCGGCGTAGCCCGAGACGGCATCAATCACGCCCTGGACGGGCTCAAACACGGCCTCGACGCACCAGAAGCAGCCGCCCGCGAGCACCGCGGTCTGCTCGCCGCTGACGGTGCTCGGATCAATGTCGCGCGCTGGGTCGGGAAAGCGGTCCAGGAAGGTAGCCATCGTCCTGACCTCCTCGTGCTGCCCACATGGTACGCCAAAGGCCGCGCGGACCCAATCAGGGCCGGCTAGGGCGCTCTGACAGATGAATTGCTGGCCCAGGACGCCGGCCTAAAGGCCGGGCCAGCGCTCGCTGACCAGTGGCCCGGCCTTTAGGCCGGCGTCCTGGGCCAGCAATCACCGACCAGTGGCCCGGCCTTTAGGCCGGCGTCTGGCAAGCCATGGTTTTAGGTGTGATCAACTATCAGAGCTAACTCGGGCCGTGCAGCGCCGCTGGAGGCGCATCCGGCGGTGGCTAGGCCACGGGCAAGCCAAGGAAAGCGGCGGCGTTGGCGCCGGCGATGCCAGCGCGGTCGGCCGGATCGAGCGCCAGGGCGCGCACGTGCGCCACCGCGTCGCTTAGCACGCGCGGGTCGTCGCCGACCGGGTAGTCGCTGCCGAGCGCCAGCCGCGCGGGTCCGAGCCGCTGCGCCGCCCAGCCGATCTCCAGCGGGCTCCAGGTGAACGAGGGCGCGGTGTCGAACAGCAGGTGCTCCAGACCGCGCCGCGTGCGCTCGCGGATCGCCTCGGCTGCCTCGGGGCGCGAGACGCCGGCCACCCGGCCGACGTGCAGGAAGAAGCCGCCGCCCAGGTGCGGGATGACGACCCGCAGCGTGGGCAGCTCGTCGAGCACGCCGCTGGCAAGCAGCCGCGCGGCCGCCAGGCAGCTATCGAACGAGCGGCCGATGGTGCGGTACAGACCGTAGGGCCGCAACGCGCGGTTCTCGGCCGGCGCGCCCGCCGCGTGGACGACGACGGGCATTGCCAGCGCGGCGGCCTGGCGCAGCAGCGGCCGGATTGCCACATCGTCAGGGTACGCGCCCTGGAAGTTCGTCGTGATGCACACGCCGCGCAGCCCGAGCCCGTGGGCGCGCGCCAGCTCCGCCAGCGCGCCGTCGTCGCCGCACGGCGGCACGTGCGCCAGGCCGACGAAGCGGCGCGGATGCTGGCGCTGCAGGTCGGCGTAGGCGTCGTTCAGCAGGCGCGCGGCGGGCATCGTGAGCCACGCCGGATAGCACGCCGCCGACAGCACCGCCACGTCAATGCCCGCCGCGTCCATCTCCGCAAGCTGCAGTTCGGCGCGGCACCAGCGCTCGGGCGCAACCGTTAGCCCCTCCAGGCCGTCGGGATCGAAGACGCCCAGCCGGCCATCGGCGCGGCGCTCGGCGCGGTAGCCCGGGGGCAGGAACTGTTCGACGTGCTCCACCAGCTCGCGCGGCAGCCAGTGGTGGTGCAGGTCCACGACCCGGCCGCCGAGGTCGGCGGCCGGGTGGGCGCTCGGTGCGTTGCTCATCGCGCGCCGTCCCGCGCTCAGATCACGGGGTTGACGTCGGGGTTCTTCGCCATGTGGGCGCCGTCGTATAGCTCGTCAATGTAGCCCTCGTCGTCGATCGTGCGCAGGTAGCTGGTGTCCCAGGTCTCGAACGGGCCGATGAAGTTCACGTTGGGATCATGGGCCACGTCGAGGTTGTAGACGTTCCACACGGCGAGCGGGTGCGGGTACGGCTTGGGACTCAGCAGCTTCGCCCAGCCGGCCTGCAGGTGCTCGATCTCGTCGGCGCTCTGGATGCCGATCACCGGCGCCAGCGACCGCTCCAGGATCTCGCAGACGCGGCTCTTCTCCCGCTTGAAGAAGTGGATGGCGTCGATCATGGACTTCAGGAACGCGATGGTGGTGTCCTCGTTCTCCAGCACCCACTCGCGGTTGGCGCACATCGTCGCGTTGTGGATCACGGGCACGCTCGGGATGGGCAGGTAGTGCAGCCCGAGCTTCTCGCCCTGGAGGTCGAACGGGATGTCCACCTGGGCGGCCGCTCCCTCGCCGCGCGCCACGCGCTCGATGGCCTGACGGTTCACGTCGGTGTCGTGGCTATCCAGGCTGACGAACTCGATGGCGTCGAGGTTGGCGCCGCCCACTTGCAGCGAGTGCTTTAGATTGCCGAACACGCAGGGCGCGCGGTCGGCCACGATCACCTTCTGGCCCTCCAGGTCCTTCGCCGAGCGGATACCCTCGCGGGCCACCACGCGGTCGTCCCAGTCGTTCTGGGCCTGGGCGATGTAGACCAGCCGCTTGTCGCCGCGCGCACGGTACACGTAGGTCTCATGGTGCAGGCCGCTCAGGAAGTCGTAGGTGCCGTCGAGGAGCAGCGGCGCGCGCTGCTTCATCGTGATGACGGTGCCGTCGGCCGTGGGCACGTTGGCCACGTCCACGATCAGCTCGAAGCCGTGCTTCTGGGTCACGCCCGAGTCGCGCCAGACGCTGTGCAGCGGCATGTGGGAGATGATGCTCGCCAGCATCTTCACCTGGGGCTTGACCATCGTGTGGCTCCTTTCCTCTCTCCAAGAGAAGCGAGGGGATTAGGGGCACCCAGCCCCGGCAGGGAATTCCCCTGCGCCCCGACGCGGATTACCGGACCGTAGTAGCGGCGGCGTACTTCTGGCAGAGCTGCGCCCAGCGGCGGCCGCACTCGCGGGCCTGCTCGGCGTACTCCGTGGGCATCACGTCGTAGGGCGGCCGTACCGGACCGGCGTTGCAGTAGCCGGCGGCGTTGATGCGGATCTTCTCGAGCTGGATGTTGTACGACGCGAACACCTCGGGGTTCTCGATGATGTGGTCCACCGGCTCGCCCGCCCAGGCGCAGTCGTCCGAGACTTGCTTCGCGCGCGCCAGGTCGCCGCTCAGGAGCGCGTCCATCAGCGCGACGACGGGCTGCGGCCCCATCGAGGCCGCCGTCGCCCAGCAGGCGGTCGTGGTCGCGGGCGACAGCTCGGCGAAGCGATAGACGGCGCCCTCGTTCGGCACGTAGTTGATCCGGTCCCCGCTCGCAGCGAGGCAGGCGAGGAGCTGCCCGGCGTTCGAGTACTTGGCCGCCATCACCGTCGGCGCCTGGCGCGCCACCTGGCCCCAGAACTCGGGGCTGAAGTTAAAGCGGAAGGCGCGGGCGTTGGCGTACACCATGATCGCCACGTCGGGGAATAGCGCCGACATCTCGGCGTAGTACGTGACCGCCATCTCCGTGGTGCAGGGCTGCCACATCGGCAGGCCGAGCAGCGTGCCGTCGGCGCCGCGCTCGCGCACGAAGCGGATGCGGCGCGCGGCCTCCTGACCGCCGAGCGCCGTCGTGCCGATGAACGTCGGCACGCGCTTGTTGACCGTGGCGAGTACGCAGTCCACGAACGCTTCGTAGTCGGGCGGGGTCAGGGTCGCGCACTCGCCCGTTGTGCCGAGCGCGATCAGGCCGGTCGTGCCGTCGCGGAGTAGCTGCTCGACAAGGCGCGCCGTCTCGGCCAGGTCGACGGTGTCCATGGCGTCGAGCCGCTCGGCGCCGGGCTTCGCCGGCGTGGGAATGATCGCGTACATCCCGCGCAGGTCCTGGGGGCGCAGCATCGGTTCCTCCCAAAGCGTGGAGCCTGTCCGTGCGCGTTGGCCTGATGCCGCGACTGTAGCCCGCGGGGCGCGCCCGGTCAAGTCCGTCTGCACGATTGACCCGCGCCCGGCGCCGATGGTAAGGTGCCGCGAGAGCGCAGGAACAGTCGGCGCGGCAGGCGCGCCGCGGGCCGGCAAGCGAGGACGGCAGAGAGCGAATGACGACGTTGCGGACTCGGGGCACGGGCGCGATGACGGGAGCGCAGTACCTGGACAGCCTGCGCGACGACCGCGAGGTCTGGCTCGACGGCGAGCGCGTGCGCGACGTGACCACCCACCCGGCGTTCGCCCGCGTCTGCCAGTCGCTCGCGGCGGTGTACGACCAGCAGTGCGACCCCGCCACGCGCGACGTGATGACCTACGCCCTGCCCGACGGCCGCCGCGCATCGTACTCGTACTTGCTCCCGACCTCGCGGGATGAGCTGCTGCAGCGCCGGCGCAACGCCGAGGCCTGGGCGACGGCCACCTTCGGCATGGTCGGGCGCTTCCCGGACTTCTGCGCCGCGCTGGTGGTGGGACTCTACGACGTGCGCGGACAGCTCGCGGAGGCGCGCCCCGAGTTCGCGGACAACGTCGTCGCCTATCATCGCTACGCCCAGGAGCACGACCTGTCGCTGTCGCACGCGCTGCACGACCCGACGATGGACAAGAGCCTGCGGCCCGAGCAAGACCCCGACCGCTGCATCCGCATCGTCGCCGAGCGCGACGACGGCATCGTCGTGCGGGGCGCGCGGCCGCTCACGACCTTCACACCGTTCTCGAACGAGATCCTCGTCTACCCGATGACGGTGCTGACCCCGCGCGAGACCGAGTTCGCCGTCTGGTTCGCCGTGCCGATCGCCACCCCGGGGCTAAAGGTGCTCTGCCGCGAGACGTTCAGCCGCCACCGCAACACGTTCGACCACCCGCTGTCGGCGCGCTTCGACGAGCAGGACGCGACGGTGATCTTCGACGACGTGCTGGTGCCCTGGGAGCGCGTCTTTCTCGCCTACGACCCGGCGCGGGCGAACGCGCTGCGGCTCCCGCTGTTCAAGTGGGCGGGCTACTCCAGCCTGACGCGCCTGCTGGTGAAGCTCGACCTCATGATCGGCACGGCCCACCTGATGGCCGCCACGTCGGGCGCCGACACCAGCCCGCAGGTGCAGGCCGAGCTAGGCGAGCTCATCATGTACACGGAGCTGTGCCGCTCGGCGCTGCGGGGGGCGGAGGCGGACTGCTACACCACGCCAGGCGGCCTGACCGCGCCGTCGAACGTGTACCACATCCGCTCCTTCATGGCGATGGCCGCCGAGCACCTGGTGGACCTGCTGCGCCACGTCGGGACGAGCGCGCAGCTCGGCACGCCCATGGTCGGCGACTTCGCCGCGCCGGAGCTGCAGCCGCTGATCGAGCGGTACTATCGCGGCCGCGGCCTGTCAGCGCGCGAGCGCGTGAAGCTCTGCAAGCTGGCCTGGGAACTTACGGGCGATTCGTTCGCCGGGCGCCAGACGCTGTACGAGCGGCTGCACCACGGCGACCCGGTGCGGAACGTGGCGATCGTCTACCAGGAATACGACAAGTCCCGCGCCGTCGCGCTGGTCGAGCGGCTGCTGGCGATGGAGTGATCCCTGCCGGCCCTAGGTCACCAGGTGGGTTAGCTGCTGCTCGATCGGGTCGAGGATGGCCCGGAGTTTGGTAAGGCGCGATTCCAAGAAGGGGCAGGGATAGTCTCGCATCTCCTGCTCCGCGTGCTGCAGCAGGCGACAGGCGATCTGTCCCTCCTGCACTGCCCGCACCAGCAATTCCTCTTGCTCAGCCAGTGGCAGCGGCACGGCGCGGGGCGCATCCACTTCGTCCAGGTAGGCGAGGGCACGTCGCTGGTGAAGCAGCGCCTGCTCCGCGTAGTGGGTAGCCACCGTCCTCGTCAGGCAGGCGCTGGGCATCACGGCCTCGACCGGTGTGCAGGCGTCGTGCACACGGCCTGGGCAGCCGCAGGGTACGCCTCCTGTCGCCTCTTGGGGCACGCTGGAGATACCGTCAACCTGCGTGGCCATAGGACACCTCCCAGAGGTTACGGCGGCCACCACCCCGCCACTTGCCAGGCGGGGGCGTCGCTCCTGACCCGTCCATCACCGCGCACGGTCCCGCCGCAGCGGGGGCAGCGCCACGCCTCCTGGGAGGCAAGATACCGCTGCAGCGCGCGGGACAAGTGTCGCGGCCGGCGCCCCTCGTGCAGATCGTGCAGGTCGGCCACCAGGGTGCGGACCGCCCCGGCCGACCGGCGGGGGCTGGCGGCCTCGGCCGCGCCGTCGCCCGCCGCGCAGATAGCATCAACTTCTGTAGTTGTCCAACGCACGTGATCCCGCATGGCCCCCCTCCGTCTCGCCCGAGAGGCCCCCGTCCCGCCTGGTGGCGCCAGCCGAGGCGAGCGCCACCACCCTCCGGTGAGGCCGGTCGCCGCTGACCACGCAGCGGTTATCTATTCTCTTCCTCGTATATCCATCTCATTCCACTGATACGCTGAGGATGGTGAACCAGGGTTGCGGCCCAGGTTGCGGTAGGTCAATGAAAGGTTGCGGGAGGAAGCTCTAGGACACCTCTAAGATATGGGGGCGATCGCCGGGAGGAGCCTTGAGCCGTCGGCTGGGGGCGGCGCCCTACGCTGATGGGCTAAGCCGCGCCTGGCACAACACGCACTCCAGCGCTGATGGCGCCTGGCGGGTATCCACGTACCAGACGTGGGCGCCGATATGGGAGCGCGGGCAGGGCTCCACGGGTGTGAGCGGGCGCCGGCACCGCTCGCAGAAGAGGGCGTCGGCCCCGATTGGGTGGCACTGGGGGCACTTCATTTGCAGCCTCGCGGGATCGAGTTGTCTACCGACCAAATGCAGTATCGCGGCTCAACGTGAAGCCCCGGCTTGCCCGGGGTCAACACTCGGTAACAATCGGCCTGCCCGTTGCTTCGATGCTCGGCGGCACTGCCGGTTGCCGCACGGTCCCGCCGTGCCCGCAAACTCTCTCCCGATTGTCAACGGCCTCGCAACGCGCCTCGCACCAGGCAGCGCGAGAATCAGCATGCCCTCCGCGGAGACGGCGATCGGGCATAGGGAGACTGCGCATGGAAGCGAGCATGCTCTCGGCCGCCCTCTCCGGGCCGAGCAGGTTTGCGCGGCCCCGTGTGGACGTCGCGGCCGCGTTCCGCGCGTGGCTGATGGCCAACGGCCACGTGGCCCACACCCACTGCGCCGGCTGCGCGGCATACTACCCCGCGCCAGCAGCGACGGAAGGTCTGACGGAACCCCCTATTCCGCCGAAGAAGTAGCGCGGACCGAGAGCCACGAACACCCTCACGTGCCACCGTCACCCGGATAGATTTCGGCCACCGGGGAGACGCCAGGGACGGTCACAGCTCCCAGCGGCGCACTTTGCCAGGGCGGGCGGCGGTGTGGTCGCCACAGTCGAGGACGACCTCGCCGTTCACGACGACCGATTCGACGCCCGGCGGCTGGCGGCGGATCTCCGTGTCGTCCACGTAGTAGGGCAAGCGCGGCGTGACCACGTCGCCGATCGTGTCGGGATCGAAGACGACGACGTCGGCGGGACGGCCGGGCTCGAGCAGACCGCGCTGAATGCCGAGCATCGCTGTGTTGAAGCCGGTGAGCTTGTGTACGGCCTCCTCTAGCGTCAGCAGGCCGCGCTCGCGGGACCAGTAGCCGAGGATGCGCGCGGGCGTGCCGTACCAGTAGAAGGTGTCGAGGTGGGCGCCCGCGTCGGTGCCGATGACCGAGTAGGGGCTGCGGATCATCGCGGCCAGCACGTCGAGGCTGTGGTTGCGCGCGCCGATGCGGCAGAAGCGGGTCGTGCCGTCGTCTCCCTGCAAGAGGTCGAGCGCGAAGTCGACCGGCGCCTGGCCGGTCTCGCGCGCCGCGTCGGCCACCAGCCAGCCCTCCCAGCGGCGGTCTTCCTCGCGGGCGGCGCGCTTCACCAGCAACTCGTCCCATAGGCAGGCGGCCCCCCGCTCAGCCGCGGCGGCGCGCAGCGTGGCGCGCAGCGCGGGATCGGCCAGGCGCGTGCGCAGCGCCTCCGGCTCCTTCGGCAGCTCGTCCCAGGCCGGCACGCCAGCAAGCGGCGCGAACGTGGCCGCGCGCTGGTTCTGAATGTGCTGGTAGGGCACCACCACGCCCCAGGCCGGGCGGCCCGCGGCATGGAGCTGGGCCAGCGCCTCGCCGCCGCGCAGGCCCGACTCGTCGTCGCCCGCGGCCTGCGCCCACTCGTTCAGGATGAGCCGCGCCGGCACGTTGTGTGCCAGGTAGTGCAGCTCAGAGTCCGGCTCCAGGACGCGCAGGAAGCCGTTGTACTGGACGATGCCGCCGTGGCGCCCGACCGTGCTGGCAAGCGTGAGCATCTCGGTGCGGTCGGCGAAAGTGCTGGGCGTGTCGCTGTGGATCAGCGGGCCGCCGCGCGGGCTGCTGGAGAAGCCGATGGCGCCCGCGCGCCAGTACGCCTCGACGTAGTCCACCATCGCGGCTAGCTCGTCGGGCGTGGCGGCGCGCTTGCCCGCGTCCTCGCCCATTACGGCCAGGCGGATCGGAGAGTGCGGCGCGAAGGCGCCGACGTTGATGGCGACGTTGCCTTCCAGGTAGCTCAGGTACTCCTCGTAGGTCGTCCAGGCGAACTCGGCGTCGTCCACGTACTTGTCGAGCACGCGGTGCAGGTAGGCCATGAGGATGTCGCGCGAGGGGCCCTTCGGCGGCACGGGTGCGACGGCCGCGCCGCAGTCGCAGATGACGACCGTCGTCACCCCATAGTTCACAACCGGCTGGCCGGCCGGGTAGCGCTTCACCCAGAAGTCCATGTGGGTGTGCGGGTCAATGAAGCCGGGCGCGACCACCTGGCCGTGGGCGTCGAGCACGCGGCGGGCATCGTCGGACACGTCGCCCACGGCGCGGATCACGCCGCCCTCGATGGCCACGCCGCCGCTGCGCCGCGGCGCGCCCGTGCCGTCCACGATCGTCGCGTTGCGGATGACCAGGTCGTACATGGCTCTCTCCTCCCGCCCTCGAACCGCGCTGATAACCCGTGCTTCCTCGCGAGCGAGCGTACTACAGGTCGTATGCAGGGGCCAGGCTCGCGGTTGCGTTAGACGCCGTCCACTTTCCTTACTGGCTTACGCCGCGCTCGGCGCTCGCGCGTCACGCCGGCCCGCGCCACGGCAGCGGGCTACGCGTCGGCTTGCTCGCGGTACAGCCCAAACGCCTGGTAGACGGGGATGTCGTTCATCGAGAAGAGCACCGCGTCGGCATCGGCCGCCGCGTTCTCGTGCGCGTGCCAGCTCCAGTTGGGCACCACGAACACGTCGCCCGGGCCCCAGTCGAGGCGTGTGTCGTTCACGACGGTGCAGCCGCGGCCGCGCACGACGTGGTAGATGCTGCACGAGGTGTGGCGGTGGCGGCGGGTGCGCTCGCCGGCGCGCAGGAGCTGGCGGTGGATCGTCTCCCAGCGCCAGAGACGGGGCTGGATCCGCACGTAGGGCTCGGTGGGCAGGTAGACGGCCTCCTGCCAGTGGCCGGCCAGCTCGGCCTCGAACGTCGCCAGCGCGTCCCGGTCGGGTGCCGCGGCCGCCTGTGCGGATATGGCCTCGGTTGCCATCGCAGCCTCTCCCAGCCTCTACTCGATGTCTTCGAGCGCCTCGGCGAGGGCGCCGCGGAACGCACGGTCGACGACGTACGTGTCGCGGGCCGCGCGCAGCATCGCGTTGCGCGCCTCGTCGGTCGTCGCGTACTGCTCGGCGACCCGCTCCAGCATGCGGGCGTGCTCCTGGTCGGCCGCCATGTGGACCGTGGAGTTCTTCAGGCGATCGAGCGGCAGCCCCAGGTCCTGGGCGATCTTGTGGCCCATGCGGTGTGACAGGCCGCCGCCCTGAATCACCGAGTCGTCGTTGCGGCGCTCCAGCATGCTGGACACGGTAAACGCTTCCAGCCAGGGGCGGTCCTTCGAGAGATGCACCCAGGCGAAGAAGGCGGCCGTGGCGCCGGGGATGATCTCGTAGCGCTCGAACTCCTCGCGGCTCATGCCGAGCGTCTCCGCCTCGCGGGCGGCGAGCGTCGAGTGGTCGGCGTTGGCGCGGGGATCGTTGATCAGCTCCTCCGACTCGTGCGCCCAGATCAGGCGCTTCACGGGCAGCGGCGCGGCGCCCTGCACGTAGCCCCAGCAGTCGCGGCGGTGGTCCTGATAGCGCGCCAGGTGCACGGCGTAGCAGCGGGCACGCGCGGGCGTGAACCTGATCGAGAGCAGGTGCTGGAACTCGGGCGAGGCGAACTGCGCGTTCGCCATACGGTTCAGCTCGTCAATCAGCGCGGCGGTAGCGGTCGCCAGCATGCAGGCCCCCTCTTGCGGCTCCCCCGGTTGGTGCGGATTCTACACCGGCGGCGGGCGCGCTACCAACGAGGGTCGGCCTACCTAGGCCGCGCGCAGCCAGCGCCCGAGCAGCAGGCGGCCGCAGATCGCGGCGACGGTGATGAGGAAGGTGATGAACACGCCGAGCACGACGGCGCGCTCCATCTGGGCGCCCGCGATGTAGTCGAGCATGAGCAGCGACAGCGTGCGCGATTGCGGCGAGGCGAGGAAGATGACCGTCGGGATGTCGCGCACGGCGGCGATGAAGATGATCAGGCCCACCGCGACGATCGCCGGCAGCAGCAGCGGCAGCACGACCCGCCGCAGCGTATACAGCCAGGAGCCGCCGGCCATCCAGGCCGACTCCTCCAGCTCCTTGCTCATCTGCATCAGCGAGGCCTTGAGCACCTGCGTGCCGAGCGGCAGCTCGGCCACTACGATCGCCAGGATAAGGATGTAGATGGTGCCGTAGAGCGCGCGCAGGCCCGGCGTGCTGAGGAAGGTCCACAGCAGCGCGAGCCCGAGCAGCACGCCGGGCAGGGCCCAGGGCAGCCAGGTGAGGAAGTCGAGCGTGCCGCGCCCCGCGAAACGCATCCGGACGAGCACGTAGCTCACGAGCGCCGCGAACAGCGCCCCCACCACGCCGGCGCCCAGGCCAAACAGCACCGTGTTCTTGAGCGACGTGAGCAGGATCGGGTCGTCGAACGCCGAGGTCCAGTGCCGCAAGGTCCAGACGTTCTCCACGTCGAAGAAGCCGAACAGCCGCATGAACGTGCCGAGCAGCAGGAAGCTGAGCGGCAGCAGGATCATGAACACGATCCAGGCCACGCAGATGCCGAAGGTGACCCAGCGCCAGCGGCCCAGGCTGGCGGGCCGCACGGAGTAGCTGCGGCCCGTTACGGTCGTGTACTCGCGACGACCGAGCGCCAGCCGCTGCAGCCAGACGAGCGCGAAGATCATCAGTAGGAAGATGCTGGAGAGCGCCGTGGCGGGGCCATACTCCGGCGGCTCCCAGTGGATATAGTCCCAGATCTTCGTAGAGTAGACGTAGATGCCGGCCGGAATCCCCAGCACCATCTCGGTCTCGAACGACTGGATGGCTTTGATGAAGCCGAGCGCGACCGCGGCCAGGATCGCCGGCGCCAGCAGCGGCACGACGATGCGCCACAGCGCCCTGGGGGCGCTGGCGCCCGACATGCGCGCCGCCTCTTCCATTGAGGCGTCCATGGCGCGGAAGGCCGGGGTGATGAGCAGGAAGCGGATCGAGGTGCCGTAAGCGAGGTGCGTCCAGACGATACCGAAATAGGAGTACACGTCGAGCGGAGCCGTGGCCAGGCCGAAGGTGTTCATCAAGAGCGCGTTCAGCACGCCGTACTGGGGATCGAGCAGGAGGATCCAGCCGAGGACCATGGGAAGCTGCGGGAAGAAGAAGCCGAGCCACAGCGTAAACTCGATGGCGCCGCGCCAGGGGGTGTCCGTCCGCGTCACCACCCAGGCGAAGAAGATGGCGACCGCCGTGACGATGGCGGTGCGGATGGCGGCCAGCGCGAACGTGTTGCCCAGCGCGGCGAACAGAGTCGGGTCGGCGAAGGCGGTGCGCCAGGCGTCGAGGCCCCAGGTCACGGCCTGGCCCGGCCGGTTGGTCTCGAAGCTGCTGACGAACATGAACAGCGTGGGATAAGCCGTCAGGAAGACGACCACGCCGAACAAGAGGAGCAGGAGCAGCGCGCGCGGGCTCGGATGGGGCAGCGTGATGACCGGGACGGCGCGGACGCGAGCAGCGGTCCTCATCGTGAGCGATCCCTATCCAGCGGCCGCGCGCCCGGCCAGGACGCGCCGCGCCGCGCTCCTCTCCTCGGCCGCCGCGGCGCAGCCAAGCCCACGGAGCGGCTCGCTGCGCCGCGGCGGCCACCACCGACCACGAGCCGGCCGGCCACCGCGGCGCCGCGGTTGCCGGCCGGCCCGGACAGGTTTCTAGCGGCCGAAGACCTCTTTCAGCAGCGTGACCAGCTCGGGCGGGGGAATGGCCTCCGCCTCCTTGTAGCTCGCCCAGTACTTCAGGTCGGGCTGGATGTGCAGCTCCGGCGGGAGGTGGTCGCGTGGCACGTCCAGCCGCCGGCTGCCGGCGTTGAGCGCGGTGCTGTACGCGGTCTGCCCATCCTTGGACAGCAGCCAGTTGAGGAAGACTTTCGCCGCGTTCGGGTGCGGCGCGTCCTTAATGAGCCCCACGCTGCCAAAACCCGGCGTGACGTAGGTCCCGTAATCCTTGAAGCCCGGCAGCACGGGGATGTTGACTCCCTCCTGGGCGAGCTGCTGCAGCGTCGTCGGGTCGGGGTTGAAGAGGATCGGGTAGCGACCGCGGGCGATCCATTCCAGCATGCGCCGCCGGTCGCGGTCGACCTGGCCCGCCTGGGCGCGCAGCGCGCGGATGTACTCCGTGGCTTTCTCGGGCCCCATGACGGCCCACAGCCAGCGGAACGCGGCCTGCCCCTGGCCGCCCGCCAGCGGATCGCTGATGACGATCTTGCCCTTCCACTTCGGGTCCAACAGCTTGGGCAGCTCGTCGATCTCCTCCGGCCGCACCATCCGCGGGTTGTGCGCGGCCGCGATCATCGGGTTCTGGATGAACACCAGGTCGTACTCGCCCTCGGCGTCGGCCATGTCGAGCCGCCCGTCCTGCCAGTTGGCCGGGTCGGCCACCTCGGGCAGGAGCAGCGCGGGCTTGATCGGCTCCAGGAAGCCGGGGTTCTTCACCTGGGTGAGCATCACGTTGGTGCCGGCGATCATCACGTCGAGCGCGTAGATGCCCGCGCGCCGCTCGGCCTCGAGCTTGGCGGCCAGCTCCGGGGCGGTGCCGCCCGACCACTCGATGGTGATGCCCGGATAGGCGCTGGTGAAGCCGTCGACCATCTTGCGGCGGATGATGTCGCCGCCCGGGCCGTCCACGACTACGGTGCCTTCCTGTCGGGCGGCCGCCAGCACCTGGTCCCACTCCGCTGGCGCGCTCGCCGGGGCCGCCGCCGGCGCGGCAGACGCTCCCGCGGCCGGGGCGGCCGGCGCCGCGCCCGTGGGCCGCTCAGGCGCGCTGGGCCGGGCGGCCCCAGAGGCGCCCGACGAGGCGCCGGGCGCGCACGCCAGGCCGGTGACAAACGCCAACAGCAGCAGACCGCGGGCCATCCATCGCATCGCGCTGTCCCTTTCCGGGCCGCGGATGCTCCCGCCGCGACCCCTCGATCGCGCGCGTCCCGGCCGCGGGGAGCTACGCCCCGCCGGGTGGCACCCATTGTAGCACCCGCCGGGCTGGCGCGCGCCCGGTGTCCGGGCCCTCTCGGGCAAGCGCCGGGGGGCGGCTGGTTGATTGATACCTACCACCGCCAGCCAGGCGCTGCTCGTGGCGGCCGACGGGCCGCCGCGCGCCGGGCCCCTCCCTCCAGGAGCCGATGAACCGGCGCGGGCGCTTGACAGTCGGCGGGGAGCAGGGCTATCGTCCCCGCGAGAGCCGGCGCGGAGCGGAGCGGCGGCCAGGGCCGCCGGGGAGGTACGCATGCGGGATATGCTCATCGTCGACGCCGATGCCCACCTGCGCGATCTGGTGGACAACTGCTACCGGCCATACCTGGAGCCGCCGTTCAACCAGCGCACGGTGTTCTGGCCTTCCGACGGCTTCGACCGCAACAAGGGCGGCACGCTCGGCGTGCGCGACGTGGACGCGCCCAAGCAGCTTCGCGACATGGACACCGAGGGCATTGACATCAGCATCCTCTACCCCACGACGGGCCTCGGCATTGGCAAGATCTACGAGCCCGACTACGCGGCGGCCCTCTGCCGCGCTTACAACAACTGGGTCCACGACTACTGCGCAACCGACCCGCAGCGGCTGAAGGCGGTGGCGTTACTGCCGCTGCAGGACGTGGATGCGGCGGTGCGTGAGCTACACCGTGCCGTGGTGGACCTCGGGCTGGTGGGCGGCATGCTGCCGACCTACGTGCAGGGCGTCAACCTGGGCGACCGCGCGCTCTGGCCACTCTACGCGGAGGCCGAGCAGCTCGACGTGCCGCTGGGCGCGCACGCCACCGGCGGCGAGACCGGCGACCGCGGCCGCCACCGCAGCTTCCTCGGCGTCCACATCTGCTCCCACGTGCCCGAGCAGATGCTCTCCCTCACCAGCGTCGTCCTGGGCGGCGTCTTCGAGCAGTTCCCGCGGCTGCGCTATGGCTTCCTCGAGGCCGGCTGTGGCTGGGTGCCGTTCTGGATGGAGCACATGGACGAGGAGTGGGAGAAGCGCCGCGACGAGGCGCCGCTCTGCCGGGAGAAGCCCAGCACCTACATCACCAGCGGGCGCTGCTACTTCGGCTGCGAGCCCGAGGAGAAGACGCTGCCCTTCGCCGCCGAGCACGTCGGCGAAGACGTGCTGCTCTACGCCTCGGACTACCCTCACTGGGACAGCGACTGGCCGCATACGGTGCGGACGGTGCGCGAGCGCACCGACATGAGCGATCAGCTCAAGCGCAAGGTGCTCGCGGAGAACGCCCTGCGCTTCTATGGCCTCAAGGCCGCCGTCCCGGCGTAAGCCGCGGGGGATCGAGGGCAGCGGAGCGGGGAGCGCGGCCAATCCGCCGCGGCCCACCTCCCGCCCTCGATCCCCTGGGCCCTCTCCCTCGCCCCCTGGTCCGCTCGCCCGGCGTCGCCCCCTACCGGCGGTACACTCACATGGTTTCACCCTCCGCGCTCGGTCCCTTCGTGCCACCTCGCCGTCACGCCGTCGATCCTCTCAGCCCGCCAATCCTTCCGTCATATTCCCTTCCCGCGTCGCCATTCCCTACCCGTGGCACCCGTTGTGCGGTAAGGTTCTGTTTAGTGGGAGGGTTTCACCATGACAGAGACGCTGGACGAGAAGGCCCGCGCCGTGCTCGCCGCGGCGCGGGAGCGCGGCTGGTTCACGCTCGATGAGGTGATGTGCGCGGCGGCGGGCTCGCCCGTGGACGTGGGCGAGGCGCGCGAGCTGGTGCGCGAGGCGGGGGTGGACCTCGTCGAGCGCGGCGGCGACCCCTGGGACGACCTGGAAACGCTGGCCGAGGAGGGACCGAGCGCATTCAGTCAGGCGCGCGAGACGCCGCCGCCGGCCGAAGAGCTGGCCCCCGACAGCCCTGCCGCGCTGTACTTGCGCGAGATCAGCCAGACTCCGCTGCTGACGGCGGAAGAGGAAGTTGAGCTCGCGAAGCGCCTGGAGGCGGCGAAGGCGGCGCAGAAGCGGCTGGCCCAGGGTGGCCCGGACCCGGCCGCGCGGGCCGAGCTGGCGGCGGAAGTGGCGCGCGGCGAGGCGGCCCGCCGGCGGCTCATCGAGTCGAACCTGCGGCTGGTCGTATCGGTCGCGCGCAAGTACATGGGCCGCGGGCTCCTGTTTCTCGATCTGGTGCAGGAGGGGAACATCGGCCTCCAGCGCGCCGTGGACAAGTACGACTGGCGCCGGGGCTTTCGCTTCAGCACCTACGCTTACTGGTGGATTCGCCAGGCAATCAGCCGCGCCGTGGCCGATCAGGCGCGGACGATTCGCTTACCCGTCCACGTGATCGAGCAATTGACCAAGCAGTACAACACGGCGCGCGACCTGCACCAGGAGCTGGGCCGCGAGCCCACGGCCGCGGAGATCGGCGAGCGGCTCGGCGTGGATCCGGAGAAGGTGCGCGAGGCGTTCCGCGCCGCGAAAGTGCCGATCTCGCTCGAGACGCCGATCGGCGACGAAGAGGAGGCAACCGTCGCCGATTTCGTCTCCGACGTGGCGGCGCTCTCGCCGGCCGAGGAGGCCGAGGAGACGGTGCTCGCCCAGTCGCTCGACGAGGCGTTGGCCCGGCACCTGAACCCGCGCGAGGCGGCGGTGCTGCGCATGCGCTTCGGCCTGGTCGACGGCCAGCCGCACACCCTCGGCGAGATCGCCGAGGAGCTGGGCATCAGCCGCGAGCGCGTGCGCCAGATCGAGGCCGAGGCGCTGCACAAGCTGCGGCGCACCGGCCCATTCTTGCGGCAGTTCCGCGAATACGTGCAGTAGCGGCGGGCGGGGGGCGGAGCGGCCAAGTCGCTCTGCCCTGGGCCGAGCCTCCAGCAGCTAACCGCCCTAGGCGTCCCCACCGCGCAGCAGGCTCAGAAACTCCGCCCGCGGCATGGACTCGCGCAGCAGCGGCCCCGGGTTGCCGCCGCCTTGCAGCTCGGCGGCCAGGCGCTTCACGGCCGTGATCGCGTACCGCGTGAACGCCGTGCCGTAGCTCACACGCTTTACGCCGAGCGCCTCCAGCTCCGGGATGGGCGGCGTGTCCTCCACCGCCAGCACGCTCAGCGGCGCCGCGATCTCGCGCGCCAGGGTGCCGATGGTCTCGGCGTTGCCGGGACGGAAGATGAAGATGCAGTCGGCGCCAGCCTCGGCATAGGCGTTGCCGCGCCGAATCGCCTCCGCCATCCCGTCCGCGTGGCTCGGCACCGTCCCGAAGACGTCCACGCGCGCGTTGAGGAAGAACTCGCTGCCCAGCTCCCGCTTCGCGGCCATGACGGCGCGGATCTTGGCGAGCTGCACGTCCAGGGGCAGCAGCTTCATCGGCGCGCCGTGCGGATGGTAGTCGCTGTCCTCCAGGTTCATGCCCGCGCAGCCCGCCGCGACGAACGCCCGCACCGTCGCGGCCATCGCCTCTGGCCCGCCGTAGCCCTTCTCGCCGTCGGCGTTGACCGGCACGCTCACCGCGGCAGTCATCTCGCGGTAGACCGCGGCCGTGCCCTCCAGGCCCAGCAGCTCTTCGTCTAGCAGCCCGTGGACCGCCTGAACGCCTCCGCTGGTCCCCTGGATGGCAGGGAAGCCCATCGCCTCGAACAGGCGGGCGCTGAGCACGTCGTAGGCCCCGGGCATGACCAGGATGCCTGGCGCGTTCACTAGCTCGCGCAGACGCCGGCTCTGCGCGTTCGCAGCCGCGATCATCTCGGGGGTCGGCGACAGAGTGGCCATCGTGCCCTCCTTCCCCGCCAGCGACGCCACCAGGCCGCGCGGCGGGCGTGTCCGCCCCATCTTACCCCCGCGAGGGCGGGCCGCGCCCGCCGCGCGCGCCGCGCCAAGCCAGCGATCGCTCGGGGCCGATTGGATACCCGCCGCGGTATCCGGCGCGCGGGGCGCCGGCCGTCTCGCCGGCCGTGTGGTATAGTCGGCGGGCGAGGTCGCGCGGCGGTGCACTGGCGCGCACCGTGCAGCCGGGGTACTAAGTTCCACGGGCGAGGGGAGCGAACGATGGCAGCAGACAAGCGTACCCCGCGGCGCGGCGGCGGGGGCTTCGGCGGTGGCGGCGGTGGCGCGCGCGGCGGCGGGGGGGGCCGTGGCCGCCCGGGCGGTGGGGGCGGCGGCAGCGGCGGCCGCCCGGGCGGCTGGGCGCCGCGTCCGCCTGGGCGCCAGGGCGGTGGCCGCCCACCCGGGCCGCCGGACCGCGGCGGCCGCGAGGCGCCACCCTGGGCCGACCGGGCGCCCGCCCCGAGTCGTGGGCCGGCCCGGCCCATCGCAGCGACGAGCGGCCGCTGGGAGGCCGTGGAGGCTGAGTCGCTGGAAGAGATGGCCGCGGCCCTGAACGCGTTGGGCGTGCAGCCCGAACACCTCGTCCACCTCGTGGCCCACGTCATCGAGGGCGAGGAAGGCGCGGAGGAGGGTACGGAAGGCTGGGAGGCCCTCGTGTGGGTCGGCTAGGCCGCACGCCGGAAGCCGGACGCGAAGCGCCCCCAGCGTAGCGCTTAGGGCGCTTGCCCCGGGGTCATGCCCGGTCACGAGTGCCAGAGGATAAACCCCAGAACGAGCAGCTCCCCACTCAGAACGAGTCCGAGTGGGGAGCTGGCGTCGCTGATGCAGAATTGCGCGGATTATGCAGATGGTGATGCGATATCCCGCGCGATCACGGCCCTGTGGCGCTCAACCCCTGCAGGTGATTGTCAACGATCGCCGCGTACTGTCGGATGGCCTGGCGCGGTGAGATGTCGCCACCGAACAGCGCGATGGCGCTGAGCGCATCGCCGCGCGAGAACAGGACCACCGCGCCGTCACCCTGCGCCGGCAGCGCGGCCGCCAGCGGCGTCGAGGCCGCGCCCGCGACCGGCGCGGCCTGGAAGCGGAAGGTGTACGCGGCCGCCTGGTCGCCCAGCCCGCTCGCATCGGCTGGCGCCCAATCAGCAGTCTGGATGTTGACGCCCAGTGGCTGAAGGCTGCCGGCCAGCCCGTCGACGAGCTGCGTCCGCAGCCGCGCGGCGGTGTCGCCGCTGAGTGAGACCGCGCGGCCGGCCCCCTGCAGCGTCATGCTCCAGATGGCGGCGGGGCCGGCGCTGCCGTCCGTGCGGATGAACAAGCGCATGGCGACCGGCTGGCCGCTGCTGGGCATGTAGGCCTCGACATAGCCGGCCGGCAGGTCGGCGGCGCTAAGGGTCGTCGCCTCGTGGGGAACGACCTGGTCAGGGGCCGCGAGCTGCCAGGATGGGCCGGGCTGGCCGGGCTGGCCCGGCTCGCCGGGCTGCCCGGGCTGGCCGCCTAACCCGGGCTGCCCGGGTTGACCGGGCTGCCCCGGCTGGCCGCCGAAGCCGCCCGCGCCACCGGCCCCGCCCGCGCCGCCGTTGCCGCCCCGCTGCGCCTGTACGGCGGCGTACGCGCTCGCGCCCGCTGGCCCGCCGACGATACTCAACGTTGCCCCCGCCACCAGCGTTACCATCACGGCCGTCCGCAGGCGCCGGTGTTGCGTAGATTGTCGTGCTGCCATGATCGCTCTCCCGTCTTGCGCGCCGCGCAGTCCGTCGGTCGGCCGCGGCGGCACGCTGTTACCTCCTCAGTCTAAGAACCAGCGGCCCTCCGCGCTGTGAATACGGCCACACTCGGGGCTGGGTCTCCGCTCACGCGACGCCTACAAGGACAGCGAGCGGCCGTAACCAGGCGCGCATCCACAACGTGAAGTAGATCATTATTGCACCTCGCCCTCGGAAGCGCGTGTAAGCGCGAACACCCCGCCGGGATGTAACCGGCGGGTTGTTCGCGCTTGGACTCTCAGGGATTTGCTATCCGACGTAGCAATAGTAGACGCCGCCGTAGAAGTAGTACTCGGTCAGGCAGACGCCAACAGGCTCGTGGATGTAGACGCGGTACAGCGATGGGAAGCTGATG
>Ga0070741_10006453_pt1 | contig 25160 bp, 22 predicted proteins | sample Coa_R1_4_FD_66440 | JGI IMG/M metagenome (GOLD analysis project Ga0070741, IMG submission 66440) | Surface soil microbial communities from Centralia Pennsylvania, which are recovering from an underground coalmine fire - Coalmine... | ecosystem: Environmental > Terrestrial > Soil > Unclassified ... | reverse complement strand
GTAGATCGTCTTTGCGAACTCGATCTGCTTGTCGCTGAGCGTTCCCTCCTGGTTGTCCGAGAGCAGCTTCGCGAGGATGAGCAGCGAGTTGAGCGGCGTGCGCAGCTCGTGGCTCATGTTCGCGAGGAACTCGCTCTTGTACTTCGACGAGAGCGCGAGCTGCTCCGCCTTCTCCTCGAGATCGAGCCGCGCGAGCTCCACCTCGGTGTTCTTCTGCTCGATGCGGGCGTTCTGCTCTGCAAGCAGGGCCGCCTTCTCCTCGAGCTCCTCGTTCGTCTGCTGCAGCTCCTCCTGCTGCTGCTGGAGCAGCTCCTCGGACGCCTTCAGCGACCGTGCCTGCTCCTCGAGCTCCTGGTTCGTGCGCTCGAGCTCGTCGCGCTGTGCCTGCAGCTCCTCGGACTGGCTCTGCAGCTCGAGGGTGAGACCCTGCGACTGCTGCAGCAGCTCCTCCGTCCGCATCGTCGCGATGATCGTGTTGACGACGACGCCGAGCGTCTCGGACAGCTGCTCGAGGAAGGTGAGGTGCGCGTCGGAGTACGGCGTGAACGACGCGAGCTCGATCACCGCCATCACCTGATCCTCGAACAGGACCGGCAGGACGATGATGTTCACCGGCGTGCTCTCGCCGAGGCCGGAGCCGATCGTGATGTAGTCCTCCGGCGCCTGCGTGATCAGGATCGACTTGCGCTCGAGCGCGGCCTGGCCGACGAGGCCGTCACCGAGCGCGAACACGTTTGCGATCCCCTTGCGCCGCTTGTACGCGTAGCTCGCGACCAGGCGGAGCACCGGATCGCCTTCGCCCTCGGTCTCGGCCATGAAGAACGCACCGTGCTGCGCGCCGACGAGGGGCGTCAGCTCGCTCATGATCAGCCGGCTGACCTGCTTCAGGTCGCGCTGCCCCTGCAGCATGCCGCTGAAGCGCGCAGTGTTCGTGTTGAGCCAGTCCTGCTGCGCGTTCACCTCGGTGGTGACACGCAGGTTGGTGATCATCTGGTTGATGTTGTCGCGGAGCTCTTCGACCTCTCCGCGCGCCTCGACCGCGATCGACCGCGTCAGGTCGCCGTTCGTCACCGCTGTGGTGACTTCCGCGATCGCGCGGAGCTGCGTCGTCAGCGTGCCCGCGAGCGTGTTCACGTTGTCGGTCAGGTCACGCCACACGCCAGAGACGCCTTCGACGTTCGCCTGGCCGCCGAGGATGCCCTCGGTGCCGACCTCGCGGGCGACGCGCGTCACCTCGGCGGCGAACGACGCGAGCTGGTCGACCATCGTGTTGATCGTGTTCTTCAGCTCGAGGATCTCACCGCGAACGTCCACGGTGATCTTCTTGCTGAGGTCGCCCTGCGCGACGGCCGTCGTGACCTCCGCGATGTTGCGCACCTGGTTCGACAGGTTGTCCGCGAGCGTGTTCACGTTGTCGGTCAGGTCCTTCCAGGTGCCCGAAACGCCGCGGACGTTGGCCTGGCCGCCGAGCTTGCCCTCGGTGCCCACCTCGCGGGCGACGCGCGTGACCTCGTCGGCGAACGACGAGAGCTGGTCGACCATCGTGTTGATCGTGTCCGCGAGCGCCGCGACCTCGCCCGACGCCTCGACCGTGATCTTGCGCGTCAGGTCGCCGTTCGCGACCGCCGTCGTGACCTCGGCGATGTTGCGCACCTGAGTCGTCAGGTTCGACGCCATGAAGTTCACGTTGTCGGTCAGGTCCGCCCAGGTGCCGGACACGCCTTCGACGCGGGCCTGGCCGCCGAGGATTCCCTCGGAGCCCACCTCGCGCGCGACGCGCGTCACCTCCGACGAGAACGCGCGCAGCTGATCGACCATCGCGTTGATGGTCTCCTTCAGCTCGAGCACCTCGCCGCGGACGTCGACCGTGATCTTCTTCGACAGGTCGCCGTTTGCGACTGCGGTCGTGACTTCGGCGATGTTGCGCACCTGCGTCGTCAGCGACGACGAGAGCCCGTTCACCGAGTCGGTCAGGTCCTTCCACGTGCCGCTGACGCCCTTGACGTTCGCCTGCCCGCCGAGGATGCCCTCGGTGCCGACCTCGCGGGCGACGCGCGTGACCTCGTCGGCGAACGAGGAGAGCTGGTCGACCATCGTGTTGATCGTGTCGGCCAGCGCTGCGACCTCGCCGCGTGCCTCGACGGTGATCTTGCGCGTCAGGTCGCCGTTCGCGACCGCGGTCGTGACGTCGGCGATGTTGCGCACCTGGGTGGTCAGGTTGTTCGCCATGAAGTTCACCGAGTCGGTGAGGTCCTTCCAGGTGCCGGAGACGTCCTGCACGTCGGCCTGGCCGCCGAGGACGCCGTCGGTGCCCACCTCGCGGGCGACGCGGGTCACCTCGGCGGCGAACGAGGAGAGCTGGTCGACCATCGTGTTGATCGTGTTCTTCAGCTCGAGGATCTCGCCGCGCGCATCGACGGTGATCTTGCGCGTCAGGTCGCCGTTCGCGACTGCAGTCGTGACGTCGGCGATGTTGCGCACCTGGTTCGACAGGTTGTCGGCCAGCGTGTTCACGTTCTCCGTCAGGTCGCGCCAGACGCCGGACACGCCTTCGACGCGTGCCTGACCGCCGAGGCGGCCCTCGGTGCCCACCTCGCGCGCGACGCGCGTCACCTCCGCCGCGAACGCGTTCAGCTGCACGACCATCGTGTTGATCGTGTCTGCGAGCTCCGCGACCTCGCCCTTCGCCTGCACGGTGATCTTGCGGCTCAGGTCGCCGTTCGCGACCGCTGTCGTCACCTCGGCGATGTTGCGTACCTGGCTCGTGAGGTTGTCGGCCATGCCGTTCACGGACTCGGTGAGCCCGCGCCAGACGCCCGACACGCCCTCGACCTGTGCCTGGCCGCCGAGCTGGCCTTCGGTGCCGACCTCGCGCGCGACGCGCGTGACCTCGTCCGCGAACGCGGACAGCTGGTCGACCATCGTGTTGATCGTCGCCTTCAGTGCGAGGAACTCGCCTACCGCCTCGACGTCGATCTTGCGCGACAGGTCACCCTTCGCGACCGCCGTCGTCACGTCTGCCGTGTTCCGCACCTGCTCGGTCAGGTTGCGCACCATCAGGTTCACGTTGTCGGTCAGCGACCGCCACGTGCCCGACACGCCTTCGACCGTCGCCTGGCCGCCGAGGCGGCCCTCGACGCCGACCTCCCGCGCGACGCGTGTGACCTCGTCTGCGAACGACGAGAGCTGGTCGACCATCGTGTTGATCGTGTCGGCGAGCTCTGCGACCTCGCCCTTCGCCTGCACGGTGATCTTGCGGCTGAGGTCACCGCGCGCGACCGCCGTCGTGACCTCGGCAATGTTGCGCACCTGCGTCGTCAGGTTGTTCGCCATCGAGTTCACGTTGTCGGTGAGCGCCTTCCAGGTGCCGGCGGCGTTCGGCACGTCCGCCTGGCCGCCCAGCACGCCCTCGGTGCCCACCTCGCGCGCCACGCCCGTCACCTGGTCGGCGAACAGGCGCAGGGTGTCGATCATCGCGTTGATCGTGTCGGCGAGCGCGGCCACCTCGCCGCGCGCCTCGATCGTGAACTTCTGCTCCAGGTCGCCGTTCGCGACCGCGGTCACGACCTTGGCGATGCCGCGCACCTGCGTCGTCAGGTTCGACGCCATGAAGTTCACGTTGTCGGTCAGGTCCTTCCACGTGCCGCTGACGCCCTTGACGTTCGCCTGGCCGCCGAGCTGGCCTTCGGTGCCGACCTCGCGCGCGACGCGCGTGACCTCGTCGGCGAACGACGAGAGCTGGTCGACCATCGTGTTGATCGTGTTCTTGAGGCGAAGGATCTCGCCCTTCGCATCGACGGTGATCTTGCGGGTCAGGTCGCCCTGCGCGACCGCGGTCGTCACCTCGGCGATGTTCCGCACCTGATTCGTCAGGTTGTCGGCCATCCCGTTCACCGATTCGGTGAGCCCGCGCCACACGCCCGACACGCCCTCGACCTCGGCCGCACCGCCGAGCTTGCCTTCCGAGCCCACCTCGCGGGCGACGCGCGTCACCTCGGCCGCGAACACGCGCAGCCGATCGATCATCGCGTTGATCGTGTCCGCAAGCGCGGCCACCTCACCCTTCGCCTCGATCGTGAACTTGCGGTTCAGGTCACCGTCGGCCACGGCGGTGACGACCTGCGCGACGCCGCGCACCTGCGTCGTCAGGTTGGAGACCATCAGGTTCACGTTGTCGGTCAGGTCCTTCCACGTGCCGGAGACGCCCTTCACCTGCGCCTGGCCGCCGAGCTTCCCTTCCGTGCCGGCCTCGCGCGCGACGCGCGTGACCTCGTCTGCGAACGACGAGAGCTGGTCGACCATCGTGTTGATCGTGTTCTTGAGCTCGAGCACCTCTCCCTTGACGTCGACGGTGATCTTCTTCGTCAGGTCGCCGTTCGCGACCGCCGTCGTGACCTCGGCGATGTTGCGCACCTGGGACGTCAGGTTCGACGCCATGCCGTTCACGTTGTCGGTCAGGTCCTTCCACGTGCCGGAGACGCCCTTCACCTGCGCCTGGCCGCCGAGCTTCCCTTCGGTGCCGACCTCGCGCGCGACGCGCGTCACCTCGTCGGCGAACGAGCCGAGCTGGTCGACCATCCCGTTCACGGTGGTGCCGATCCGCAAGAACTCGCCCTTGATCGGGCGGCCCTCGATCTTCAGCTGCATCTTCTGGGTCAGGTCGCCTTCGGCGACCGCGTCGATGACGCGTGCGACCTCGAGCGTGGGGCGGGAGAGGTCGTCGATCATCGTGTTCACGGACGAGAGCGCCTCGCGCCACACGCCCTGCGTCCCCCTGAGCGCCGCGCGTTCCGTGAGCCGGCCTTCGCGGCCGATCGCCGTCGCGACGCGCGCGATCTCGTTCAGCGTCTGCTCGCGGACGTCCGTCTTCTCGTTGAACGCCCGGTGGAGCTGCCCGACGATCCCGCGCTTGCGGGTGTCGAGCTTCGGCACCTGCTCGCCGCGCACGGCGGCGCGGATCGCCTCGAGCAGCGGCTCGAGGTCGGCCGCGGCGACAACCCCGCCGCTGCCGTTGCTGTCGCTGCGGGAAGCGGTGCGCGCTGCCCGCGGCTTCGTCTGTGTGGCCACAGAGTGTCCTTTCTGGGGATGAACGTGAAGGGCCCTGAGCTCGGAGTGTTCCCGGTGAGGGAACCTGCCGAATCCTTACTTTAAGCAGTGGGCCTTACGAGTTCAAGCGGTGGGTCTATCGGCCTAGAGCCGATTCCAGGTCGGCCCAGAGCTCGTCCACGTCTTCCAGCCCCACGGAGAGCCGCAGCAGGCCCGCCGGAATGCGGTCGCCTTCCCAGCGGTGGCGGCTCTCCATCGTCGAATGGACGCCCCCGAGCGAGGTCTGGTTGGTGATCAGGGCGGTCGCGGTCTCGACGCGGCGGGCGTCCCCGTCCGCCACGTCGAAGGAGATGACGCCGGCGAATCCCGGGTAGCGGACGCGCTCGACCCTGGGATGCCCCTCGAGCCGGCGGGCGAGCTCGGTCGCCGTCTCGGTCTGGCGGCGGACGCGGATCTCGAGCGTGGGGAGCCCTCGCAGGAGCGCGGCCGCCGAGTCGGGCGACGCGGCCAGGCCGATCCGGGTGCGGACGTCGTAGAGCCGCTGCCGGAGCTCGGGATCGCGGGTCACGACGGCGCCGAGCATCGCGTTGTGGTGGCCCGTGAGGTACTTCGTCGCCGAGTGCAGCGCGATGTCCGCGCCTTCGTCGAGCGCCCGGAGGTAGACGGGTGTCGAGAGCGTCGCGTCGCACACCACCGTGCCGGGATGCGCCCGAACGGCGTCCCAGTCGGGCTGGGTGAGAACGGGGTTCGCGGGCGCTTCGAGCCACACGACGTCGGCGTCGGCGGGCGGCGGCCCCGTCTGGTCGTACTCGACGACCGTCAGCCCCCACGGCGCGAACTGGGCGAGCGTCACGCCGGTGCCGAAATAGGCGCCCTCGGCGAGCGCCACGGTCGTCCCGGGCGCGCAGAGCGCGAAGACGCAGGCGGTGACGGCGGCCGTGCCGGACGAATAGAGCAGCGCGTCGCCGCCCTCGAGCGCCCCGAGCTCGCGCTCGGCGGCCGCACCGGTCGGGTGGGCGTAGCGCTGGTAGTAGAAGTCGCGCGGCTCGCCGCGCTCGTCGTACGGCCAGGCGGTCGAACGGTCGAGCGGCTCCATCAGCGGCGCGCGAGCGCGTGCAGCGGCTCGAGCGCGTCGATCGCGCGCGACGTCCAGTCGTCGCCGCCCGCGTAGAGGGCCGCGAGGGTGTCGGCGAGCTCGGGGCCGACGACGGGGCGCAGGTCGGGCGGGGGGTGCTCAGCCGCGGCCGGCGCTTCGTGCGCCATCGCCTCGGCGACGATCGCGCGCGCGATCGCGTTCCGCGTCTGCCGCGCGAACGTGGCGGTGTCGGATTCCGCGCAGGTGTCGATCGCCTCGCGTATCGCCTGAAGGCTCACAGCGCACATTCTGGACTAGTCTCCGCCCGATGCACGAGACGACCGCCGAAAAGCTCCAGTGGCTGGCCGAGCTGCGGGACGAGGCGCGGCACGCCGGCTCCGAGTCGAGTGTCGAGAAGCACAAGGAGGCGGGCAAGCTGCTCGCCCGTGAGCGTGCGGAGAAGCTCTGCGATCCGGGCTCGTTCGTCGAGCTCGACCGGTATGTGCGCCATCGTGAGTCGAACTTCGGGATGCTCGAGCGGCGCCCTTACGGCGACGCGGTCGTCACGGGCTACGGAACGATCTTCGGCCGCCGCGTGTTCGTGTTCAGCCAGGACTTCACCGTCTTCGGCGGCTCGCTGAGCGAGGTCTTCGCCGAGAAGATCTGCAAGGTGATGGACCTGGCCGCCAAGTACGGCTGCCCGGTGATCGGCATCAACGACTCCGGCGGCGCGCGGATCCAGGAGGGTGTCGTCTCGCTCGCGGGCTACGCCGAGATCTTCTGGCGCAACGTGCAGTCGTCCGGCGTGATCCCGCAGATCTCGCTCGTGATGGGCCCGTGCGCCGGCGGCGCCGTCTACTCGCCCGCGATGACCGACTTCATCCTGATGGTCGAGGGGACGTCGTACATGTTCATCACCGGCCCCGACGTCGTGAAGACCGTGACCGGCGAAGAGGTGACGTTCGAGGAGCTCGGCGGCGCGCTCACACACGCGAGCAAGTCGGGCGTCGCGCACCTCGTCGCGCCGGACGAGGAAGCCGCGCTCGAGGACGCGCGCTACCTCCTCAGCTTCCTGCCGCAGAACAACACCGAGCCGACGCCGTTCGACCCGCCGTCCGACCCGGTCGACCGCGAGTCGCCCGAGCTCGACGAGCTGATCCCGGACGAGCCGACCAAGCCGTACGACATCAAGGCCGTGATCACCGCGGTCGTCGACGACGGTGAGTTCCTCGAGATCCAGCCGCTCTATGCGGAGAACATCGTCTGCGGCTTCGCGCGCCTCGGCGGGTACAGCGTCGGCGTCGTCGGTAACCAGCCGCGCGCGCTCGCCGGCGTGCTCGACATCGCGTCGTCGGAGAAGGCGGCGCGCTTCGTGCGCACGTGCGACGCGTTCAACATCCCGCTCGTCACATTCGTCGACGTGCCCGGCTTCCTGCCCGGCACGGCGCAGGAGTGGGGCGGGATCATCCGCCACGGCGCGAAGCTCCTCTATGCGTACTGCGAGGCGACCGTGCCGAAGCTGACGGTGATCACGCGGAAGGCGTACGGCGGCGCGTACGACGTGATGAGCTCGAAGCACGTTCGCGCCGACTTCAACTTCGCGTGGCCGAGCGCCGAGGTGGCGGTGATGGGGCCGGAAGGCGCCGTCAACATCATCTTCCGCAAGGAGCTCGCCGAAGCGGACGATCCGGACGCGCGCCGCGCGGAGCTGATCGCCGACTACAAGGAACGGTTCGCCAACCCGTACACGGCCGCCGAACGCGGCTACGTCGACGAGGTGATCGAACCGCGCCGCACCCGCCCGGTGCTGATCGACGCACTGAAGACGGCGATCACGAAGCGCGAGCGAAGACCGCCTCGTAAGCACGGCAACATTCCTCTCTAACGCGGCTCGGCGAACCGAGTTACCGGGTTCGACGATCGGACGCTCGCTTCCGTACGCCGAAGACACCAACCTGGTTCGTCGAACCAGGTTCAGACCGGGAGCGCCGCTAAGACGCCGACCGCGGCCATGAAGGCGCGGACGACGTCCGGGTCGAACTGTGCGCCCGCGCAGCGTTCGACTTCGGCGAGTGCAGCGTCGCGCGGCATCGGCGCCCGATAGAGGCGATCCGAGGTCATCGCGTCGAATGCGTCGGCGACGAAGATGATGCGCGCGCCGAGCGGGATCGCGTCGCCGGCCAGACCGTCGGGGTAGCCGGCGCCGTCCCAGCGTTCGTGGTGATGGAGCACCCAGTCGGCGATCGGATCGACGCCGAGGCTCTCGAGCATGCGGTAGCCGATCTGCGGGTGGCGCTGGATCACGAGCCACTCCGCGCTCGAGAGCGTCGACGGCTTCTGCAGGATCTCCTCCGGGATCGCGAGCTTGCCGAGGTCGTGCAGGCTCGCTGCGAGGCGCGTCAGCTCGACCTCCTCCGGCGCCAGACCGAGCTGCTCGGCGATCGCCGCCGCCATCGTCGCGACGCGATCCGAATGGCTGCCGGTGTACGCGTCGCGCTGGTCGACCGCACGTGCGAGCGACGCGGCTGCGCTGAAGCGCGCCGCGCGGTCGGGGCCGCCCGCGACCTTCCGGAACTCCGTCAGCTCGACGACGTCGGAGCGCGCGAGCCGCACCTGGTTCTTGCCGTGCTCCTTCGCCCAGTACAGCGCGCCGTCCGCGAGCCGGATCAGCGAGTCGCGCTCACGCCCGTGCTGCGGGAAGGTGGCGACGCCCGCGCTGACGGTGATCGCGCCGATCTCGCCGAGGTCGAGCTCGTCGATCCGGCTGACGATCGACTCGGCGATCGAGAGCGCCGAGCGCTCGTCGATCCCGGGCAAGAGCACTGCGAACTCGTCGCCGCCGAGACGAAACGCCTCGCCGCCCTGGCGCAGACGGCCCGCCACCTGCGAGAGGACACGGTCGCCGGCCGGATGACCGAACTGGTCGTTGATCCGCTTGAAGTCGTCGACGTCGAGGAAGCACAGCGAGACGACGCCGCTCGAGTCCTCGGCCGCCGCGACCTCGCGCTGCAGCCGCTCATGGAAGTGGCGGTGATTCCCGAGGCCGGTGAGCGGATCGGTGAGCGCGAGCCTGATCGCGTTCAGCGCGCGGTGCGTCGAGCGCTGGTAGAGCGAGATCGCGACGAGCGGCCCGACGAGCGCGGCGAACAGGAACGGGGTTCGCTGCCAGAGCACGACGAGCATCAGCGCCGTCGAGGACATCAGCGCGAACGGCAGGATGGTCCAGCGGACGTTCGAGCGGATCAGCGTGAAGTAGCCGAGCTCGGAGCCCGACGCGGCGATCGCCGCGGTCACGATCGGGATGTTGACCGCGTACAGGATCGCGCTCGTCACCGTGACCTGGAGCAGGATGTCCGCCGCGTCGTGGCCGTGGAAGGAGTGCAGGACGATTCCCGCGGTCGTCCCCACCAGCCCGAAGACGCCCGCGTTGAAGAGGGTGCGGATCAGCGGACGCCGGTCGAGCAGCTGCACCACGACGGGCGCAGTGACGTAGACGAACGTCGCCGGCGCCCAGCCGAAGAGCACGAGCGCTGCGACCGCAAAGACGAAGCCGAGCGAGACGCCGTAGGCGTCGGCCCCCTCGACCGGCACGGGGAAGCGCTCGCCGAGGGTCGAGGCGACGAGGAACGCGGCGACGCCGAGCAGCAGTGTCGTCGAGTGGTGCTCGCCTGCAAAGGAGACTGTCGCCGCGATATACGCGGCGACGCCGACCAGGGAGACGGGCGCGACGACCGCGAGCAGTCTCGCGGGTGGTAGCGCCCGGCCGCTCATGACGAGGGCGGTGCTACCAGTTGAAGTTGATCAGCCAATTGAAGTTGCCGAGGATCCCGGCGAGCGCGACCAGGAGCGTCACGACGAGGATCAGGGTCAACTTCGAGTTCCACTGGAGCATGGGGGGTGTCCTCCGAGATGAGTGCCGCATCAGGGGGAATACTGCGGCACGGTTCGGGTTCAAGCCATCACCCGAAGGGGTGATCACTCGCTTGGGAAGGAGAATCCCTCCATCGAGGGAGTCTCGAAAGGACGGTAGGCTGGCCTCGTGGAGCCGGAGCTCGAGCCCCCGCAGCCGCCCGAGGTGGCAGAAGCAGTGGCGGAGCTGCTCGCCGAGCCCGACCGGCGCCCGGATCCGTGGTGGCAGGCCGGGATCGACGACTCGCTCTCCTCGTAACCGGAGAGCCTTGCCGTTCGTTCAACCGGTGTCATGTGCATCCGGTGTGGCGAACAGGAAACCTCACCCGACCGGCCCTACTGCGTCCACTGCACCTTCGCCGTCCGCGCGGAGGTCGAGGACGGGCTCCGGCGCCTCAGCGAGTACCTGAGCGCCTGGGCCGCGTTCGACGCCTGGTGTGTGGCGCGCGGCCGGTCGGTGGCGCTCAGCCGCTAGGACGGGACGGTCGCGCGGCCGCGGAGCAGCCGCGGGGCGGCGCGTGCGTAGTCGAGCCCCGAGACCCAGGTCAGGACGAGCGCGACCAGGAGCGCCCACCAGGCTGCGCGGTGGCCCCAGACCCCGGCCGCGGCCAGCCCGCCGACGCCGCCGGCGATCGCCTGCGCCCACGTCTTCAGCTTGCCGAGGTCGCGTGCCGCGATCACGACCCCGCGCTCGATCGCCGCCTGGCGAAGGGCGGAGATGAGGAGCTCGCGTGCGACGATCGCCGCGACCATCCAGGCGGGAAAGACGCGCTGTTCGAGGAGCACGATCAGCGTCGTCAGCACGAGCAGCTTGTCGGCGATCGGGTCGAGCAGCGAGCCGATCTGAGAGGTGCGGCCGGTCCGGCGGGCGATCCTGCCGTCGAACCAGTCGGTCGCCATCGCGACGCAGAAGACGCCTGTCGCCCAGTAGTCGTGGTCCGTGAACGAGATCGCGTAGAGCGCGACCACGATGGGCACCGCGACGGCTCGAGTGACGGTCAACTGGTCGGCGAGTCCCATCCGTCGAGAGAATACGGTGATGTTCTCGAAGGTCCTCGTGGCAAACCGCGGTGAGATCGCCGTCCGCATCTTCCGGACGCTCCGCGACATGGGCATCGGGTCGGTCGCGGTCTACTCCGACGTCGACCGTGACGCGATGCATCCGCGCTATGCCGACGAGGCGGTTGCGCTGGGCGGCGCGACCTCCGCGGAGAGCTACCTGGTCGCCGAGAAGCTGATTGCCGCGGCCCGCGAGTCCGGCGCCGGGGCGATCCATCCCGGCTACGGCTTCCTCGCCGAGAACGCGGCGTTCGCCCAGGCGGTCGAGGACGCGGGCCTCGTGTGGATCGGTCCGCCTCGGAGCGCGATCGAGCTGATGGGCTCGAAGACGCGCGCGCGGCAGGCGATGCAGGCGGCCGGCGTCCCGATCATCCCGGGCACGACCGACCCGGTCGGCTCCGCCGAGGAGGTCGCGGCCCTCGGCGAGGAGATCGGCTACCCGCTGCTGATCAAGGCGGCCGCCGGCGGCGGCGGCAAGGGGATGGAGATCGTGCGGTCCGCGGCCGACGCCGCGCGCGCGTTCGAGTCGGCGACGCGCCAGGGGCAGGCGTACTTCGCCGACCCCTCGGTCTACGTCGAGCGCTACCTCGAGGATCCGAGGCACGTCGAGGTGCAGGTGCTCGCGGACGCGCACGGCAACGTCATCCATCTCGGCGAGCGCGACTGCACGATCCAGCGGCGGCACCAGAAGCTGATCGAGGAGACGCCGTCGCCGGCCGTCGACGAGGAGCTGCGCGCGCGCATCGGCGGGATCGCCGTCGACGCGGCGCGCGCCGCCGGCTATCGCTCGGCGGGGACGATCGAAGGGCTGCTCGCGCCCGACGGCTCCTACTACTTCATGGAGATGAACACGCGGATCCAGGTCGAGCACACCGTCACGGAGCTCGTGACGGGGATCGATCTCGTGCGCGCGCAGGTGCAGGTCGCGCTCGGCGAGCCGCTCGGATTCGCGCAGGAGGACATCCGCCTCGACGGGCACGCGATCGAGTGCCGCATCAACGCCGAGGACCCGGCGAACGGCTTCCTGCCCGCGCCGGGGACGATCACCCTGTACCGCGAGCCGTCCGGGCCGGGCGTTCGTGTCGACTCGGGCGTCGCCGAAGGCTCCGTCGTCTCGCCGCTCTACGACCCGATGGTCGCGAAGCTGATCGTGCGCGGCGCCGATCGCGACGATGCGATCGGCCGCATGCTGCGCGCGCTCGGCGAGTACCGCATCGGCGGCGTGAAGACGCTGATCGGCTTTCACAAGGCACTGCTCTCGCACCCGTGCTTCCGCGCCGGCGAGACGTGTCACGGCATCGTCGAGTCGCCAGAGCTCGCGGCGCGCGCCGAGGAGCTCGCCGAGCCCGACGTCGCCGCGCCGGCTGGGTCGGGCGCCACGCTCGAGCGCGTCACCACCGCCGAGGTCGACGGCCGCCGCGTGCAGGTGAAGCTGCTCGTGCCCGAGCCGCCGTACCGCGAGCTCGCGCGCCGCCGCCGCGAACGCGTTGCCGCCGGGGCGGGCGGTGGCGCCGGCGGCTCGGTGGTGAGCCCGATGCAGGGGACGGTGCTCGACGTGAAGGTCGCCGAGGGCGACGCGGTCGAGGCCGGGCAGGTGATCTGCGTCGTCGAGGCGATGAAGATGGAGAACGAGGTCACCGCGCACCAGTCAGGCACGATCACGGAGCTCGACGTCGCGCCGCAGCAGCCGATCTCGATCGGCCAGCAGATCTGTGTGATCTCGTAAGTGCCTGGCACTGCAGTGCCAGGCACGGATCAGAGCGTGCGCTCGTAGGCGCGGAGCGCGCGGGCCGCCCACGCGGAGGTCACCGCGGTCACCGCGAGCAAAAGGAGCAGGCTCCAGGCGACCGTCGACCACGACGTTCCGGGCAGCGCGACCGATCGCGCGGCGCGCACGCCCCACTCGACCGGGTTGAAGCGCGACGCGAACTGCATCCAGCCGGGCATCTGCTTCTTCGCGATCGTCGTCGTCGAGAGGAAGAGCAGCGGCAGGCTGATCGCATTTGCCACCGCGATCATCGTCGCCTCGCGGCGGGTGAGCAGCGCGACGCCTTGCGAGAAGCCGGCAAACGAGCTGTTGACGAGCATCCCCGCGACGAGGATGACGATCCAGCCGAGCACGCCCGCGTGGATGCGCACGCCGAGCGCCAGCGCGACGAGCAGGATCAGGAACCCCTGGATCGCAGCCGTGAGCGCCGAGCGCACGATCTGCGAGAGCACGATCGAGAGTCGCGAAGCGGGCGTCGCCAGGAAGCGCTCGATCACCTTGTGCTCGAGATCGCCGATCATCGACATGCCGCTCCACGTCGCGCTGAAGAAGCCGTTCATGATCACGACCGCGGGCGCGAGGAAGGTGACGTACGACGTGGTGCCGAAGCCGCCGAGCCGCGTCACGTTCTTGAAGAGCTGCCCGTAGAGCAGCAGCCAGATCATCGGCTGGATCACCATCGTCACGATCCAGATCGGCTCGCGCATCAGGTTGCGCGCCTGGCGCAGAACCATGTACGCGGTATGGCGGATGACCGTCACGCGGCGCGATCCTCCGCCGCAAAGTCGCGGCCGGTGAAGTGGAGGTACACGTCGTCGAGCGTCGGGCGCGAGACGGCCACCGACGCGACTGCAATCCCCGCGCTGTCGAGCGCGGCGAGGATGCCGGGCAGCGCGCGGCCGCCGTTCTCGACGCGTGCGACGAGCGTTTTGCCCTCGATCACCTGCTCGGGGCGCGCGCCGTGGCGCGCGAGGATCTCCTGCGCCGGCTCGACCGCGCCGTTCGCGAGCTCGACCTGCACCGCGTCGCCTTCGAGACGCGCCTTGAGCTCCGCCGGCGTTCCCTCGACGACGACCTTGCCCTGCGAGACGATCGCGAGCCGGTCGGCGAGCTGATCGGCCTCCTCGAGGTAGTGCGTGGTGAGCAGGATCGTCAGCGACTCCGCGTGCGCGAGGCGCTGCACCTCCGACCACATCTCGACGCGCGCCTCCGGGTCGAGGCCGGTCGTCGGCTCGTCGAGGAAGAGCACGCGCGGGCGATGGATCAGCCCGAGCGCGATGTCGAGCCGGCGGCGCATGCCGCCCGAGTAGCCCCGCACGATCCGGTTGGCCGCGTCAGCGATCCCGACGAGCTCGAGCAGCTCGTCGACGCGCCTGCGCAGGTCGGCCCCGCCCATGCCCTGGACGCGGCCCTGCAGCATCAGGTTCTCGCGGCCGGTTCCGAACACGTCGACGCCCGAGTCCTGCGGCACGTACCCGAGCGCGCGGCGCACCTCCACCCGGTGCGTGCGGACGTCGTGGCCCGCGACGAAGGCGGCGCCCGTGTCCGGCTCGGTCAGCGTCACGAGCACGCGCACCGTCGTCGACTTCCCGGCGCCGTTCGGGCCGAGCAGGCCGAAGACCTCGCCTTCGCGCACGCTGAACGAGACGCCGTCGAGCGCCTGGACGTCGCCGTACCGCTTCCGCAGCTCTTCGACGAGGATCGCTTCCATCGACGGCGAGACTAGCGGCGCCGCTATCGTCACGCCCGCCGATGGACCTCTACGAGTACCAGGGCAAGCAGCTCTTCAAGAAGTTCGGCATCCCCGTGTCCGAGGGGCGCGTCGCGACGACGCCCGAGGAGGCGCGCGCGGCGGCCGAGGAGCTCGGCGGCCAGGTCGTCGTGAAGGCGCAGGTGCTCACCGGCGGCCGTGGCAAGGCGGGCGGGATTCAGCTCGCGAACGGCCCGGACGAGGCGGAGGAGAAGGCGAAGCAGGTGCTCGGCCTCGACATCCGCGGCCACGTCGTCAAGACGCTCTGGATCGAGAAGGCGTCCGACATCGCGAAGGAGTACTACCTCTCGATCACCTTCGATCGTGGTGCGAAGCAGCCGCTCTTCATGTTCACCACGCAAGGCGGCGTGGAGATCGAGGAGGTCGCAGCGAACGATCCGGACGCGCTCATCCGCCTACACGTCGATCCGCTCGAGGGCTACCAGCCGTGGATCGCACGCAAGCTGGTCTACGGCGCGGGCGTCGAGGATCCGAGCGAGCAGAAGCAGATCGCGGACATCGTCGGGAAGCTCTACGCGTGCTTCATCGAGTCCGACGCGATGCTCACCGAGATCAACCCGCTGATCGTGACGCCCGACGGCGAGGTGAAGGCGCTCGACTCGAAGTTCACCGTCGACGACTCGTCGCTCTATCGCCACGCCGACATCGCCGAGTTCCGCGACACGAGCGCGGCCGACCCGCTCGAGGCGCTCGCGCGCGAGAAGGGTGTGACGTACGTCAAGCTCGACGGCTCGGTCGGCATCCTCGGCAACGGCGCCGGCCTTTCGATGTCGACGGTCGACGTCGTCGTCGTCGCCGGCGGGCAGCCCGCGAACTTCTGCGACCTCGGCGGCGGCGGCAACGCCCAGGGCGTCGTCGACGCGCTCGAGGTCATCACCGCCGACAAGCAGGTGAAGTCGATCTTCTTCAACATCTTCGGCGGCATCACGCGCTGCGACGAGGTCGCGCGCGGGATCCTCGAGGCGGTCGAGCGCATGCAGATCGAGACGCCGATCGTCGTCCGCCTCGACGGGACCAACGCGGAAGAAGGACGCAAGATCCTGGCCGACGCGGCGCCGCCGAACCTGCACGTCGAGCCGACGATGCTCGACGCGGCACGGCGCGCGGTCGAGCTCGCGGCGTAGATGTCTGTCTGGGATGACCGCGCCGAGCGGTATCGGACGTCGGCCGTGCACGCGGCGGGGCCGGATCTCGACACGGTCGTCGAGATGTGCGACCCGCAGCCCGGGCTGAAGGTGCTCGACGTCGCGACCGGCGGCGGCCACGTCGCTCGGCGCTTGCGCGAAGCCGGGGCGGAGGTCGTCACGGTCGACCGGTCGCCGGGGATGCAGCCGGACGTGATCGCGCCGGCCGAGCACCTGCCGTTCGCCGACGGCTCGTTCGACGTCGTCGTCAACCGGCTCGCCGCGCATCACTTCGAGTCGATCGGTGACGCGGTCGGCGAGATGGCGCGGGTCTCCAACGGCGTGCTCGTGATCGAGGATCACCACTACACGGACGAGGAGACCGAGCAGGCCGAGAAGCTGCGCGACCCGAGTCACGTCCGCTCGCTCTCCGAGGACGAGTGGCGCGACCTGCTCGTGAGCGCCGCGTTCGAGGTCGAGCGCGTGGAGTTCTACGACATGACCCTCGAGTTCGAATCGTGGCTCGACCGCACCGATACGCCGGACGGCGACCGCCCGCGCATCCGCGAGCTGCTGCGGCCGCTCTCGTCGGAGGACGGGACGACCTGGACGTCGCCGATGATCATCCTCAAGGCGCGGAGGTCGCAGCGATGAGCAACGCGTGGGACGAGCGCGCAGAGGCGTATCGCACCTCGGTCACGCACGCGAGCGACCCCGATCTCGACACGGTGGTCGGGCTGTGCGAAGGAGCGCGCGCGCTCGACGTCGCGACCGGCGGCGGTCACGTCGCGCGGAAGCTGCGCGAGCGCGGCGTCGAGGTCGTCACGGTCGACGCATCCCCCGGCATGGAGCCCGACGTCGTCGCGCCGGCGGAGGAGCTGCCGTTCGAGGACGGCTCGTTCGACGTGGTCGTCACGCGCATCGCGCCGCACCACTTCGCGGACATCCGCAAGGCTGTCGGCGAGATGGGACGCGTCAGCCGTGGCTCGGTCGTCGTCGAGGACACCCTCTTCACGTCGGAAGGACACGACGAGGCGGAGGCGCTTCGCGACCCGACGCACGTCCGCAACTACACGGAGGACGAGTGGCGCTCGTTCCTCGAAGGCGCCGGGCTCGAGGTCGAGCACGTCGAGTACTTCCGCAAGACGCACAACCTCGAAGACTGGCTCGCGCGCACCGGCTGCGAAGGCGAGACGGCCGCGCGCGTCCGCGAGCTGCTCGCGCCGGTCACGAGCGAAGACGGCACGACCTGGCAGGACACGAAGATCATCCTCAAGGCGAAGAAGAAGGTGTAGATGGCGATCATCGTCGACAACGACACGAAGCTCGTCGTCCAGGGGCTGACCGGCTCCGAGGGGCGCTTCCACGGGCTGCGCAACCGCGCATACGGCACGAATCTCGTCGCCGGCGTCACGCCGGGCAAGGGCGGCCAGGACGTCGAGGGCGTTCCGGTCTACGACACCGTCGCCGAGGCGGTCTCGGAGGCAGGCGCGAACACGTCGCTGATCTTCGTCCCTGCGCGCTTCGCGCCGGACGCGATCTACGAGGCGGTCGACGCGGGCATCCAGACGGTGATCTGCATCACCGAGCACGTGCCGGCACACGAGATGCTGCGTGTCTACACCTATGTGCGCCCGAAGGGCGTCACGCTGATCGGGCCGAACTGCCCCGGCGTGCTCTCGCCGGGGAAGGCGAACGTCGGGATCATCCCGGCCGAGGTGTTCCGGCCCGGCGCGATCGGGCTCGTGTCCCGCTCGGGGACGTTGACGTACCAGATCGGCAACGAGCTGGCCCAGCGCGGCCTCGGCAACTCGACGATCGTCGGCATCGGCGGCGATCCGATCGTCGGCTCGGGCTTCATCGACGTGCTCGAGAAGTTCGAGGCGGATCCCGAGACGAAGACGGTCGTCCTCGTCGGCGAGATCGGCGGCGACGAGGAGGAGAAGGCCGCGAAGTGGGTGAGCGAGAACATGTCGAAGCCGGTGTACTCGTACATCGCCGGCTTCTCGGCGCCGCCCGGCAAGACGATGGGTCACGCGGGCGCGATCATCTCCGGCTCCTCGGGGACCGCTCAGGCGAAGAAGGACGCGCTCGAATCGGTCGGCATCAAGGTCGGCACGACGCCGACCGAGGTCGCCGAGCTCGTTTCGGCCTAGGAGCCTACGCCGTCGCGGGCAGCGTGAGCCGGAAGCGGGCGCCGCCGCTCGTGCTCTCTGCGGTGACGCGTCCGCCGTGCGCCTCGGCGGCTTCGCGGACGATCGCGAGGCCGAGACCGGCGCCCGGCTTCGCCCGTGACGCGGCGGCGCGGTAGAAGCGGTCGAAGATCCGCGGCAGGTCCTCCTCGGCGATGCCGGGGCCGTGGTCGGCGACGATCACCTCGCCGTCGCGCACGGTCACCTCGATCGGCGTTCCCGGCGCGCTGTACTTCACCGCGTTGTCGAGCAGGTTCGAGACCGCGCGCTCGACGAGCGCGGGATCGACCCGCACCATCGTCGGCGAGAACGCGGTGACGAAGGTCGTCTGCGGCGAGCGGGCCTTCGAGCGCTCGACCATGCCCGCCACGAGGTCGTCGAGCGCCACGTCCTCGACCCGCAGCTGGCGCTCGCCGCCGCGCGCGAGCTCGACCAGGTCGGCCACGAGCGACGTGAGGGAGTCGAGCTCGACCGATGCCTCCTCGAGTGCCCGTCCCATCTCGTCTTCCGAGATGCGCCCTTCGCGGACGAGGTCGATGTTCGTGCGCGCCGCCGTCAGCGGCGTACGCAGCTCGTGCGACGCATCGGCAACGAGTCGGCGCTGGCGTCCGACCGAGTCCTCGAGCGCCTCGAGCATGCCGTTGAAGCGGGCGGCGAGTCTCCCTAGCTCGTCACCGCCTTCCACGACGACCCGCTCGCTGAGGTTCCCGGTCGCCGCGACCGTCTCCGCTGCTGCCGTAAGCCGCTTCACCGGACGCAGTACGGCGTTCGCCACCACGCCCGCGAGGGCGGCTGCTACCGCGATGCCGATTCCGCCGATCAGCAGGATCAGGAGTCGGATTCGAGACAGAGCATGCTCGGTGGGCCAGAGAGGTGCGACCGTCGCGAGCGCGGTTCCTGGCGCGTACTGCTGCACGAGCTCGCGCCAGCGTTTGCCCTGGATCGTCGTCGAGACGTAGTAGTACTGCGACCCAGTTCCCGCAGCCACTGCGATCGCGCGCTTCGTGACGGGGATCGGCCCGTTCGTCGTCCCATCGGAGGCAATGAGCTCGCTGTTCGGGTTGTTGCCATGACCGAAGAAGCCGTGCGTCCCGGTTGCGGCTTGTACGGCCACGGTGTTGTCGAGCTGCGCGTAGAGCTCGTGTTTCGCGATCATCCAAACAGCGACCGACGTGCCCGCAACGGTGACAGCGATTGCGAGCGCGGTCAGCAGCGTGACGCGCTGTCTGAAGCTCATTCCCGCTCCGGCGCCGGCAAAGCCGGCACCTCCGCTCCTGGGTCGCCTCCGTCGAGCCTACGGCTCATGGCTCTTCGCGCAGTGCGTAGCCGACGCCGCGCACGGTGTGCAGCAGGCGCGGCTCGCCGCCCTCTTCGAGCTTTCGCCGCAGGTACCCGATGTAGACCCAGAGCGCGTTCGACGTCGCGCCGAAGTCGTAGCCCCACACGCGCTCGTAGATCTGCGACCGCGTCAGCACCTGGCGCGGGTTGCGCATGAAGAGCTCGAGCAGGTTGAACTCGGTGCGCGTCAGCTGCAGCCGGCGCTCGCCGCGGTGGACCTCGCGCGTCGCCGGATCGAGCGTCACGTCTGCGAAGCGCAACGCGCCGTCGCCCGCGCCGGTGCGACGCAGCAGCGCGCGGACACGTGCGCGGAGCTCCTCGACCGCGAACGGCTTGACGAGGTAGTCGTCGGCGCCCGCGTCGAGACCTTCGACGCGGTCGTCGATCGCGTCACGCGCCGTGACGACGAGGATCGGCACCGGATCCTCGCGGCGGCGCAGCGAGCGGCAGACCTCGATGCCGCCGACCTCGGGCATGAGCAGGTCGAGCACGATCACGTCCGACGGGCTCGACGCCTGCTGAGCAAGCGCAGCGGCGCCGTCGGCCGCCTCGTCCACGTCGTAGTCGACGCGGAGCGCACGCGCGACCGCCGACCGGACGGCCGGATCGTCGTCGACTACCAGGACACGGGCGCTCATGACCCGCTCCGGCGCCGGCAAAGCCGGCACCTGCGCTCCTCGGAGCCTCCGTCAAGCCTACGGCTCATGACCGAGAGTGTGCCGCACCCGCCTAAGAGCCAACTTAGGCGTACGATTCTGCGCCAGTCGACCCCGGGAGCACTACGTGCATGCGCTCGTCACGACGGTCGGGATTGCGAACACGGTCTTCTTCGTCGTGCTCGCAGCCCTCGCGCTCCGCCGCTGGCGGCGCCGCCGAGCCACGGCCGCCGGCTGGCTCGCGTCGGCGTTTCTCGCCATCGCGCTGATCAGCACCTTCGGCCGGCTCGTGCCGCAGCACCCGCACGGCTTCGGCGAGTACCTCGCCCAGCGGTTCGACATCGAGCTGCTCGTCCTCTTCCCGTACCTGCTCTACCGGTTCGCAACCGAGTTCGTCAGGCCGGGACGGCGACTGCAGATCGCCGTCGCCTCGCTCACGGTCGGCCTCTCGGTCTGGACGTTCGCGCTGCCGCATCTCCCGGCGTCCGGAGAGGCGTGGCCGGGCTACTTCGTCGCGTACGTCGTCTTCTTCTTCATCCACTGGGCCGGACTGTCGGTCGTCGTCTCGACCAGGCTGTGGCGCGCCGGCAGCCGGCTGCCGTCGGTGGCGGCGAACCGGATGCGCATGCTCAGCTTCGCCGCCGCCGCGCTGACGATCGCTCTGCTCAGCGTGGTCTTCGCAGGGAACCAGAGCTCGGTGCCTGCGCTCCTGTCCCAGGTCTTCGCACTCGTCGCCATCGCTGCGTTCGTCCTCGGCACCGAGCCGCCTCAGATCGTGCGTGTCTACTGGCGCGAGCCGGAGCAGCTGCGCCTCCAGGAGGCGATGCGCGACCTCGTGACGCTGGCGACGACGCGTGCCGAGATCGCGGCTCGCGTTGCCGCGCCGGCTTCGGCCCTCGTCGGCGCTCGCGGCCTCGCAATCTACGGCACGGACGGGGAGCTGCTGGCGGAGCACGGGACGACCGGCGACGGCGAGGGGATTCAGATCGAGCAGGCCGGCGTGAGGTTCGTCGCCTGGACGTCGCCGTACGCGCCGTTCTTCGGCGAGGACGAGCTGCGGACGCTCGAGGTGGTCGCGGCACTGACGGCGACCGCGCTCGACCGTGTTCGCCTGTTCGAGTACGAGCACGAGTCGCGCATCGCCCTCGAGCGTGCAAACGAGGTGATGACCAACTTCGTCGCGCTCGCCGCACACGAGTTGCGAACGCCGGTGACGACGGTCCACGGCTTTGTGCAGACACTGAACCACCTGGGCGACCGGCTCGGCGAGGATCAGAAGGCAGAGCTGCGCATCGCGCTCGAGCAGCAGACGCTGCGCATGGCGTCGCTCGTCGAGCAGCTTCTCGACCTGTCACGGCTCGACGCGGATGCGATCGACGTCCGTCCCGAGCTGCTCGACCTACCGGCGCGCCTGCGTGACGTCGTCGCCATCGCCGCGGGTGCGCGTGCGGACGAGGTCGAGATCGAGGTGCCGGAGCCGACGCGCGTCGTCGTCGACCCCGAGATCCTCGACCACATCGTCAGCAACCTGGTCACGAACGCCTTGCGCTACGGCCGTTCGCCCGTGCGCGTCATCGCGAGCGCAGCGAATGGGAATCTGCGCGTGGCCGTCGAGGACTCCGGGCCCGGCGTCGCGAGCGAGATCGAGGCGACGCTCTTCGACCGGTTCACACGGGCCGGAGTCGCACGCGACCGCGTCGCCGGCACGGGCCTCGGGCTCGCGATCGCGCGGGCCTACGCGCTCGCCCACCGCGGCGACCTGCGCTACGAGCGCGCCGATCCGAACGGCGCGCGATTTGTCGTGGAGCTCCCTTCCGTTTAGGTTTGTTCCGCAGATGAGCGCGAACACGCACCAGCTCCTCCAGCGGTCGCTCCTCGGAGAGGCCATCGACCTGCTCGAGGACGTCGCCGTCTTCGTCTGGAACGAGGAGCGGAACTACGTGGCGGTCAACGAGCACGCATGCCAGCTCGTCGGGGTCTCCCGCGAGGAGCTCGTGGGGATGCGTGTGGGGACCCTGACCCTCGACCCGGAGGAAGCGCTCGCCGAGACCCGCGCCTCGCGGCACGCCACGGGGCAGCTGACGTTCACCCGGCGCGACGGCGAGGCCGTGAACCTCGAGTGGACGACGATCCGCACGCGCGTGGCAGGGCTGCCGTACATGGTCAGCATCTGCCGGCGCGTCGCCTCAACCATCTAATCTGGCCGCATGATCTCGTTTGCCCGCGGCATCCCGGCGCCCGAGTGCCTGCCCGTGTCGGAGCTCGCCGAGTGCGCGCGCGCCGCGCTCGAGCGCGACGGGCACACGATCCTCTCGTACGGGCCGTCGCCCGGCTACGCGCCGCTGCGGGAGTGGATCGCGGCGCGCCACGACGTCGACCCCGGCCGCGTCTTCATCACGAACGGCTCGCTGCAGGGGCTCGTGTTCCTCGCGCAGCAGCTCGCGCCCGGCCGGCGCGTGCTCGTCGAGCAGCCGACGTACGACCGGCCGCTGAAGATCCTGACCGAGCTCGGCGCGGAGATCGTGCCGCTTGCCTGCGACGACGAGGGTCTCGATCCAGATGCGCTCGAGGCCGCGCTCGCTCAGGGCGAGCCGCCGGCGCTCCTCTATCTGATCCCGACGTTCCAGAACCCGAGCGGCCGCACGCTTCCGCTCGACCGGCGCCGGCGGGTGGTCGAGCTCGCGGAGCAGCACGACCTGCTCGTGCTCGAGGACGACCCGTACGGGCTCGTGCGCTTCGACGGCGAGCCGCTGCCGACCCTGCTCGAGCTCTCCGGTGGCACGACCGCGTACAGCTCGTCGTTCTCGAAGACGGTGTCACCGGGATTGCGCGTCGGCTGGTTCGTCTTCCCCGAGAAGCTCGCGCGCGAGATCGAGGCGAAGGCGACGGGCACGTACATCACGCCGGTGCTGCTCGGCCAGGCGACCGTGCACGAGTTCATCGAGCGCGGCCGTTTCGAGCCGAACCTCGAGCGCGTTCGCGGCCTGCTCGGTGCGCGGCGCGACGCGATGATCACGGCGCTCGAACGCGAGCTTCCGCAGGCGCGCATCTCCCGTCCCGACGGCGGCTACTTCACATGGGTCGAGCTCGACGGCGTCGACTCGACCGAGCTGCTCGCGCGCGCCGAGGCGAACGGCGTCACCTACGTGAAGGGCCCGGACTTCGGCGGCGCCGCCGACACCTTCCGGCTCGCGTACAGCTTCGTGTCGCTCGACGAGATCGCCGACGGCGTGTCGCGGCTCGCGGCCGCCGTTCCCGTCGCCGCCTAAGCGGCCGGCGAAACCGCGAGCGGTACGAGCCGGGGCTGCCGCGGCGGCTGCAGCGTGCGCGTCGCCGCGCGGAAGGTGGGACAGGGACGCTCCGGCGCCATCGCGCACAAGCCGTGACGGCGGAAGTAGCAGTCGTCGCAGGTCGGAGCGTTCTGTCGGGTCATTGGGCTGTCCTTCCGGGTGGTCTGGGCTTCGCGGTGACGGCGGGATGCTACGGCCGACCCCGACCGCCGAAAAGGGCTTGCCTAAACGGAAAACGTGCAGTTTCCGGGAAGTTCGGAGGCCAGAAAACTGCCGATTTTCAGGCGGCCGGCGGCAGGGTTGCCAGCGCGTGCAACGCCTGTTGAAAACTCTTCACAGGGACGATCCGGAGCCCGTCGGCCACCTTCCGGGCATCCCGCGCGTTCTCCCCAGCCGGGACGAGGAAGACGTCCACACCCGTCCGCCGGGCGCCGATCGTCTTCTGCTTGATACCGCCGATCGGCTCCACCGTCCCGTCCGCGTCGAGCTCGCCCGTCGCCGCGACCTTGTGCCCGTGGAGGACGTTCTTCCCGAGGAGCTGCAGGACCTCGAGCGCGAACGCGAGCCCCGCCGACGGGCCGCCGACGCCGCCGGCGTCGATCTTCACCGGGATCGGCACGTGGATGTCGAGCGCCGGTTCGAGCTCGACGCCGACGATCGGATCGTTCTTCGCCGCCGGGTTCGCAACCGTCGTGATGTGCTCGACGAGGGTCTGTGTCCCGCGGTGGATCGTGAAGGCGACCGTGTCGCCCGGCTTGTGCTCGAGCATGAGCGGCCGGACGGCGGCCGCCGACGAGACGTGCTTGCCGTCGATCGCGGTGATCACGTCGTCGGGTTCGAGCTTCCCGACCGCCGGCTCGCCCGGATCGACGAACGCGACCTCGGCGCCGACCTCGCGGATCTTCACCGGCAGCCCGTCCGCCTGCTCCGCGACCGCAGCCGCGACCGTCTGCGAGGTCTTCATGTCCTGCAGGTCGATCCGCTCCAGCTGGGCGTCGTTCACGCCCGGCGGGTTCACGTCGTTCACGGGATAGAGGGTTGCTCCCTCGTGCAGGCCGCCGAACAGCTTCTCGAGGATCGTCGCCTTGCGCACGACCACGTCGACGAAGTAGACGCCGCCCTTCTTCGGCACCTTCGCGTGCGGGACGGTGACGAGCGGCAGGACGGGATGGGCCGGGTCGGGCAGGAAGATGTACTCGTTCGACGGGATCACGTAGAGCCCGAAGACGACGACGGCGAGCACGAGGCCGAGCGTGAGCAGCCGCCCCGGGGTGACGACCCGCATCAGAAAAGCCCGTGCGAGAGGCCGCCGTCGACGGGCACGGTGACGCCGGTGACGTACGACGCGCGCGGCGACGCGAGGAAGCAGACGACGTCCCCGAACTCGCGCGAGGTGCCGAGCCGGCCGAGCGCGATGCGCTGCAAGTCTTCCTTCGGCGGGCCGTCGTCGCCGTAGAGCTCGACCATGCGCGGCGTGTCGATGCGGCCCGGGGCGACGCAGTTGACGGTCACGCCCTTCGGGCCGACCTCGCGTGACAGCGTCTTGAGCCAGCCGGTGAGCCCGGGCCGGATCGCGTTCGAGAGCGACAGGTTCGTCGTCGGCTCCTTCACCGTCGCCGAGGTGATGGCCACGATCCGCCCGCTGTCGCTGCGCTCGATGTGCGGCAGGCATAGGCGCACGAGGCGAACGGCGGAGAGGAGCAGCAGCTCGAACGCCGACTCGAGCGCGTCGTCGGTCACGGCTGCGGCGGGACCGCCGGGCGGTCCGCCGGAGTTCCAGACAAGGATGTCGAGCCCGCCGAACGCTTCGAGCGTGCGGTCGACGAGCCGCTCGAGGTCGGCGACGTTCGTGACGTCGCCGCGGACGCCGAGCGCGCCGAGCCGGTCGGCGTGGCGCTCGAGCTCCTCGCGCCGGCGCGCGAACATCGCGAC
>Ga0070741_10006452_pt1 | contig 25160 bp, 24 predicted proteins | sample Coa_R1_4_FD_66440 | JGI IMG/M metagenome (GOLD analysis project Ga0070741, IMG submission 66440) | Surface soil microbial communities from Centralia Pennsylvania, which are recovering from an underground coalmine fire - Coalmine... | ecosystem: Environmental > Terrestrial > Soil > Unclassified ... | reverse complement strand
GGTTACGGCAATGATTCGATCACCGACAACGACGCAACCGGAGGGAACCAGGATACGGTGGCGTTTGGCGTTAATCCTCTCGATGTCGTCTTCACGCGCTCGGGCAACAACCTTCAAATGAAGCTCCACGGAGGAACCGACAGCCTCACGGTTAACGCCTGGTATGGCGGTACGTCAAACCAAACGGAGATTCTGCGCGCCCAAGACAGTTCGACACTGCTCAATACCCAAGTCGACCAGCTGATCCAAGCAATGGCACAGTTCTCCGCGGACCACGGCGGCATCACCTGGGATCAGGCGATCGATCAGAACCCCAATGAAGTGCAAGCGGTGTTGGCGGCGTATTGGCAGGCGGCGTAAAGGAGCGCGAGCGGGGTAGTAGATAAGCGAAGGAAGACAAACAAGTACCAACGCTTGTCATGGTGCGAAGCAATCTCGTTCAAGTGGCTTAGAGATTGCTTCGCCGCCTACGGCTCCTCGCAATAACTCTTGTTTAGAGCTTCCCTAATTGAGGCGGCTGTTGACGGCGAGGACGTCGTCCTCGGTAAGCAGCCCGGCGGCGTTTTTTAGCTTGAGAAAATTCAACAGGTACAGGTGGCGGGCTTCGGCGTAGTCGCGCTTGGCGCGGTAAAGATCGCGCGTGGCGTCCAATATGTCGAGAGTGGTGTAGAGACCCGCCGCGCGACCTTCGGTCTTCGCCGTTAACGCTGATTCGGCGGCCGCGACGGCCTGTTTGAGCGCGTCGATGCGCGCGGCTCCGCTGGTTACTCCCTGGAAAGCCGCGCGTGCGGCCCGCTCGACCGCCCGCCGCTGGCCTTCGAGCTCCTGTCGCGCCGCATTGTAACGTTGCGCCGCCTCTTCGACTCGTGAATTGACCAGACCGCCCTGGAACAGCGGAACGGTGAGCTGAAGTCCGATGACGGTATCGTCCGACCGCACGCCGGGACCGGGTATCGAGCCGTCGGCATCGACGCGCGAGCGATTCCCGACGGCATCCAGTGTCGGATAGTGGGCGGCGCGGTTTCGTTCGATTGCCTCGCGCGCGGCGTCCACCGCTTCTTTGGCCGCCCGCAGCGTCGCGTTCTGGCTGGACGCCGATTCGACCCAGCGATTGATGTCCGGTGGATCGGGTATGACAACAGTCGCGCCATCGGTTAGCCCGGAAAGAGTCCCGGGCAATCTTCCCGCTATTTCACGTAGCGCTTCGCGGGTATCGTCGAGTTTATTGGCTGCCTCGATTTCTTGCGCGACTGCAATCTGATAACGCGCTCGTGCATCGTTGGCTTCGGTAATGTTCGCCAAGCCCGCCTTTCGCCGACCCTCAACCGATTCGAGATTCCGTGCAAGCGCGTCTTTTTCCGCGTGCGCCAAGGACAGCGCATCCTGGGCCAAGAGCACGTCCAAGTAACCCTGTGCCACGCGCAAAATCAGGTCTTGGCGCGCCGCCTGATATTCGGCTTCCGAGCGCCGAATTTCCGCGCTGGCTTGGCGTAAGTTGGCCCAGTAGACGCCGTTGTAGATCGGTTGCGTCAGCGAAAGTTTGTATTCGCTGCTTCGATACCGCGCCTCGCCCGCCGGCCGCGAAAAGATCGTCGTATCGGTAACAACCTCTTCGTTGTTCTTATTCCGTGCGGCCGTTGCGCTCAAACTCGGGAGGAGGTTGGCGCGGGCCTGAGGCAATTTTTCCTGGGCAGCCTTGTAGTTGGCCTCGGCGGCCCGAAAGCGCGGGTCGTTCTCCACGGCGAGCTGGTAGATCGAGAGTAAATCTTCCGCTCTTGCCGGTGCGCAGAGCACGCTCATCATTACCATCAGTCGGGCAAGCGAATCGGGTTCGCGAATCGATTGTCGGAAAAAATTGCGGGAAAGGATCATGCGGGTATAACACCCGATGTGAGCAGGGGAATCAAGGAACTTTGGTGGGGTGGAAAAAACAAAGGCTCCGGTTCGCGGAGCCTTTTGCGGTCTACTACCTGGGGGATCGTTCGTCAGGCAGAGAGCTTTTCCTTCATCACCGTCAGCGCTTTGGCTTCGATCTGGCGCACACGCTCGGCGGAGATGCCGTACTCCTTGGCGAGGTCGTGCAATGTCGGCTTCTCGTCTTCGTTCAACCACCGGCGCTGAATGATATCCCGCGAGCGGTTGTCGAGCGAGGCGAGTGCTTCGCTGACTTGCTCTTCACGGGAGTTCTCGTTGTCGGATTTCGTCACGAGCACTTCCGGGTTGTAGCGCATGTCTTGCAAGTATCCGGCGGGTGCCGCATGAAAATTCTCCTCGTCCGCGTCCACCTCGCCGTCGAACGGAACGTCGACGCTCGCCATGCGCGATTCCATTTCCTGCACGGTTTCCGGCGCGACGCGCAGGTCCTCGGCCATTGCGTCCACTTCGCTGCGGCGCATCCAGCCGAGGCGCTCGCGCGACTTGCGCAGATTGAAGAAGAGCTTGCGCTGCGCCTTGGTGGTCGCGACCTTGACGATGCGCCAGTTGCGCAGGATGTAGTCGTAGATTTCCGCGCGGATCCAGTGCACGGCGAAAGACATGAGGCGCACTTTGTGCGCGGGGTCGTAGTGTTTGACGGCCTTCATCAGGCCGATGTTGCCTTCCTGAATCAGGTCCGCCTGCGGCAGTCCGTACCCCGCGAAGCCGCGTGCGATGCGCACCACGTAGCGCAGGTTCGCGAGGATAAGCTGGCGGGCCGCGTCGAGGTCGTTCTGCTTGCGGTAGCGCCGCGCGAGCTTACGCTCGTCGGCCGCGCTCAAAATCGGCAGGGCGTTAACCGCCCGCACGTAAGCCGTGAGGCCGCGCTCGGGGTGCAGCGGAATGGCAACAGGAAGCATCTGGCTCATCTGGAAACCTCCCTCAGCTGGCGATTCTAGCACTCGATTCCTGAGAGTGCCAAAACCAGGCTAAGTTCCTAACTGGCAAAATGGCCTTTTTTATAGGGTTTTCAGGAGGGTTCGATCGCTCGGAGGTGGCGGCCTACGGCAAGCCGGGAGCCGAGCCAGCCGAGCAACGCGCCCGCCGTCAGAAGCACGCCGGAGCCGGCGACGCTCAACCCCTCCACGCGCAACTCGTTTCCGTACGAAGCGGCCAGGGACGCTATCGGGCCGGAAAGGAACAGCTGGGTCACCGCGAGTATGACCCAGGTCACGGCGGCGCCGAGCAGGCCGTGGAGGACGCCGGCGTAGAGAAAGGGGCGCCGGATGAAGGTGTCGGTTCCGCCCATCAGCTTCATCACTTCGATTTCGTCCCGGCGGTTGAGCACGGCGAGGCGGATGGTGTTGCCGATGGTGAGGAGCACCGCGAGCGCGAGCAAAGCGCCGAGCGACCACACCGCGCGCTCGGCGAGCGCGAGCAGCGCGTGCAGGCGCCGCACCCAGTCGACATCGAGCTGCGCCGTTTCGACCAGATCGTTGCCGCGCAGGTCGCGGAGCAACGCTTGCAGGGCCTCCGGGTTCTGACCGGGCGTCGGATGCACCACCAGAAGCGCCGGCAGCGGGTTACGGTCGAGGACATTCAGCGCTTCGCCGAATCCCGAGAGCTGTTTGAATTCGGCGAGCGCCTGGCCGCGCGAGATGTAGTCGACGCGCGCCACGGCGCGCATGCGCCGCACGCGCTCGGCCAATTTCTCGATGCTGCTTTCCGCCGCGTCGCGCTTCATGAACAGCGAAATCTGCCCACCCGTGTCCCAGCCTTGGCTCATGCGCTGCAAGTTGTCGATCACGACGTAGAGCCCGGTCGGCAGCGCGAGCGTGATGCCGATGGCCGCCACCGTCATGAGCGAGGCGAGCGGCGCGCGCGCGAGCTGCTGCAACGTCGTCGCGAGCACGTGGCGATGATGGCGCCCGTACTTTCTCAGGAACCGGATCATTGCGGCGTTCCCGCGGCGCTCGGCGAGTCGTGGGCGATCTCGCCGTGCTTCAGCACCAGCATGCGCTTGCGCGCGCGCGTGATCAGGCGTTGATCGTGCGTCGCGATCAGCACGGTCACGCCGTGATGATTGAAATCGAGGAAGAGATCGAGAATTTCCTCCGCGAGCACGATATCGACATTACCCGTCGGTTCGTCCGCCAGGAGCAGCGACGGGCGATGGACAATCGCGCGCGCGATGCCGACGCGCTGCTGCTCGCCGCCCGACAGCACGATCGGATTCAGCCGCTCTTTCGGCAGCAACCCGACCTTGTCGAGCGCCGCGCGCACGCGTTTGCCGACCTCGCGGCTTTCGACGCCCGTCACCAGCAGCGGCAGCGCCACGTTGTCGTACACGCTGCGGTCGAACAGCAGCTTGTAGTTCTGAAACACGATGCCGAGATCGCGGCGAAAATACGGCACCCGCCGCACGGCAAGCTTGCCGAGGTTCTTGCCGTTCACGACCGCTTGGCCGCGCGTCGGCCGCTCGATGAGGCTGATGAGCTTGAGCAGGGTGGTCTTGCCGGCGCCCGAGTGGCCGGTGACGAAGACCATCTCGCCGCGCTCGATCTTGAAGCTGACGTTCTTGAGCGCGTCGTACTCGCCGGGATAGCGCTTGAAAACGTGGTTGAACTCGATCATGAAAAATCAGTGACAAGTAGCGAGTAGCGAGGAATATACAAAATGGCAATCATTTATCTTGCAACTTGCCACTTGAAACTTGCTACTCGTTTTTGGGAAGTATTGCATCCACATATTCTTCGGCCTCAAATTCCCGCAGGTCACCCACGTCTTCGCCGACCCCGATATAGCGGATCGGCAGTCCGGATTTTTTCGCGATGGCGAGCAGCACGCCGCCCTTGGCGGTGCCGTCGAGCTTGGTGAGCGCGATGCCCGTAACGTCGACCGCGGCGCGGAAGTGCTCGAGCTGCGATAGGGCGTTTTGCCCGGTGCCCGCATCGAGCACCATCAGCACTTCATGCGGCGCGGCGCCGTCGACTTTGGCGATCACGCGGCGGATCTTCTTCAGCTCGTCCATCAGCCCGCTGTGGGTATGCTGCCGGCCGGCGGTGTCGATGATCAGCACGTCGACGTCGCGCGCGGCCGCGGCCGTCATCGCGTCGTGCGCGACGGCGGCGGCGTCGGCGCCGGTGTGTTGCGCGATAACCGGCACGCCGGTGCGCTCGCCCCACACCTTGAGCTGCTCCACGGCGGCGGCGCGGAAGGTGTCGCCGGCCGCGAGCATCACGCGCCGCCCGCTTGCTTTCAGCTGGCTCGCGAGCTTGCCGATGGTCGTGGTCTTGCCGACCCCGTTCACGCCGACGACCATGATGATGTAAGGCTTCGTGCCGGAAGGGATAATCAGCGGCCGACCGGCGGGCTGAACAATGCCGAGGAGGCCCTGTCTTAGCACGCGGTACGCGGCGCTCGCGTCGTTCAGCTCCTTGCGTTTCAACCGGGCGGTCAGATCGTCGATCAGCAGCCGCGTGGTTTCGACGCCGACGTCGGCGCGAAGCAGGGCGGTTTCGATATCGTCCAGAAGGTCCTGGTCGAGCGCGCGCCCGACACGCAGCAGGTCGCCCAGTCCTTCGCCGAGCGTGCGCCGGGTGGCGGCGAGTTTTTCCTTGAGGCGCGCGAACAGTCCCGTCCGTTTCGTCGCCGCGGACGCGTTGGAATTGGATTCGATCAAAGTGATTCGGTGTCCCGCTCGGCTTAGGCTATCCTATGCGGCCCATTATAAAGGGAAGAGGATGTTTCACATATTGAAGGCACGAGTTTTTATCGGCGCGCTCGCCGCGGTTTTGCTGTCCGGCTGCGATGATATCCACGACACCACGCTCCCGAACGGGCTGCGGGTGATCGTGAAGGAAGATCATCGCTCGTCCGTGGTGGCGTCGATGGTGTGGTACAAGGTGGGCAGCGTCGACGAGCCGGAGGGGCTCACCGGCATTTCGCACGTGCTCGAACACATGATGTTCCAGGGCACGCAGCGTCTCCAGCCGAACGAATTCTCGCGCATCATCGCGGAGAACGGCGGGCGCGAAAATGCGTTCACCACCAACGATTACACCGCGTACTTCCAGCAGCTGGAAAAATCCCGTCTCCCGATCGCTTTCGAGCTCGAAGCCGATCGCATGCAGAACCTGCGTCTGGGGGAAGATCAGTTTCGCAAGGAAATCCAGGTCGTCATGGAGGAGCGACGCCTGCGCACCGACGATCAACCGGAGTCGCTGGTCTACGAGAAATTCATGAACGAAGCGTACAAGGTGCATCCCTACGGTCATCCGGTGATCGGCTGGATGAAGGACCTCGAAAAGCTGACCGTCGCCGACGTGCGCAATTGGTACGCCCGCTGGTATCGTCCGAACAACGCGACGGTCGTGGTGGTCGGCGACGTGCAGCCCGCGGAAGTCATGGAGCTCGCGAAGAAATATTTCGGTCCGCTGCCCGCGCGCCCGCTGCAACGCACGCCGATTCCAGCGGAACCGCCGCAGCAACAAGAAAGGCGGGCGACGGTGCGGGTCCCGGCGCAGGTGCCGTTTCTCCTGACGGGATTTCATGTCCCGGTTCTCGATCCCAAGACGGCAAAAGAACCGCAAGAATCGTGGGAACCGTACGCGCTCTCCGTGCTGGTGGGTGTGCTCGACGGCGGCGACAGCGCGCGTTTCGAGCGCGAGCTCGTGCGCGAGCAGCGCGTGGCGTCGCGCATCGGCGCGGAGTACGACGCCGTCGGGCGCTCGCCGACGATGCTGATCTTCAGCGGCTCGCCCATGGCGGATAAGAAAGTCGCCGATCTCGAGCGCGCGTTGCGCGCGCAAGTGGAGCGGCTCAAGAAGGAACCGGTATCCCCGTCCGAGCTCGAGCGCGTGAAGGCGCAGGTGGTCGCGGGCGAGGTATACCGGCGCGACTCCGTGTTCAATCAAGCAATGGAGTTGGGCAATTACGCCATGGCGGGTCTCGATCCCAATCTCCTCGAGGAACGGGCAAAACGCCTGAGCGCGGTAACGCCCGAGCAGGTCATGCAAGTGGCGCGGAAATATCTGACCCCCAACAACGTGACCGATGTCACCCTCGATCCGTTGCCGATCGCCAATCCGAAGCAGGCCCCTGCCATGGGCGGAGGTTCGAGCCATGTACGCTAATCGGCGTTTGATGGCGGCGGCCCTGCTGTTCTTGAGCGGCATCGGCGTCGCCGCGGCCGGGCCTAAGATCGAGCATTGGACGCTCGACAACGGCGTACGCGTCTATTTCGTGCGCACGACCGAGTTGCCGCTGGTGCAGCTGCGCGCCGTATTCGACGCAGCGGCCAGCCGCGATCCGGACGGCAAGGGCGGCGTAGCGTTGCTGACCAATGCGATGCTGCGGCAAGGGGCGGCGGGAATGAGCGCCGACCAGATCGCGAGCGGTTTCGAGAGCCTGGGCGCGGAGCTTGGCAACAGCTCGGATCGCGACATGGCGATTCTTGAGCTGCGCAGCCTTTCCGCTCCGAAGCTGTTGAATCCTGCGCTCGACCTCTTTGCCAAGGTCGTAACGCGACCGACGTTTCCCGCGGATGCGCTCGAGCGCGAGCGCGCACGCCTGCTGGTCAGTCTGCAGCGCGATCGCCAGCAGCCGGACACCATCGCCGAGAAAGCGTTCTGGCGCCTGATGTACGGCAAGCATCCTTATGCGCACGATCCGCTCGGCACCGAAGAATCGGTGCGCTCGCTCTCGCGTGCGGATCTCGCGGCCCATCACGCCCGCTATTACACCGGCGGCAACGCCTGGCTCGCGATTGTCGGCGATGCCACGCTCGCCGAGGCCAAGGCGATCGCACAGCGCGCGCTCGGCGCGCTCCCGCGCGGCGAGCCCGTGCCGCCCGTGCCGCCGGTGCCGCCGCTGCGCGCCGCCGAGCGGGAAGTGATCGCGTTTCCCGCGCAGCAAACCCACGTGCGCCTGGGGCATCCCGGCATCCGGCGTCAGGACCCGGATTTCTTCCCGCTGATCGTCGGCAACTATACGTTGGGCGGCGGCGGACTCGTCTCGCGGCTTTCGGACGAGGTGCGCGAGAAGCGCGGCTATTCCTACAGCGTCTACAGTTACTTCCTGCCGATGCGCGCGGAAGGACCGTTCGGGATCGGGCTCCAGACGCGCAACGCCGAGCGCGACAATGCCATCGCGGTGACGCGCCAGGTGCTCGCCGATTTCGTCGAGCGCGGTCCGACCGAGGAGGAGCTCACGGCAGCGAAGCGCTACCTTACCGGCAGTTTCCCCTTGCGGCTCGACAGCAACCGCAAGATCGCCGAGAACATCGCCTTCATCGGTTTCTACGGCCTTCCGCTTACCTACCTCGATGACTTCATCGGGAACGTCGAGGCGGTAACCGCCGAGCAGGTGCGCGCCGCTTTCAAGCGGCATGTGCATCCGCAAGACACAGTGACCGTCGTGGTTGGCGGTGGCGCGGGCTAAACCGCGCGGCCGCGCCAGCGCGCCAGGCGCGCGCGCCAACGCGTATCCGGGGAGCATCCGCATCATCGGCGGGCAATGGCGCAGCCGGCGCCTGCCGGTGCCATCCGCGGAGGGCCTGCGCCCGACGCCCGATCGCGTGCGCGAAACGCTGTTCAACTGGCTCGCGCCCCATATCGCGGGCGCATCCTGCCTCGATCTCTTTTCCGGAACGGGTGCGCTTTGCCTGGAGGCGCTGTCGCGCGGTGCGGCGCAGGTGGTCATGGTGGAGCAGAGCGCCGAGGTGGTACGCGAGCTGCGCGCGAACATCGCGCGCCTGGAGGCGCGGGGAGCGGAGGTGGTGCCGGCCGACGCGCTCGAATATCTCGCCGGACGCCCGCGCGCCTTCGATATCGTTTTTCTCGATCCGCCGTTCGCCGTCGCCGAAGCCATGATCCGTCGCTGTGCCGAGCGTCTGGCGCGGGACTGGATGAAGCCGGGCGGGCTTGTCTACATTGAGGCGCCGCGCGCGCTCAAGACGCTGCCGCTGCCGAGCGTCTGGCAAATCGTGAAGAGCGGGGCCGCCGGGCAAGTGAGTTACTCCTTGGTGCGCGCCTCGTAGTTAGCGGCGCGCCGCGCGACCGGGCTATACTGTGCGGCAAATGAAAATTACCGCTATCTATCCCGGCACCTTTGATCCGATCACCAATGGCCATACGGACCTGGTGCGCCGGGCCGCGCGCATTTTCGACGAAGTCGTGGTGGCGGTCGCGGCGAACCCGAAGAAGACGCCGATGTTCTCGCTCGAAGAACGCGTGGCGCTGGCGCAAAGTGTGTTGAGTGACGTCCGCGGCGCGCGCGTCCGGGGTTTCGACACGCTCTTGATCGAGCTCATGAAGCAGGAGCATGCGCGCGTCATTCTGCGCGGCCTGCGTGCGGTGTCGGATTTCGAGTTCGAGTTCCAGATGGCCGGCATGAACCGCCGCCTCGCGCCCGACTTCGAGACGGTGTTTATGACGCCGTCCGAGAACGAAATGTTCATCTCCTCGTCGCTGGTCAAGGAAATCGCGGTTCTGGGCGGCGACGTTTCGACCTTCGTCGCTCCGCGGGTGGCGACGGCCCTCAAGGACAAACTGCGTTAGTGTTGTTGGTTGCGATGGCGCTTTTTATTACCGACGAATGCATCAACTGTGACGTGTGCGAGCCCGAGTGCCCGAACGGCGCGATTTCGCAGGGCGAGGAGTACTACGTCATCGATCCCAAGCTATGCACGGAGTGCGTGGGGCATTTCGACACGCCGCAGTGCGTGGCGGTCTGCCCCGTTAACTGCATCCCGGCCGACCCCAAACATCCCGAGACGAAGGAAGCGTTGTACCGGAAATATCTTTCCCTGACGGGCCGGAATTCCGCCGCCTGACCCGGCTCGCCGCTCGTTCTTGCCAGCGGGCGCTCCTCCTGCGTATCTTCCGACGATGCGCGCCCGCCTGATCGTTGTTCTCCTCTTGTTTGTCAGCGTCACCGCGACGGCGGAGCTTCGGCCGCCGGCCGCCGCCATCGCGAGCGCTCAGCCGTCCGCCACGGCGGCCGGGCGCGAAATTCTCCAAGCGGGCGGGAACGCCTTCGACGCCGCCGTGGCGGTCGCCGCAGCGCTCGCCGTCGTCGAGCCGTACTCGTCCGGCATGGGCGGCGGGGGCTTCTTTTTGTTGCACCGGGCGCGCGATGGTCGCGACGTCATGATCGATGCGCGCGAGCGCGCGCCGGATGCCGCGCGCGCGAACATGTACCTCGATGAGCACGGCCGGCCGATCCCGCGCGCGTCTCTCGACGGGCCGTCGGCCGCGGCGATTCCCGGCCTGCCCGCGGGACTCGTGCACGTCGCGCAGCACTACGGCGTATTGCCGTTGTCGCGCTCGCTGGCGCCGGCGGTGCGGCTCGCGCGCGACGGCTTTGCCGTCACGCCGCGTTATCGACGCCTGGCGCAGATACGCCGCAACGTGCTGCTCAAATGGGGAGGGGCATCCGTTTTTCTCGAGCGCGAGCAGGTGCCGGAGACCGGTTACGTCCTGCGGCAACCCGATCTGGCCCGCACGCTGGAGTTACTCGCCGCCAAAGGCGACGCCGGATTCTATGACGGAGAAACGGCACGACGCCTGGTCGAGGGAATTCGCGCCGCGGGCGGCATCTGGACCGGCGCCGACCTCAAGCAGTACCGCGTGATCGAGCGCACGCCGCTGCGCGGCAGTTATCGCGGCGCGCGCATCGTCACGGCGGCGCTGCCGTCCTCCGGCGGCGTGCTGTTGCTGGAGATGCTCGGCATGCTCGAGCATTTCGATCTCGCGCAAATGGCCGCGGGCGAGCGCGCGCATGTATTGATCGAAGTCATGCGGCGCGCCTATCGCGACCGCGCCGTTTATCTCGGCGATCCCGATTTTCTGCACGTTGACGTGACAAGCCGGCTGCTCGCTTCCAAGCGGCTGACGGACTTGCAAAAGAGTATTGATATGACGCACGCGACGCCGAGCGCGGTGTTGGCGCCGAAGGCTGCGCCGGCTTCCCGCACGGGCACCGACACCACGCACTTTTCGATTATCGACACGGCCGGCAATCGCGTCGCGGCGACGCTCAGCATCAATACGCCGTTTGGGTCGGGGTTCGTCGCGCCGGGCACCGGCGTGATCCTCAACAACGAAATGGACGACTTCGCCATGGCGCCGGACACGCCCAACACCTACGGCCTGGTCGGGCGCGAGGCGAATGCGATCGCGCCCGGCAAGCGGCCGCTCTCGAGTATGACGCCGACGTTTGTGGAGACGCGCGATGCCGTGATCGTCCTCGGTACGCCGGGCGGCAGTCGCATCGTGTCGATGGTGCTGCTCGCGACGCTCGACGCCGTGAGCGGGGCGGGCGATCCGGCGCGCTGGGTCGCGCACCCGCGCTTCCACCATCAGTTTTTGCCCGATCGCGTCACGTATGAACCGGAGGCGTTTACCGCCGAGGTCGTGGAATTGTTGCAACGTAAAGGGCACGTGCTCCATCCGTTGACGGACCGGTACGGCAACATGCAGATCGTCGCGTGGGATCGCGCGAAGCACCGCGTCGACGCGGCGGCCGACCCGCGCGGCGAAGGGGCGGCCGTGGTATTCGAGGCGGTGGAAAAGCGCAGCCCGGCCGTCGGCGCGGCGGGACGATAGGAGTTACGCGCGGCGGCTCGCGGGCGCCGCCGTCGCGTCCTCGAAGTCGAGCAGCTGCTTGATCGCGCCGACCCGCTTCTCGAGCGCGCGCTCCTGCTCGTGAATCCCGTCACGAATCTGGTCGAGCTCGCTGATGCGATCCTCGAGCGTGTCGGTGGCCTTGTGAATGCGCTTGATCGATTCGAGCCGGCGGCGCAGCAGGATCTGGTGCTCGCGCACCTGCGATTCCATCGGCGACATGATGGTCTTCAGCCAAGCGTCGGCGTCGCGGTTCGCCATGCGGTAAATCGCCCGCACCTTGGCGACGGAGGACTCGAAGAACTTGCGCGTCAGCACCTGCTGTTCGGTGAAGACGAGCGACATGCTTTTCACGAATTGCGTGTGCTTGCCTTCGAGACGTTTGATCTCGCGCAGGTAGCGCGTGACGGAGAAGCCGCTCGGCTTCACGTTCGCGAGGCCGTACTCCTCCTGAAACTTGCGGTACACGCCTTCCATCATCTCCTTGATCTCGTTCGCCTGCAGCGCCGCCTGCTCCATGGTCTTGTGCGCCTGCACGAAGAAATTCTCCATGCACGCCTTGAGGCCCGCGGTGGTCATGCTGATTTCCATGTCGCGCTTGGTCTGCGCGATGAGGTTGTCGACGTTCTTGAGATTCAAGTGCGAGTACAGCACGTTCGTCTGCTGCGAGAAGATGCTGCGCGTTGCCTGAAAACGTTGCAGGCTTTTCTCGAAGACTTCCTTGTCGTCCTTGACCTTCGACATCATGTGATCGATAACGTCGAAGTTCTTGCCGTTCAGCCCCTGCAGCTCGGAAAGATGCTCATGCACGCCTTGCAAGCGCTGCTTCAAGAGCTGGCGCATGCTGTCGATGACGAAGTTCATGTCGCCGCCGATGGCGTCGCGCACGATCTCGCGCTTGGCGGGCAGGATTTCGGTGGCGAGCGCCTGCTCGAGCAAGCGGATGCGGCTGCGCTCGATGATCTTCTCGTCCTTTTTGATTTTCCCGAGCAAGCCCTTTTGCGCCGACACCGGAAACACATTGGCTTCGGGGATGTCGAGCGTGCGCGCGGTCTCGCGTATTTGCCGGTCGATTTCGCGATTCACCTCGTTCCAGTCGCGCAGCTCGTCCCACAAGCCGTCGATTTTGTTCAGCACTACCAGGCGGCCCTTGCCATTGCCTTCCTTGCCGCCCGCGATATGGTCGTGCCATACCTCGATATCGGTTTTGGTGACGCCCGCATCGGCGGCGAGAATGAAGAGAATGGCGTGCGCGCTCGGTAACAAATTGAGCGTAAGTTCGGGCTCGGAGCCGAGCGCGTTCAGGCCCGGGGTGTCGAGAATAACGAGCCCGCCGTCCAGCAGCGGATGCGGCATGTTGATGATGGCGTGCCGCCACTTCGGGATTTCGACGTTGCCCTGCTCGGTCACGCGTACGCCGGGCTGTGTTTCATCTTCCGCGACGTGCAGGCCGAGCGCCTGGGCGACGTCACGCGCGACTTCCTTTACTTCGGTGATGTGCTGCAGCGCCAGCGCCATGGATTCCGCCGATTTGATATCGAGTGGAAATACCTGCCACTCGTCCGGGAACGTGCGGAACTCGGCGATCGTCGTGCCGGTGCGGCGGGTTTCGATCGGCAGCAGCCGCAGCTCCGGCGGGCGCGTCGCATCGTGCAGCAATTCGGTGGGGCACATGGTCGTGCGACCGGCGCTCGAAGGCAGGATGCGCGAGCCGAGCTGGGCGAAAAATATGGCGTTGATCAGTTCGGACTTGCCGCGCGAGAACTCGGCGACGAAGGCGATGTAGAGCTTGTCGTCCCGCAGCGTTCCGAGCACCTGGTGGAGGCGCTGATCGACTTGGGTGTCGGAGAGTTCCTGCTCCTTGAGCCATTGCTTGAAGTCAGTGATGCCGCCGGCCAGCGTTTGGCGCCAGCCGCTGTACTGCTCGAATTCCTGCTCCAAGCTCATGAGGAAGCCTTCCTTTATAAAGAATTGTTTTTAATAAAGCAGAATGCGTGCCACATCTTTTTCCCCGAGGAGTGGGCCTCGGGCGATGCCCCTGTTGCAACCCTCCAGAAAGTCTAGTCGAGGAAATTTATCCCGTAAAAGCGCGACGAGCCCGATCGTCGAAATTCTCCGGAAATACCCATTCAGCGCTGGCAACGGCGGCAATAGAACGTCGAGCGCTGACCCAGGCGTTGCAGCCGGATCGGCGCTCGACAGGTGCGGCAGCGCTCGCCATCGCGCCCGTAGACCTTGAGCGAAAGCTGGAAATAGCCCGGCTGCCCGTCGCTGCGGCGATAGTCGCGGAACGTCGTCCCACCCGCCCGGATAGCGCGCTTTAGCGTCGCGCGAACGGCTCGTACCAGCCGTTCACACTCAGCCGCGGACAGGCTGCCGGCCGCACGGGTCGGACGTATGCCGGCACCGAACAGGGCTTCATTGGCGTAGATGTTGCCGACGCCGGCGACCACGCTCGAATCGAGCAGGACATCGCGGACGGCGCGTTTGCGTCCCCGCGTTATCCGGTGCAAGTACTCGCCCGAAAACCCCGCTTCCAAGGGTTCCGGCCCGAGGTTGGCGAGCAGTTTGTGCTCGGCGGGGGCGCCTTGCGTCCACAGCACCGCGCCGAAGCGGCGTGGGTCGCGCAGCCGCAAGCACCGGCCGTTGGTGAGCACGATGTCGATGTGATCGTGTTTGGCCGGCGGCTCGGTCGCGTCGAGGACGCGCAGGCGCCCCGACATGCCGAGATGCAGGATGACGGTGCCCGTGTCCGCGGTCAGCAGCAGATATTTCGCGCGTCGCGCGACCGCGCGGATGCGTTGGCCGGGCAGCTCGGTCGCGAGCGCTTTCGGTACGCGCCAGCGCAGCCGGGCGTCCCGCACCACCACGCGGTCGATGCGTTGGTTGACGAGATGAGGCTCGATGCCGCGGCAGGTCGTTTCGACTTCCGGGAGTTCAGGCATGGAGCGGCAGCAGGCGGCGCGACGCCGTTATTTCGGATTATCGGCGTTCAGCGTGAACAAACGCTGCCCCGCTTCTTCGGGAAAATGATATTCCAGTCCTTCATCCGGCCGCGCGAGCACGAGTTCCGGGGTGCGCGCGATGACGCCGAGGTCGAGGGTCGTCTTATGGCCGGGCTCATCCTCGAACGTAATGATCACGTGATCCATTGCTTTGCGACCGGAATATTTTTCCACCTGCAATGCCCGGCTGTGGCGCCAATCGTCCACGAAAGCGTTGATGCGATCCGACGACAGGGAGGCAATTTCCGGTTGCCGCTGCCACGTGCCGTCCTTTTGCGTCAGCGCGAAGCCCGGCAACTTGAAGGACACCGGTTTGCGCCCGGGCTCGATCAGGCGGCCGTCGATCAAGTTGGTGTATTTCGCCGCGGCTTGGGCGTAGTAGCGGCTGGAGATCAGATGAACCGCGGAGCCGTATTGCACGTAGTGGTCGTCCTTCAATGGGTGCATCTCGCCGAAGCGGATCGCCGCGCCATCGAAGCGCACCACGAGCGTCGGCCGCGCGAGGCCGTAGCGCGCGAGGTCGCCGTCGGCGGCGACGGTCGCTTCGATCGGCGCACGCGCGAGCCGCAGGAGCGCATCGACCGCGAAGCTGTCGGCGCGCGCCTGGAGCGGCGCGGTAAGGCGCCAGCCGCCCTCGCCGCGTTCCAGGACGACAAGCGGTTGATTCGTGCGCTCGATTTCGACGCGGCGTACCGCTTCGGGATCGAGCTCCGTCAGCGCGGGTTGCGCTTCCTTGGGCGGATGCGCGGAGCGATACCAGGCGAAAACGGCCAGCAGAATGACGACCAGCAGTAACGCGAGGTTGAGCAGCCAGCGGCGCACGAGCGGATTGCGCGATTCGTCGCGCGTTGCAGCGGCAGGGCGATCCGAGGGTTCGTTCATTAACGTCTGCGCCGGCGCCACCAGATGGCGATGCCGCTAGCGAGGAACGCGAGCGGCAACGCTACGAGGAAAATGCCGCCGATGGCGATTTGGGTGTTGTTCGAGAGGTTCAAGCCGCGGTCGCGCGCGGTGCGAACGGGAATGTTCACGTAAGCGTCGTCCTGCGACAGCCAGTTCGCGATACTCATGCCGAGCTCGAGATTGCCGCCGTTGGCGATGATGCTGTTGGAGAGAAAATCGCCGTCGCCGATGACGACGACGCGCTGCTCGCGGCCGCCTTCGAGGCTGCGCGTCAACGCGACGCCGAACGTGAGCGGTCCCGGCACGTCCTTGCCTTTGTCGAACTTTACCGCGCCGTCCAATCGGCCGGTTTCCGACCACGCGCTCGGACGGGTGTCGAGCAGAACCTGGCTCTTCCATCCTTCCGGCAGCCGCAGGCTTAATCCCGCGGCCTGGGGAAAGACCGTCGTTTCGGTGAAGTTGCGCACGATCGGATGCGAGCCGTAGCGCGTGGCGACGACTGCCGTCGGGTCTCCCGCGATCATTTGCGACGTCGGATCGACGATCACGCCCGGCTGCAGCTCGACGCCGATCAGCTCGCCGATGCGCTCGAGCCCCGCCGGTGGCGCGGGATCGACCAGCCACAAGAGGTTGCCGCCGCGCTTCACGTAGGCCTCGAGCGTCTTGATCTCGCCGCTCAGCAAACGCGTGCGCGGACTGGCCAGCACGAGCACGCTGGTATTCTCGGGGATTTGGGGATTTTCACCGAGGGCCAGCGTGCGGGTTTTGAAGCCGCGCTTGCGCAGTTGCGCGGACCAGGTGGAAAGATCGAAATTCGCTTGGCGCTCGGGGCTGCGCTCGCCGTGACCGGAAAGGAACACCAGCCAGCGATCGCCGCGGTGGCCGAGGCGCGTGAAGGCGTTCGTCAAGTTCTCCTCGGTGAGCGCGGTCGGCGGCACGCTTTCGTGCGCGTCGCCATGGGCGATGACCATCTCGCCGTCGAACTGCACGCCGGCGGAACGCGTGCGCTCGGGCTCTTTGTCCGGATCGACGAACTCGAGTTTCAGGTCGGGCTTGTGCTGTTGATAACGGCCGACGACGTCGCGAATCGCCTGGCGCGTCGTACCACGCTCGCTCGCGTAGGCGGTTATCGTCACCGGACCCTGGAGCCGCTCCACGGCGGCGACGCTTGCCGGCGACAGCGAGTAGCGGCGATTCTGCGTCCAGTCGAACTGCCAGTGAAACTCGCGGCTGGCCCATTGGAGCAAGCCGATGGCAACGAGAAACAGCACGACGAATATCAGGTTGGCGATGCGCAGTTGCCACTTGGCGCGCGACGTGTGATACATGGCGGTTCAGCCTCCGAGGCGGTCGGCGTCGAGCCGCCGGATACTCAAGCCGAGGAAGGCCGCCACCAGCAGACCGTAATAAACCGCGTCGCCGGTATCGAACACGCCGCGCAGGAACGGCTGGTAATGATTGAAGATGGACAAATACGCGAGGACATTCGCGCGCGCGTCGCCCTGACCGCTCGCATCGAGAATCCAGAAGAGCAGTAATAGACCGAAGCCGCCGATGGCGGCGACGGCCGGATACTGCGTCAGCGTCGACATAAAGAGGCCGATCGCGGCGAAGCCGGCGAGCGCGAGCGCGAGGCCGAGGAGCGCCGAGCCGAGCAGACCGAAATCGAGCGTGCCGCCGGCGAGGAGCGACAACGGCATCAGCGCGATGAGCGCGACGACGAGCAGCAGGAACAGCAGCACCCCGAGATATTTTCCAAGCACGATCTCGGTCATCGATATCGGCGCGCTGAAGAGCAGCGGCAGGGTGCGATTGCGGCGTTCTTCCGAGACCAGCCGCATGGTGAGCAACGGCACGATCAAGAGCAGGATGACGGCGGCGTTGCCGAACAGTTCGGGAACGACGATCTCGGTGGTGCCGGGCGCGTTTTCCATGGCGAGGAGTTGTCCCTGAAACTGCTGCAGCAACTCGACGCGGCCGAGAAACATCAGCGCGAGAATCGCCTGCAGCGCGGCGAGTACCGACCACGCGAGGGGCGACAAGAACAGACTTTTGAGCTCGCGCCAGGCGATGGTGAAGATCATCACGCGTTCCCTGGCTCCGGCGCCGCCGGTTCCGTCGTCGTCAGCTCGACGAAGATCTGCTCGAGCGAGGCGCGCTCCGGCGCGATTTCCTTGAGCCCCCAGTTGCGTTCGGTCGCGACCCGCACGATATGTTCGGTCGGGTCCAGACCGGGATCGTGCTGCACGCGTAGGCGGCCGTCTTCCTGCACCGCGGCGGAGCGCACACCGGGCAATCGCTCGATTTCCTCGATCGCCGGTGTCTGCCGGAACGCAACGAGCAACGCCGCCGATTTCAGGTGGCGCGCCAGACCGTCGATCGTGTCGCTCAGCACGAGATTCCCCTTGCTGATGATCTGGACGCGATCGCAGGTCGCTTGGACTTCGGGAAGAATGTGCGTCGAGAGAATCACCGCGTGATCCTTGCCGAGCTCTCGGATGAGCGCGCGGATCTCGCGAATCTGGATCGGGTCGAGGCCGATGGTGGGCTCATCGAGGATCACGAGCGGCGGCAGATGGATGATCGCCTGCGCGATGCCGACGCGCTGCTGATAGCCTTTGGATAAATTGCCGATCAGGCGCCGGCCCGTATCGGTCAGCCCGCACTTGGCCTTCGCGGCTTCGCGCGCTTCGCGGCGGCGACCGCGCGCGATGCGATGCAGCGCCGCGCAATAATCGAGATATTCGTCGACCGTGAGATCGCGATAGAGCGGCGGCTGCTCCGGCAAATAACCGAGCGCTCGCTTCGCCGCCTTCGGTTCGGCGAGGAGATCGTGATCGCCGATCCGTACCCGGCCGCTGCTCGGCGCGAGATTGCCGGAAAGGATCTGCATGGTGGTGGTCTTGCCGGCGCCGTTCGGGCCGAGAAAGCCGAGAATTTCGCCCTGATGAACCGTAAAGCTCACGTCGTTGACCGCCCTGAGGCTGCCGTAATAGCGAGAGAGGTTCTGGACCTCCGCGAGGACGGTTCCTGCCATGGATGATTTATTCAATAAAACGAGGGCTTAGGTCAGGCGCGCATTTAAGGCGTGGTGGCGTCGATTGTCAATCCTGTGGTCGCGGCGGTTTCCACTCGGCCAAGATCATCCCGTTTGGCATGGAATGTGCCTCCTTTTCGGCAGGAAAAGCTGCCATGCGCTACTCCAACTACATCGCCGCCCTGGCCGTATCCGCCCTCTTATGGACGGGAGCGGGTGAATCCTCGGACCCGGAGCTCAAGGCCGCAGAACTCCCCGCCGATGTGTTGAACGACTGCACCACCGTTACGATCTCAGCCGCGCGGCCGCCTTGTAGCAGCGTGAATTACCGTTCCCGGTGGATCGGGCGCGCCGCCCGCAGCGAGCTCTTTCTGGTCGAGCGCGAAGCGTGCGCCCCCGAGGGTTGCCGCAGCTGGCTCGTCGCGCGCGAGCGCAACGGCGCCACGCGCACGCTGCTCGCGGTCACCGGGCAGCTGCGACTGGAGCGCGACGGCGACAAGTTTCCCACCGTGTACTCGCGACTCGAGCTGGCGGACAGCTATACCAGTTACAACCGCTTCGAATGGAGCGGCGAGCAATACGAGCGGACCGAGACACGCTTAATGCATCGCATCGACGGTTTTGAGTGCGGCGACGAGGCCGAGTGCCGGGCGGCGGCGCAGGAAGCGCTGCGGCAGAATCGGGCCGACCGCGCCGTGCGCATCTGGCAACAGGTGCATGGCGTCGATTGGATTTAGCGCGTCGTTTTTTTCAATCACGCTTTCCAATGAGTTTCTCCCCGCGCCGGATTCGGCGATAATCGAATGCGCGCGTATCAAGCGCGCTTCGAATGACCGGCAAAACTTACCATATCCGCATCGAACGCAGCGGCCGCGAATTCACCGTCGAGGAAGGTGAAAGCGTGCTCGCGGGCGCCTTGCGTCAAGGCGTGGTACTGCCTTACAGCTGCCGCAGCGGTTCGTGCGGCACGTGCAAGGGCAGGATCATTTCCGGGAATGTCGACGACGGCGTTTATGAAGAGAAGGCGCTGTCCGCCGGCGAGCGCGCGGCGGGGAAGGTGCTGCTGTGCCAAGCGCGGCCGTTGAGCGATCTCGTGATCGAGGCGCGGGAAATCGCCGCGCCGGCCGATATCGAAATCAAGACGCTGCCCTGTCGCGTGATCAAAATGGATCGAGTCGCGCACGACGTGATGGTGCTGTCGCTCAAGCTGCCGCAGAACGAGCGCTTCCGTTTTCTGGCCGGACAGTACATCGACATGCTGCTGCGGGACGGCGGCCGGCGCAGCTTCTCGCTCGCCAATCCGCCGCGGCAAGACAATGTGCTCGAGATCCATGTGCGCCGCGTGCCCGACGGCAAGTTCACCAATTTCGTTTTCGGCGAGCTTAAGGAAAAGGACTTGCTGCGCTTTCGCGGCCCGCTCGGCACGTTTTTTCTGCGCACGGGCGAAACGGCGTCGGCAACGCCGCAAAGCGCCGATCAGCCGATCCTGTTGATCGCGGGCGGCACGGGTTTCGCGCCGATCAAGTCGATCGTCGAGGACGCGTTAGGCCGCGCGGTGCAGCCGGCGATGCACTTCTACTGGGGCGCGCGCTCGCGGCGCGATTTGTACATGCACGAATTGGCGCTGCGCTGGCAGCAGGAGCAGCCGCAATTTCGTTACACGCCGGTTCTATCCGAACCGCGCCCCGAAGATGCCTGGGAGGGTCGTACCGGCTGGGTGCACGAAGCGGCGCTTCTCGACCACCCGGATTTGCGCGGGCGGGAGGTGTACGCCAGCGGGCCGCCACCGATGATCGAAGCGATTCGTGCGACCTTTCTGGCGCGCGGGCTCGCGGAGAGTAGTTTGTACTATGATTCCTTCGAGTTCGCCCACGTGACCCCGTAGCGTCGTGCGCCGGGTGAAGGAGGAAGCGATGAGGGCTGTAGGAGTAGCGTTAATCTTGCTATGTGTGCTGGCCGCTTGCGAGGACAAGCCCCCGGCGCGCACCGTGTTCGATCCGCAACTGAAGGCGCTGCAGAAGGCGCGGGCCGTCGAGGGGCAGGTCCGTCAGGCCGCCGAGCGGCGCGCGGACGAGGCCGAACAGGCCGAAACAAAATAACGCCGGATGCCGGAAGGCGGCCTATCGCTCGCTCTGTACGGCACGAGCGCGGCGCGAGTTGGGAAGGTCCAGGAAAGTTTTGCTTAGTGGACCACGCGTGGGCGCAAAGTGAAACTAGCGCCGGTGCGCGGAGCGGCCGGTACCAGGCGCGCTTCTTCCGCCGAAACCTCCGTGCCGCGACGATAGCAGGCGAGCGCCCGGTCTTTCTCGCCGAGGCGCTCGAGCAAAGCGCCCAGCTCGCGGTACGCGTCGGCCGGGCCGCGCAGGCTCACGCACCGCTCGAGATAGCCCACCGCTTTCTGGTCCTGGCCGCTGCGTATCGCGAGACGACCGAGCGTCAGTAGAAGCTTGGGATTTTCCGGATAAAGCGTGAGCCACGACTCGGCGGTTTCCAGCTGTTCCTGCGGCTGTTCGCCGCGCGCCAGTCCATAAAGCTCGGCCAAGGTTTCGTCCCATTCCTGTTCGATCGCGGCGCGCAGCAGCGGTTCGGCGGCCTCCATCTCGTTTTGCTGGATCAACTGCCGCGCATAAATGGCGACGAACGCGGGGTGTCGTCGCAAATGTTTGGGGACGGCGTTCCATGCCTTCTGCAGTGGTTCCAGGGACCCCGAGGGCAGTGTCAGCACCAGGAGCTCGCGATGGGCGCGCAGTTCGAGGGCGTCGATTTCGCGCGTCGTCATGACGCTTTGCTGCCGCAGCTGCGGTATCAGATCGGCGAGGTTGGTCCAATCGCGCAACTCAAGATAGAGCTGCGCCAGCAGCCGCAGCACATGTTTGTGCTTCGGCGCCAGCCCGCGCAGCTCGGTCAGCGTCGCCAGTGCTTGTTCCGACTGGTGCGCGAGGTATTGCAGGTTCGCTTGCGTCATGCCGATGGCGAGATGATGTTGCGGCGCCGCCCGGTGCGCGGCCGCCAGATACTCATCGCGCTTCTCGAGATTTCCCTGGCCCTGATTGACGCAGGCGGCGCCGAGATAGCTCAGTACCGGCATCTCGGAACCGCGCATGCTCGCGAGTAACTGCGCTTCCGCCTCCACCCAATTGCCTTCGGCGAGCTTGAGAAGTCCCTGATAGAGTCCCTCGCGGCCTTGGCGTTGCACGCGGCGAACGCGCCAGCGCGCGACGTCGCGCGGGATGCGCACGAGCCGGACGATGAAGTAAATGAGGAGATAAAAAGCCGTTACGCCGACGAGCGCGAGCAGCACGAACACCGGGAGCGACATCTCGGCGCTCCACGGCATGCGTGCGATCAGGACGTAACCCGGATCTTTCAGCACCGCGAGCGTCAGTAGAATCGCGGCGAGCAGCACGCCGATGATGACAAAAACGAGCCTCATGATTCTGACCGCCGGCCGGACGCTTTGCGCAGCATTTCGAGCGACGGCGAGATGTCCGGCAGTTGTCCCATCACCGGCGTGCTGCGCATTTTCTCGAGCTCCGCCTGCGCGGCGGCGACGGCGGGGGTGCTGCGGTCGAAATAATCTCCGATCCAGCGGCTCGCGGTCTTCAGGTTTTGCTGGTAGGTGGACGCATTGCCCTGTAGCAGCGCGTTCTGCGCGCCATAGAGCATGAGCCGGAAGTTCTCGCGCGCGTAATACTGCTGTTCGGGCGGGAGCGGTGGACGCGGCGCGTTGTCGTAGCGGCGTATGCGCACGAGGCTCAACAAGTCTTTCCAGGCGCTCGGCGCCGCGCTTTTGCCGTTTTCGCGTCCGGCCTCGGCGACTTGCGCGGCCGCGGTCTGCTCGGCGGTGCGCATTTCGGGCGCGAGCGGCAACTGATCCACGCCGTCGGCGAGATTTCCGAGCCGCAGGGAAATGCCGGCGACATCGGTACGCTCGAGCGCCTCGAGTTGGGAAATTTCCCGCGCGATTTCGCGACGCACGGGCAGCAGACCCGGGCTGGCAAGCAGCTCGAGCTGCCGATCGGCCGCACGCAGCGCGCCGAGCGCCGAGCCGACGTCGCGCGCGAGCTGCAAGCGGCGGTTGGCGATCGCGAGCAACTGCTCGGCCTCGCTTACGACCCACTGCGCCTGGTTGCGCCCGAGCTCCGCCTGCATTTTGTCCACCGCGGTTTTCAGTGTGTTCTGCGTCTCGGAAAGTGAGCCGATCTGATCTTCCGCATCGTCGAGCGAGGTCTTCAGCTCGCCCGTGCTGCGCTCAAGATCCGCAAGCGTGCGCGGTAAGTCGATCTGGACCAGCTCCGGCCGTTCGTAAATGAGGGTGTACCAAAGGTAACCGGTGAGCAGCAGCGCGACCGCGGCGAGGATGAGCGCGAGGCCGCCTGAAACGCGGCCGCTGCGAGGCGGCGGCGAACCTTTGCGACGCCGGTCGCGCGCCGTTTGGCGCCTTTCCGGGGAGGTATCTTCTTCGGTATCCATGTTTTGTCAGGCGGACAGAAGAACTCTGCACTGTTCCCTGCGGGCGAGGAAAACGATTATAGGGAAAAACGGCCTAGCCGCCACGCTTTGATTGTCTCCAGTATAGCCTCGTCGCTGCCCGCGGTCGCGATCAGGGCCTCGTTCGCGAAACCGAGTCGCCGGCATTCGGCGGCTTGCGCCTTGCTCACCACGACCACCGGGGTGTGCAGCAGCCAGCCGCGATCCGTATCGCCCAGCATCCCGTAAAGATTGCGCAAGCCGTCGGTGCTGGTGATGCTCACGACGTGAATTCGATCGTTCCGCCAGGTATCGACCAGCTTCGCCGTGTCCGCCGTGGGGCGCGCGCGCCGGTAGCATTCGGCGTAAGTCACCGTCGCCCCGCGCTGTTTCAGGGTATCCGCGAGCAACTCGCGTCCGCCGCCTCCGCGAAAGATAACGACGCGTTTTCCCGCCACGGCCTGCAACGCGGGCAGCGTGAGCAATGCTTCGCTGTCGGCGCCGACCGCGGGAACCAGCACGTCCCGAATGCCCGCCTGGGCCAGTGCGCGGGCGCTTCCCGGACCGACGCAGGCGGCGCGCAGCTCCGCCGGCCACGACCGGCGTTGCGATCGCAGCCATCCGAAGGTCTGCTCGACCGCATTGGGACTTACGAAAATGGCGAGATCGAACTCCGCGAGCCGGTCAAGCAGCGCCAGCAAGCGGGCAGGGTCCGCCGGCGGAACAATATCGATTGTAGGAAAGAGAATGGCGCTGCCACCCGCTTGTTCTATGAGCCGCGCCAGGTTGATCGCTTGGTAGGCCGGACGCGTGACGAGGACACCGATCCCGCGCAGCGTCTGTTTACCGGGCCCGCTCTCAGGCACGGCGGTGAGCCTTTTCGATGAGCGCGCCGGCGCCGCGCGCCAGCAGCTCTTTCGCGATGCGCTTGCCAAGCGCCTCGGGCTCGGCGACGGGACCGTGGCCCGCCGCCTGCAGAATCTCGCGGCCCTCCGGGTCGCCGACCAGCGCGCGCAAATGCAGGGTGTCGCCATGTAGTTCCGCGTAAGCCGCGATCGGTAATTGACAGCCGCCTTGCAGCTCCGCATTCAACGCCCGCTCGGCGGCGGTGCAACGGCGCGTCTGCGCATGGTCGAGCGGCGCAAGATATCCGTTGGTCGCCGCGTCGTCGCGACGCGACTCGATGCAAATCGCTCCCTGCGCCACGGCCGGAAGGCTCACCGCGGGATCGAGCCCTTCGCGCACGCGCTGGCGCAAACCGAGCCGCTCCAGTCCCGCGATGGCGAGGATCAACGCGTCGAATTCGCCCGCGTCGAGCTTGGCAAGTCGCGTGTTGACGTTGCCGCGCAGATTCACCACGTCATAGCGGGGAAAACGGGCGCGCAGCTGACATTGGCGCCGCAGGCTCGACGTGCCGATACGCGCGCCGGCGGGAAGATCGTCCAGGCGCCGATAACGACCGGAAACGAAGGCGTCGCGCGGGTCGGCGCGCTCGAGCACCGCCGCGATGTGCAACCCCTCCGGCAAGGTGACCGTGAGGTCTTTCATCGAGTGAACGGCGAGATCGATGCGTCCGTCGAACAGCGCCTGCTCAAGCTCCTTGATGAAAAGCCCCTTGCCGCCGGCGCTCGCCAGCGGACGGTCGAGGATTCGATCGCCTTCGGTCGTGATTTTGATCAGCTCGACATGAAGCGATGGTGTGCGCTCGAGCAGTAGCGCGCGCACGTGCTCGGCTTGCCAGAGGGCGAGCGGGCTTTTACGAGTGCCGATGCGGAGGGTAGTCATGGGCGGCGCGTGTCCTCAGGCGGCGAAAGGGAATTATAAGGGATGTGGTTCGGATGCGCTGGGCGGATAAGAGGATCGAGCGCCGCTCGGCGCTCGTGGATGTAGTTACTTGTCGATGTAATAACCGGTCGATGTATTAAATGTTACTTGTGAGTCGCCGACCCACGGCAAGCGACTTTCTTTTGGCGAAGCAAAAGAAAGTATCCCGACCTGCGGTGCTGCACAGGATGTGCGAATGACGCGGGCGGCGGATGCCGGGAGCGGGTCGGGAACCGCAAGTGCAATTTATTACATTTATTACGATTCGACTAACCGCCCGCGAAGGGCGGTTGACACCGCTACCCCGTCGCCGCGACCGCCGGCCGATTACGCGCCCAGCGTCGCACGGACGCGGTGTGTCGCCGGCTCACGTCGAGTTTC
>Ga0070741_10006451_pt1 | contig 25164 bp, 17 predicted proteins | sample Coa_R1_4_FD_66440 | JGI IMG/M metagenome (GOLD analysis project Ga0070741, IMG submission 66440) | Surface soil microbial communities from Centralia Pennsylvania, which are recovering from an underground coalmine fire - Coalmine... | ecosystem: Environmental > Terrestrial > Soil > Unclassified ... | reverse complement strand
ATCGCATAGCCGCCATCATCCGCGCGCCGATGGAAAAAGGGAATAACCGCCGCACCCGAAAGCCGGGCGAGATGATGCGTCGCCGTGATCGTCGAAGCCGGCACGCCGAAAAACGGTACGAACACGCTGTCCTTGCCGCGCATGTCCTGGTCGGGTGCGTACCAGACCGTGCCGCCGCGTTTGAGGTACTTGACCGTGGCGCGCAGGTCCTCCTTCGCGAACATGGCATCGGCGTAGCGCAGGCGGGCGCGCAGCACGGCGCGTTCGAATACGGGGTTGTCCATGATGCGGTACATGCCGGCGATGCGGATGCGCTGCGACACGAGGCGCGCGCAGAGCTCGAGATGCGAGAAGTGCGCGCCGACGAGCAGCACGCCGCGCCCTTCCGTGCGACAGCGTTCGAGGTGCTCGAGTCCCTCGATCGTGCACGGCACTCTCGCGAGCGCGCGAGCGCTGCCCATCCAGGCGAACGCGAACTCGACGAGCATGTAGCCCAAGTCGCCAAGCGCGGCGCGCAGCAATGCGTGGCGCGCGCGCTCGTCGAGCTCGGGAAAGCAAAGTTCGAGATTGCGCGCCGCGACACGCCGTCGTTCCCCGGGCAGGCGGGCGGTCAAGGCGCCGAGTCCGCGCGCGAGCGCGCGCAGCCAGCCGAACGGAAGCCGCGCGATCGCGCGGATGAGGGCGAGCCCGAGCCAAGCGGGCCAATAGCGCGGGGCGAGCAAAGCGGGAGGCGGCATCCGCGGATTGTAGACGAGCGCGCGGCCGGGACCTCCGCGCCCTTTATACTTCGCTGCCATGCGCCTGCGCCGCTTCATCTACACCCTGACCATGTACCTCTTGACGCCGGTGATCCTCTACCGGCTCGCGGTGCGCGGCTTGCGCTATCCCGACTATTTCTCGCGCTGGCGCGAGCGCTTCGGGTTTTTCGCCGATCCGAAGATCAGCGGCAGCATCTGGATCCACGCGGTCTCGATGGGCGAGGTCAACGCCGCGTTGCCGCTCATCGACGCGCTCATGCGCCGCTATCAAGACACGCCGTTCGTGATCACGACGGTGACCCCGACCGGTTCGGAACGCGTGCGGCGCATCTACGGCGATCGCGTGTTCAACGTCTATTTGCCATACGACCTGCCGGCATCGATCCGCCGCTTCCTCGACCGCGTGAGGCCGCGGCTCAGCGTGGTCATGGAAACCGAGATCTGGCCGAATCTGTTCTTCGAGTGCCGCTCGCGCGGCGTGCCGATCATCGTCGCGAACGCGCGCCTCTCGGAGAAAAGCCTGCGCGGCTACGGACCGGTGCGTCCGCTTGCCCGCAGCGCGCTCGCGAGCGCCCACTACGTAGCGGCGCAATCGATGACGGATGCCACGCGACTGCGCGACCTCGGCGCCGAGCCGGAGCGGCTCGGCGTCGTCGGCAATCTCAAGTACGACATGACCGTGCCGAACGACCTCGTGGAGCAGGCCAAGGCGTTGCGCGCGGTATGGGGAGCGCAGCGGCCGGTGTGGATCGCCGCGAGCACGCACGACGGCGAGGAGCTGCCCGTGCTCAAGGCGCACGCCGCGGTGCTGCGCCAATTTCCCGACGCGCTGCTCTTGCTCGCACCGCGCCATCCGGAACGCTTCAAGCCCGTCGCGCTCGCCTGCCGCAGCTTCGGCTTCGTGACGCGTACGCGCAGCGAAGACGGCAGCGCGGCGATCGACACGCAATGCTTCGTCGTCGATACGCTCGGTGAGCTGTTGCGCTTCTACGCTACCGCCGACGTCGCCTTCGTCGGCGGCAGCCTCGTGCCGATCGGCGGCCACAACGTGCTCGAGCCCGCGGCGCTGGGCGTGCCCGTCGTCGTCGGCCCGCGGACATTCAACTTCGCCGAAGTCACGGCGAGCCTTCTCGACACGGGTGCTGCGCTATGCGTCGCCGACGGCGACGAACTCGGAGCCGCGGTCACGCGCGTCCTCGCCGATCCGGAGCTGCGCCGCGGAATCGGCAGTGCGGCGCGCGCGGCATTCGAGCGCGAACAGGGTGGCGTGCTACGCACGGTGGCGATCGTCGAGCGCGTGCTGAGCGGGGAGAGTACGGCGTTGAAAGACGACGTTTCTTGAAGCGGAATCACAGCTCGTCCGTGCCGGGGATGCGCTCCGTAGGCCGGACGAGCGCATCCCCGCGTGCGCGGGGATGCGACGCCAAGCGTGTGTTCGATGTCACTCCAGCAACGCGTTGACGGCCTCGAGATCTTTGGCCTCGATGACGCCCGCGGCTTGCTTGAGCTGCAGGCCGCTCAGCACGAACTGATGACGGGCCTGCGAGTAGGCGCTCTGCGCCTGGAACAGCGTCTGTTGGCTCAGCAGCACGTCGACGATGGTGCGCGTGCCGACATCGAAGCCGGCTTGTGTCGCCTCGAGCGAACTCTGCGCCGAGATCACGGCCTGCTTGGTCGCCTCGACTTCGCTGATGCCGGCGATGACTGCGCGATACGCGTTGCGCGCATTGTTGACGACGGTGCGGCGCTGCAGTTCGACTTGGTCCTGCGCGACGTCGCGCTGGAACACGGCTTGGCGCACTTGCGAGGACACGAGGCCGCCCGTGAAGATCGGGACGGTGAGCTGCACGCCAATGCTCGTGTCGGCGCCGAGGCCGTTGTTGTGGAACGTGCCGCCGCCGACGCCTTGCTCGAACGACGTCTGATTGCCCCATGCCGGAGTATCGGAGCGCGTCACCGATGCCGTGAGCGTCGGCAGGTGGCCGGAGCGCTGCGTGGAAATGTTGTATTCCGCCGCTTCGAGCGAGTGTTCGCGCGAGGCGAGCGTCGGGTTCTGCTTGACCGCAAGATCGACCCACGCCTGCATCTCGACGGGCTGCGGCTTCTCGAGCGGCAGCTGCTCGCGCAGCTTCTTGAGATCGCCGAAATCCTTGCCGATGATCTCGATCACGGCTTCGCGCGCATTGTCCACGGAGTTCTGCGCCTGGATCACCTGTGCCACGGCCGAGTCGTGGTTCGCGCGCGCGTTGTGCACATCGGTGATCGCCGAGAGACCGACTTCGTACCGCTGCTCGGCCTGATCGAGCTGGCGCGCGAGCGCCTTCTCGTTGGCTTCGGCGAACGTGAGCTGGTCTTCGGCCGTGAGCACGCCGAAATACGCCGTGGCCGTGCGCACGATGAGATCCTGCGATGCAGCGTCGTAGTCGCTGACCGAGGCGGCCGCCGTCTGGCGTGCACCGCGCAGACGCGTGATGTCACCCCAGTTGAACAGCGTTTGCGTGAGTTCGCCCTTGGCCTCGCGCGAATGGTTCTTGTTGTCGAGAACGGAACTCAGAACCGGCGGCAGGGTCGCGTTGAACGTGTTCGGCTGCAGACCCCGGCTGTAGTTGTCGTCGTGGAGGTAGCCCAAGCTCGCGCTCACCTGCGGCAGCAAAGCCGCGCGTGCCTGGTCTACGCCTTCGCCGACCGAGTTCTTCGTGGCGTCGGCGATCGCGAGGGTCGGGTCGGCCTGGCGCGCCTCGCGATAGATCTGCATCAGATCCTCGGCGACGGCAGGAGCCGAAGCGCAAGCGGCGACGACGGCGAGCGCGACGGCCCGAATGCGTATAGGTTTAAACATTGCAGCATTTTCCTCAATGTGGAAAAACTGTGACGTCCGCCTCACAGCGCGAACCGCTTCGGCGGCGCGGCATGGCTCAGATACGGCAGGTCGGTTTCGAACAGCGCCTGTTCGTGCCAGTCGCTCTCGCCGGTGCGCGTGAACAGCATCGCGTGCTGCACGGGCGAGAGGCCGGTGATCGCGAACAGGCGGCCGCCGGGCTTGATCCAGCCGCGCCAGTGTCGCGGCAGTTCGTGCACGGCGCCAGTGACAACCATCACGTCGAATTGGCGGCCGGGATCGAACGCCTGCACGGCATCGGCGACTTCGAGCTTGGCATTGCGCACGTTCGCCGCGAGCAGGCGATGGCGCGCGCCTTCGACGAAATCGGCGCGCACGTCGACGCTCAACACCTCGCCGCCGAGTCGCGCGAGACATGCCGTCATGAATCCCGAGCCCGTGCCGATCTCGAGCACGCTTTCGGCGCGCGAGGGAAGCACGGCCTGCAGCACGCGGCCTTCGACGACGGGCTTCATCATCACCTCGTCGTGGCCGAGCGGCAGACACAGATCGGCGAACGCGAGATTGCGGCAGCCGGGCGGCACGAAATCTTCGCGGCGCACCGCCGTCAGCGCCTCGAGCACGCGGCTCTCCAGCACGTCCCAGGGACGCACCTGCTGTTCGATCATGTTGCGCCGAGCAAGTTCGATGTTGAGCGACATGGATGTCATCCGTCGAAAAAGACCGAAAAGCATAGGCGCTCGACGGCTTTCCGGCAATCGTAAGATCGCCTGAGCCCGCCCGGCGCCGAAGTGCCGGAAGTCATTTAAACCCTTTGACTTCAATGCGAAACGTTTTCGCATCGAGAGCTTGAACCACGAAGATCACGAAGTACGCGAAGCCGGGAAAGTGTCTTCGTGTTTGCTTCGTGTCCTTCGTGTTTTACCTCGTTACGGTGCAGTCGCCAGCGCGCCGATCGTTTGCCGCGCGCGCCGCGGTACGCGGAACCATGCCGCGTAGAGTGCGGGCAGGAACAGCAAGGTCAAGGCCGTGGCCACGAACAAACCGCCCATGATCGCCACGGCCATCGGGCCGAAGAACGCGCTCTCCGAGAGCGGGATCATGGCCAGGATCGCGGCGAGCGCCGTCAGTACGATGGGGCGAAAGCGCCGAACGGTCGCATCGACGATCGCTGCGGTGCGCTCGTGGCCCGCGGCGATGTCCTGCTCGATCTGATCGATGAGGATCACCGAGTTCCGCATGATCATGCCCATCAGCGCGATCGTTCCGAGCATCGCGACGAAGCCGAACGGCACGTTGAACACGAGCAGAAACAGGGTCACGCCGACCAGCCCGAGCGGCGCCGTCAACACCACGAGCAGCGTGCGCGAGAAGCTGCGCAGCTGGATCATGAGCACCGTGAACACGACGAGGATGAAGAGCGGCATGCCCGCGTTGACCGACACCTGACCTTTCGCGCTTTCCTCGACCGCGCCGCCCACCTCGAGCAAATAGCCCGCCGGCAATTGCGCGCGCACGGGATCGAGCGCGGGCGCGATCTGCGCGGTGACCGTGGCGGGCGTGAGGCCGCCGTAGATGTCGCCACGCACGGTGACCGTGGGCAGGCGGTTGCGGCGCCAGATGATGCCTTCCTCGAAGCCGTATTCGACCGTCGCGATCTGCTTGAGCGGCACGCTCTGGCCCGACGCCGTCGGCACGGCGAGGCTCTCGAGCAGCGACAGGCGCGCGCGCTCGTCCGCGGGGCCGCGCAGGCTCACCTCGATGAGCTGGTCGCGTTCGCGGTAGTACGTCACGGGTACGCCCGACAGCGAGCTCTGCAGGAAGTTGGCGAGGTCCTGCGAGCTCACGCCGAGCACGCGCGCGCGCTCCTGGTCGATGTTGAGGCGCACGGTCTTGCTCGGCTCCTCCCAATCGAGGTTCACATTGTGCACATGTGGATTCTGCCGCACGATCTCCGCGGTCTTGCGCGCGAGCTCGCGCACGGTCGGGATGTCCTCGCCCGAAATGCGGAACTGCACCGGATAACCCACCGGCGGGCCGTTTTCGAGGCGCAGCACGCGCGCGCGAAGCTCGGTGAAATCGTGTTCGAACAGCGCGATCAAGTCGCTGCGCAGCGTCTCGCGCTCGCGGCTCCCCTTGGTGAGCAGCACGAATTCGGCGAAGCTCGCCTGCGGCAGCTGCTGATCGAGCGGCAAGTAGAAGCGCGGCGCGCCCGAGCCGACATAGCTCACGTAATTCTCGAGCTCCGGTCGCTTCGCGAGCCACGCCTCGAGCTTCTTGACCTGCGCTTCCGTCGCCGGCAACGAAGCGCCTTCGGTGAGCTTGAGATCGACGAGCAGCTCCGGCCGCGTCGAATCGGGGAAGAATTGCTGCTGCACGAAGCCGAAGCCGACGATCGACAGCACGAACGCGGCGAGTGTCGCGGCGATCACCGTCTTGCGCCGCTCGACGCACCAGGCGACGAGCGCGCGGAAGCGGCGGTAGAACGGCGTGGCGTAGGGATCGTGCTCGCCGTGCGCGGTGCGCCGGTTTTCGGCGCGCAGCGCGGCCGGCAGATATGCCGAGAGGCGCTTGCGCCAGACGGCGAGGCGGCTCGCGAGCGGTCCCGGTGCGGCACCGTGTTCCGGCAGGAGCTTGTAGCCCAGGTACGGGATCAGCACCACGGCGGCGAGCCACGAAATCAGCAGTGCGATCGTGACGACCTGGAAGATCGAGCGCGTATATTCGCCCGTGCCGGATTTCGCCGTCGCGATCGGCAGGAACCCGGCCGCGGTGACGAGCGTGCCGGTGAGCATCGGGAATGCGGTCGAGCTGTAGGCGAACGCCGCCGCTTTGACGCGGCTCAAGCCCTGTTCCATCTTGATCGCCATCATCTCGACCGCGATGATCGCGTCGTCGACGAGCAGCCCGAGCGCGAGCACGAGCGCGCCGAGCGAGATCTTGTGTAAATCTATACCGAAGTATTTCATCGCCGCGAACGTCATCGCGAGCACGAGCGGAATCGACAGCGCAACGACGAGGCCCGTGCGCAAGCCCAGCGAGAAGAAGCTTACGAGCAGCACGATCGCGACAGCGATCGCGAGCGTATCGACGAATTCGCCTACCGAACGCTTGACCGCGCGCGGCTGGTCGGCGACGCGGTCGAGTTCGAGGCCCACGGGCAGCGTCTTCTGCAGGCGCACGGCCGCGGCGTCGAGATCGCGGCCGAGCTCGATGATGTCGCCGCCGGCGCGCATCGAGACGGCGATGCCGAGCGCGTTCTTGCCGTCGTAGCGCATGCGCGGCTGCGGCGGATCGGTGTAGCCGCGGCGCACGTTGGCGACGTCGCCGAGGCGGAACAGGCGGTCGTTGGCCCGGATCGAGATGCTGCGGATCGCCTCGACCGAATCGAACGCGCCGCTCGGACGCAGGTAGATGCGGTCGCTGTCGGTCTCGAAGCTGCCGGCCGGCGTGATCGCATTCTGCGCCTCGAGCGTCTTCTGCACCTGATCGAAGCTCACGCCGAGCATGGCCAGCTTCGCGTTCGACAGCTCGATGTATATTTTTTCGTCCTGCAGGCCGATCAACTCGACCTTGGCGACGTTCGGCACGCGCAGGAGCTCGAGCTTGAGGCGCTCGGCGTAGTCGCGCAGTTGCGCGTCGGTGTAGCCGTCGCCGGTCAGCGCGAAGATGTTGCCGAACGTGTCGCCGAACTCGTCGTTGAAGAAGGGTCCCTGCACGCCCGGCGGCAAGGTGTAGCGGATGTCGCCGATCTTCTTGCGCACTTGATAGAAGACGTCGGGCACGGATGACGCCGGCAGCGAATCCTTGATGACGACGAAGACCTGCGATTCCCCGGGCCGCGAGTAGCTGCGCAGGTAGTCGAGCTCAGGGATCTCCTGCAGCTTCTTTTCGATCTTTTCGGTGACCTGCTCGGTGATCTCGGCGGCGGTCGCGCCCGGCCACTGCGTCTGCACGACCATGACCTTGAACGTGAACGGCGGATCCTCGGATTGGCCGAGCCCGAAATACGACCATACGCCGAGCACGGCGAGGACGACGATGAAATAGCGCAACAACGACTGGTTGTTGAGCGCCCATTCGGAAAGATTGAAGCGGGTCATGGCAGCGTCACGCTCGCGAAAGGTCTCGCGCGCCGCCGGCCGGCAATCGGGGGAGGGACTTCAGGCCGGCGGCGCGGAGACGAAAAAGTGGATGTGTGGATTAGAGGACGACGGGGCGGTTCTCGGCGTCGATCGGCGCGATCGCCTCGCCGTCGCGCAGCTTGTGCACGCCGGCCGTGACGATCCACTGCGTCGTGTCGACGCCGCCGTCGAGCACCACGCCCTGCTCGCGATAGGCCGCCACGCCGACGGGCACGAGATGCACCTGGTGCGTCTTGGCGTCGACCACCCACACGGCCGGCTTGCCCGATTTTTCGTGCAGGGCCGAGAGCGGGATCAGCTCGCGGCGCGCATCGTTCGCGTCGGCGAAGTAGACGCGTGCCGTTTGTCCGAGCTTCGGCAGGCCATCGGTCTCGTCGAGACTCACGCGCACGCGATAGGTGCGCGTCACGCGGTCGGCCTCGGGGCTGATCTCGCGGAGGTGGCCGCGCAGATGGCGGCTCGCATCGGCCCAGGGCTCGACGATCGCCGGCATGTCGCGTTTGTAATTCGCGATGCGGTTTTCCGACACGGCGATCTCGACTTCGATCTCGCCATCGCGCGCGAGCGTGGCGATCGGCTGGCCGGCGGTCACGACCTGGCCCGCTTCGGCATTGATCGCCGTGATCACGCCCGCGTGATCGGCGCGCAGGCTCGTGTATTCGGCTTGATTTTGCGCGACCGACAGCGCCGCTTCGGCCTGGGCGACTTGCGCTTTCGCGGCCTTGAGCGCGTTGTTCTGCGTATCGAACTGCGTGTGGCTGATGAAATGCTTTTCGAGCAGCGCCTGATAGCGGTCGAACTCCGACTGCGCCAGATCGCGGTTGGCGCGCGCCGAGGACAGCGTCGCCTGCGCGCTCGCGACTTGCAGTTGCAGGTCGAGCGGGTCGAGCTCGGCGATCGGTTGCCCCGCTTGGACGTGGTTGCCGACGTCGACCAGGCGCAGCTTGATCTTGCCGCTCACGCGAAAGCCGAGCTGGCTCTCGTACCGTGCATGCACGTCGCCGGAATAGACTTCGGCCTGTGTCGCATCCGCATCGATAGGATGTGCGACGAGCGCATTGCGCGGAGGCTCGGGCAGCGCGGCGTGACTGCTGCACCCTGACATGACGACAACGGCGCCGAGCGCTAAAGTGGCAAGCGCCGGTTTGAGCGTGGAGTTGAGCATCGACATGACGGCGGTCCTTTGGTCGAGATCGCAGTAGTAGGTTATTAATGAACTGTGTGGTATAGTAACAATACTAAACTGGACTGTCCAGTATTTATTTCGATGATTCCTCCCATGTCGTTGTTGACCGTCAAAACCCCTTGCGGCCCTGGGCGCCCCAAGGATTTAGAGAAACGTGCGGCGATCCTCCAGGCCGCCAAACGTCTGTTCACCACGCTCGGCTTCGAAGGCACGAGCATGGATGCGATTGCCGCCGCCGCAGGCGTCTCGAAGCTCACCGTCTATAGCCACTACCAGGACAAGGAGCGGCTGTTCACGGCTGCCGTCGAATGTGTCTGCCAGGAGCAGATGCCACCCGAAATCTTCACGGCCGATCTCGCCGGCCCGCTGCGCACGCAGCTGCTGACGATCGCGCGCGCGTTTTTTTCGTTGATTACGAGCGACGAGGCGCTGGCCGTGCATCGCACGATCGTCGCCAACGCGCGGCAGTCGCCGAAGCTCGCTGAGCTTTTCTGGGAAGCGGGGCCGAAGCGCACGCAGGAAGCGTTCGAGGCTTTCCTACGCGCGGAAATAGAAGCGGGCAAGCTCGACATCGCCGACCCGCACCGGGCTGCGTCGCAGTTCTTCTGCCTGCTCAAAGGCGAATGCCATGCTCGCCTCGAATTCGGCTGCGGCGAGCCGCTCACGCAGCAAGAGATCGACGCGCATCTCGATGCAACCGTCGAAATGTTCCTGCGCGCCTACTCGCCGCGCTGAACGTCGGAAGAGGAATCCCTCCTCTCAGCCTTTGTCCCGCCCGAACTCGCGCCGCAGCCACTCGTCGATGAGCCGTTTGTCGTAGCGTAGAGGGTCGGTGTCGTCGGGCACCGAATGCTCGAGATAGGACAGGTCGCGCAGCTTGCCCGTGCCCTCGCGCAGCGTCTTGCCGTCGGGGCCGATCAGGCGATAGTGCAGGTCGATGCGCGGCGGGTAGAGATCCTTCATGAAACGGATGTCTTGTGCATCGGGCCCGTGCCAGGGCTCGAAATCGCCGGCGAGCTTGATGTCGTCGATCGTCACGTCGAGGCGGTCGCCGGGCGGCAACACGGCGTCGGCGCGTTGGCGCAGATGATCGCTCAGTCGCTTCATCCACTCTTCCGGACGCATCCAGCCGCGATGGGCCTGGTTGTTCTTGACCTCACTGAGCCTCTGCGCGGGCGCCCAGCTCACTTGCACGCGTTCGGCGGGGATTTCCTTGGCGGCGAGCGGCAACAGGGCGGCGAGCGCGAGCATGCCGACGAGCAGGGCGCGGATGCTCGAGGGGCGGGGTGCAGTTCCGGTCATGGCGGGCCTCGCGGAGTCGTGGCGGACCTATGTTCGACAGACGCCGGAGCGCCGAGTTTCGTCGCCATCGCGCTCGCCTTTGCCGGCGCTTCATGTTTCAATGCACGGCGAAGCGGGGGTGCCCCGTTCGCCACCGGGCGGGCGGGACTGAGAGAGACCCTTCGAACCTGATCCGGCGATACCGGCGTAGGGAGCTTCGCAGTGCGCCGAGAGGCGCGCGTTGCGCACCCGCTTCCGAGCGCGCCCGAGCGCGCATGAACCGCACAACGACGTGCGGAAATTTCAACGAGCGGGACTACGCAATGAACGCACTTGCCTCCGATCTCATTCGCCAGACCAGCGAGCTTTCCGAATCCGTGACGCGCCCGATTCCGGGCTCGCGCAAGATCCACGTCTCGGGCAGCCGCGCCGATCTCGCCGTGCCGATGCGCGAAGTGGCGCTCGCCGATACGCCCCTCGCATTCGGTGCGGAAAAGAACGCGCCGCTCGCGCTCTACGACACCTCGGGTCCGTATACCGATCCGTCCGTGCGCATCGATCTCGCCGCCGGTCTCGCGCCGCTGCGCGCTGCGTGGATCGCCGAACGCGGGGACTCCGAAGTGTTGCACGGGTTGAGTTCGGAATTCGGCCGCCGCCGCGCGAGCGATCCCAAGCTCGCCGCCGTACGCTTCCCGCACACGGGCAAGCCGCGGCGCGCGAACGCCGGCGCGAACGTCTCGCAAATGCATTACGCGCGGCGCGGCATCGTCACGCCCGAAATGGAATTCATCGCGATCCGCGAGAACCAACGCATCGAGGCGATACGCGAGGCGCATCTTCTCGCGCAGCACCGAGGCGAGAGCCACGGCGCCGCCATTCCGCGGACGATCACGCCCGAGTTCGTGCGCAGCGAAGTCGCGCGCGGCCGCGCGATCATCCCGTGCAACATCAATCATCCCGAAACCGAGCCGATGATCATCGGCCGCAATTTTCTGACCAAGATCAATGCCAATATCGGCAATTCGGCGGTGACGAGCTCGATCGCCGAAGAAGTCGAAAAAATGGTCTGGGCGATCCGTTGGGGCGCCGACACCGTCATGGACCTCTCGACCGGCAAGCACATCCACGAAACACGCGAGTGGATCATCCGCAATTCGCCGGTGCCGATCGGCACGGTGCCGATCTATCAGGCGCTCGAAAAGGTGGACGGCCGCGCCGAGGAGCTCACCTGGGAGATCTTCCGCGACACGCTGATCGAGCAGGCCGAGCAGGGTGTGGACTACTTCACGATCCACGCGGGCGTGCGCCTGCCTTACATTCCGCTGACTGCCAAGCGCGTCACCGGCATCGTGAGCCGCGGCGGTTCGATCCTCGCCAAATGGTGCCTCGCGCATCACGAAGAGAACTTCCTCTACACGCATTTCGAGGAGATCTGCGAGATCATGAAGGCCTACGACGTCGCGTTCTCGCTCGGCGACGGCCTGCGCCCGGGCTCGATCGCCGACGCGAACGATGCGGCGCAGTTCGCCGAACTCGACACGCTCGGCGAGCTCACGAAGATCGCCTGGAAGCACGACGTCCAGACCATGATCGAAGGTCCTGGCCACGTGCCCATGCAGCTCATCCGCGAGAATATGGAGCGCCAGCTGCGCGTCTGCGACGAAGCGCCTTTCTATACCTTGGGGCCGCTCACGACCGACATCGCGCCTGGCTACGATCACATCACGAGCGCGATCGGCGCGGCGCTGATCGGGTGGTTCGGCACGGCGATGCTCTGCTACGTCACGCCCAAGGAGCACCTCGGCCTGCCGAACAAACAGGACGTGCGCGACGGCATCGTCGCCTACAAGATCGCCGCGCACGCGGCCGATCTCGCCAAGGGCCACCCCGGTGCGCAGGCACGCGACAACGCGCTCAGCAAGGCGCGCTTCGAGTTCCGCTGGGAGGATCAGTTCAATCTGGGTCTCGATCCGGAAAAGGCGCAGGAATTCCACGACGAGACCCTGCCCAAGGAAGCGGCCAAGCACGCGCATTTCTGCTCGATGTGCGGTCCGCATTTCTGCTCGATGAAGATCACGCAGGACGTGCGCGATTTCGCCAAGGAGCACGGCGTGGCCGAATCCGAGGCGCTCACGCGCGGCATGCAGGAGAAGGCACGCGAGTTCCGCGAGCACGGCGGCGAGGTGTACCGCCCGCAATAACGCGGCACGCAGATGCGGCTCCGCGCCGCATGCGGCACAATGACGCCATCGCCCGGAACGGCGCGGAGCTTCTCCATGTCGATCGTCACCCGCTTCCACGAGCCGCGTACGCGTTGGGCCTTGCGCGGCATCGCTGCATTGCTCGCGGTCTACGTTATCGTCGTGCTCGCACTGATGTGGTGGTGGAGCTACGAACCCGACCAGTTCGACGTGCTCGCGCTCGCGCGGCAACGCGCCTCGGCGCACGGCCAGGCGCAGCCGGTGACCGGCTCGATCGTCACGAGCACCCTCATGGGTTGCGCCGAGACCCTGCTCGACAAGCGCGGCGGCTACATCTCGAACGACAAGTTCCCGCCCGGCGTGCTCATGGACGACGTCCCGAACTGGGAATTCGGCGTGCTGACGGCCACTCGCGACCTCGCGCGCGAGATGCGCAACCGCTTCTCGCGCTCGCAGTCGCAATCGGAAGAAGACGCCGATCTCAAGGAAGCCGACCCGCTGTTCTCGAGCCCGAACGATCGTTGGCTGCTGCCGAGCTCCGAAGGCCAATACCGCAAGGCGATCGCACACGTGGACGGCTATTTCGTGCGGCTCGGCAAGAACGACCCGAACGGCGCCCAGTTCTATGCGCGCGCCGACAGCCTCGCCGATTATCTCGACACGGTGTCGTCGCGGCTCGGCAGCCTGTCGCAGCGGCTTTCGGCAAGCGTCGGCCAAGTGGCGCTCGAAGGCGATGCACCGGTCGATCCCAAGGCGGCGGCGAGCGGCAAAGGCCCGCAAATCGTCAAGACGCCGTGGATGCAGATCGACGACGTTTTCTACGAATCGCGCGGCTACACCTGGGCGCTGCTCGAACAGCTCCGGGCGATTCAGATCGACTTCGCGCCGATCCTCGAGCGAAAAAACGCGACGGTGAGCCTGAAGCAGGTCATCCGCGAACTCGAGGAGTCGCAGCGGCCCGTGCACAGTCCCATGATCCTGAACGGCAGCCCGTTCGGTTTTTTCGCCAACCATTCGCTGGTCATGGCCAACTACATTTCGCGTGCGAATGCGGCCGTGATCGACCTCAAGAACCTGCTCGACCGCGGTTGATGCGATAATCTCCGTTTCCGTTCGTCCGCGCGCCGCCACGCCCGCTGCCAAGCCGGAATGCGCGCGACGCGCAGTGGGATGGCGCGACGGTCCAGAGACCCAGCGATGCACATGGACATCTCATCTTCGCGCCTGCGCGCACTCCTTCTCGACTGGCGCCTGTACTGGGTGCTGCTGCTCCTGCCCGTCGCCCTGTTTCTGCCCGCGTTGCCCATCGACGAGACACGCTATCTGGCCGTGGCCTGGGAGATGCGGCTGCACGGCGATTTTCTCGTGCCGCATCTGAACGGCGCACCGTACTCGGACAAACCGCCGCTCCTCTTCTGGCTCGTCAACCTCGGCTGGCTCGTGGCGGGCATGCACGCCTGGGCCGTGCGGCTCGGCGTGCTCGCCGCGTCATTCGCGTCGCTCGCCTTGTTCGAACGGCTCGTGCGGCGCCTGGAGCCCGATGGCGCGCTTGCGTCGCGCGCAGTGCCGATCCTCGCCGGCATGGTGTACATCGCGCTGTTTTCGAGCGCCATCATGTTCGATGTGCTGCTCACGACGTGGGTGCTGCTCGCGCTGCACGGAGCGCTCGATCTCGACGCGCAGCGCTGGCGGCGCGGCACGCTGCTGCTCGCGCTCGGTTTCGGCTTGGGCGTGCTGACCAAAGGGCCCGTCGTGCTGCTCGACGCCGGCCTTTGTGTCGCCCTCGCGCCGTGGTGGAGCGACACGGCCCGAGTGCACAAAGGCCGCTGGTACGGCTGTCTCGGCCTCGGCGTGCTCGGCGGTGCGGCGCTCGCGCTCGCCTGGGCGATACCGGCGGCGATCGCCGGCGGCCCCGACTACGCCAACGCGATCTTCCTGCATCAAACCGTCGACCGCATGACGAAGAGCTTCGCCCACCGGCGGCCGCTCTGGTGGTATTTCATGGTGCTGCCGGCGATGGTGCTGCCGTGGACCCTGGCGCTGCGCGCGCCATGGCGCGCCTGGCGCGACAGTTTCCACATTTCCAAAACGGCGCGTTTCGCCGCCGCCTGGTTCGTGCCGGCATTTCTCGCGTTCTGCCTCGTAAGCGGCAAGCAGCCGCACTATCTGCTGCCGCTGCTCCCCGGGCTCGCGCTCCTGCTCGGCGGCGCGCTGGGTAACGAGCGTGCGCGTGTCCGCGGCCGGCTGTTCGCCGCGGTGCTGCTCGCGGTCGGTCTCGCGCTCGCGGCGCTGCCCTATGTCGCCGCGCATGCCCACGACTTCGCCTGGCTCGATGCTCGCGTACGGGCCGGCCAGATCACCGAATCGTTCCTCGCCGTGATCGCCGGCGTATGGCCGCTCTGGGGAATTCTCGCGGCCGCTGTCGCCGCATGCGTGCTCGTTGCGCGCGAAGCGCATGCGTCGCTGCGCGCGCTTGCACTCGCCGCGGTCGCCGCCGCGGCGTGCGGCGAGCTAGCGCTCGCGCAGGGCATCGGCCCCTATGTCGACGTGAGCGTCGCCGCGGCACACATCAAGGCCGACCAGGACGCCGGCCGGCCGATCGCGCACCTGGCCTGGCATCACGGGCTGTTCGAGTTCGCCGGCAGGCTCACGCAGCCGCTCGAGAAGGTGAGCTACGCCGATCTGCACGCCTGGTGCACGGCGCACCCGGACGGGGAAATTGTGACTTTTTATACCAAGTATCCGATCACGGCCAAACCGGAACTCGAGCTGCCGTATCGGTTCGGGCGGATCATCTTCTGGCGCGCACGCGATCTGCTCGATGCGCCGTTGCCGGCGGCGCCGGCGAAGCCCGACGAGGACGAAGCCCCGGAAGATTGAGCGTTGCGGCCTCGGCCTCGCGCGAACGCGACGCCGTCAGAACTTCGGCTTGTCCGGGCAGTCCTGGAACCGCGCGACGGAGTCGAGGATCTCCTGGCGTGCGGCGGCCGCGCCCTGCCAGCCGTCCACTTTTACCCATTTCCCTTTTTCGAGATCCTTGTAGTGCTCGAAGAAGTGGCCGATGCGGTCGCGCCAATGCTGCGGCACGTCGGCCAAGTCGTTGATGTGATCGTAGTGGGCGAACACCTTGAGCGCCGGAGCGGCGATGATCTTGGTGTCGGGGCCGGCTTCGTCGGTCATCTGCAGCATCGCGACGGGGCGGCAGCGGATCACGGCGCCCGGAATGAGCGGCAGCGGCATCAGCACGAGCACGTCGACGGGGTCGCCGTCGCCGCACAGCGTGTGCGGCACGTACCCGTAGTTGCACGGATAGCGCATCGGCGTGGAAAGCACGCGGTCGACGAAGATCGCGCCGGTCTTCTTGTCGACCTCGTACTTGACGGGATCGGCGTCTTTCGGGATTTCGATGACGACATTGATTTCGTTCGGCACGTCGCGGCCGGCGGAAACGAGGTCGAGGCCCATGGGGTGCTCCGGAGGGATGGCCGCGCCCTGCGCGGCGAAGGGCGCGAAGAATAAAGCAAACCGCGCTGCGCTGCATCAAAAAAGCGAAGCCCGCACGCGGCGGGCTTCGAAAAAGCGCCGAGCGGGCGTTGCCCGGGATTACTTCACGTGGTCCCACAGATACGTGAACGCGAGCGCCGACATGAAGGCTGCCTGCTTGTTGTCGGCGGCCGCGCCGTGGCCGCCTTCGACGTTCTCGTAGAAGCTCACGTCGTCGCCGAATTCGAGCATGCGCGCGGCCATCTTGCGCGCCTGGGCCGGGCCGACGCGGTCGTCGCGCGTGGAGGTCGTGAACAACACCGGCGGATACTTCACGCCCTTTTGCACGTTCTGGTACGGCGAGAACGTCTTGATGTAGGCCCATTCCTCGGGCTTGTCCGGGTCGCCGTATTCGGCGATCCACGAGGCGCCCGCCGAAAGATGCGTGTAGCGTTTCATGTCGAGCAGCGGCACTTCGCAGACGATGGCCGACCACAGCGTCGGATACATCGTCAGCATATTGCCCATCAGCAAGCCGCCGTTGCTGCCGCCGAGAGCACCGAGATGCGGCTGGCTCGTATAGTGGCGCGTGACGAGATCTCCGGCGACGGCGGCGAAATCCTCGTAGGCGCGCGGCCGGTTCGCCTTCAGCGCGGCCTGGTGCCAACGCGGACCGTACTCGCCGCCGCCGCGGATGTTCGCGACGGCGTAGATGCCGCCGTGCGCCAGCCAGGCGCGGCCGACGCTGCCGCTGTAGTACGGTTGCTCGGAAACCTCGAAACCGCCGTAGCCCGTGAGCAGGGTCGGGTGACTGCCGTCGAGCGCGATGTCCTTCCCGGCGACGACGAAATACGGCACGCGCGTGCCGTCCTTCGAAGTGACGAAATACTGGTGCACGGCGTAGCCGCTCGCATCGAAGAAGCTCGGTGCGTGCTTGAGCGGTTTGGCCGCCTGCTTGCCGAGCGTGCCGTGGTAGAGCGTCGTCGGCTCGAGAAAACCCGTGACGGTCAGGAAATAATCGTCGCTTTCGTCCTCGTCGATGCCGAAGGCCGAAATCGTGCTGAGCGCCGGCGCGCCGCCGAGCGGCGCATGTTTCCATTCGAGGCCGCGCGCGGGCGGCGTGAGCACCGTCAGCCGGCTCACCACGTTGTCGAGCGAGTTGACGATCAGGTGATGGCGCGTCCACGAGAAACCGTCTAGCGAGGTCGTGTCGCTCGGCGCGAACAGCACGGCGAATTCGCGCTTCCCGGCCATGAAGTCGTCGAATTTGGCGGCGATGAGCGAGCCCGCGGCATGCGTCGCGCCGCCGACCGTCCAGTCGCTGCGCAGCCGCACGATGAGCCAATCGCGATGAGCGGCGGCCTCGGCGTCGGTCGGCACGTCGATCTTCGTGAGCTTGCCGTCCTTGCCGCGCACGTAGTACTCGTTGGCGAAGAACGCGAGCGACCGGACGACGAAGTCGCGTTCGAAGCCCGGCGTGTGGTCGCGGAACGCACTGACCGCGAGATCGTCGTCCTTGCCTTCGTAGACGGTCGTCGCCGAGGACAGCGGTGTGCCGCGCTTCCATTCCTTGGCGATGCGCGGATAGCTCGATTTCGTCATCGAACCCGGGCCGAAATCGGTGCCGACGTACACGGAATCCTTGTCGATCCAGCCGATTTGCGTTTTCGCTTCCGGCAACTTGAAGCCGTCCTCGACGAAGGTCTTGGTCTTGAGATCGAATTCACGCACGACGTCGGCGTCGGCGCCGCCGCGCGAGAGCGAGAGCAGGCAGTGCTGGTACTCGGGTTTCAGGCAGTCCGCGCCGTGCCAGACCCAGTTCTCGTTCTCGGCCTTGCCGAGCGCGTCCAAGTCGATGATGGTTTCCCACTTCGGCTGCGCGTTGCGGTATTCGGCGAGCGTCGTGCGCCGCCACAGGCCGCGTGGATTGGCTTTGTCGCGCCAGAAATTGTAGTAGTACGCGCCCATCTTGTTCACGAACGGAATGCGCGCGTCGGAATCCATGACTTCGAGGATCTGCCCGCGCATCTCGTCGAACTGCGGCGAGGACGCGTATTTCTGCACGGTCTCGGCGTCGTGGGCCTTGACCCAGTCGAGCGCCTTGGCGCCGTCGGTGTCCTCGAGCCAGAGGTAAGGATCCTCGACCGACGGCGCGGCCGCCGGGGCCGCGGCCGTGCTCGCGGGTTTTTGTTCGACATGCGTGCAGGCGGCGAGCGCGAGGCTTGCGGCAAGCAACGTAACGAGGTGTCTCATCGGGCAATCTCCGGGTGCGAACGTGCACGATGGCAAGTCCCTGCGCACGCGTCTATGTGACTTCTGGGCTACAAAAAGCAAACCCCGCCGCGGCGGGGTTTGCTGTGCATCGGATTACAGCAGCGGTATCAACAACAGGGCGACGATGTTGATGATCTTGATGAGCGGGTTCACCGCCGGACCGGCCGTGTCCTTGTACGGATCGCCCACCGTGTCGCCCGTGACCGCGGCCTTGTGGGCGTCGGAGCCCTTGCCGCCGAAATTGCCATCCTCGATATACTTTTTCGCATTGTCCCAGGCGCCGCCGCCCGTGGTCATCGAGATCGCGACGAAGAGGCCCGTCACGATCGTACCGACGAGCACGCCGCCGAGGGCCTTGGCGCCCTCGGCCGCGGAGCCCGTGACGAGCTTGGCGCCGAACGCGACGACGATCGGCACGAGCACGGGGAGCAGCGACGGGACCAGCATCTCCTTGATCGCGGCCTTCGTCAGCAGATCGACGGCTTTCGAATAATCGGGCTTGGCCGTACCTTCCATGATGCCTTTGATCTCGCGGAACTGGCGGCGCACTTCCTCGACCACGGACCCCGCCGCGCGGCCGACGGCTTCCATGGCCATCGCACCGAACAGATAGGGAATCAAGCCGCCGATGAACAGACCGATGATGACCATGTGATCCGACAGATCGAATGGGATGAGCTGGCCCGCGAGATTCGGCGCCGTGCTCAGGTTGTGCGTGTAGTCGGCGAAGAGCACGAGCGCGGCCAAGCCGGCCGAGCCGATCGCGTAGCCTTTGGTCACGGCTTTCGTGGTGTTGCCGACGGCGTCGAGCGGATCGGTGATAGCGCGGATCTCCTTCGGCAACTCGGCCATTTCGGCGATGCCGCCCGCGTTGTCGGTGATCGGACCGTAGGCGTCGAGCGCGACGATCATGCCCGTCATCGACAGCATTGCCGTGGCGCCGATCGCGATGCCGTAGAGTCCGGCGAAGTAGTGCGCCGCCCAGATCGCCGCGCACACGGCGAGAACGGGCAGCGCGGTCGATTTCATCGACACCCCGAGGCCGGCGATGATGTTCGTCGCGTGGCCCGTCGTCGAGGCCTTCGAGACGTGGCGCACGGGACCGTATTCGGTCGCCGTGTAGTACTCGGTGATGACCACCATCGCGACGGTCAGCAGAATCCCGACGACGGCGCAGAAGTAGACGTTCCAGACGCCGAACTTCGATCCCGCCATGAGCGCCTGGGTTACCGGCACGAAGGCGACGAGCGCGAGCACGGCCGACACGGCGACGCCGACGTAGAGCGCGTTCATGATCTTGCCGCCCGCGCGCGCCTTGACGAAGAAGGTGCCGATGATCGAGGCCACGATCGAGACGCCGCCGAGCACGAGCGGATAGAGCACGCCGAACGGACCCGTATCGGCCGCGAGCACGTTGCCGAGCAGCATCGTCGCGACCAGCGTCACGGCGTAGGTCTCGAAGAGGTCGGCCGCCATGCCGGCGCAGTCGCCGACGTTGTCGCCGACGTTGTCGGCGATCACGGCGGGGTTGCGCGGATCGTCCTCGGGGATGCCGGCCTCGACCTTGCCGACGAGATCGGCGCCGACGTCGGCGCCCTTGGTGAAGATGCCGCCGCCCAAGCGTGCGAAGATCGAGATCAGCGAGGCGCCAAAAGCGAGGCCGACCATCGCATGCAGCGCTTCTTCCTGGCTATGTCCGAAGTGAAGCAGGCCCATGTAGTAGCCGGCCACGCCGAGGAGACCCAAGCCGACCACGAGCATGCCCGTGATCGAACCGCCGCGGAACGCGATCTGCAGCGCCGCGTTCATGCCGTTGCGTGCGGCTTCAGCCGTACGCACGTTCGCGCGCACCGAGATGTTCATGCCGATGTAGCCGGCGAGTCCCGAGAGCACGGCGCCGATCGCGAAGCCGATCGCCGCGGCCCAGCCGAGCCGCGTAAGGCCGATCACGAAGAACAGCACCACGCCGACGATCGCGATCGTGCGGTATTGGCGATTGAGATAGGCGCGCGCACCTTCCTGCACGGCCATGGCGATTTCCTGCATGCGCGCGTTGCCGGCCGGCTTGGCCAGGATCCAGCTGCGCGACCACACTCCGTAGATGATCGCAAGAAGGGCACAGCCCAGCGCGACCCAAGCACCATATTGTTCGAAGAACATCGAATTCTCCCAAAACTTAAGGCTTGACGAGGCAACATCGGGGAAACAGCGAGAACAGCAGGCCGAGTATAGCGGCAGGCCCCCGCTGCGCCACTTGTGCGGTGCAGCACCGCGATCAGGCAGCCGCGAACGGCGTCAGACGACGCCCTCCGCCGTGCTCGTCACTTGTCGGCGATCGAATACGCCGGCAGCTTTTGCTTGACGAGCACGCGCTTCAGCACGGCATAGTTCGGCAGGCCGGATGCCTTGTCGTAGGGCGGAACGTCTTCGCCGCGGATCAGCGGCTCGAAGTAGGCACGCGCAGCCGCCGTGATGCCGAAGCCGTCACGCGTGATGTAATTCTTCGGCAGCTTCTTTTCGACGTTCGCGATTTTCGTGAGCGGCGCGGGCTCGATCTTCCATTTGTATGGCTTGTCAGACACGCGCTTGATGACCGGCATCACGGCATTGCGTCCGGCGAGCGCGTATTCGACCGCGGCGCGGCCGACGGCATAGGCCTGCTCGGCGTCGACCTTGCTGGCGAGGTGCCGTGCCGAGCGCTGCAGATAATCGGGCACGGCCCAGTGATATTTGTATCCAAGTTTACTTTTTACCAATTGCGCGATGAGCGGGCCGACGCCGCCGAGCTGCGTGTGGCCGAACGCGTCGGTCGTGCCCGCTTCGGCCAGAAATTTGCCCTCGGCGTTCTTGAGTCCTTCCGACACCACGACCGTGCAATAGCCGATGCGCTCCACGGTTGCCTTGACGCGCGCCAGAAACGCCGCTTCGTCGAACGGGATCTCGGGAAACAGGATCACGTGCGGCGGATCGTCGGGACCTTTCGCCGCAAGGCCGGCCGCGGCGGCGATCCAGCCCGCGTGACGGCCCATGACCTCCATGACGAACACCTTGGTCGAGGATTCGCACATCGATTCGACGTCGAGGCTCGCTTCGAGGATCGACACGGCCGTGTACTTGGCGACCGAACCGAACCCCGGGCAGGTGTCGGTGACGGGCAGGTCGTTGTCGACGGTCTTCGGCACGCCGATCACGTTGAGCGGATAGCCGAGCGCCTCGGCGATCTCGGCGATCTTGAGCGAGGTATCGGCCGAGTCGTTGCCGCCGTTATAGAGGAAATAGCGGATGTCGTGAGCGCGCAGGACGGCGATCAGCCGCTCGTAATGCGCGCGATCGGCGTCGAGCGACTTGAGCTTGAAGCGGCACGAGCCGAACGCGCCGCCCGGCGTATGGCGCAGGGCCGCGATCGCACTGCGGCTTTCCTTGGCGAGGTCGATCAGTTCTTCGCGCAGCGCGCCGATGATGCCGTTGCGCGCGGCGAATGCCTTGATGCGCCGACCGCGGCAGGCCTCGATGACCGCGCACGCGGTCGCATTGATGACGGCGGTCACGCCGCCGGATTGGGCGTACAACAGATTGCCTTCGCTCATGCTCCGCTCCCTGATCGTTTGACTCCGCAGTCGGGTGCCGTTAGCTTAGCCCTACGCACTGTCGGCGGAGTCTAGCCGAACGCGGCGTCAGGGATGCATCCGCGCCGCGCGGCGCGTGAGGCTCAGGCAGGAACGAGGACCAAAAACCAGCATGCGCATCGTTTTCTTCGGCCCGAACGGTTCGGGCAAGGGCACCCAGGCGAACCTGCTCAAGGCCGAGCTCAAGGTCCCGCACATCTCGACCGGGGACCTGTTCCGCGCCGAGATCAAGGCCGGCACGCCGCTCGGGCTCCAGGCCAAGGCGGCTGTCGACGCCGGCAAGCTCGTTTCCGACGACATCGTGCTCGGCATGCTCGAGTCGCGTCTGGCGCAACCCGACGTCGGCAACGGCTTCATCCTCGACGGCTATCCGCGCAATCTCGCGCAGTGCAGCGCGCTCGAAACCCTGCTCGCGCGCATCGGCCAGCCGCTCGACATCGCGATCGAACTCGACGTCCGCGACGAGGTGATCCTCAAGCGCTGCGAGCTGCGCTTCCAGGCCGAGCACCGGCCGGACGACGATCCGGCGATCGTGCGCAAGCGTCTGGAGGTCTACCGCGAGCAGACCGCGCCGGTGGCGCGGCATTTCGCCGAGATCGGCAAGCTCGCCACGGTCGACGGCGTGGGCGAAGTCGACGTCGTGTTCCGGCGCATCCTCGCCGTGCTGCCCGGCGTGCCGGCCTGACAGTACACTTTTCCACTCCGCAGCGAGCCCGCGCGCCCCGCAGGCCCGCGGGCCGCAACGTCCGATGAACCAGCTCGTACGACTCGTGTGGGACATCTGCTGCCTGCGGCGCGGGCCGCAGGATCTGCCGTACTCGCCGGTTTTGCTGCTGTTGACCTGTGCTTTCTTGGTGCTCCTGCAAGCGGTCGCGGAGTTCGTTCTAGGCGGTCAGCAGGATGCGGTCGGCGCTGCTGTCCTCTCGCTCGTGCTGCAGCTCGGTGCGTTGTGGCTGCTGCTCAGCCTGCGCGGTCTGGCCAATCGCTTCGTGCAGGCCGCGCTCGCTTTGCTCGGCTGCGAACTTGTTTTCAGCCTCATCGCGTTCACCATGGCGCTGCTCTTCGGCGCTTCGGGCCAGAAGTCCGAGCCGACACTGCTGCAGGCGTTGCTTGTGATCATCTTCCTGCCCACGATGGCTTGGAAGATCCTCGTCGATGCGCACATCCTGCGGTACAGCCTCAACGTGCCGTTCCTTGCCGCCGCGGCGTTGGCGATCCTCTGGTTCATCCTGGATTACGCGCTGAGCGCCGCAGGATCGCATTGACAGACACAAGATGAAGCTCCACATCCTCGGCATCTGCGGAACGTTCATGGGCGGCGTGGCCGCGCTCGCGCGCGAGCTCGGCCACGCGGTCGAAGGCTCCGACGCGAACATCTATCCGCCGATGAGCGAGCAGCTCGCCGCGCTCGGCATCACGCTCCGGCAAGGCTATCGCCCCGAGCATCTCGGCGTCGGCGGCGGCGATGCGCCCGATCTCGTGATCGTCGGCAACGCGCTCTCGCGCGGCAATCCCGCGATCGAATACATGCTCGACGCACGCCTGCCGTACGTGTCCGGGCCGCAGTGGACCGGCGAGCAGGTGCTCGCGCGCCGGCGCGTCTTCGCCGTCGCCGGCACGCACGGCAAGACCACGACGACGGCGATGCTCGCGCATCTCCTCGACGCCAGCGGCCGCAAGCCGGGCTTCCTCGTCGGCGGCGTTCCCGAGAACTTCGGCGTGTCGGCCCGCCTCGGCAACTCCGCCGGTTCTGCCGACTTCGTCATCGAAGCCGACGAATACGACACCGCGTTCTTCGACAAGCGCTCGAAATTCGTGCACTACCGCGCGCAGGTGTGCGTCTTGAACAATCTCGAATACGACCACGCCGACATCTTTCCCGACATCGCGTCGATCGAGCGCCAGTTCCATCATCTCGTGCGCACCGTGCCCGGCAGCGGGCGGCTCGTCGTGAACGCCGAGGATACGCATCTTGCGAACGTCCTCGCCATGGGCGCATGGACGCCCGTGACGAGCTTCGGCATGGAGCGCGGCGACTGGCAGGCACGCCTGCGCACCGCCGACGGCTCGCGCTTCGCCGTCGTGCGCAACGGCGTCGAGATCGGCGAGGTGCGCTGGGATCTCCTCGGCCGCCACAACGTCATGAATGCGCTCGCTGCGATCGCCGCCGCCGAGGCGGGCGGCGTCGAGCCGGCGCATGCGATCGCCGCGCTCGCCGGCTTCCGGAGCGCCAAGCGGCGCCTCGAGGTCGTCGGCGAGCACCGGGGCGTGCGCGTCTACGACGATTTCGCGCATCATCCGACGGCGATCGCGACGACGCTCGCGGGCCTGCGCGCGCGCGTCGGTGGCGCACGCATCCTCGTCGGCATGGAGCCGCGCTCGAATTCGATGCGCCTCGGCGCGCACGCCGATGAGCTCGCGCCGAGCCTGGCCGATGCCGATGCGGTCGTCTTCCTGCACAAGCCCGGGTTGCCCTGGGACGCCGCGCGCGTCGTCGCCGCGCTCGGCGGCCGCGGCCGGATCGCCCACAGCGTCGACGAACTCGTCGCGACGCTGCACGCGCAATCGCAGAGCGGCGACCACGTCGTCTTCATGTCCAACGGTGGCTTCGAGAATGCGCCCCGGCGGTTCGTAGCCGCGCTTGGCAGTGCGCCGGCATCAGAGTAGGCTCGATGGCGTCTCCGGAGACACAGCGATGATGCCGGCGCTGCTATCAGCGATCCTCAACGAACCGAATCCTCTCGGAATCCGGGTGCCGCGATAGCGTGATGCCGACCTCGACATTTTCTTCGTCGAAACCGCCGGAAGCCGGCGAAGGCCGCCGCTCTCCGTGCCGCTGATCGACATCCCGCTGTTTCCTCTCAACTCGGTGCTGTTTCCGGGCGGACCGCTCAGCCTGCGCATCTTCGAGCGGCGCTATCTCGACCTCGTGCGCGATTGCGCGCGCAACGACAGCGGCTTCGGCGTGTGCTTGATCCTGCACGGACGCGAGGTCGGCGAATCCGCGGCGCCGGCCGCGGTCGGCACGTTCGCGCGCATCGTCGATTTCTGCACCTTGCCCGACGGCCTGCTCGGCATCAGCGCGCAGGGCGGCGAGCGTTTCCACGTCGACAGCTCGCGCGTGCGCGACAATGGGCTCGCGCACGGCATGGTGCGCTTCTGGCCCGACGAACCCGAGATTCCCGTGCCGCCCGAATACGCGCTGCTCGCGACGATCCTCGAACGCCTGCTCGAGCAGCCCGGCATGCCGTTCGCGCGCGCGGAAAAGCGGTTGTTCGATCATGCGAGCTGGGTCGGCTTCCGGCTCGCCGAGACCTTGCCGCTCGAGAACCGCGAGCGCCAGCATCTGCTGCAGATGACCGATCCGCTGG
>Ga0070741_10006450_pt1 | contig 25164 bp, 24 predicted proteins | sample Coa_R1_4_FD_66440 | JGI IMG/M metagenome (GOLD analysis project Ga0070741, IMG submission 66440) | Surface soil microbial communities from Centralia Pennsylvania, which are recovering from an underground coalmine fire - Coalmine... | ecosystem: Environmental > Terrestrial > Soil > Unclassified ... | reverse complement strand
GCGCTCGCGGTGGCCGAGGCGCCGGCGCAGGCGTACAACCCGCTCTTCATCTACGGCTCGACCGGCCTCGGCAAGACGCATCTCCTGCAGGCGGTCGCGCAGTACGTGAGCGAGCACACGGGCGAGCTCTCGGTTCGCTACATCACGAGCGAGACGTTCATGAACGACTTCATCAACTCGCTGCGCGACAAGCGGATCGAGGGCTTCAAGCAGCGCTACCGCACCTACGACGTGCTCCTGATCGACGACGTGCAGTTCTTCGAGCACAAGGAGCGGATCCAGGAGGAGTTCTTCCACACCTTCAACTCGCTCTACGAGGCCGGCTCGCAGATCGTCATGTCGAGCGACCGGCCGCCGCGCGACATCGCGACGCTCGAGGCGCGGCTGCGGAGCCGCTTCGAGTGGGGCCTGATCACGGACATCCAGCCGCCGGACCTGGAGACGCGCATCGCGATCCTGCGCAAGAAGGTGAAGACCGACGGCATCCACGTCACCGATCCGCAGGTGCTGACCTTCATCGCAGGGCGCGTCTCGACGAACATCCGCGAGCTCGAGGGGGCGCTGACGCGCGTCGTTGCATTCTCGTCGCTCACCGGCCGCGCGATGTCGGTCGATCTCGCGCAGGACGTGCTGAAGGACGTCTTTCCGCAGGGCGAGGCGGCCGAGGTGTCGATCAAACGGATCCAGGAGCTCGTCTCGGAGCGGTTCGGGCTCTCGCTCGACGAGCTCTGCGGCGACAAGCGCTCGCAGAACATCGTCTATCCGCGGCAGGTCGCGATGTACCTCTCCCGCGAGCTGACCGACTCGTCGCTGCCGAAGATCGGCAAGGAGTTCGGCGGCCGCGACCACACGACGGTGATCCACGCGACGTCGAAGATCGCGCGTCTGATCCGTGAGGACAGATCTGTGTACAACCTCGTCCAGGAGTTGACGGCTCGCGTGAAGCAGGTGCGCTAGCGCATGTGCCTGTCGAAACCCGTCGTCTCTCCACACACGCTGTCCCAGGCCGACATGGCTCAACCATGCCGCTGGAGGACGTCTTCCCCGTCGTCCACACTGCCTATGACTCCTACAAGGACTTAATACAATGATCGAGACAGAAATGGTGGTGGGGACCGGCTTGCGGATAACCGTCCCGAAGGACGAGCTCGTCAGCGCCCTCGGGGTCGTCTCGCGCGCCGTGTCGACGCGGACGTCGGTGCAGATCCTCTCGGGGATCCTGCTCGAGGCGCGCGCCGACGAGCTGCGGCTCGCGGCGACGGACATGGAGCTGTCGCTGCGCGCGACTGCAACCGCACAGCTCGAGGGCGACGGCGCCGTGGTGCTGCCCGGCAAGACGCTCGCCGACATCGCACGGCTGCTCCCGGGCGACGAGGTCGTGATCGAGCACAAGCCGACCGAATCGGTCGTGCACGTGACGGCCGGCAGCGCGAGCTACACGCTGCACACGTACAACCCCGAGGACTTTCCGCGCCTGCAGGAGCTCGACACGGTCGAGACCTTCACAGTCGACCGCGAGTCGCTGCTCGAGACGATCGGCCGCGTTGCGCGTGCCGCGTCGCGCGACGAGTCGCGCCCAGTCCTGACGGGGATCCTCGTCTCGTTCACCGGCGGCCGGCTCGTGATGGCCGCGACCGACTCGTACCGGCTCGCGGTCAAGGAGACCGAGCTCAGCGGCAGCGCACCCGACCTCGAGGCGATCGTCCCGAGCCGGGCGCTCCAGGAGCTCGCGCGCATCGCGACGTCGGGCGACACGGTCGAGGTGGGCGTGCATGAGAACCAGGTCGTCTTCGCCACCGACGGCATCTGGCTGACGACACGCCGCATCGACGGTCAGTTCCCGAACTACCGGCAGCTGCTGCCCGAGCAGTTCGAGCACGAGCTGACGCTGCCGCGGACGGAGCTGCTCGAGGTCGTCCGCCGTGCCGCGGTCATGATCCAGCGCGCGACGCCGCTGCAGCTCCGCTTCGCCGAAGGGGAGCTGACGGTGATCGCGCGCACGCACGACGTCGGCGAGTCGCAGGAGTCGATGCCCGTCGGCTTTGCGGGCGACACGCTCGAGATCGGCTTCAACGCCGACTTCCTGCGCGACGGCCTCGAGTCGATGGACGGCGAGGACGTGCGGCTGAAGCTGATCAGTCCGCTGCGGCCGGCGGTGCTGCAGGGTGAGGGCGACGACTTCACGTACCTCGTCATGCCGATCCGCCTGCCCGGCTGATCGTCGCCGCGGTCCAGCTGACGTCCTTCCGGTCGTACGAGCGGCTCGAGCTCTCCCTCACGCCCGGCCTCGTTCTCGCGGTCGGCCCGAACGGCGTCGGCAAGACGAACCTACTCGAGGCGCTGCACGTCGGCACCCAGGGCTTCTCGCCGCGCACGCGGGCCGACGCGCAGCTGATCCGATTCGGCGGGCAGCGGGCACGCGTCGCCGTGCAGGGGCGGCGCGCGGAGGTCGGCATCTCGCTCGAGGTGACGCTCGAGGCAGGGGCCGGCAAGCAGGCGAAGCTGAACGGCGCACCCTTGCGGACGGCGGAGCAGCTCCGTCGCGAGGTCTCGACGCTCGTCTTCACCCCGGACCGGCTCGGGGTCGTCAAGGGTCCCCCGGCCGTCCGGCGGGCCTACTTCGACCGCACGACGGCCCGCCTCGTTCCCGCGAGGGCGCAGCTCTCGGCCGACTACGGCGGCTCGATCGCGCAGCGGAACGCGGCGCTCCGCCGTGCCGCGGCCGGGCTCTCCCCGCGCGACGCGATCGCGCCCTGGACGGAGCAGGTGGCCGTGCTCGGGGCCGCGCTCGTCTCGGCCCGCCGGGAGACGCTCTCGCTCGTCGCACCGGGCTTCGCCGAACGGGCGGGCGAGCTCGGCCTCGCGGAGGCGAGCCTCCGCTACGAGGCAGAGGCGCCGACGGTGGCCGCGCTCGAGGCGCGCCTCGAGCGCGACCTCGACCGCGGCGTGACCGGGCTCGGCCCGCACCTGGACGACGTCGCGATCCTCGCCGGCGGGCGCGACCTCCGGTCCTTCGGCTCGCAGGGCGAGCAGCGGCTCGCGGTGCTCGCGCTCCTCCTGGCCGAGGCGGAGCTGCTCGCCGAGCGCACCGGCGTCCCGCCGCTCCTGCTGCTCGATGACGTTCTCTCCGAGCTCGACCCTGCCCGCCGGCGCATCCTCGCCGCCCGCGTCGGCGGCGCCGGCCAGGCGCTCGTGACGGCGACCGACGCCGCCATGCTTCCCGCCGAGCCCGACCAGCTCGTGGAGGTGAGCCCTGGAACCGCTCGGTGACGAGTTCCGGCGGGAGCTCCGCCGCCACGGCCCGAACGCGGCGCTCGGCGACGTGCTCGCTGCCTGGGAGGACGCCGTCGGCCCGGAGATCGCCCGCAACGCGCAGCCCGCCCGCTTCCAGCGCGACGGCACGCTCGTCGTGCACACCCGCGACGCGGTCTGGGCCTTCGAGCTGCAGCAGCGCGCCGCGGAGATCCGCGAGCGGGTGCCGGAGACGCCCGCGCTCAAGTTCGTTCCCGGGCCCCTGCCGGAGCCGGGCGGCGAGCCTCCGCCGGCGACCCCGCAGGGGCCGCCCCCCGTTACCCTGGAGACGCGGACGCGCGCCGCCGAGATCGCCGCCGGGATCGAGGATCCGGAGCTGCGGGAGCTGATCGAGCGGGCCCTCCGCAGCGCCCTCGGCTAGCCGGGGCTTCTGATACAGTATTACTTGCCCGCAAATGCGGAATTTGCAGGGCTTTTTTCATGGCTGAAACGTCCTATACAGCAAAAGACATCACCGTTCTCGAGGGCCTCGAGCCGGTCCGGCTGCGCCCGGGCATGTACATCGGCTCGACGGGCCTCCGGGGCCTCCACCACCTCGTCTACGAGGTCGTCGACAACTCCGTGGACGAGGCCCTCGCGGGCTTCAACGAGCGCATCGAGGTGACCCTCCATCCCGACCACTCGGTCACGGTCCGCGACTGGGGCCGCGGCATGCCGGTCGACGCGATGGAGGACGGCGAGTCCGCGCTCACCGTCATCCTCACGAAGCTCCACGCGGGCGGGAAGTTCGGCGGCGGCGGCTACAAGGTCTCGGGCGGCCTGCACGGCGTCGGCGCCTCGGTCGTGAACGCCCTCTCGGAGCGCCTCGTCGCGGAGGTCCGCCGCGACGGCAAGACCTACCGCCAGGAGTTCGAGCGCGGCACCCCCCTCGGTCCGGTCGAGGTCGTGGGCGAGTCCGCCGCCGGCGACACGGGCACGACGATCAGCTTCCTTCCGGACGCCGAGATCTTCGAAGAGCTCGACATGAACGCCGACACGGTCACGCAGCGCCTGCGCGAGACGGCGTTCCTCACGAAGGGCTTGCGCATCAGGCTCGTCGACGAGCGCGCCGAGGGCAAGACGGTCGAGTTCCACTACGAGGGCGGCATCCGCGACTTCGTCTCCTACATCAACGAGGCGAAGGACGCGATCCACAAGCACATCGTCTACTTCGAGGGCGAGACCGACCAGGGCGCCGTCGAGGTGGCGATGCAGTGGAACAACTCCTACCAGGAGTCGATCTTCACCTTCGCCAACAACATCAACACGATCGAGGGCGGCTCCCACCTCTCGGGCTTCCGGAGCGCGCTCACCTCGACGCTGAACCGCAAGGCGACCGACCTCAAGCTGCTGAAGAAGGACGAGAAGCTCGAGGGCGAGGACGTGCGCGAGGGGCTCGCGGCCGTCGTCTCCGTCAAGCTCCGCAACCCGCAGTTCGAGGGGCAGACGAAGTCGAAGCTCGGGAACCCCGGCATCGAGGGCCTCGTGCAGACGACGGTCAACCAGAACTTCGCGCAGTTCCTCGAGGAGAATCCGTCGGACGCGCGCGCGATCGCGAACAAGGCGATCGCGGCGATGCGCGCCCGGCTCGCCGCGCGCAAGGCGCGCGAGCTGACGCGGCGCAAGTCGGCGCTCGACAGCTCGTCGCTGCCGGGCAAGCTCGCCGACTGCTCGATTCGCGATCCCGAGTCCGCGGAGCTCTTCATCGTCGAGGGCGATTCCGCCGGCGGCTCCGCGAAGACGGGGCGCGACCGGACCTACCAGGCGATCCTCCCGCTGCGCGGCAAGATCATCAACAGCGAGAAGAACCGCATCAACAAGGTGCTCTCGAACAACGAGATCCAGGCGATGATCACCGCGATCGGAACCGGCATCGGCGACGAGTTCGACATCTCGGCGCTGCGATACCACCGCATCATCATCATGACCGACGCCGACGTCGACGGCTCGCACATTCGCACGCTCGTGCTCACGTTCATGTACCGGCACATGAAGGAGCTGTTCGAGCGCGGGCACGTGTACATCGCGGTGGCGCCGCTCTACAAGGTGAAGCTCGGGAACCAGGAGTTCTACTTCGAGAAGGAGTCGCAGCTCGAGGAGCTGCTCGTGCGCGAGCGCTTCACCGATCTCGAGGTGCGTGACCGCGACGGCAACGACGTGAAGCTCACCGAGACCCGGTGGAAGCGCTTCACGAGCGCGCTCGCCGAGTTCGAGGGCTGGTCCGCGCGCCTGCGCGCGGACTTCGGCCACCACGCGTCCGAGCTCGTCATCTCGCACCGGCTGCTCGAGCTCGACGCCGTGACGCCGGCAACCGTCGAGAAGGCGCTCGCGAAGCATCCGTCGAACGGCTACACGCTGTCCGTGCTCGAGCGCGACGATCAGGGCCTACGGGTGAAGGTCGTCGAGGAGGAGACCTCCGCCGCGCAGACGATCGCGCTGTCGTCGGAGCTCCTCGCCTCGCCCATCTACGCGAACCTGCGCAGGGCGTACGCGAAGCTCGTCGAGGTCGTCGGGCCGCCGCCGTTCACGCTGACGCTCGGGAAGAAGTCCGCGGCAGCGCACACGCTCTCGGAGCTGCGCTCGACCGCGCTCGACCTCGCGAAGGAGACCGGAATCCAGCTGTCGCGCTTCAAGGGCCTCGGCGAGATGAACGCCGACCAGCTCTGGGAGACGACGATGGATCCCGCGAAGCGGCTCCTCATCCGAGTCGACGTCGAGGACGCGCACGCCGCCGACCAACTCTTCTCGATGCTGATGGGCGACCAGGTCGAGCCCCGCCGTCTCTTCATCGAGACCAATGCCCGCGACGTGAAGGTCCTGGATGTCTGAGGTGGAGACGGGCGCACTCGGCCCGGGCAGGATCGAGCCGCGCGAGCTCGAGCAGGAGATGCGGTCGAGCTTCCTCGACTACGCGATGTCGGTCATCGTCTCGCGCGCCCTGCCGGACGTTCGCGACGGGTTGAAGCCGGTGCACCGTCGCGTCCTCTACGGGATGCACGAGGCCGGCCTGCAGCCGAACCGGCCGTACAAGAAGTCCGCTGCAACCGTCGGCGACGTGATGGGCAAGTACCACCCGCACGGCGACTCGGCGATCTACGACACGCTCGTCCGGATGGCGCAGCCGTTCTCGCTGCGCTACCCGCTCGTCGACGGCCAGGGCAACTTCGGCTCGATCGACGACGACCCGGCGGCCGCGATGCGCTACACCGAGGCGCGCCTCTCACGCATCGCGACGGAGCTCCTGCGCGACATCGACGCGAACACGGTCGACTTCGAGCCGAACTACGACGAGTCGCGCCGCCAGCCGTCCGTCCTGCCGTCGCGCTTCCCGAATCTGCTCGTCAACGGCTCCACCGGCATCGCCGTCGGCATGGCGACGAACATGCCGCCGCATCAGCTCGGCGAGACGATCGACGCGGTCGTCGCGATGATCGACAACCCGGGCATCGACGTCGAGGGCCTGATGAAGCACATGAAGGGCCCGGACTTCCCGACCGGCGCGTTCATCGTCGGTCGCAGCGGGATCCGCGACGCGTACCGCACCGGGCGCGGCCGGATCGTCATGCGCGCCCGCGCGCACATCGAGGAGCTGCGTGGCGGCAAGTCGGCCATCGTGATCAGCGAGCTGCCGTACGGCGTCAAGAAGGGCGGCGACTCCGGCGTGATCCGGAAGATCGCCGATCTCGTGCAGGACAAGGTGATCACCGAGGTCTCCGACCTCGCCGACCACTCCGACCGCACCGGGATGCGCATCCAGGTCGAGCTGAAGCGGGACGCGATCCCGCAGGTCGCGCTCAACAAGCTCTTCAAGCACACGCCGCTGCAGTCGACCTTCGGGTACAACGCCGTCGCGCTCGTCGACGGCGTCCCGAAGACGCTGTCGCTGCTCGAGCTCGTCACGCACTACCTCGACTTCCAGCGCGAGGTCGTCACGCGCCGGTCGAAGGACGAGCTGCGGAAGGCCGAAGCGCGCGCGCATGTGCTCGAGGGCTATCTCAAGGCACTCGACAACATCGACGCGGTCGTCGCGCTGATCCGCGCGGCGGCGGACACCGACGAGGCCCGCACGCAGTTGATGGAGCGGTTCGAGCTCTCGGAGATCCAGGCGCAGGCGATCCTCGACCTGCGGCTCGCGCGACTCACCGGGCTCGCCCGGAAGGAGATCGAGGCGGACTACAAGGATCTGCGCGAACGCATCGCCGAGCTCCGCGACATCCTCGGCGACCCCGCGAAGATCGATGCGCTGATCCGCGAGGAGCTCCTCGAGATCAAGCAGGTCTACGGCCGCAACGACGACCGTCGCACCGAGATCGTCGCGGCGGAGGAGGAGCTCGAGCTCGAGGATCTGATCGCGGAAGAGGACATGGTGATCGCGATCACGCAGTCCGGCTACATCAAGCGGCTACCCGTCACCGCGTACCGCGAGCAGAAGCGGGGCGGCATCGGCGTGATGGGAATGGAGCTGAAGGACGAGGACTACATCGAGCATCTGTTCGTCGCGTCCACGCACGACTACATCCTCTTCTTCACGAACGTGGGCAAGGTGTACCGGCTGAAGGTGCACGAGCTGCCGCTCGGCTCGCGCCAGTCGAAGGGTCGCGCGATCGTGAACCTGCTGCCGTTCCGCCAGGGCGAGACCGTGCGCGCCGTCGTGCAGACGCGCGACTTCGGCGAGGCGCGCTACCTCGTCTTCGGCACGAAGAACGGCGTCGTCAAGAAGACGGAGCTGAAGGCGTACAACACGCCGCTCAAGGCGGACGGCATCATCGCGATCAAGATGCGCGAAGGCGACGAGCTCGTCGCCGTGCGGCACTCGTCGGGCGACGACGACATCCTGATGGTGTCGAAGCTCGGCCAGGCGATCCGCTTCAACGAGCAGGACGTGCGCGCGATGGGCCGCGACGCGTCCGGCGTGCAGGGGATGAAGATGCGCGGCGACGACGAGGTGATCTCGCTGAACATCGCCCAGGACGACTCGGATCTGCTCGTCGTCACCGAGAACGGCTACGGCAAGCGGACCCGTGTCGCCGACTACCCGCGCAAGGGCCGCGGCGGCATGGGCGTGAAGACGATTCAGCTGACCGAGTCGAAGGGCACGCTCGCCGGCGCCCGCGTCGTCCGCGACGGCTACCAGGTGATGCTCATCTCCACGGGCGGCACCGTGATCCGCATGCCCGTGGACGAGGTCAAGCGCCTCGGCCGCGCGACGCAGGGCGTGATCGTGATGCGGCTTCGCGGCGACGAGCGCGTCTCGGCGCTGGCGCCGGTCGTCGACTCGGACGAGGGCGACGAGCCCCCGGCCGAGTCCTCCGACTAGCGCCGCGCCGCCTGAAGTCCCCCAGAAGGGGGAGATTTCAGAGGAATACCCTTCCAAAGAGCGATTCTTAGTTCTATAACTCTCAAGTCGAGGGGTCGTTCCCACATCCCGATCTCGAGGATTCCATGACCGTCAGCAGGCACGTCGATCTCCTAGAGCCGATCAACCTCGCCGAGCATCTCGACAAGGTCGAGCTCTACCTCGGCCAGGTGTGCCAGATCGCGGGCATCTCGAAGATGCAGCTCGACTACTGGACGAACAAGGCGCAGATCCCGACAAAAGGCAAGAAGCAGCGGATCTACGACATGGACGCCCTCGAGACCGTGATGCTCATCAAGCAGGCGAAGGACAAGGGCCTGAACCTCGGCGCCGCGATCGAGGCGGCTCGAAGGTTCCGCGAGAAGCCGTCGGCCGTCGAGCACACGTAGCGTCGCTCGGCGGCGCTTTCGTCCCGCACTGCTTCGCGAAGCGCACCTAGCTGCTGTCGCGGGCTGCGGCGTCCGAGCGCTCGATGAAGGGCCGGATCAGATCGACGGGCGCGGGAAAGACGATCGTCGTCGACTGCGACGAGCCGAGCTCGAGCAGCGTCTGCAGGTAGCGGAGCTGCAGCGCCGTCGGGTGGCCCTCGATCACGAGCGCCGCGTCCTTCAGCCGCTCCGAGGCCTGGAACTCGCCCTCGGCGTTGATGATCTTCGCGCGGCGCTCCCGCTCGGCCTCCGCCTGACGCGCCATCGCCCGCTGCATGCCGGCCGGGATCTCGACGTCCTTCACCTCGACGATCGAGACCTTGATCCCCCACGGCGCCGTCGACTCGTCGATGATCCCCTGCAGGATCGCGTTGATCTTCTCGCGCTCCGACAGCAGCTCGTCGAGCACGTGCTGCCCGAGCACCGAGCGCAGCGTCGTCTGGGCGATCTGCGACGTCGCGACCATGAAGTTCTCGACCTGCACGATCGCGTCCTTCGGCTCGACGATGCGGAAGTAGGCGACGGCGTTGACCCGCACGGGGACGTTGTCCTTCGTGATCACCTCCTGCGGCGGGATCGTCAACGTGATCGTGCGCAGGTCGACCTTCACCATCCGGTCGACGATCGGGATCAGCACGAAGAGGCCGGGCCCTTTCGGCTCCGGCAGCAGGCGGCCGAGCCGGAAGACGATGCCGCGCTCGTACTCGCGGGCGACCTTGATCGCGGAGATCAGGAACAGCACGAACAGGAAGAGGACGACTGCGACGGCGACGAAGGCGGCGGTCACGACTGCACTATCTCACCGTGAGCTCGAGCCCGTCGACCGACTCGACGCGGACGTGGTCGCCCGGAACGAGGGCGCTGCCGTCGACGCGGCGCGCGCGCCAGAGCTCGCCGGCCACGAGCACCTGCCCCGGCGAGCGCACGACCGCCTCCTCGCCGACGACGCGCAGCGGCCCGACCGCGGCCGGCCGCCGGCGCACCTGCACCGCCTTCGTCATCGCGAACGTCCAGAAGAGCCCGAGCGGGACCGCCACCGCGAGCGTGAGCCAGAGGGAGGTGTGGTACGGCGCCGGGGCGTTGTGGAACAGCATGAGCAGCCCGACGACGACCGCAACGAGCCCGGAGATCGTCAGCGCCCCGTGCGACATCACGTGGGCGTCGATCACGAAGAGGACGACGCCGAGGATGATCAGCATCAGCCCGGTCCAGGAGATGGGCAGCACCGAGAACCCGAAGAGCGCCGTGAGCAGCGCGACCGCGCCGAGCGCGCCCGGCAGCACGATTCCGGGATGGAAGATCTCGAAGCCGATGCCGATGATCCCCGCCAGGAAGAGCAGGCCGATGATGTTCGGGTCGATCACGGCGTTCAGCACGCGCGTGAAGAAGCCGGGTGAGACGTAGTCGATGTGCGCCCCGGCGAGATTCAGCGTGTACGGCCGCTCGGTGTCCTTCGTCTTGTAGCCCTGCAGCCGGTCGAGCAGCGCGGGCAGCGACGGTGCGATCAGATCGATCACGTGCAGCTTCAGCGCCTGCTGCGCGGTGAGGTTCGACGCGACGCGCACCGCCTTCGCCGGCCACGAGGTGTTGCGGTGATGCGCCTCGGCGAGCGCGGTCAACGACGCGACGGAGTCGTTGATCACCTTGCGCCGCAGATCCGAGCCCAGATTCGCCCCGCTCGAGTCGATCGGCGTCGACGAGCCGATGTTCGTCGTCGGCGCCATCGCGAGCACGTCGGCCGCCTCGGCGATCCAGACGCCGGCCGACGCGGCGCGCGACCCGTCGGGCGAGACGTACACGATCACCGGCAGCTTCGCGTTCAGCTCGGCGTTGAAGATCGTCTTCATCGACGACGAGAGCCCGCCCGGCGTGTCGAGCACGATCACCGCGGCGTCGTAGTGCGCGCTCGCCGCGTGCGCGAGCTTGCTCGTCAGGTAGTCCTGCGTGACCGGGTTCACCTCGAGATCAGGGCCGAACCGGATCGCGAGAACGCGCTTTCCCGTCGTGGCCGCTCCGGCGGAGGCGGCGAGCACGAGGGTCAAGCCGAGCGCGGCAAGCAGCGCACGCACAGTCACGTCGAATGGTAGCCCTGAGCGTGCTCGCTGCACCACGCGGCGTAGCCGTTCTCGAGCTCGGCGAGGACGAGGGCGAGCAGCGGCGCCCGCTCGACCTCCCGCCCGAGCTCGATGCGGACGGACGTCGGCGGCTTGACCGTCTCGGCCGGCAGCTCCGAGGCGGTGTGGTTCACGTTGACGCCGACGCCGAGGACGACCCGCCCTGCCGTCGCCTCGGGCAGCACGCCGACGAGCTTCCGCCCGTCGACGACGACGTCGTTCGGGTGCCGGAGCGAGGCCCGGAGGCCGACCGCGCGCAGGGCGCGCGCGACCGACTCGCCTGCGACGACGGACAGCTCCGGCCACAGCACCATCGGCACCGGCGGACGCAGGAGGACGGAGAAGAGGAGCGAGCGTCCGGGGACGTCCTCCCAGCTGCGCCCGAGCCGGCCGCGGCCCTCGGTCTGGTGGTCGGTCGCGACGACCGCTCCCTCCGCGACCGAGTCGGCGAGCAGCCGTTGCGTCGACGCGCACTCGGGGACGAAGCGATACGGCCGGCCGAGGTGTCCGCGCAGCAGCGGCAGGACCGCCTCGGGGCTCAGATCCGACACCGGATTAGACTAGCCCCGTGCGAAAGCGACACCGGATCGCGCTCGAGCTGCGCCCGAGTCCCGCGCTCTCGTACGAGCGCTTGAGCGATCCCGTGCTCGTCCAGCGCGCGAAGGACGGTGACGGGCGCGCGCTCGACGCGCTGCTTGCACGGTACCGGCCGCGTGCCGAGCGGCTCGCGCGGCACATGCTCCGCGACCCCGACGACGCGAGCGACGCGACGCAGGAGGCGTTCGCGAAGGTGTGCGTGCGGCTGCAGCAGTTCCGGGGCGGCGCGCAGTTCTCGACGTGGCTGCACCGCCTGGTCGTGAACACGTGCCTCGACGCGGTCGAGCGGCGCCGGACACGCATGCACGAGCCCCTCGGCGACCAGCTGGCCTCCGACGACGATCCCGCTCGCACCGCCCGCAACTCGGAGCTTCGCCGTGAGCTCTGCGACGCGCTCGCCGGCGTCTCCCCCGCGCAGGCGCAGGTGGTGCTGCTGAAGGATGCCCTCGGCTACTCCTTCGAGGAGATCGCGGAGGCCTCGGGAATGCCCGTCGGCACCGCGAAGTGCCACGCGCACCGCGGGCGAGCTCGACTGTCCGAGCGCCTCGAGCACGACGCGGCATGACCCTCGTTGCGGCCCCCTTCGGGCGCGAGGTGATCGAGTCGCTCATCCCGCACCGCCCGCCGTTCCTGCTCGTCGACGAGATCCTCGAGCTCGAGCCGGGCAAGCGCGTCGTCGGGCGGCGCGAGATCCGCGCGGACGACTGGTGGTTTCCCGGCCACTTTCCCGAGCGGCCCGTGATGCCCGGCGTGCTCACGATCGAGGCGATCGCCCAGGCCGGGGCGGTCGCCGTGCTCGCCGACGAGGCGAACGCGGGCAAGCTCCCGTTCTTCGCCGGGATCGACGACTGCCGTTTCAAGCGCGTCGTCGAGCCGGGCGACGTGCTGACGCTCGAATGCGAGTTCGTGCGCGTGCGCGGGCCGATCGCAAAGGGCCAGGGGCGTGCGAGCGTCGACGGCGAGCTCGCGGCCGAGGCGATGCTGACGGTGTTCGTCTCCGAATGATCGGCGCGACGAAAGCCGGGCTCGACGTCTCGATCACCGGGCTCGGCTGGGCCGCGCCCGAGCGTGTCGTGACGAACGACGAGCTCTCCCAATGGGTCGACACCTCGGACGAGTGGATTCTCGAGCGCACCGGGATCCGCGAGCGCCGTTTCGCCGATGACGACATCGCGCTCTCGGACCTCGCGCTCCCCGCGTGCCGCGACGCCCTCGCGCACGCCGGTGTGGACGGCGCCGACATCGACCTGCTGATCGTCGCGACGGTGACGCCGGACATGATGTTCCCGTCGACCGCGGCGCTCATCGCCGACCGGATCGGCGCGCGCGCCGCCGCCGCGTACGACCTCTCCGCCGGCTGCACCGGCTTCGTCTACGCCCTCGCGCAGGCGTACGGCATGCTCGCCGGTGGGCTCGCGCAGCGCGCTCTCGTCGTCGGCGGCGATCTGCTCTCGCGGATCGTCGACTTCTCCGACCGCGCGACGCTCGTGCTCTTCGGCGACGGCGCGGGTGCCGTCGTGCTCGAGGCCGTCGAGCACCAGGGCTTCCTCGCCTTCGAGCTCGGGGCGGACGGCGGCGGCGGCGGGACGCTCTGGCTTCCCGGGAGCGGCTCGCGGCGCTCGGAGGACCAGTCCCGCTTCATCAGGATGAACGGCCGGGAGGTCTTCAAGTTCGCGACCCGGGTCCTCGTCCAGTCGGCCAATGACGTGCTCGACCGCTGCGGCCTGACGATCGCGGACGTGGACGTCTACGTCCCCCATCAGGCGAACGTGCGGATCATCGACCACGCAACCAAGAAGCTCGGCGTCCCGTCTGAGAAGGTTGTGGTGAACGTGGACCGCTACGGCAACACCTCGTCCGGCTCGATCCCGCTCGCGCTCGCCGACGCGGCGGCCGACGGCCGCCTGGCGCCCGGGAAGCTCGTCCTCATGACCGGCATGGGCGCCGGCCTCACCTGGGGCTCCGCTTTGATTCGGTGGACGGCGGAGATGAACGGAGTAGCTCCATGAGCAAGATCGCGTTTTGCTTCCCGGGCCAGGGCTCGGTCGAGGCCGGCATGGGCCGGGACATCGCCGACGCCGTCGCGAGCGCGCGGACCGTCTTCGAGCGCGGCAGCGACGCCTCCGGGCTCGACCTCGAGCGCCTCTGCTTCTACGCCGACGCGGAGGAGCTCGTCGACACGGCCGTACAGCAGCCGGCGCTCGTCGCGACGTCGCTCGCCGTGCTCGCGGCGATCCGCGAGCGTGGCATCTTCCCCGACTACGTCGTCGGCCACTCGGTCGGCGAGTTCGCGGCACTCGCCGCGGCGGAGGCGATGTCGGCGGAGGACGCGATCGCCCTCGTCCGCGAGCGCGGGCTCGCGATGGCGGAGGCGGCGGCGAAGCATCCGGGCTCGATGGCGGCGATCCTCGGGCTCGAGGACGAGGCCGTCGAGACGCTCTGCCGCAAGATCCTCGGCGTGTGGCCGGCGAACTACAACTGTCCGGGGCAGATCGTCGTCTCCGGCGAGCACGACGCGGTCGACGAGTGCATCGAGCGTGCGCAGGAGCAGGGCGCGAGGCGCGCGGTGAAGCTGAAGGTGTCGGGCGCGTTCCACTCGCCGCTCGTCGCGCGCGCCGCCGACCGGCTGCGTCCCGCCGTCGAGCGCGTCCGCTTCCAGGAGCCGGTCGCGCCCTTCATGTCGACCGTCACTGCGCGGATCGAATCGGCGCAGCGGATGGCGCCGCTCCTCGTCGACCAGCTCACCGCGCCCGTGCGCTTCACGCAGGCGGCGTCGGAGCTGATGCGCGACGGGGTGAAGACGTTCGTCGAGGTCGGTCCCGGCAACGTGCTGTCCGGGCTCGTGAAGCGCATCGACCGCAGCGCCAAGGCGATCTCGGTCAACAGTCTCGCGGCGCTCGAGAAGCTGCACGAGTCGCTCGCGGAAACGTAGTGGCGTTCGCTTCGCTCGAAGGCAAAACGGCGCTCGTCACCGGTGCGTCGCGCGGAATCGGGCGCGCAATCGCGACCGAGCTCGCACGCGCGGGCGCGCAGGTCGTGATCGGCTACCGCTCCGGCGCGGACGAAGCGCTGGCGCTCGCGGACGAGCTCGGCGCACGGGCCGTGCAGGCCGACGTCTCCGACCCCTCGGCGGCCGCACGGCTCGTCGAGGAAGCCGGCGATCTCGACATCCTCGTCAACAACGCAGGGTTGACGCGCGACGGCGTGCTCGCGCGCATGTCAGACGAGGACTGGCGCACGGTGCTCGAGACGAATCTCTCGTCCGTCTTCTACACGTGCCGCGCGGTGACGCGTTCGATGATGCGCAAGCGCGCGGGGTCGATCGTGAACGTGTCCTCGATCGTCGGCGTGCACGGCAACTGGGGCCAGACGAACTACGCGGCCTCGAAGGCCGGGATCATCGGGTTCACGAAGTCGCTCGCCCGCGAGCTCGGCAGCCGCGGTGTGCGTGCGAACGTCGTCGCGCCCGGCTACGTGAAGACGCAGCTCACCGACGTGCTGCCCGAGGAGGCGACGAAGGCGATGCTCGACAACACGCCGCTCGGACGCCTCGGGGAGCCCGAGGACGTGGCCGGGGCAGTACGCTTCCTCTGCTCCGACGAGGCCTCGTTCATCACGGGCGAGGTGCTGCTCGTCGACGGCGGGCTGGGAATGTAGATGAATGGATCGCTGAACGGTCGCAGGCGCGTCGTCGTCACGGGCATGGGTGCCGTGTCGCCGCTCGGCAACGACGTCGAGACGTCGTGGCGCCGCCTGCTCGAAGGCGCATCCGGTGCCGGCGAGATCACGCACTTCGACCACACCGACTACAAGGTGCACTTCGCGTGCGAGGTGAAGGACCTCGACCCGACGATCTGGATCGAGCGCAAGGAGGCGCGGCGGATGGACCGCTTCGCGCACCTCGCACTGGCGGCCGCATTCCAGGCGCAGGAGGACGCGAAGCTCGACATCCGCGCGGAGGCGGACCGGGTCGGCGCGTCGATCGCGACGGGCATCGGCGGCATCCGCTCGTTCCAGGAGTGCTACGACACGCTCATCCACCGCGGGCCCGATCGCGTCAACCCGTTCGCGATCCCGTCGATCATCCCGAACCTCGGCGCCGGCTGGGTCTCGATCATGCTCGGCACGCGCGGACCCCTCTCGGCGCAGTGCACGGCGTGCGCCGCGTCCAACATGGCGATCGGCGACGGGCTCGACGCGATCCGGCTGGGCCGCGCGGACGTGATGCTCTGCGGCGGCACGGAAGCCGCGGTGAACGAGGTCGGCATCGCCGGCTTCGCCGCGATGCGCGCGCTGTCGCAGCGGAACGACGATCCGGCGGCGGCGTCGCGACCGTTCGACGCCGGACGCGACGGCTTCGTGATGGGCGAGGCGGGCGCAGTCGTCGTGCTCGAGGAGCTCGAGCATGCGCAGGCGCGCGGCGCGAAGATCTATGCGGAGGTTGCGGGCTACGGCCTCTCGTCCGATGCGAACCACATCACCGAGCCGGATCCGACCGGCCCGGTGCGCGCATTCCAGATGGCGCTCGGCGACGCGGGTGTCGAGCAGGACGGCATCGACTACATCAACGCGCACGCGACCTCCACACCGATCGGCGACGCGTCGGAGACGAAGATGCTGAAGCTCGCGCTCGGCGAGGAGAACGCGCGCGCGACGCCGGTGTCGGGCACGAAGGGAGCGACCGGTCATTGCCTCGGCGCCGCGGGCGCGATCGAGGCGACGTTCACGATCCTCGCGATCCGCGACAGCACGTTGCCGCCGACGATCAACTACGAGGTCGAGGATCCCGAATGCGACCTCGACTACGTCCCGAACGTCGCACGCGACGCGAAGGTCGACGTCGCGGTCAGCAACTCGTTCGGCTTCGGCGGTCACAACGCGTGCGTCGTCTTCAAGCGTTTCGCTGCCTGAGCGCCGACCGACGCCGTCACTAGCGTTTTCTCCGTGGACGAACTCGTCGAGGTACGCCGGTCGCGGCGTGCCCGCCGTTGGACGTTGTCTGTTCCGTGGGGCTCGCCGCCGACGCTGACGGTTCCGGCGTGGATGGCGAACGACGACGTCGACCGCATCATCGAGTCGCACCGCGAATGGATCGCGCGCGAGCGCGCGAAGCAACGCCCGCGCCTGCGGCTCGACCCGCGCGGGATCTCGGAGGTCGAGGCGCGCCGCGCCGTGCGCGAGCTCGTGTCCATGCTCGTCGAGGAGGAGGCGCAGGAGCTCGGCGTGCAGCCGGCGCGCATCCAGATTCGCGACCAGCGCTCGCGCTGGGGCTCGTGCTCCACGCGCGGCACGCTCTCGTTCAACTGGCGGCTCGTGCTCGCGCCGCTCGAGGTGCTCGACTACGTCGTCGTCCACGAGCTCTGCCACCTGCGCGAGCCCAACCACTCACGTCGCTTCTGGAAGCTCGTCGAGGCGCGCCGCCCGGAGTGGCGGCTGCACCGCGACTGGCTCAACGAGCACGGGCCCGAGCTACTCGCCTTCCGGCCCGCCGCGTAGGTACGCGTCGTCGCCGGAGAGCCAGTCCTCGCGCGGCGGCGTGAAGACGTCGACGTCGAGGGTGTCCTCGAGCGCCTCCGCGCGGTGCGGCAGATGCGGCGGAATGGTCAGCACCTCACCCGCGCCGACCTCGAGGATCTCGTCGCCATCCTCGCCGAGCCAGAAGCGTAGACGTCCTTCGAGGATGTAGGTCAGCTGCTCGTTGTGATGCGCGTGCTTCGGCACGATCGCGCCCTGCGCGAGATACACGTGGGCGATCATCATCTCCGTCCCGGTGATGAGGCGCCGCCCGATCAGCGGATTGAGCTCCTCGCGGGGCAGGTCGTCCCAGCGGTAGTGCGTCGCCCGATCAGCCATGATGGCGAGATTATGGACCGGTGGGCGACCTTCGACTGCTACGGCACGCTGATCGACTGGAACGGCGGCATCGGCCGCGAGCTCGAGCGGCTGTTCGGCGTGGAGCAGGTCTCGCGCCTGCTGCACGGCTACCACGAGCGCGAGCGCGCGATCGAGCGCGAGCGGCCCGCGGCGTCGTACCGCGAGGTGCTCACCACGTCGCTCGCGCAGCTCGCCGAGCACGACGGGCTGCCGCTTCCGGCCGACGAGCACGACGCGCTCGCACGCTCGCTGCCGAGCTGGCAGCCGTTTCCCGAGGTGCCCGCGGCGCTCGAGGACGCGCGCGGCCGCGGCTGGCGGCTCGCGATCCTCTCGAACACGGATCGCGACTTCATCGACGCCTCGCTCGCGCTCATCGACGTGCCGTTCGACGCCGTGATCGTCGCGTCGGAGATCGGCTCGTACAAGCCGGCCCCGAAGCACTGGGAGGCGTTCGACTCGCTGACGGGCGCGCCGCGCGACGGTCACGTGCACGTCGGCGCGAGCCTCTTCCACGACGTCGCGCCCGCGACCCAGCTCGGTCTGCCGACGATCTGGATCAACCGGCTCGGCGAGGAGGCGGAGCCCCGGCCCTCCGTGGAGCTGCACTCGCTCACGGGGCTCGGCGACGCCCTGGACTCGCTCGTCCCGTGAACGTCCGCTCGACGACTCCGGAGGATCTCGAGGCGATCGCCGAGCTGCTTGCGGCGGACGAGACGGAGCTGCTCGGCCGTCCCTCGCGGATCTCCGTCGGCGACGTGCGCGATTGGATCGGGCACGCGGATCCGGAGCAGGGAACGTGGCTGTACTGCGACGGCGATCGGCCCGTCGCGGTGGGCTGGTGCGCCCTCGCTCCCGGCAGCGATGCCGCGTTCGGCGTCGGCGTCGTCCGTCCGGGCTGGAAGGGCCGGGGGCTCGGTGCCGAGCTCGTGGGCCGGGCCGAGGCCTGTGCGGCCGCACTCGGCGCCGGCCGGCTCCACCAGTTCACCCTGGGCGGCGACGAGGCCGCCGAGCGGCTCCTGCTCGCGCGCGGCTACCGCGACGTGCGGCGGTTCTACGAGATGGCGATCGAGCTCGCTGCCCCGCCCGAGGTTCCGGACGTCCCGATCGAGACGTTTCGCGAGGAAGATGCGGCCGCCTTCTACGGAGCGATCGACGAGGCGTTCCAGGATCACTGGGAGCACCACACGACGCCCTTCGAGCAGTGGTGGGAGCGCCACCGAAGCAATCCGGGCTACGACCCGACGCTCTGGTTCCTGATCCGCGACGGCGACGAGATCGCCGCCGCCTCGCGGAACGAGGCGAATCGAAACGGCGGGGGCTACGTCGCCGTGATCGGCGTGCGCAGGCCGTGGCGCGGCAAGGGCTATGCGAAGGCGCTCCTCCTGCACACGTTCCGCGAGTTCTACGACCGCGGCACCCGACGCGTCACGCTCGGCGTTGACGCGGAGAACCCGACCGGAGCGACGCACCTCTACGAGCGGGTCGGGATGCACGTCGAGCAGGAGAACGCCGTCTTCGAGAAGTCGCTGCCATGAGCGCGCTTCGCGCGAGATGCCCGAGCTGCCGGACGTTGACCGCGGTGGCGATCGGCCCGGACTACGAGTGCCATTCCTGCGGCCGGACGTTCGCCGCGGGTCTCGTCCGCGTCCCGCGTGCCTGGGGCGCGGGCGGGGAGGCGATGGTCGAGGCGGCGTCGCTGCCGCTCGACTTCCCCGAGGCGGCGGTCGTCGCCGAGGGCACGCTGCACGCCCAGACGCTGGCCGTCGCCTCGGACCTGCCGGTCCGCCCGCTCGTCCTCGGCGGCTGCTGCTGCGCGCACGTCGGCGCCGTGGAAGGGCTCGCGGCGCGGCACGAGCGGCTCGGGGTGATCTGGTTCGACGCGCACGGCGACCTCAACACGCCCGAGAGCTCGCCGTCGGGAAACGCGTGGGGGATGCCGCTGCGGATGATTCTCGACGGCGGCGCCGTCGAGCCGGCGCACGTGGCCCTCGTCGGCGCGCGCGACCTCGACCCGCCCGAGGCCGAGTTCATCGCGGCGGCGGGGATCGGCGACGACCCGGCGGCCGTCCTCGACCGCGTCGACTGCGTCTACGTGGCCGTCGACGTCGACGTGCTCGAACCGGGGGAGCTCGAGATGTTCATGCCCGAGCCCGGCGGGCCGACCCTGCTCGAGCTCGAGGCCGACCTCGGCCGGATCCGCGAGGGCGGGGTCGTCGTCGGAGCGGGCTTCAGCGGCCTCGCGCCGGCTCCGGGGAACGTCGACAAGCTCGAGCGCCTCGCCGCCGCCCTGGGCCTGACAGCGCAACCTGGGTCGGCCGGGCCGGGTCTAAGCTAGCGCCGTGGCGAACGTCGACGTCTCCGTCCAGACCGACGACAAGCCTGTCCCGCCGCCCAAGCACCCGAACACCTGCCCGAGCTGTCATTCCCACTACCGGGACGACGAGCTCGAGGCGGCGCTCTGGGTGTGCGCGCAATGCGGGCACCACTTCACGATGCGCGCCCGGGCGCGGATCGCGTCGCTCGCCGACGACGGCTCGTTCGTGGAGGAGGCGACCGAGCTCCACTCGGAGGACCCGCTCGCGTTCTTCGACGTGCGCCCGTATGCGGAGCGCCTCGCGCAGGCGGAGATGAAGACGGGGCTCGCGGACGCGATGGTGATCGGCCAGGCGTCGATCGACGGCCGCCAGTGCGAGCTGGCGGTCATGGACTTCGCCTTCATGGGCGGCTCGATGGGCAGCGTCGTCGGCGAGAAGTTCTCGCGCGCGTGCGACTCGGCGATCGACCGCGGCGTCCCGCTCATCTCGGTGACGAGCTCGGGCGGTGCGCGGATGCAGGAGGGCATCCTCGCGCTCATGCAGCTGCCGAAGACGGTTGCGGCCGTCGAGGACCTGCACGACTCCGGCAACGCGATGATCAGCGTGCTCGCGCACCCGACGACCGGCGGCGTGCTCGCGAGCTTCGCGACGCTGGGCGACGTCCTGCTCGCCGAGCCCGGCGCGCTCATGTCGTTCGCCGGCCCGCGTGTCGTGCAGGACATCACGCGCGAGAAGCTGCCGGACGACTTCGGACGCGCCGAGCAGAACTACCGCTTCGGCAACATCGACCGGATCGTGCCGCGGCCCGAGCTCCGCGCCACCGTCTCCCGGCTCCTGAGGCTCTTCGATGCCCCCGTCTGAGCACGAGCTCCGCCTGCGCGAGCGGCTCTCGCGGCTCCGCAACCTGCCGCTGCTCGGCGGGGCGAAGCTCTCCGGCGAGCTCGAGCGATTGCAGCGGCAGCTCGACCGCATGGAGGAGGAGGCGACCGACGAGCAGGTCTGGCGCTCCGTCGAGCTTGCCCGCGACGAAGACCGGCCGTACACGCTCGACTACGTCGAGCGGCTGCTCGACGACTGGTTCGAGCTGCACGGCGACCGCGGACGCGCGGACGACGGCGCGATGATCGCCGGCCTCGGCAAGCTCGACGGCCGGACGATCGCGCTCGTCGGGCAGCAGAAAGGCCGCGACATCAAGGAGCGCGCGCAGCGCCGCTTCGGCATGGCGAACCCCGAGGGCTACGTGAAGGCGATGCGTGTGATGGAGCTCGCCGACCGACACGGCTTCCCGGTCGTCTCGCTCGTCGACACCCCGGGCGCCTACCCGGGCGTCGCCGCCGAGCAGCACGGACAGGGTGGGACGATCGCGGCCTCGCAGGCCGTGATGGCCCGCTTGACCGTCCCGACCGTCGCCTGCGTGATCGGCGAGGGCGGCTCCGGCGGCGCGATCGCGATCGCCCTCGCCGACCGGGTGCTGATGCAGGAGAACGCCATCTACTCGGTCATCTCCCCGGAGGGGTGCGCGATGATCCTCTGGCGCGATGCGGGCCAGGCGAAGAAGGCGGCGGCCGCCTTCAAGCCGGACGCCGCCCACTGCCTCGAGCTCGGCGTGATCGACGGGATCGTCCCCGAGCCCGAGGGCGGGGCGCACACGGACCCGGACGAGGCGGCCCGGCTGCTCGGCGAGTCGCTGCGGGAGGCGCTCGACGAGCTCTCCGAGCTGCCCGGCGACGAGCTCCGGCGCCGCCGGCGGGCGCGGTTCCGCTCGCTCGGCGTGTTCGCGTAGGAGGTTTCGGCAGGTTCGCGGCAGCGCTGTCCACAGCGTCCACAGGCTTATCCCCGGACCGCTCTTTCCTGCTTGACAAGAGTCCCCGTACGACTCGAGGCCGGCAAAAGCCGGCCTCGAGCATCGACCCCCCCGCTGGGTGGAGAAGACTCCTTCGCTCCTTTCACGGCGCCCGGAAAGCCAAACCGCCCCGTTTTCCGGTTCGGAGCCCGGAGAGAACCGGGCCATGGCGGCGCGGTCGATCTGGAGCGGGACGATCTCGTTCGGGCTCGTCAGCATCCCGGTGCGGATGTTCTCGGCGACCGAGTCGAAGGAGCTCCGCTTCCATTTCGTCGACCGGGCCGACCTTGCGCCCGTCGGCTACGACAAGGTGCGCAAGGACACGGGCGAGCACGTCGACCCGGACGACATCGTCCGCGCCTTCGAGCTCGAGAAGGGCCGCTACGTGCCGCTCGAGCCGGACGACCTCGACCGGCTCGACATCGAGCTGACGCACGGGATCGACATCTGCGACTTCGTGCTGCTCGAGGAGATCGACCCGATCTTCTTCCGCCAGGCGTACTACCTGCTGCCGCAGCAGGGCGGCGAGAAGCCGTACCGCCTGCTCGAGCGGGCCCTCGAGGAGACCGGGCGGGTCGGGATCGCGAAGGTCGTGATCCGGAACAAGCAGCATCTCGCGTGCCTGCGGACGTTCGACGGCGTGCTCCTCGTCGAGACGATGTACTACGACGACGAGGTGCGGAAGCCGGACTCGCTCGACGGCGACCTCTCGTTCCGCGACGCGCAGGTGCGAAAGGCCGAGGTCGAGATGGCGGCCTCGCTCGTCGAGAACCTGAGCGCCGAGTTCGACCCGGCGAAGTACACCGACACCTACCGGGCCGAGCTGATGGACCTGATCCGCCAGAAGGCGGAAGGCACGCCGTTGCCGGAGCCTCGTGAGCAGGAGGCCGAGGTCGTCGACCTGATGCAGGCGCTGCGCGAGTCGGTCGAGCGCACGCAGCGCAGCCGCGGCTCGTCGAAACGAGCTAGAAAGGCTTCGTGAGCCCGAAGCTCGACGAGTACGAGCGCAAGCGGAACCCGAAGGCCACACCCGAGCCGTTCTCCTCGAAGCGGCGTCGTGCGAAGGCGCCGATCTTCGTCGTCCAGCGGCACGACGCGCGACGGCTGCACTACGACTTCCGGCTCGAGCGGAACGGTGCCCTCGCCTCGTGGGCGGTGCCGAAGGGCGTGCCGCTCGAGGCGGGCCAGCGCGCGCTCGCCGTGCACGTCGAGGACCATCCGCTCGACTACGCGGCGTTCGAGGGCGAGATCCCGAAGGGCAACTACGGCGCGGGCACGGTCGAGATCTGGGACAGCGGCACGTACGAGCTGCTCGAGGAGAAGCGCGACGGCGGCCTGACCGTGCGGCTGCACGGCTCGCGGCTTGAGGGCACCTGGACGCTCATTCCCGCGCAGCTCGACGGAAACGAGCGGAACTGGCTGCTCATGCGCAAGCGCGACGAGACGGTGCGCGACGTGCGCAACGACTACCGGCCGATGCTCGCGACGCCCGCCGAGGCGCTGCCGACAGGCGGCGACTGGGTCTACGAGGTGAAGTGGGACGGCTACCGCGCGCTCGGCTACGTCCGCGGCGGCGAGGCGCGGCTCGTCTCGCGCAACGGCAACGACCTGACCGCGCGCTTCCCGGAGGTCGCGAAGGCGCTCGCGAAGGCCGCGCGCTCGCCGGAGTGCGTCGTCGACGGCGAGGTGTGCGCGCTCGACGAGAACGGGCGCCCGAGCTTCTCCGCCATGCAGCAGGGGAAGCGGGGGACGCCGCTCGTCTACGAGGTGTTCGACGTGCTCGAGATCGACGGTGCGCCCGTTCTCGACCTGCCGCTCGTCGAGCGGCGGGTGCGGCTCGAGGCGCTGCTCGACGCGAGCGTCCGCACCGTCCAGGTGTCCGGGTTCTTCGACGACGGCGAGGCGCTGCTCGAGGCCGCGCGCGAGCAGCATCTCGAAGGTGTGATGGCGAAGCGTCCGCAGTCGCGGTACTCGGAGGGGAAGCGGACGCGCGAGTGGCTGAAGGTGAAGACGCACGGCCGCCAGGAGTTCGTGATCTGCGGGTGGACGAAGGGCCAGGGGCGGCGCGAGGGACGCTTCGGCTCACTCGTGCTCGGGGCCTACCGCGGGCGGGAGGTGCACTGGGTCGGCAACTGCGGGACCGGCTTCACCGAGCGGACGATCGACGAGCTGCTCGCGAAGCTCGAGCCGCTGCGCACGGACGCGTCGCCGTTTCGCGAGGTGCCGAAGATGCCGAAGGTGCGGAAGGGCGACGTCACGTGGGTGCGGCCGGAGCTCGTCTGCGAGGTGGAGTTCGCCGAGTGGACGCACGACGGCCACCTGCGCGCGCCGTCGTTCCAGGGGCTGCGCGACGACAAGCCGGCGCGCGAGGTGCGGCGCGAGGACCCGGTCGAGGTCGAGTCCGGCCGCGTCAAGCTCTCGAACCTCGACAAGGTGTTCTTCGCCGACGAGGGGATCACGAAGGGCGATCTGCTCGACTACTACCGTGCCGTCGCCGAGGTGCTCGTGCCGCACCTTCGCGGGCGGCCGTTCACGATGCGGCGGTATCCCGACGGCGCGGCGGGCAAGGCGTTCTTCCAGAAGGACGCGCCGTCGCACATGCCCGAGTGGATCCCGCGCTTCCACGTGCAGGTCTCGACGCGCGAGTCGCCGCGGCGGTTGAAGTGGATCGACGCGCCGATCGTCAACGACGAGGACGCGCTGCTCTGGATGGTGAACATGGGCTGCATCGACATGAACACGTGGTACTCGCGCGTCGACAGGCCGGACCGTCCCGACTTCGTGCTGTTCGATCTCGATCCCTCGCCGGATGTCGGCTTCGCGGAGACGGTGCAGGTGGCGCTGATCGTGAAGCAGGCGCTCGACGCGTTGGGCCTCGCGTCGTTCGCGAAGACGTCGAGCGCCGAGGGCATGCACGTGCTCGTGCCGATCGAGCGCCGCTACACGTACGGCGACACACGCGAGTTCTCCGAGATCGTCGCGGGCGCGATCGCACGGACGCATCGCGGGCTCGCGACGACGGAGTGGTCGAAGCGGAAGCGTCAGGGCGTGTTGATCGATTCGAACCAGAACGGCGAAGGCAAGACGATCGCGTCCGTGTACTCGGTTCGTCCTCGCGCAGGCGCTCCGGTCTCGACGCCGCTCGCGTGGGACGAGGTGAACGACAAGCTCGATCCGTCCGCGTTCACGATGGACGTCGTGCTCGAGCGCATCCGCAAGCGCGGCGACCTCTTCGAGGGCGTGCTGACGACGCGCCAGCGGATCGACAAAGCCCTCGCGGCGCTGCGCTAGCCGCGTCCGGTCGGGACACGGCCCAGGTGTGACGAAACCGCACAGGGGGTCGTCC
>Ga0070741_10006449_pt1 | contig 25166 bp, 24 predicted proteins | sample Coa_R1_4_FD_66440 | JGI IMG/M metagenome (GOLD analysis project Ga0070741, IMG submission 66440) | Surface soil microbial communities from Centralia Pennsylvania, which are recovering from an underground coalmine fire - Coalmine... | ecosystem: Environmental > Terrestrial > Soil > Unclassified ... | reverse complement strand
GTGATGTTCGCCAGCAGGTCCGCGCCGTGGAGGCGGTAGTGGCGCGACAGGTCCGGGAAGATCGACTCGTAGCAGATCAGCACGCCGACGTTGCCGATCGAGACGTGATACGGCTCGGGGTCGTGGCCGCGGCCGAATCCGCCGAAGTACTTGAGGCCCGCGAACCAGTGCGGATTGAGGAACGGCACGCGTTCGACGATTGGGACCAGATACTCCTTATGATACGACGGCTGCGCGCCAATGACGCCGGTCGAGTCGGCTAGCTCGGCCGCGTTGAAGAAACCGTACGTCGTGGGCGAGAGCCACGTGACGTCCAGGACGCCGAACAGGAGGGAGGCGTGCGACACGGATGCCAGCGCCCGCAGCGAGTCGCGCCATTCGACGTGGCTCGAAAGAAAGTCCGGCAGCGATGCTTCCGGCCAGAGAATCAGTGACGGTTTTTCTGTGGTCTTCGCCAAGGCCTCGCGGGTGTCGCGCGCCATCATCCCCATGAAGAAAGGCCTATTGGCCTCCTGGATTTTCTCGTCTTCCGGCACATTGGGCTGGATCGCCATCACACGGCCGACTGGCACCAATAACGTATTGGCGAGTCTCCACGCCCCGTATGCGTACACGGCCGCGGCGAACGCGATGATGCCAATGACGCGGGCGGGTATTTGGCGACGTGTGATAACGATATCCGCCAGAAGACCGTTCGAGAGCGCCAACCAAAATGAAAGACCATGAACGCCACTCACGTCGGCGAGTTGCGCGAAATGAGGCCACGTCGAAACGCCAAGGCCGAGTGGCAGCCATGGAAATGCCAGGTCGGCGAGATGAAGCAAGACGAGCTCGGACGTGACCCATACGATGGGCAGGAGAATCGCCATGGGCCATCGTGTCAGACGCCGCGCGGCGAACAGGACGGCGGTGGTGAGCGCGAGCCAAGGTGCCAGCCAAATGAGCGCGGCGATATAGCCGACGCTGGCAAGCCAGGTGAATATGGAGAGCGCGACGGCGATCCAGTACAGGTTCGCCCCGTACCCCAGGATGCCGAACCACAGGCCTATGCGCGCCGCGCCGCCTAGGGTGCCGGCGGGATCATCGGCGGCACGCGCGACGCCGACCGTGAGTGGGACGAGGCAGAGGAACGCGGGAACGAGCAGCTTGAACGGCGGAAAGGTCAGCGCAAAAAGGAGCGCTGATGCCGCGGCCGCGATGATTTCGGTTTTCGAGGGCCGGAGGGCTCTCACAGCTTGATCTCTTTGCCCTCGTCCGCCGACTTGTAGATCGCCTCGGCGATCTTATGCACCACGACCTGATCGGCCGGCGGCTCATACTTGGTCTCGTCCCGGACGAGCGCCACTAGGTGCGCCAGCTCGGCGCGATACGACTGAATGAACACGCTCTCGCGCGCGGCCGCGCCGGTGGGCGAGACGTCGGTCGGCCGGCCGTTCAACGACTTCACGACACGGAGCGGCGCGAGGCGGGCGCTGCCGCGCGTCGAGAGCACCTCGAACCACCACCGGTCTTCCTCGCCGATGTATGACCATGAGAGGTCGAACGACAGCGAAAGTCCCTGCGCGCACTCGAGGTGCACGAGGAGCGAGTCCTCGACCGTGTTCACACCACGGCCGCGGTCCATGTGGGCGGTGACACGGACGGGATCGGGAAAATCGGCGAGCCACAGGGCGAGATCGAGCAGCGGAATGCCGTGCTCGAAGAACACGCCGCCGCCAGCCTCGGGTCGCCTCGATCGCCATCCCTCGGACGGGCGCGTGACCTGATAGGCGCCCGCTCGGATACCTAAGAGGCGTCCCAGCTCTCCACCGCTCATGAACCGCTGCAGCGTTTGTACGTCGCTCCGGAACCGGTGGTTATTCGCGACAACAACTTTTTTTTCAGCCCTCGAAGCAGCAACGAGGATACGTTCCACACCCCGGGAACTGAGGGCCAGCGGCCGCTCGCAGAAGACGTGCACCCCGGCCGCCAGCGCACGCATCGTCTGCGGCTCGTGCAAGTGGTTCGGGGTCGCGATGACGACCGCATCCAACTCGTCGAACTCGAGCAGATCGTCGATGTCCGTATAGACATCGCGGACGCCGAACCGATCGGCGAGCGAGCGGGCCTTCGGTCCGTCGCTGTCACAGAGCGCCACGACCTCAATGCCGCGCATCTTCTCGAGCACGGGCAGGTGCGCGAGCTGGGCGATCGCCCCGACGCCAAGGACGCCAACTTTCAACGCGGGAGGGTTTGTCGGACTCACCGGGCCTTCCGCTCCTGCTGAAAGAGATAGCGGACACCGCCACGAAACGTCGCGAACCGGTCGCCGCTCAGCACATCATACCGGGCCTGGCCATCCAGAATCAACCACCGCGCGAGGCGCATCTCGAGACCGGCCGCGCCGGCGAGACCAGGCGAGAGGCCGTCGAGCTGCTTCTGCACGATGGTCCCACGGATCGCCGCGCCCGAGGCATCCTGCACGTTTATCGCCACCCCGAAGCTCAGGTACGGCCGGAGGAAACTCTGGGCTCGTAATGGGGAGTATCGCGCGTCGATGTTCAAGATCACGTCCGCAATCGAAATCCGTTTGTATTGAAGAGTATCCGCCGGATTCGGGTGCGTCACGCTATTCACGTAAATCGTATTAATGAGATTGCGGACCGCCGCGTCCGAGAAGTGCGACGACCAGACCGCCGCGCCGAAGAAGAGGCGCCAATGGGGGATCAGTTCTCCATAGTCTGCCTCGACGGAATACACGGCCGCCGTCTGAATTTGAACCGGCATGACGATGCCACCCGCACCCTCCAAACCATCTAAACGCAGCTTGTCCAGGTTCAGATACTGGGCCAGGGATTCTTTTTTGGGTCTCGAGGCGGTATCGGGTTTCGCCGTCGTATCCCGACGTGCTGTCGTGTCTCGATGCGCCGTCGTGTCCTGGGCACGTGCCGACACGGCCAGACAGAGGGCCGACCCGAGGCTAATCCACCGGCGCAATCACTGTCCCTGGATAGTATGTCTCGAGGATCGTCCGGTAGTCCTGGCCCGCGCGCGCGCGGCCGATCGCTCCCGCCTGGCACATGCCGACTCCGTGTCCGTTCCCGAGTCCGCGCAGCGTGAGCGACTCGACATGTCCGTTGACGCCACCGTCGACATCCATCTCAAAATAGGTGGAGTTCAGGATCTCGCCATTCGGCGCGCGGAGCATATTCCGAATCTCGTTGCCGCGGAGTTTGTAATAATTCTTATCCGTTACCAGTGTCAGCGAGGCGACGCGGCCCGACGGGGTCGGACCATCCGCGATGACGGTCTTGACCGCGCCGAGCGCGCCCGAGTGGCGGTGGAGATACTTCTCGAGCAAGGCCTCGAGCTGCGACCCGCTGAAGGTGCGGGACCACCGGAACTTCGACGATCCCTGACAATAGTACTGACCGCCGCTGCCGGGGATGAGGTCACTCACGGGCCGTAGATATGGCAGATCGCCTTCGCGCCAGATCTCCGACGCGGCCGCCGTCATACCGCCGCACGCGGCGAAGTACGGTGCGTTGACGATGCGGCCATTGTAGTGAATGACCTCGCCCGCGGTCGCTTGCACCGCCTCGTCGCCGAGTCGTGACTCGGCGCCGGCACCGCCGTAGACCTGATCCGTGGTCGTCGCCACGAGATCGTAGGATCGCCGGCGCAGATCAGGGTCCGCGAGGCGCACGTATGTGTAACTGCGGGCCGCGACCGCCTGGGCTTCCATCGCCGCGAGCTCCGTACCCGCGATGTCGCCGAGCTCGAGGGGAATGACGCCCCGCAGGTAATCCTCGACCGGGAGCCGGTTGATGACCAGGAGTCCCTCGCTCGTGGCACGGATCTCGAGCTCGCCGCGATAGCGTTTGCCGTTCCAGGTGATGAACACGCCGTCATCGTTCGGCCGGGCCACGAGTGGACCCGGTCGCGTCGCGGTCTCTCCGCGCTCGTTCGTCACGCGGAGTTTGCCGCCCGAGCGGCGCGTGATGGTCCACGTGCCCTTGCCAGTGCCGCGGACGAGCGTCTTCGTACCGCCACCGGCGAGCAACAACCACGTGCCGGTCGCCGAGACTTTGCCGTCATGCGCGCCGTTCGCCAGTGCAACGCGAGCGGTTTTAGGGAGCGGGACCGTCCCGATCGCGATGGCGACGGCCAGCGCGGCGATCACTTTAATGCCGCTTCAAAGACAGTGAGCGTCTCGGCGATGTCATCGTCGTCGTGTGCCGCCGACGTGAAGCCGGATTCGAACGCGGAAGGGGCAAAGTACACCCCGTGTTCGCGCGCGAAATGAAACACCTTCTTGAATCGCTCCGTATCGGCCGTCCGCGCCTCGGCGAATGAGCGGGGCGGTTGATCCCGGAAGAAAAACCCGAACATCGTGCCGGCGGCGCCGGCCGAGAATGGAACGCCCTGGCGTAAGGCAGCGGCGCGCATACCGTCGATGAGGGTGCTCGTACGGCGCGCGATACGATCGTGGAGTTCGGGTGTCAGCACCCGCAGCGTCACGAGACCAGCCACCATCGCGAGTGGGTTCCCGGACAGGGTGCCAGCTTGATACATGGGCCCCGCCGGCGCCACGAGCTCCATGATATTGCGCCGCCCACCGAAGGCCGCGACGGGCAGTCCGCCGCCGATCACTTTGCCGAGCGTCGTCAGGTCGGCGGTCACGCGGAAGCGCTCGCGAGCACCGCCCGGCGCGATGCGGAAGCCCGTCATCACTTCATCGAATATGAGCAGGGCGCCGACCCGATCGGCGATCTGGCGGAGACCGGGCAGAAAGTCCGGCCGCGGCTCGATATACCCGGCATTGCCGACAATCGGCTCAACGATGATCGCGGCCAACCGGTCGTCGGCCAGCGACTCGACCGTCGCGAGATCATTGAACGGCGCCGTCAACGTCAAGTTGGCCAGCTCGCGAGGGACGCCCGGACTGTTCGGCAGTCCGAGCGTGGCGACGCCGGAGCCGGCGTTGACCAGGAACGAGTCGGCGTGACCGTGGTAGCATCCGTCGAACTTGAGAATGCGGTCGCGCCCCGTGGCGGCGCGGGCGAGGCGAATAGCCGACATCGTCGCCTCCGTGCCGCTCGACACGAACCGCAACATCTCGAGGTGCGGCATGCGCCGCTGAATCATCTCCCCGAGCTGCACCTCGAGCTCCGTCGGTATCCCGAAGCTCGTGCCCTTTGCCATCGCCTCGGCTATCGCCTCGAGGATCATGGGCGGAGCGTGACCGAGCACCAGTGGTCCCCAGGACAGGACGTAGTCGATATACGACTTGCCGTCGACGTCCCAAATTCTGGCGCCTTCCCCGCGCTCGACGACGAAGGGCTCGCCGCCGACTCCACGGAACGCACGGACTGGCGAGTTCACGCCGCCGGGGAAGATTGCCCGGGCGCGCTCCATGACGTCGTGCGACCGGGTCATCGGCCCCAGCTGCCCATGCTGCTCGCGACCGGCAACGCCCGTCTTGGCGCCGCGGTCTTCGGCGGCACCGGGCTCACTATTTCCCGCATGGTCGCGCGAAAATCGTAATCATCGACCACGTCGTCGACATGCGCTGAAATGATCGTTCCCGGTGCCAAACCCTGGATCGCCGAGCCGCTGATGATAGTCTGGCCGTCGATGTCATCGGCCTGGCACTGTAAGCGCGCTTCGAGGCCGGTATCGGTCACGCGATCGACGATGGCGTGGACGGTTGCGCCAATGAGGCGCGAGTATCGCTCGGCCGTAATTCCGCGCTGAAGCTCAGTGAGGCGTTCGAGACGATCCCGTTTCACCGGCTCGGGAACATCGTCCGCCAACTCAGCTGCGCGTGTGCCTTCTTGAGCCGAATAGGTGAACGCACCTACACGGTCAAACTGGACGTCTTCGAGCAGATCCAACAGCCGCTGATAATCGTCATCCGTCTCGCCAGGGAATCCGACTATGCAAGTCGTGCGGATAGCTATGTCGGGGACGGCATCGCGCACTCTTTCCACTGTCCGACGTATCGTCGCGGCGCGTTCTGGACGGCGCATACGAATGAGCACGGGATCGGATCCGTGCTGGATCGGCATATCCAGGTACTTCACTAGGCGCGCTTCGCGCGACATGCATTCCAGCACCGCCGGCGTCAGCCCCGCCGAGTACAGATAGAGCATCCGAATCCACGGTATGCTGGTCTCGGCGATCAGTGCGTCCAGAACCTGGCCCAAGCCAATACCATCGCGACGATCACGACCATAGTGCGCCAAATCCTGCGCGACGAGATTGATTTCCCGTGCGCCCTGAAGCTCCAGCAGCTGTGCCTCGCGAACAATGTCAGCGAGCGCAAATGAGCGATGCTTGCCACGCATCAACGGTATCGCGCAGAACGCACACCCGTGATCGCAGCCTTCGCTGATCTTGAGATAGCGCACATGCGGCAGATCGCCGATAAACAGCCGCTCGCCCGGATGTGCGTACGCGTCCGGATCCAGCCAGCCGCGCTCTATCATCTCGGGAACCAGCCGGTCCCCTTCCCCGGCGCCCAGGAAGAGATCGACCTCAGGCAACGCTTCGATGAGCTCGGACTTGTGCCGCTGCACCATGCAGCCGATCGCCACCACGGCGCGACAGGTGCCGGATGATTTATGGTGCGCGGCGCTGACGATCGCGTCGATCGACTCTTTCTTCGCCGCGTCGATGAAGCCGCAGGTGTTCACCACGATGATGTCGGCGGCATCGAGCGCGCTGACCGGCTCGGCCCCATGCGCGACCAACTCGGCGATATATCGCTCGCTGTCGACCGTATTTTTGTCGCAGCCGAGCGTGACCAGCCCGACGCGCATGGTCAGCGGTAGTTACCGAATTTGAGCTCGACGCCGAACTCTTTGCCGCGCAGGAGGGCGATCACGTCCTGCAGCTCATCCTTCGACGGCGACGACACGCGCACCTGGTCGCCCTGAATCGACGCCTGCACTTTCTTCATCTTGGCGTCTTTGATCGCCGCGACGACTTGCTTGGCGGTGTCGCTGTCGAGCGCGGTCTTGAGCTTGATCTCGCGGCGGACGGTGTCCCCGCCGCCCGGCTTGTTCTCGCCGACCTCGAGATTTTTCACGGGGACGCCCCGGCGGATCATCTTCGACTGCAGGACGTCGAACAGCGCGTTCATCTTGAAATCGTCATCGGCCACGAGCACCAAGAGCCCCTCGGCGCGTCGAAAATCGATCGACGCCTTGGAGCCCTTGAAGTCGTACCGCTGCGCGATCTCCTTCTGCGCTTGGTTGACGGCGTTGTCGACCTCTTGGAGGTCGACCCCGGTTGTCACGTCGAACGAGCTCGTGGTCGGCGCCACGCTACCCGAGATACGATTCCAGCGCCCGGGCGCGACTGACATGGCGCAGTCGCGACAACGCCTTCTCTTTGATCTGTCGTACCCGTTCGCGTGTGATGCCCATGAGAGAACCGATTTGCTCGAGGGTCATGGGCTCTTCCCCGTCCAACCCAAAGTACAGACGTAAGATCTTCGACTCGCGCTCCTTGAGGCCAGCGAGGGCCTCTTCAATGCTCTCGGTTAACGCCTTTTCGAACGTTTGCTCATCGGGCGTCGGATTCAGCGTGTCTGGGAGATAGTCCAGCAGCCGATTATCCTCGCCCGGCGTGAGCGGCGCGTCCAGTGACAGATGCGTTTGGGAAATAGACATCGTCTTGGCGACTTCTTCTTCCGTGATGTCCATCCCTTCAGCGATCTCTTCATGAGTGGGTTCACGACCCAATTCCTGAAGCAGCGCTGACGCTCGCTTGCCGATACGGTGGAGTGTTCCAGCGCGATTCAAGGGGACGCGCACGATGCGCGACTGCTCGGCGAGAGCTTGGAGAATCGCCTGACGGATCCACCAGACGGCGTACGAGATAAACTTGATCCCCTTCGTCTCATCGAATTTGTGGGCCGCTCGGATCAAGCCGAGGTTGCCTTCGTTGATGAGATCAGAAAGGGCGACGCCTTGGTTCTGGTATTTCTTGGCGACCGACACGACGAATCGCAGGTTCGAGCGCACGAGCTTGTCGAGCGCTTCCTGGTCGTCCTGTCGAATCGCCTTCGCGAGGCGCACTTCGTCCTCACGCGTAATCAGCGGATACGCGCTGATGTCGCGGAGATACTGATCGAGCGACCCCTCTTCGTACGACGTTTTCTTGTTCTTCGTCGCTGCCATGCCGCCAGCCGCTCCTTGATGCGTCGGGTGGTCGCCCCGGGTGTGCTCAGTCGATCCGTTCACCGATCCGCCGCCAGCGAATGCGCGTCAACCAGGCGAACGCTTGTGCCGTATCGGGCTGGTAGCTGTAGTAGACGAAAATCGGACGCCCGCGGATCAGCGAATCGGGGACGAACCCCCAAAATCGGCTGTCCAACGAGTTGTCGCGATTGTCGCCGAGCACAAAATACTTCTTCTCGGGGACGACTATGGGACCCCAGTTGTTTCGCGTCCACGGACGTGGTACCAGGCCACCTTCCGCGGTCTTCACCAGATAGCCGTTCTGCCAGGAAAACTTCTCCTCCTCTGATACGTCGGTGCCAGGATCGGTATGGGTGACGTACGACTCCTTGACCGGCACGTTATTCCGGATCAGCTGCCCATCGATCATGGACAATGTGTCGCCGGCCACACCGACCAGTCGCTTCACGAAATTTTTCGTGGGATCGACGGGGTATACAAAAACGATCACGTCACCGTCGGTGGGATGCTCCAGTGCCGGCAGACGCTTGCCGGTCAGCGGAATCTCCGCACCGTAGACGAGCTTGTTGACGAGGAGAAAGTCACCGACGAGCAAAGTCCGCTCCATGCTGCCCGTCGGAATCTTGAACGCTTCGACGAAGAATGCGCGAACGAAGAGAAAGAGGACAACGGCGATGGCGAATGACCGGAGCCAATCCCACGCGAGGCGCCAGGGTAACCCCCTCCGGTTGAGCCGGCGCAGCGCCTCCTGGCGCATCTCCTGAGAGATTGCACGCTCGCTCACTGCGCCTCCATCATGGCTCAATTAATCCGACGCCCCAACGGAATTCAAGTCAGTCTGGCGCACCCAGATACGTATCGATCTGCGCACGCTGCAACGTGCCTGAAAAGTCGACATAGCCGACCTTCGTCTCCGAGTAAAAGTCATACACTTCCCAGCCGCCTTCCCGGTGCCCGTTGCCCGTCTGCTTCACACCGCCGAACGGCAGGTGCGCTTCGGCGCCGATGGTCGGCGCGTTGATGTACGTGATCCCGTTGTCCAACTCCGTGAGGGCCCGGAACGCGAGATTCACGTCCCGCGTGTACAACGACGAAGACAGGCCATAGGCCACATCGTTGTTGACCGTAAAGGCCTCGTCCGGGGTATCGACGCGGATCACCGACAGAACCGGCCCGAAAATTTCTTCCTGCTCCAGTCTCGTGCCCGCCTTTACTCCCGCGAAGATCGTAGGCTCGTAGAACCACCCGCACTCGAGCTCACCGCCGGTTGCCTTTTGCCCACCAATCACCAACTCGGCACCCTGGTCTCTGCCAATTTGGACGTAGTGCTCGACCTTATCTCGTGACGCGGAGTGGATGAGAGGCCCGACGTCGGTGCCGGCACGACGCCCATCCCCAAGTTTCAACGCCTTGGCACGGTCGCTGAGCGCGGCGACAAAGCGATCGTGAATGCCGCGCTGGAGGACAAGACGGGAGGTAGCGGTGCACCGCTGGCCCGTTGTCCCGAATGCGCCCCAAAGGACACCCTCGAGCGCCAAATCCAGATCGGCGTCATCCAAAACGATTTGAGCATTCTTCCCGCCCATCTCCAACGACAGCCGCTTATGCATGCGCCCGCATGTCTCGCCGACCAGTCGACCGGTCTCGGTCGAACCGGTAAATGACACGGCGCTGACGGCGGGATGATTCACGATCGCGGCGCCGACATCGCCTTCGCCGTGCACGAGCTGGATGACCTCCGGCGGAAGGCCGGCTTCGAGCAGGATCTCGACGAGAACCGTCGCCGTGTGAGGCACATCTTCGGCGGGCTTGAACACGCACGCATTCCCGCACAAAAACGCCGGAAACATCTTCCACGTGGGAATGGCCATCGGGAAGTTGAACGGCGTAATGATGCCCACGACGCCGATGGGCCGGCGATAGCTCATCGCCCACTTCGCCTTGAGCTCACTCGGCACCGTCCGCCCGAAGAGCTGCCGCCCCATCGTCGCGGCGTAGTACGCGGTGTCGATCCCTTCCTGTACGTCGCCGCGCGTCTCCGTGAGCGGCTTGCCCATCTCACGGGTCATGAGGTCGGCGATCTGCTCCTTCCGTTCGACCATGAGGTCGCCAACCCGGCGCAGCACGTCTCCGCGCGCCGGGGCCGGCGTTCTGGACCAGAGTTGAAACCCACGTCGTGCCGATTCCACCGCGCGCTGAACGTCAGCCGCCGAGCTCTTGGGGAATTTGCCGACGATGTCCCGGGTGTCCGCCGGATTCACATCGTCGAACGTCTCGCCGCTCTTGGCGTCCGACCATTGGCCCGCGATGAAATTTTGGAACGTCTTCATGAACAACTCCACGTCGCGGGATGACCCGCGTCAGGTTTTGCGTAGCCGGTCTTCGGCAGGATCTGGAAACCAGCCAGGACCAGGCCTTCGAGGATCAGGAGAAGCGCCAACACATGCGCGCGCGGTGTCCGGTGGCGCCATGTCCAGACCGAGGCCCAGACGCCGCCCGCCGTCAACACCGTGACACCTAACAAGTATAGCCCGAGCCATGGCCCACAACGCGCGGGGTACGGCCAGAACACCATGCCAACCCCGAGCGCCAGGCCAAGCAGAAGCCTGGCCCACGCGGCCAGCGGCCGATGCTGATGCTGCTGTTTTACGGCGCCGCCCGCTGACTTGGGGGCCGGTAAGGCTTTTCGTTCGGCCGGCTGCGCATCAGCCATCGCCGCCAGCTTGTCGGGGGACGTCGCGGCGATTTGCCGGTCGATCTTCGCCATCTCAGCGTCCCAATCGCGCTCGTCGCTACTCTTAGAACCGGCCATGTGCCCTCCGGGTCAACATATACCGCTCGATCTGGCCCGCCTCACCCTAACTCTCCCGTGTGAGGGCATAACGCTCGATCTTCTTGTAGAGATTCGAACGAGGCATGTCGAGTGCCCGCGCGGTCTCGGACACGTTCCAGTCGTAGGCACGGAGCTTGGCGAGCAGAAAGGCCCGCTCGGCCTCCTGCTTGAACTCCTCGAACGTCGCGCACGACGCGAGCGATCCGATTCCCGTCCCATCCTCAGCCGTTCTCCGGCCGACCAAACGCTCGACATCGGCGGCTTGGATCTTTGGACCGCCCGACAGGATCAGCAGCCGCTCGATCGTATTGCGCAACTCCCGGACGTTGCCGGGCCACTCCAGTGCCTGCAACGCCTCGACGGCCTCCGGCGCCATCGATCGCGGCGTCACGCCCTCGTTCTCGGCCAGCAATCCCAGGAAATGCTGGATCAGGAGCGCGATATCTTCGCGACGCTCCCGAAGCGGCGGCACGGAGATCGGCACCACGTTGAGGCGATAAAAAAGGTCCTCTCTGAATCGCCCCCCGGTGATCTCCTCGGGCAGATTCTTGTTCGTCGCGGCAATGACGCGCACATCCACCGCGATCGTTTTGCTGCCACCGATCCGCGTGACCACGCCATCCTGGAGCACGCGCAGTACTTTGGCCTGCGCGGCGAGACTCATATCCCCGATCTCGTCTAAAAATAACGTACCTCTGTGCGCCTGCTCGAACTTTCCTGCTCGATCGGCTACGGCTCCGGTAAATGATCCTCGCACGTGGCCAAATAACTCGCTCTCGATGAGCTCCTGAGGGATGGCCGCGCAATTGACCTCGATAAATGGCTTGTCGTGCCGAGATGATTGTCGATGAATCGCTCTCGCCACTAGTTCCTTACCGGTACCGTTCTCGCCACTGATCAACACGCGCGCAGGTGTGCTGGCGACTTTCTCGATTTTGTCTATTAAAGAGCGTATCGCGTATGACTTTCCGACGATTTCAAAGCGCGATTCTATCGTTTGCTTGAGCCGACTGTTCTCCTCATTCAGCTCCAGATGCGCGAGGGCGTTGCGCAGCGTGACGAGAATGCGATCGGTGTCGAGCGGCTTTTCCAGAATGTCGTACGCGCCGAGTTGCGTGGCCTGCACCGCGGTCTGAATGGTCGCGTGCCCGCTGATCATCACCACAATCGCGTGACGATCCAACTCCCGAATGCGCTTGAGCGCCTCGAGTCCATCCATCCCCGCCATCTTGACGTCCAGGAACACGAGATGCGGCCGCCACTTCTCGTACTCGGCCAGCCCTTGCGCCGCATTCGAGGCGGCTTTCACTTCGTATCCCTCGTACTCGAGGAGCTGCCCGAGCGCCGCTCGGATGCCCTCCTCGTCGTCGACCATCAGAACGCGCCGGCTCACGGAATTTTCTTGTACAGGGTGATGTGACCATGCACCACGCGAATGTCGCCGACCGCGGTCGGGAGACCGACCGTGGCGCTGTCGGCTCCGTGGAAGAGGCGGGGAATGACGGCCTGCGGCAGCGCGACATGCCCAACCTTGATCTCGGTCGCTCGAAATTCTCCTACACCACTGCGGGGTACATCGATCGTTCCCGCGAGCTCGATGAGGCCACGCTCGCGAACATGGAGCCGGTCATCGATAATGGCCGCCTGGGCGTCTGACGGCACGCGATCCTTGAGCACATAGGACGCGAACTGGGCGCCGGTGAGCTGCACATACGCTGGCCCCTTGGGCGCCGACAGTCGCTCGATCGCCCGGCGGGTCGCGGTCGCCCCGTCGGCGGTCAGCGGCTCCCAGGGTCCGAACGCCGGCCGTTCCAGCCACATGTCTCGCGTCAGGTAGGCTCCGGCCGCCAGCAGGACCAGAACGGTGAGGCAGCCTATAGAACGGAAGCAACCCATCATCAGCGCCCCATCGCGGCGGCGTGGAGCACGCGATACCGGCCGCCGGCCGAGAGCATCAGGTCGACCGAGTCGACGACCGAGACTTCGCGAACCTTGAGCCCCTTCGCGGCCTGGCGCAATGCGCCGTCGTCCTTGTCGACTCGCGCGAGCGTGAGGTGAGGACGAAAGGGACGCCCCTCGACGGCCAGGCCGACTCCCTCGCAGGCGACTTCGACGTCGTGATGGAGGAGCTCGAGCTTGGGATCAGGTGCCACTCCCACCCATACGACGCGCGGACGGCGAAAGTTTGGGAACGCGCCGATCGCGCCAAACTGAAGATCCAGTTCACGTGACCGCGCGGCCGCCTGGTCGAGCGCGGCCGAGAGCGGCGCGACCAGGGCCTCGGGTTGTTCGCCAAGGAACTTGAGCGTCAAATGCAGCTTGGATTCGTCGACCCAGCGGGCGTCCGGGGCGGCATTGCGCAGTGCCTGTGTGGCCGCGTGCACGCGTTGCCGCACGTCCGGGGCGAGGTTAAGGGCGAGGAAGAGGCGCACGATACCCGGCCGGGTCGACGACAACATGTCTATAGCCAGCCCGCCGGACGGCGTCCTCCAAAGCCTGGCGATAAGTCGGCGACAGCCAGCGGTCGAGCTGATCTTGGTCGAGCTCCACGCGCGCGGTGTCGCCGTGATGCCGTACTCTCAGGCTGCCCTCAATACCAATCGCCCGCAGTCCTGCTTCCGCGGCTTCGACGGTTCGTAATCGCTCGACCGTCACGGGAGTGCCGTGTGGAATGCGAGACGCGAGACATGGGGACGATGGCTGATTCCAGGTGGGAATCCCACGTGCGCGCGAGCGCTCTCGTATCTCGGCTTTGGTGAGCCCCACTTGGGCTAACGGTGATGCGACGCCGTGTTCGCTGCCCGCGAGCGCTCCCGGCCGATGTTCATGCAGGTCATCGGCGTTGGTGCCATCCAGCAGAGCAGCCTGACGCTCGGCCGCGATCGGGGCCAGTTGACTCCAGAGCTCCGATTTGCAGAAGTAACACCGGTTCGTGGGATTCGCCGCGTAGCGGCGATCATGGATTTCGTCGGTCTCGATGACCCGCACTGGGACACTGAACTGCTTGGCGACGGCTGCGGCAGTGGACCACTGGGAGTCCGGATACGAAGCGCTACGGCCGACGACCGCGAGCACGCGATCGACGCCCAGCGCCTCGACCGCGACACACGCGAGGTAGGTCGAGTCGACGCCGCCGCTGTATCCGACCACAACGGACCCCGCCCGGCGCAGCCAGGCGATGAGATGCTGTTCTTTGCCGACCGCGCTCAAATACGCTCGTACTCCGCGACGGCCCGCGGATCGTCGACGCCGCCCGAGTGGAGGATGCCCGCCGGCTCGATGAGCACGAGATGCACCTCTTCATCCGCGCGCGGGCAATGCTCGACACCCTTCGGGATCACGATGAACTCACCCGGTTCGACCGTGACGGTTTTGTCTCTGAGTTGCATGACGAGGCGCCCTTTGACGACCAGAAAGAGCTCGTCCTCGTTCGCGTGCGAGTGCCACACGAACTCACCCTGGAACTTCGTGACCTTCACGTGCTGACCATTGACTTCGCCGACGATCTTGGGGCTCCAGTGATCGCTGAACGATCCGAGCTTCTCGGCGAGATTGACGACAGTTGGGCTCATAGCTGAAAGCTAGCCTCGCGTCCGAGAAACGTGCCGAACCGTTCGACTTGGGCTCCGATTGCCGCTTTGGCCGCCCTGGCCACTGTGCCGAAGAGACGCATCTGGAGCCGGACCTCCTGCCCTTTGAACGTCCGCTTCCAGGTGCCGACCACCCGGCCGTCCAACACGACCGTGTTGGCGAGGGCGAGGTTGTTGTCCGACCCGCTATAAGAGGCGGTCCGATCGGCATACGCGACGAGGAACTCGTCGAAGTTCGGGAGCAGATGGAGCCGTCCTCGCGGTGCCGCCGCCACGGGCTTGTCGGACAGCCAATAGGTCATGCCTCCTATGGTCTCCGACACCAGGCCGCGCGCATTGGCGATGCCCAGTTTGGCATCGATGGTCGAGAGCCCCGACCACCAGACGAAATCTTTGAGCGTCGCCGGGCCGTGGCTCCGAAAGTACCGCCAGGCGAGTAACGCGAGCGCCTCTTCGCGGTCGAGCACCCGGTGCGTGGGGACGCGCGCATCGAGCAGCCCGTACGTATGCTGATTTCCCTTGAGCGGGCCGCTGCAGATTATGCCGTCCAACTCGGCGTGCATGATGACGTGGCCGAGCGCCATGGTGCGGTGCGGGACGACGGTACCCAGCTCGGCGCGCGTCATGTACTGACCGCCAGCGAGCGCTTTGGCGATGATTCGTTTGGCCCGCGTGGTCATGTCATCGGTGACCCCGCAAAATCGCGCTTGGCTTTTGAGCGTCGGACGAATGCGGGCTGCCGTCAGCGCGAGCATCCATCGAAGGTCCCGAGCTGGGACGAGGTGCCACGTCGGGCGCAGGACGTGGGTACGGAGGATCGTGCCCGCGTTGAGCGCTTGGTCGAGACCCGTACCGTGTCCTCCGACCGTGCGTTGGGCCACTGCCCATCTGGCCCCCTGGTAGTCCTGCGCCTGGACCGCACCCAGCCATTCGACCACGTCTTCCGCGCGCTCGAATCGCGGTCTCAAGAGCGACTGGAAATGGAGGCGCCGCGTCGTTATCATCTTCCCTCAAATGATCAGGGGAACGGAAGGTCCGGAGTTGGAGCTGCTGCAAGGCACGCTCGACATCCTGATTCTCAAGGCCCTTGCCTGGGGTCCGCGCCATGGATATGCCGTGGCGCGTTGGATCGGGGAGCGCACCGACGATACCCTGCTCGTCGAGGACGGGGCGTTGTATACGGCGCTACATCGCATTGAGAAACGGGGTTGGGTTCGGGCCGAGTGGGGCCGGTCGGAGAACAATCGCGCCGCGAAATATTATGCGCTGACCGCCGCCGGGCGGAAGCAACTGGCCGTCCGGATCTCGATGTGGCAGCGGTATGCGGCCGCGGTCTCGCGGGTGTTGGAGACCGTGTGATTCGTCGGTCCATCGATGGTGATGTCGACGCCGAAATCGCGTCCCATCTGGACATGGTGCGCGATGAGCTCATTGCCAGCGGCATGAGTCCCGAGGAGGCGACCCGCGAGGCGCGGCGGCGATTCGGTGATTTGACCCGGGCGAGGACAGCCATGATCGCATTGGATCAGTCGCGTGAGCGACGCGAGTGGTGGGCGGAAATCGGACAGGATGTGCGCTATGCAATCCGTCTCCTGAGACGGAGTCCCGTCTTCACCGTCGTCGCGGTCCTGACGCTGGCACTCGGTGTCGGCGCATCGGGCGCGATTTTTAGCATCGTCCGGCAGGTATTGATCGCGCCCTTGGAGTTCAAGCACCCGAATGAGCTCGTTCGACTCTGGCCCGCCAATCCGCGGCGTGACGTCAACGATGGCGCACTGTCGGTGCCGGATCTCGAGGACTGGCGTGCGGGTCAGCAGGCGTTCGCCGAGATGGCGGGATTCTGGTATGCGCCGGGACGGGGGGGCGTGGCACTCACGGGTGACGGTCCCCCTGAAAGTCTCGATCCGGCGTATGTCACGCCGACGTTCTTTCAGACGCTCGGTGCCGACCCCGAGGTCGGACGCCTCCCGCATCCGGACGAATTGCAAGAAAGCGGGGAGCGCGTCGTCGTGCTCAACGACGGACTGTGGCGTCGACGGTTCGGTGCCGATCGTGGCATCATCGGCCGCGCCATCCTGCTCAATGGCGAGCCGCATGTCGTCGTCGGTGTCATGCCGCGATCGATGCGCTATCCCGGCACGACGCGAGGGCCCGACGTGTGGATTGGCGCGCTGTACCAAAAACAAACCGACACGCCGTGGAAGGAGCGTGATCAGCGCTGGATCTACGCCGTGGGCCGACTGCGGCCCGGTGTGTCCCTCGATCAGGCGCGGGCGGCGCTGACCGTCGTTCAACGGCGACTGGCGGCGACATATCCCGACGCGGACCACGGGTGGGACGCCGTCACGGCGCGGCCGCTCATGGCCTCGATCGTGGGTGACGTGCGACCCGCATTGCTCGTGGTCCTCGGGGCGGTGGGTTTCGTCCTGCTCATCGCGGTGATCAACGTCGCGGGCCTGCTGCTCACTCGAGCGAACGGCCGGGCGCGCGAGTTCGCGCTTCGCTCCGCCCTTGGCGGCGAACGCGCGCGTCTCGCGCGACAGGTTCTCACGGAAAGCCTCGTTCTGGCCCTGCTCGGCGCCGCGGCTGGCCTCGTCGTCGCCAGGATAACGCTGCACCTCATTGTTGGGCTCGCGTCGTCTGAGCTGCCACGCGTGCCGACCGAAGGGCTCGACTGGTCGGTAATCGCCCTGGCGTTCGCGATCGCCATTGGCTGTGGGCTCGTGTTCAGCGCGATTCCCGCCATTCGCACGGCACGACTCGTCGGGACGCGGCAAGTGACCGCCAGCGCCGAAGGGCAGCGACTGCGCCAGGCGTTCGTCATCGCGCAGGTTGCGATCGCGGTCGTTCTCGTCTGCGGCGCGGGTCTCATGGTTCGGAGCCTCGGGCGGCTGCTGTCGACCGACCCGGGATTCAGGCCGGACCATGCGCTGGCGGTACGATTCCACGTCGCGCCGTACCGCTACAGTGACACGGCCGCGCCACGGTTCATCGCGACCGTATTCGATCGCGTCCGGGCGCTCCCGGGCGTGGTGTCCGTCGCCGGAACGAAAGTGCTGCCGCTCGAGGGCAGCGAGGAAAATTGGACATTCGCGGTGGTGGGCGAGCCACCGCCGCCCAGGAACGAAGAGCCCGCGGCGCCGACCTTCCATGTGAGCGCGGACTACTTCCGCACGCTGAGCATCCCGATCATCGCCGGGCGCGAGTTCACCCCCATCGACACCCTCGGCGCACCTGACGTGATCATCGTGAACGAAGCCTTCGCGCGGAAATACGTCCCGGGTGCTCTCGACGCGGTGCCGGGGCGACTGCTGCACATCGGCCAGAACCCGGCCGTGCGCATCGTCGGTGTCGTGCGCGACACGCATCAGGATGGACTGGACGCCGCGCCGCGACCGATGATGTACATCGACGAATCGCAAAATGTGCGGTCCACGGTGACGATGATCGTGCGCACGCGCGGCGATCCCACCGCCATGACCGCCGCCGTGCGGGAGGCGATCTGGTCCGTCGACAAAGACCAGGCGATCGGCGAAATCACGACCCTCGACCACGTGGTTGTCCGGACGACGAGCCGCCCGCGCCTCCTCTCCATCCTCCTCGACCTCTTCGGCGGCCTGGGTCTCTTGCTCGGCGCCCTCGGCATCTACGGCGTCGTCGCCTACACCGTCCGCCAGCGCCAAGCCGAAATCGGCATTCGCATGGCACTCGGCGCCGACAGGCGCCGCGTCCTCGGCATGGTCATGGCGCGCGGCGTCACGCTGACGGCCATCGGCATGGCCATCGGCCTCGTCGCGGCAGTGTTGGCCGCGCGCGGCATGCGGGCAGTGCTGTTCGAGATCACGCCGACGGATCCGCTCACGTACGCGCTTGTCCTCGCGCTCCTGGCAATCGTGGCGCTCATCGCGACATACATCCCCGCGCGCACCGCCGCGCACGCGGATCCGGTGACGGTGCTGCGAGCCGAATAGCGTGCCATAGGGCGATGACGTTGTGAGTTGAGTGGACCCGTACGCTTCGCTGATGCACGCGAGCGTACGGTCCGCAGCTGTGAACGGCATCGAAGCGTCCGAGGTGATCGTCGAGCTCGACGCGGCGATGGGGTTGCCGAGTTGGACCATCGTCGGGCTACCGGAGAACGCTGTCAAAGAAAGCCGCGAGCGTGTGCATGCGGCCCTGGCCAACTCCGCCTTCACCGTCCCGGCTCGACGCATGACGGTGAACTTGGCTCCCGCGGACACGAAGAAGGTTGGAACAGCGTTCGATCTCCCCATCGCCTTGGCGCTGCTCGCGGCAACGGGTCAACTCGATCCCCAGGTCCTGCGCGATCTCGTCATCGTCGGCGAGCTCGGCCTCGACGGCGCGATCCGCGGCGTCCGCGGCATGCTCTCGATCGCACGACACGTCGCCCGCTCGCCGTCTGATCGCCTCTTCGTACCACACGCCAATCTCGGCGAAGCCACATTGATGGCGCCTCTGGTCGAGCGCCTGGTTTCCTGCGCGACACTCGGCACGCTCGTCGCTGTCCTGCGTGCCGGCACTAGACCTCCGGTCGATATGCCGACACACGATGCGCGGCCGGCGAACGAGGGGCTGGACTTCGCCGAGGTCATTGGGCAATTCGCCGCCAAGCGTGCACTCGAAGTCGCAGCGGCGGGTGGCCATAACATCATGCTGCTGGGTCCACCAGGATCCGGGAAGACGATGCTGGCACGACGCCTCCCGACGATATTGCCAAGCCTATCCGAAGACGAAGCCCTGGACGTCATCGCGGTGCAATCAGTGGCGGGCCTTTTGGCACCGGATACGCCACTACCACCTCCACGTCCGTTCCGAGCGCCGCACCACACGATCTCCTATGCAGGCTTGATCGGCGGCGGCCGATACCCACATCCGGGCGAAGCAAGCCTGGCGCATCTCGGGGTCCTCTTTCTCGACGAACTGCTCGAGTTCTCTCGACGTGCGCTGGAAGCGCTGCGCCAACCGTTGGAAGATGGGCGCGTCGTGATCACACGTGCGCAGCGCAGCGTGACGTATCCAGCCCGGTTCACGCTAGTCGGAGCGGCAAACCCGTGCCCATGTGGTCACGCCGGCGACCCGGCCGTACCGTGTCGTTGCAGCATGCGCGATGTCCACCGCTATCAAGCGCGTCTATCGGGCCCACTCGCAGACCGCATTGACATGCACGTCTTCGTCGCCGCTGTGCCGATCCAGGATCTCGCAGCCTGCGCGGCACCCACACCCGAGGCATCAGAGTCCATTCGAACCCGAGTAGAAGCCGCGCGCATGCTGCAGCGCGCCCGCCATGGCGGCAGCACGCCCCCTGTCGACGCCGACGCACGCGATCTCCTCGTGCAAGCTGCCACCAGATACAAATTCTCAGCTCGCGTATATCACCGCGTGCTACGCGTCGCCCGCACGATCGCGGACTTAGCTGGCGTCACCGCGATCAACCGCCCGGCGGTAGCGGAAGCGCTGCGCTACCGCACCGTGACGACCGAGGATGCAGTATAGTTAGGGTCATGCCGTACCGCATCGTCTGCCCCGGCCTGTTGGTTGCCCTCCTGACGACGTCGATAGCCGCCCAAGGTCCGGTGATCGGCCTGACGTTCAGCGCCGCTGTCGCTACAAACAGCACTGCCGGCGCGGCGATTGATCGCCAGTTCTATCAGGCCGCCGTCAGCGCTGGCTGGACGATCGCGGGCGGACGGGACGTGGCGCTCGCGTACGTTCCCGCGGTCATTCCCCTGGCGATCACGACGCACGACGCCAATTACCAGTACGTACCTCCGGTGTGCACCACGCCCCCGTGTACCAACGATTTGGGAGGAGGCACATCGATCGTGACGTATCACACCGTCTACGGAGCCGGCATCACGCCGCTGAGCCTGGATCTCGCGCTCCTGCGACGATCACCGGCGTCTATCGTCATCGGCGCCGGTGGCGGCGTGCTGTGGTTTACGAGAGCAGTTCCTCAAAACGACGCGGCGAAGTTCAACTTCACGGCCGAAGGCCGTGCCGCATTGCAATTCCGAGCCAGTCGGCATTTGGCGCTGCGCTTGGGCTATGCCTACCATCACACCTCGAACGCCCATTCCGGCGCGGCCAACCCAGGGCTGAACTCCTCCATGATCACGGCCGGCGTGTTCCGCACGCCCTAGTACGCCCGCTTGTTACGTAACGATTCTTCAATCGCTGATCGGAGTCCACGCGCGAGGTTCTGACTGATCCGGCATCCGGCGGTGCGTCTGTGCTGATTAGCCAGGCTGAGACCTGCTCTCACATCCACCGAGGGCAAGCACCGCGATGCAGCGATTGATGTGCACGGGTCGCATCGTCTGTCACACCATCTCGGTCTGGTGTTACTTCGGTACACGCGCCCCGAGCGCGTCCCCCATCCCCCGAAGAACGCCAATGCGTCCCGTTCCATCACCAATGTGGTTCCGCGGTTCGTCGCTCGTGTGCGGCTCGATTCTGTTCGCCGCGGCCTGCTCCGACCGTCAACCGACCGCCGTGCAGCCACAGCAAACGGCACAAGCTCAATACCTCGCTCCGGCACTGCAGACCGACTTCCACACGGTACAGCGTGAGCCGCGCCCGCGATTCGCCATGCGCGTCGCGCAACGCGCGTCGACGTTCGCCGGGGCGTTTGTCAACGGCCGACAGTTAGTGGTCGGCACGACCGACCTCACGAAGGCATCGGAGGTGCGCGCTGCCGTCGCATCAGAGCTCCTGAACGATCCCCACGGCGAGCTGCCGGTTCGGGTGGTGCCGATGCGCTACAGCCTCGCGAAACTTGATCAGTTCGAAGCGGTCTTTCGCGCTCAGGCCAAGTCCTTCGGCATCGTGCTCTCAGGCATCTCCGAACGCGACAACGCCGTGCGCCTCGGCGTTCTCTCTGCGGACCAGCGTCCGGCCATACTCTCGGCCGCCGGCCGAAGCGGAGTCCCACGCGATGCGATCGTGGTAGAAGTCGTCGCGACGCCGACACTCACCCGCAATCTGACCTCCGGTATTCGACCCGTCCAAGGCGGCGTGCAGATCACCGGCAACTTCACCTTCAACGGTGCGCACGAGCATCCCGTTTGCACGCTCGGCCTGAACGTGAAGTTCTCCGTGAACTTGAACAATCGATACCAGCTGTCAGCGGCACATTGTTTCGAGCCCGACCAGCCGGGCGACTTCGGCGGCCTAATCGGTGCGCAAGTCTCACAGCCTGATTCCAGCGTGTCAGCCCTCATGGGGAGCGTCATTATCAATCCCAGCGCGTTCACGCACAGCACCAACGCCAATTGCCCACTTGGCGAAGCCTGTCGTTTCAGCGACGCCGCGCTGGCGCAAATCACGCAGAGCTCGGTGACCTGGGATTTTGGCGGGATCGCGCAACCCGACGCCATCTGCTCACTGCCCACGATCTTCTGCTCGACCAACATTGCGGCGACGAACAATCGTATTCAGCTGAGTGGAACGCTGGCCCTCCTGCAGGGTGACACGGTGTATAGGGTCGGGCGCACAACTGGCGAAGGGATTGGCGTGGTGACGAACGCGTGCATCAACGTGTACATCTCCAGCGACAACGGCAATCGGCTGTGTTCGGCTCAGGTCAGCGGTGCTATTGGAGCGGGGGACAGCGGGGGACCGGTCATGTTCAAGAACACCACGCGCGGCACGTACTTCCTCGAAGGGTTGGAGTTCGGCGCCAACGGCAACACCGTGTACTTCTTTAGCCCTTGGGCGTCGATTCAGAGCGAGGTAAGCGAAGGAATGGGGACGTTCACTGTCCACTAGTCCGAGGGATCGCTGGCGAGATGCATGGACGCATCTTGTTCTTCAGTCTCACAATGTTGTGGCCTCGCGTTGACATACTGCCTGCCGCGTCGACATTCGTCCCAGTCGACACGACTGGGACGACCATGCTCAGGATCATCGTGTCCATTCGCAATGTTGGACCCGGACCACTGCGCCTTCTGGGCTCATGTCATACATCTTCTCTGGCATCGCTCGAGCGGCTCGTCGAAGGGACGGAAGACGAATGGCACGCCGTTTACGTGCCTACGCGCAACAGCCGCCTCGACCCCGCGTGTGAGATCGAGCCGGGCACGACACGAGTGGATTCCGCCACGATTCATATCATGACGGACCGCGCGTTTCACGTGCCGATCGAGCGTTTATCCGGCCGCTATCGCGCGGTGTACGCGATATTCGATCCGAACGCGGGTCCCGGTGACTCTACGGTCGCGGGCCGTGGTCGCGAATTGCCGGAATCCCTGCGACGTTCGGCCTCCTTCCGCATCGAGCGGTGAAGACGCGCATCGCTATATTTCGCGTCATGTCAGATCAGTTCACCGTGCAAGCGCTCGTGGTGAGTCAGGCCTTGCCGGTGCGTGTTGAGCGGCTCACCGGCGAGCTAGTGCCGGAAACGTTGCCGGAAGGCGCGGTGTGCCTCGGGTTTTTTACCGAGGGGCACCTGCTGTCGCGGTTTGCGGCGGCGGCGGAAGAAGTGGGGATGATTGACGAGCTCGGGCTGTTTGCTGAGCCGCGGCGGCTCGTGTTGTATGGGATGGCGTATCCGCCGGGGGTGCAGGCGCGGTTGATGACGCTCGTGCCGGAGGAGTTGTTTCCGAGTACGGAGGAGCCGTGGGAGGCCGCGAGTCAGTCGTACGAGGAGTCCATCGAGAAAGAAGAGGACGATGGGCCGTTGGCGGACATCTTTGCCGGGATGCGACAGCTCCCGGTCGGGGATCTCGTCCGGTACGACACAATGCGGAAGTATCCGGATGATCTTGCGGCCGAACTGGCGGATATGCTCGCGAGCGCGGCGCAGCGCGGCGCGCAGGAGATTGTCGATCATGCCCTCGCCGCAATGGAGCGCCAGTTCGGCGACGAAGGCGGTGAGTCGGACGACTCCGACGGATCAGCGGACGAGGATGGGCTGGAGCCGAACTAGCGAGCCGTCGATCTTGCCGATCTCTAGACTCAAGATCTTCGCGATCAGCGGATAGATATCGACGTCCTCGAACGACGCGACGGTGGCGCCGCGTTTGATTTGTGGGCCCGCGGCGAAGAAGCTCGACTTCATGTCCGGCATCGTGGCTACGTCGTAGCCATGGGCGCCCACTTCGCGTGGACGCGGGAGGCCTGGCGGGTCATTCGCGCGAATGAGATATGGGCCAGTCGGCACAATGACCGGGTCGCCCTCGCGTGGGTTCGCATCATCGTGCAGTGACGCCGGAACTCGGGCGCGACGATAGACGACGTATTTGTCATCGTGCGCCGCGGCCAGCGCGGCCGCAATGTGCGCGGCATCGCTGTCGGTTTTCGCGTAGAGCTCCGAACCGACTGATTTGTCGAGACGGGACATGATGTCCGGCTCATCATGATCCAGGTCTATCCAATCACCTTTGACTTCGGCCATGCCGTGATCCGATACGACTATGAGATTCACGGGCAGTTGCAATGTGGCCAGCGACGAGTCCAACGATCCGACCGCTTCATCGACCGCATGCACCGCCTGCTCGACTTCATGACTCTCCGGACCGTACATGTGGCCAGCCTGATCGACGTCGGACATGTACAGCGTGATGAAATGCGGACGCTCGCCGGGAGGGAGTCGAAGCCACGCCATGACGGTGTCTACGCGCTCGGCGTTCGGCACCTTGCCATTGTACTTCTTGTAATACTTGGGACGAACGCCTTGTATCGCCGCTTCCGAGCCCGGCCAGAAAAAGCAGCCCGCGTGCAACCCATGCCGCTCGGCCAAGACCCAGAGCGGCGTGCCGCCATACCATGAGCCATCGGTCACCGTCGTCGAGTCACGATAGCTGTAGGTCTGCTTGCGCGCCGGATCATAGAACGCGTTGGCGACGATCCCGTGGTGCTCGGGATAGAGGCCGGTGACCAGCGAGTAGTGGTTTGGGAATGTGAGCGACGGATAGACCGGGAGCATGCCGTCCGGCGCCGTGGCACCACGGGCGGCGATCGCTTGCAGGTGCGTCGCGCGGTAGCGGCGCGCGTAGTCGTACCGGAATCCATCGAGCGATACGAGGACGACATAGGGCCTCTCTGACTGGGCCTCCGCGACGGTGCTGCCGAAGCCAAGCGCGAATATCGTCAGTACGGCGACGACCCAGTCTATCATAAAACCGATACGGCTTGGACTTGCTCCGCGGTCAAACCATAGATCGGCGGGGTCGTCACGCCGCGCATCGCGAGCATCAAGTACAGCTGCCCCCGATGGTGGGCTTCATGCTCCAGATGCGCGCGCAGCCACTTCCAGACGGAGATGGGCGAGTTGGCCGGCGTCAGACACTTTTCCATCATGCGCGCGTCGGTCATCCCGGCGAACAAGGCGCGCGACTCGGCGTGGAGCCGATCATAGTACGCGAGGATCGCGTCCCGCCCCTCCGCCAGGGCGCGATCATGACCCGGGTATCGCGCCGGCCGCCCGTTCACGGTCTCGGCATACATCCATCGCTCGATCCCGGCCAGATGCCGGACCAAACCACCCAAGCTGAACCAACCGGACGTCGGCGCCCACTCGGTGTCATCGGCGGG
>Ga0070741_10006448_pt1 | contig 25170 bp, 19 predicted proteins | sample Coa_R1_4_FD_66440 | JGI IMG/M metagenome (GOLD analysis project Ga0070741, IMG submission 66440) | Surface soil microbial communities from Centralia Pennsylvania, which are recovering from an underground coalmine fire - Coalmine... | ecosystem: Environmental > Terrestrial > Soil > Unclassified ... | reverse complement strand
GTGCGCGCGAAACCGGACCGGGCGAGGAAGTCCTTCAGCGTTTCTTCTACCTCACTGGTCAGCGCCGACCCGCTGGGAGTCATGCGTGTAATTCCTCCAAGTGCCCGGATAGGTGGAGCAATCGTGCTTCCGGAATGTGATTGGGTGCAGCCGCGCTTTCAGGCGGCGATTGCAGTCGCGACGACCGCGAATACCCGGTTGAAAGCCGGCTGCGTCCGCTCGCCGCCCGTCCACCGTACAGTTGTATCTCGATAATCGGGGGCCGCTAGATCTCCGCCGAGGCCCGCAGCAATGTCTCGTGCAACAGCAACTCGTGGTCGTAACTGTACCGCAGCGCCGTTCCGGATTTAATCGCGCGCGCCAGATCCTCGAAGTCTTTGACGAATCGCGGCTGCGGCCCAAGCTTGATCTCCTGCACGCCCTTGCGGTAAGGCCCGCGCGCCTCGCGCATTTGTACGCGCAGCGTGGGCGCGGGCTCCATCGGTTCGACTATGATAGATCCATCGCTGCCGATCGCTTCAAAGGCGCGATGGTTCGCGGCATCGCGATTCGAGCTCACGATGAGGGCCAGTGTCGCGGGATATTCGAACACCGCCAGGGTATTGTCCTTCACCGTATCCTGGATCTTCGTATCGTGCCGTAGCCACGTGCGCACCTGCGGCGGTTTACCGAGCAGGGCGATCACGCGATCGATCATGTGGCCGCCCAGTTCGAACATGCTGCCGCCCGGAAACCGCGCCTCCACGGCCCGCTGCTTCATATCGCGATCGGAGTTGATGGTCGCCCGGATCATGAACACGTCACCCAGCCATCCCTTGCGGCAGGCTTCGAGCGCCGCCTCGGCCCCTTCGTGAAAGCGCCAGATGTAACCGAGCTGCAATTTCCGATCCTGCCGGCGCGCGAGTTCCACCAGTTCGCGAAACGGCTCCATCTTGTTGGTAGGCGGCTTCTCCAGATGCAGATGCTTGCCGGCGTCGAGCACGCGCTTGCCGTACGGAACTGCATCCTTCACCTCGCCTTCAAACACGACCAGGTCGATCGACTTATCCGCGAGCATCTCATCCATAGGAACCCAGCGGAGTTTCTCGAGCAGCGGATTCGCGCCCTTCGTGCGACGCGTGGCTTCGTCGGGTTCGCACACCGAGACGAGTTCGTAGTCGGGATTGTTCGTCATCGCCTTCAGCTTCTCGCGCAAATGGCTGTGCTGGATACATAGAATCCCGACCCGGATCCTGGCGGGACCGGTGGCGGCCAGAGCGACCGACGCGGCGCCCGCCGCTGCTCCCAGAAAATGCCGGCGATCGATATGTGTGTTGCTCATAATTATGATCCTGATTGCGGAGGAGCCTGTACCTGGATCACCTCCGTCGTTTGCGGCGAGTCGCCGCGCACGTCGAGATGTGCAGGCCCGGAGATGAAAACGGTATCCCTTTCGCCCGCACTATAAGTGTTACTGCCGCCTCTGGCCCGAATCGCACCCTTCCACACGAACAGCAGCCCTTCGCCGTCCGCGCCGACGTCCGCCACGAAGCTCTCACCCTGCTTCAATAAACGATGCGCGGCGGCTGCCCGCTGCGACCCCATGGCGGGCCCGGTGAAGAAGCCGTTCTGATTCGCGAAGTCCACGAACTTCACCGCGCCGGGCGTAATGACTCCCTTCGGCGGCGCGGCACCGGGCTTCGAGGAATCGCGGGCGCCGGTATAGAGCACCAGGTCCGGTGGGACCTGGAAACTGATCATAATGGTGTCGCCCGCACCCGTCGTAATGGTGCCGTGGATCTGTCCCGACGGCACGAATGCACATTGACCCGCATGAAACGGCCGGCGCGAATCGCCCTGCCGCAGGTCCGCCTGCCCCTGAAGGATCAGGATGGTGTCATCCGACTGATCGTGGACATGCTGCGAGAACTCCCGGCCGTCCTGCGAAACGGAAAAGTTGAGCGTCAAATGCTTCGCGCCGACGTTGGGCTGCACAACGCGCTTAGACGTGACTCGCCCCATATTGAACGTCTGCGCCTCGGACAGCTTAATAACACGCACAGTCTGAGCGGAGGCCAGGGGCGCGATGGCCAGAAGGAGGAACGGAATGCGTAACACGTAGCGATGCTACCATATTGGCAATGCGCCGACGGACGCTCCTGCAATGTGCCGCGCTGGCCGGAATGGCGCGGCCAAGACCGGGGGGATTCAAGCTGTCGGTGCGGGTGGAAGCCCTGTTCCCTTCCCTGACCCTGCCGCAACAGATGGCCAAAGTGGCGGAGGCCGGATACCAGGCGTTCGAGTTCGGCAACTGGCGCGCGGCCGATGCCCGCGCGATTACCGCGCTCAAACACAAGCTGGGCATCGAGTGTGCCTGCATCGTAGGCAACCGCGGCGTGAATCCGAAAGGGATGGGCTTATGCGATCCGGCGGAGCGGCAGGCATTCCTGGCGGAGATTGGCGCCTCGCTGGATGCCGCCCGCAGCTTCGAAACGACGCGCCTGGTAGTACTCAGCGGCAATCGACTGCCGGGCGTGCCACACGAGCGGCAGCACGGCAGCATCGTAGAGGGACTCAAGCGCGCCGCGGATCTGGCGGCGGCGCGCGGCGTCACCCTGATCGTGGAAGTGGTGAATACGCTCGCGCCCGTTGAGCCGCTGCACCCGCAGGAAAACCACCTGGACTACTACCTCGACCACGCGCGCGAAGCGTTTCAGATCGTGGATGAGGTCAAAAGCCCGTACGTGAAGGTCCTGTTCGACATCTACCACGTGCAGATTATGGAAGGGAATCTGATCGAGACCATTCGCGCGAACATAGCGCACATCGGCCATTTTCACGTTGGGGATGTTCCCGGGCGCCACGAACCCGGCACCGGCGAGATCAATTACGCCAGCGTGTTCAGAGCGATTCGTGAAACGGGATACCGTGAGTTCGTGGCCATGGAATACGTTCCGTCGCGGGACGCCATGGCCACGTTGGCTGAAGTACGACGAATGATTTGATCTACTTCATAAGCGTGAAATTCACGTCGATCTGAGTGACTACTTCGACGAGGTTGCCATTCAGTTTGGTCGGTTCCCAAACCCACTGCCGTACCGCTTCCATCGCGGTGGGAACCAGCGCCGGATCGCCGCTGATCACCTGCAGGTTCTTCACGTGGCCGTCCACGCTGATCGTCGTGTTCAGCCGCACCACGCCCTGGATCCCCGCAGCCTTGGCATCCGGCGGATACGCAGGCTGGATGCGCTTCTGCAGCTTCATCTGCTGGACATTGCCTCCCACGCGAATCTGCGTCGGCGTCGACTGTCCGCCCGCGCCGAAGGTGAACGTGCCCTCTCCGGTCCGTGGCGCGATATCGATGCTAACGCCGCCTGCCTGGCGAATCAGCGTGACGCGCAGATGTTGGTCGTACGATTCCACTTCAGCCGTGACGCGCTGAAAGAGGTCGGCCGTGAGCAAGTCGCCCTCGCGGACAGGCAACTGCTGCAGCAGTGTTTGGCTTGCCGGCGAGCTCAAGCCGTCGATCGTGATGTGCTGTACCGGTTCGTTCTCGATTTTCGACAAATTCACGTGCCTCCTCGCCATTATCGGTTTGGCCGGCCCGTTTGGAGGCAACTGGAACTCCACGGGAACCTGCGTCACGGTGGGCAACTGCATCTGCTTCGAGAAATGCCAGTCGAGCACCGAACGCAGCGCCGCGTTGCGCAGTTCCATCGGGCCGCTGACCACGTGCGCGTCGGTCACCAGCCCGTTCTCGTCGATATTGACTTCCACCGTCACGATGCCTTGCACGTTCTTCGCGATGGCGTCGCGTGGATACTCTACAGGCGCGCGATGCAGCGTGATGACCTGCGGCGCGAACATCAGGAACACTGTGAACAATGTCAGCATGAGAGCTCCTCCTTATTGAGCCAACGTGAAATTCACGTCGATTACTGTTTGCACTTCCACCGGCTCGCCGTTGAGCAGGGTCGGCTTGTACACCCAGCGCTTGACGGCCTCGAGCGCTGCTACGACCAGCAGCGGATGCCCGTTGACGACTGTCAGGCTGGCGACCGTCCCATCCTTGGCGATGATGGCATCGAATCGCACTACGCCTTGGATTCGCGCCTGCTTGGCTTCCGGGGGATAGATTGGGCGCGGTTGCTCGACCAGCATCATCTGCTGCACGTTGCCGCCAACGCGGATCCGTTTTGGCGCGGAGGGATCGGATGCGGCGGTCGCCGGTGCAGGCGTAGGCGGATTAGCGACTCCTCCAAACGGGACGCCGGGTGCCAGCGACAACCGCAACGTGGAAACGCGTACTCCGTTCTCTAACTCAGGGCTTGTCGACCAGCGATACACCAGGTGCCTGTCGGTGGCAATGATCTCTGCGTTGATCTTTTGCATGACCTGATTACTGAATGGCTGGCCTTCATACTGGCCGATCCTATCTTGCAATTGCGACCGCAACTCGTCAGGCAGCGAACTCATGTCGATCAGCTTGAGGATGTTGGGCGTGGTGGCGGTCTCCCGTGGCACGATGGCCGGCTGCGGTCGGGCTTGCGGCTGCGGCATCGTCGCGGCCGTGGGCAGATCGAACCGGACGTTCACCTGCGCTTTGGCCGGCAGCCTCATATTCTTCGAGTAGTGCCACTGCAAGACCGATTGCAGCGCCGCGCGTCGCAGTTCCTGTGGACCGCTCATCACCCGCGCATCGCTGACCGCGCCGGTTTCGTCGATGTCTACTTCCAGCGTGACGGTGCCCTGAATCCCTTTGTCGCGCGCCTCCTTCGGATAATCCACGGGAGCGCGGTGCAGCAGGTTCGCCTCGGCCTCCTCGACCGAAACGCCCGGCGCATCCTTCACTTGCGGCGCGGCCTCCAGCGGCAGCGCCCTGACCATCAGCCATCCGGCGACGAGCAGCAGCGACGAGATGCCCGCCAGTGACGCGGCAATACGAGTTCGTGACATTGTTACCTCCTTTAGGATTTGCGATACCCGTTGCGTAAGATGGCGCTTGCGCAGGAACAACGGCGCCGGCGCCAGGTCGAGCCGCGCGCGCGTGGATGCGATCGCGAGCAGGGCGTTGAGATAATGTTCGCGCGACTGCGTCAGCCGCACGACCTCCTGATCCACCACCTGCTCGCGCGTCAAGGCAATTTCGCCCAGCAGCCACCAGATGGCCGGATGAAACCAGAACAGCGCGCATACCAATTCTTCCGCGAGCGTGAAGAGCCAGTCCTTGCGATGCACGTGCAGCAGTTCGTGGCAGGCGATGGTCTCCTGCATCGCGGGATCCATCTCCGAGAAGCGCGTCGGGAACAGGATAACCGGGCGGCGCACACCGAAGGTCACCGGACTGGTGACCTCCTCCGAGATCCCGACATAAGCGTGAACCTCCATGCGCCTCACCAGCGGGCACGAGTACAGGGTTGCGGCGTCAAGGTAAGTCCGCAACCGGTAAAGCCCCAGCGCCAGCCAGGACAGGCGGCCCACGATTCCCAAGCCGATCACCACAAGCACGACAGTCTCCCAGGGAAAAGGCCGCGCGGCGTGCTGCAACGCGATCGGCGTCGCCGAGGCTGCGGAGGAATCGAACGACATCGAAGTATCGACAATGATCTGCTTCCACGGCTGGATCAGCGGCAGTACGAGACAGCCGGCCAGCAGCATCTGCCACCAGGCGAGGCGTGCGCGCACGCTGTCGAGCCGGCAGGCGAGCGGAAGCAACCCGCCGATGCCCACCAGGATCGCGACCTGCAGACAATAAATGCTGAGATTCTGCACAGTCAGGGTCATGACTTCTTCTCCTGCTTACCGGCAATAGTGCGCTCGATCTCGCGCAATTCCTTTTCGGTTAGACACCGGTCCTCGACCAAATGGAGCAAAAGCGGCTGGGCGGACCCATTGAAAACCCGGTCGACAAACTCCCGGACCATGCCGCGGATCACCTGGTTCTTGGGTTTGGTAGGCGTATAGATATAGGCGCGATCCTCGAGCGTCTTCCTGAGATATTGCTTCTGCTCCAGGATCTTCATCATAGTCATGACCGTGGTGTAGGCGATCTTGCGGCGCTCGAGCAGTGCTTCGTAGACGTCGCGAACGGTGGCCTTGTCCAGTTGCCAGACAATTTTCATGATTTCCAGCTCCTGGTCGGTCAATGTGGTGCTACGCGGTCGCATATACGAATAAATTAGTACTAGCGAATCCGGATGTCAAGAGAAAAAATTGGCCCCGATGCATTTCGTTGATTGTTTTCCGGAAGCGGATGGTAATAACGGTTTCGTTGATGCGAGGAAGATCGACGGTCTCTTTTGGAAAGACCACGCCGAATTGACGGATCAGACCGCGTGAATGGCGGAGCGGACCTCAGTTGAAGTCCGCTCTCGGAGAAGGTCGCTCAATCAGAAAACGAGGCGCAATCCCAACTGCGTCTCACGCATGGCGCGTGCCGACTGGATCTGGCCGAACAGCGCCGATGATAGGTTCGTTGTCGGGTCTCCCAGATTCACCAGGTTGAAAGCGTTCGTCATTTCGGCTCGGAACTGAAGCTGCATCCGCTCGGTAAAGCGGAATTCGCGGAACAATCCGAGGTCCACGTTTTTCAAACCGGGGTCATCGACGATATTACGGCCGGCATTGCCGTCCTGCCCCGTGGCGGGCTTGACGAACGCAGCCGTATTGAACCACATGGCCGTGACCTGGCTGCGAGTCCGGTTAGGATCCAGCACCGGGTTGCCGACCAGGTTGGCGCGGTCGTTATTGGTGCCGTCGAGGTTGACGTCGGTACCCGCCGTGATGGTCAGCGGAGTTCCACTCCGGGCGCTGGCGATTGTGGAAACCGTCCAGCCGTTGCAGATCGATTTCAGCACGGAATTGGCATGCTGTACATAGTTCAGTTGCCAAATCAGCGACAGGACGAAGTTGTGCCTGCGGTCATTATCGGTCCGGCCTCTCTCGAGCCGCAGGTTTCGCATGTCTTCTGCGCCGCCTGCGGTCGTATCGTTTTGCAGGCGCGCATCCTCGAGGCTCTTGCTGTATGTGTAAAAGCCTTTGAGGGAGATGCCGTGCCGCATCCGCTTTTCTCCAGTGAATTGGAGTCCGTGATAGGCGGTGTTCATGATCGACTCCACCATCGTAATCGCCGCGAACTGGCCAGGTAAGATGGGCCGCCGCAGATCCACATTGGACGATGTTGCGGCGGCGGTGTAGATCGGGTAATTGAGGTCGCGGGAAAACGGCAGCCGGCGCCCGAGCGAACCCACATACGCGGCCGAAAGGCTGACGCTCTGGGTAATCTCGCGTTGCACCGACACGTTCATTTGATAGGTGTACGGCCAACGGAAATCCAGACTGGTGCCGCTGACGGCCGATGGAGAGGTAAATGTGGGATTCGCCGGATTGTAGGTGAACGGGAAGGGAGAGAGGCCGCCCGGCAGGTTAGCGTATGGGTTCGCCAGAGTGGCCACGTTGTTGAACTGCTGTCGAATGGAGAACGGATTCCCATTCGTGGACGAATCGATCGCTTGGCCGGACACTGCTCCGTAGAACACGCCGAAGGCGGCACGCACGGACATCTTTCCCTTGCCGGTCGGGTCCCACGCGAAGCCCAGACGGGGGCTGATGTTGTTCTTGTCCATGTGGACCAGGCCGCGGCTGATCCCGGGATCGCCGGGGAACAGCAGGCCGGGCAACGCCTTGGGCGATACCTGGGACTGGGCGCCGGCGACGTACGTGAGCTTCCGGTCGTGCGGATCGGTGTACGGCGTCTGGAGGTCGTAACGCAGCCCTACGTTCAAAGTGAAGCGCGGGTGCAGTCGAATGTCGTCCTGAAAAAAGAGCCCGGTGTACCAGGTGCTTTCGCTCTTGTTGATCGGAGCGTCCTGGTTCATCGTCTGGGGCAGGCCCAGCAGAAAATCGGCGAGGGCGCTGCCGGTTTTATTGCCCTGGAAGGAGAACGTCCCGTAGTTGTTCAACGTCGATTCGCTGACGGACTTCTCCAGTGAGAACTCGCCGCCAGCCTTTAAAGCATGCTTGCTCATGGTCCGGGTCCAGATCTCGCGGATGCCGTAATAGTTCGTTCCGAAGACGTTGCCGGCGATCGCCTGCCCCAAAGTGAAGGCACCGTTCACCGTGATCTGCGGCAGCGATTTCGTGCCCTGAATGTTAAAGGCGGATCCCAAGTCGCCAAGGGACATTTCCGGACTGTTTACGCGCCCACCGATGTCGCGGAGGTAAGTTACCCGGAATTGATTCACAGTCGAGGGGCTCACCAGCCACGTGTCACTCGCATTGTAATTCTGCTGTGCCCAGACGAAGCTTCGGGTGGACCACGGCAGGTTCCCGGCGAGCGCTTCCGTATTGCTCCCCCGATTGGTGAAATAGCTGCCGGTCAATTGGTGCTTCGCGGATAAAGTGTGATCGACCTTGAACTGGTATTCGTTGTTGTTTTGCGGCGTCGGCGCCTGGGCCTGGAAAACGCTGCCCGGGCTGTTTGCCAGGGGAATGTAATTGTCCAAAATGCGCTTCGCAACCGGGTCGAACCGGTTCAGCGGAATGGTGTCGTTCGGGAACGGCTGATTGGTGAGCGGATCGCGAGGCTTCACCTTCGATGCCGAAAAGTCGCCGGCACGTTCCTGCGCAGTGGGTACGACCGCGTTGTTCTTGAAGACGCTCTGCATCTGCCGCAGACCGGAATAGCTACCGAAGATGAACGTCTTGTCTTTAATGATTGGTCCGCCAAACGACCCGCCGAACTGATTCCGCCGCAGCGGAGCCTTCGTGAGCGCGCTCCACGTATACGCGTTCAACTTGTCATTGCGCAGAAACTCGAAGGCGGAGCCGTGATATTCGTTCGTACCCGACTTGGTGATGACCTCCACGACGCCGCCGGCGAACCTGCCGAACTCCGAACTGAAGCTGTTCGTTACTACGCGGAACTCCTGCACGGCATCGGGATTGGGCGCGAGATTGCCTGTCCCTTTGAACCCGCTCACATTGCTGCCGCCGTCGAGGAAGTAGTTCACCGATCCTGCGCCCCCGTACGACGATCCATTCACTAAGGTGACCTGTTCCGGCACGCCGAGGGAATTGCTACTCGTCGAGGATTCCACTCCCGCCGTGAGATTCAGCAAGCTGTAGACGTTGCGGTTGACGAGCGGCAGGTTGATGATTTCGCTGTTTGTCACCATGCGACCGATGCTCGCATCGAGTGTGTTGACGAGCGTAGCGTCGGCATTTACGGTGACGGTCTCGCTCAACGTGCCGAGTTCCAGTACGGGATTCAGACGCGCGTTGCGATCGATCTCGAGCACCACTCCGGTCTGTTCGAACTTCTTGAATCCGTGGGCGCTGATCTCGATGCGGTACGTTCCGAGCGGAAGGAAGGTCAAAGAGAAATTTCCATCCTCCGCAGAAACGGTATTGCGAGCGACGTTGGTGGAGGTATTGGTAACCTTCACCTCGGCTCGTGGAACCGCGGCGCCGCTATGATCGATCACAACGCCAGAGATCGACCCGGTAGCACTTTGCGCCAACAGTTGGCCCGGAGCAAGCAAAAGCACAGCGAGAAAAACCAGAGTTTTGCCAAATATACGACCTCCTGAGAAGTATTGCAGCAGCGTAGGCGCGAACGGAATTTGCTTCATCGATATTCCCAATCCTTTCTTCAGACAGTTACGATGTCTTGAGCTCTCTCATCGAATGAGACTTTCTTCCCCTGTTGAAATGCCGTGATCGCCATACAGAGCGCGATCGAAATGGCCGTACCCCGCATGGATGTCGGCGACAGCCGCGCTGCCGTCTTTGCAGACCGCAACGATCAAACCGCCGCGGATATGCTCCTTAGTCTTCGCGTCATTGAGCAGACTGGTGAACCGGGTAACGTCCGAAGTGTCGAGACCGACGATTCCGATCTTGACGGGCTCCTGCGCGCAGCACAGGGCGGCAGCGGCCATCGCGATAAGCACTCGTATCATGCGAAAGCTCCGGTTGCAGTTTCGCTAAAGGCGTTGACGTGAACGTAGTGCGCGGCGGCCAGAGCGCGGCTGGCTCGGTGGCAGCAGGCGCGCACCTCCGCCGGCAGCGTCTGCCGGAGAGCGTCCGTGTAGCGGTGCTTGGGCATTCCCAGACTGATACTGCCGCAGACCGATCCTGTGGTGTCGAAGAGAGGCCCGGCGACAAAGACCGCCCCGGGAATCGTTTCTTCATCGTTGATGCCGTAACCCAGTTCTCGCGTCTGCTCCCAGATTCCTCTGGCGTGAGGCGTTGCGCGGAGTAGCTTCTGCTGTTCGGGTTCGGGGAAATACGCGGCCATGATCTTGCCAGCTGCGGTTGCGTGGAAGTGGACGCGTGCGCCGAGTGGTCCAACCAGGCGGAGATCGCGATGGGTCTCCTGGACATCGACGAAAACGCCTTCGCCGGCGCGGAGTACGGCGAGATAAGTGCTTTCGTCGAACTTATCTTTGAGTTCGCGCGCAAAAGGCCGCGTGATTTCGACCAGATTGAGGCCCTCGCGCACTCCGGCGGCGAGGGACAGGAATTTCACTCCCAGGCGGTACGCGCCGCCGCGGTGGGTCTGCTCGACATAGCCGTGGTGCGCGAGCGTGCGAAGAATACGATGGATCGAGCTCTTCACCTGACCGGTCTGGCCGGCGAGTGCATGCAGCGTGAGACCGTCCCGCGCCTCGCGCAGAGTTTCGACGATCTGCCACATCTTTGAGATGACTTCAATCTGATGGTTACGGCTTGCGCTCATACACCACCTTGCCGCCGACTAGAGCCGAAAGCTCCGACGGGAACTAATTCCACAATGCAGAATGCATTCCTTCATCCAGAATTGTTATGGGAGTACACTATCACCAAGACCGGCCGGCGTCAATATCCTCAGGGTAACCTCCGGGGTTCCTACGACCCGCCAACGCAGGTGTCGGCGTGCCGCGTGATAAGTTCCAACACCTTTCGACAAGTTGGCTCGATTCGCCTCCTGTCCGATGCATCGCCCCTACCGGCGAGGATTGCGGCGAGCGCCACAATCCGGGATTGATATAGAACGTCAAAGATTCGATATATGCAAGAGGTGGATGAACTTAGCCGCTGAAATAGAGGCGCGGTTCAACCTGAGCCTCGTTCGAGTTGATGCTCTGAGCGGGAGATTGGAAGTCCGGTCGATTGCCCGTGACGGCCCGCAGCTTCTTGCCGGTAGGTCTGTGGAAAATCGGGGACAGGCGAGACTGTCCTGACCCCCATTCTGGAATCAGCCAGATAATCGTCGCGTACTGTGGACAGTTCCGTCTCTCCCCGATTCTTACCACAGGCTCCTGTCGGCTGCTTCCGCTGCACGGCGGCGGTTGCGGAACGTCGAACAGCGACAGCGTCTGCGGAAAACCTAAAGCGTGGACATACCGCCGTCAATGATAAGCTCGGCACCCAATACGAAAGCAGATTCCGGTGCCGTCAAATAGAGTACAGCGGCGGCGATCTCTTCGGGTAGACCAAAGCGTTTGATCGGAACTTGGCTTTGAATCCAATCTTTCGTTTCTTGAATTTTCTCCTGAGTGCCATCCCGCAGAAGCGACGATGTGATCGGGCCCGGGCTGATTGCATTTACCCGAATCCCTTTTTCCAAGAGCTCGGCTGAGAGCGTTTTGGCCATGTTGACCACGCCCGCCTTGGTCGCGCCATACACCGTCGTCCCTGGCATTCCAACGTGGGCGTTGATTGACGCGTTCAGCACGATCGCGGAGCCTTTGGACATCAGCGGGATCGCCTTCTGAACAGTAAAGAACACACCCTTCAAATTGACGTCGACTGTCTCATCAAATAAGGCTTCCGTGACGTTTTCGAACGGAACAAAGCTGCCAATACCGGCGTTGACGAACAGGACATCAATGCGGCCAAAGCGTTCCTTGATTTTTTTCATCGCGGCTTCGATCTCCGCCAACTTGCCGGCGTCCGATTTGATGGCGAGGGTTCCGTCGCCGATTTCTCTGGCGGCAGCCTCTAAAGTCTTCTCATTCCGTCCGGTGATTGCCACCCTCGCACCTTCCTGTGCGTAGGCTTTCGCTACACCTAAACCAATTCCGCTGTTGCCTCCCGTAACAACGGCAACTTTGCCTTGAAATCGCTGTGCGCTCATAAGCTCCTTCCGTGCCGAATCAGAACATCACAATCGATGTTAGCGAAGACTGCCAGGGCGGGGCGCCATCAAACCACTGGCTTTCGAACATCTCCAATCGTGGTCGGTCCAGTCGGTCACTCGAATATTGGCTCGAAGCGCCGTTCCAGTCAGCCGCCTGTCGCTAACCGATGCTTTTACAATTGCCCCATGATTACATGCAATCCGCACATGATCAGGACCGGACGCCGCTCCAAAAGGCCCAAGCTTCGCCACATCGTATGCAGTTGCGAAATTGTGAAGAGATGAAATCCGTGGTTGGTCGGCGGCTACACCGCCATACGATCGAACTGTGCCTGAGCTTCCACCGCCAACGGGAATGACGGCTGCCCCGCGAACCACAGCGCCAGCACATCATCCGTGACACGGCGCCGGCGCATGATCTCACGCCGGCGCCGCACCGCTCGCGGGAGGCACTTCGTAAATTCCCAGAATGCCGGCAGGGATGATTGCTCGCAGATCAGACATGCCGCCATCACCACCACGTCGCGCGCCGTCGCCTGAAACCAGCAGCGCCGATACACGCCGGCGGTCATATTCTTCACGCGCATCAGGAAGCGGTTCTTTACCGAATGCATATTGAGCACCGCCGGCACGGCCAGCCGGTGACCGGGAATCGCACTTCGCACGTGATAGGCCCACGCCGACGGCGTATAGAGTGCGCGCCAGCCGAGCAACTGCGCCCGCCAGGCTACGTCAGCGTCCTCGCGATAAGCGAAGAAATCGGGATCGAAGAAGCCGGCGGCATCGGAGACATCCTCGATCATCGATCGCCGGTACAGCGCCGCCGCCGCACTGGCGCCGAAGACGTATTCCATATTCTCGAACTGCCCCTCGTCCGCCACGCCCCAACCGCGATCGAAATGGCGAATCGAGGGCGTGAAGTAAATGCCGGTCGAATCGATCCGCGGTTGTTCGTACGGCGTAAAGTCCGGCCCGATCGAGAGCAGTTTGCCACATACCGACCCTACCTTCGAGTCGATCTCGCCGGCTTCCACCAGGCGCTGCAGGAATCCGAGGCCGACCAGCGCATCCGGATTGAGCGTCAACACCCAGTCGCTAGTCGTAGCCGCGATCGCCTGATTCTGCGCCGCCGCAAAACCCACGTTGCGAGCGTTATGGATGACGCGAATACGGTCGCCGAATCGCGCCAGGATCTGCCGCGTGCTGTCGGCCGAATCGTTGTCGACCACCACCACCTCGTAGGGCACGCCGGTCTGCTCCAGAACCGCCTCCAAACACGCGCCGATATATCGACGGCTATTGTAGGTGACAATGGTAACCGCCACGGATCCTGGTATTTTCACTGTCCCAAAGACCCGGCAAGACCGTTTTCGACTACACTCAATCTCAGGGAACTTGGCCGGAATCGGATTTTTTTTGAACTTTCCGAACGAAGTGTAGTTGAACTCGCAATCCGCGGGTCTTAGGGTCGCCGAGCTTATGGATAGCGATGCCATCTGAATCGCTGCGTGACGAACTCGTGGGTTTTGCAAGGGAAAAAGGATCCACGAAGAAGATTCGCGACGAGGTGGCTCAGCTTTTCCTGGAGGCGCGCGACGACGTGTACAGGTACCTGCTGACTCTCGGGCTCTACCCGCCGCAGGCGCAAGAGGCTGCGCAGGAAGTTTTTCTCCGTCTCTACACGACTCTCCGTAAAGGTGAAGAAATACATAATTATCGCGCCTGGATCTTCCGGGTAGCACATAACTTAGGGCTCAAGATCCGAGGCCGCCAGAATCCCCTGGTGTCGTTCGATCCTGAAATCGAGGCGCAGCTTGCCAGCCCCGTCGCCGACCCGGAGCATACCCTGCTCGACAGGGAACGCTCCCGACAGGTCCACCATGCTGTCGAGGGGCTTTCGGAGCAGCAGCGGCGCTGCCTGTTTCTGCGCTTGGAAGGCCTCCGCTATCCTGAAATCGGAGCCACTCTCGGAATCAGCGCTTCCGCGGTGGGAGAGTTTTTGCGCCGCGCCATCCAGCGGCTGAGAAAGGCAGCCAATGAGTAACGCCATGCGCCATCCCGAAGGCGAAGTGCTGCTGCGTTACGCAGACGGTGAACTGCCGGCGCGGCAGGCCCGCAAAATCCGGTCGCACCTGGAGTCCTGCTGGCAATGCCGGACCGAGCTCGAGGATATGCAGCGCGTCGTCGGAGAATGCGTGCGCTATCGGCAGAATGTCCTACAGCGGTTGCTGCCGCCGCCGCCCACGCGCTGGCGGGACCTCACACCTCAGTTCGACGATATCGATGCCTCCCTTGCGTATGGATCGTGGTTGGCGCGTCTGCGCCGCCCGATGCTGACCTGGGTTCCGGTTGCCGCGACGGTGGCTGTCGCCTGGTTCGTCTACAATCAGCTCCACAACGCGCCGGCAGTGGAAGCCGCGGCGTTGCTGCGCAAGGCGGTCGCCACCGCCGATGCCGCGCCCGCGGCCCGGCCGCGACAGGTGCGAATCCGGACCAGGCAACATTCCGTCGTACGGCCGGTCGCCATGATCACGTCGGCCGAAACCGGACCGCTCGAGCCGCTGAGCGTCCGCTCTTATCAGCAGTGGCACGACGGCCTCGCGCAGAAGCGCGATTCGGTGGAAGCCGTCGCGGGAAATTACGCGATCCGTACCAGCACCGATTCCGGCGAACTCGCCGAGGCTACCTTACAGCTCCGCACCAACGACCTCCATCCCGTGCAGGAGCGTATCGAGTTCCGGAATCATGAATGGGTGGAGATCGAAGAGGTGCAGGAGAGCGCTGCACCGCCGGTCGCTGTCACGGCATCCAACAGCGTGCATCCGCCCGCGCCGCTCCCGATCCCGGATGTACCCAAGAGTTCCGACCAGTTCCGTCAGCCAGCTCCCGCGGCAACGGTGGGCGACGAGCTTAGCGTTCTCGTCGCCCTGCACCACCTCGGCGCAGATCTGGGTGACCCGGTAAGTGTAAAGCGCCAGGGCAACCAGATCCTGGTGGCCGGCGTAGGGGTCGATCCCGAGCGCCGCCGCGAGATCGAGCAGGCGCTGAGCCCGCGGCCAAACGTGGTACTGCAATTTTCCGATCAGGACAGTGCGGCGACCCGTCCCGAAAAGCCGGTGCGCGGCGACTTCCAGCCGAGCGCCGAGATCACGGCGTTACAGAATCTCTTGCAGAAGCATGCCGGCGGGCGCGCCGACTACGAGAATCTCTCGACACAGGCCTTGGACGTCAGCGAATCCATGATGGCGCGCGCCTGGGCGCTCCGCCGCATTGCCGAGCGTTTCCCCGCCGGCGCAAGCGATGAGATGACCGCCTCCGACCGGCAGGTATTGCACGACCTCTACCGCGAACACGCCGGTGCGCTGGCGCAGGAAGCCGCGCAGATGGAACGTCTGCTGAAGCCGGTGCTGGCGCCGTTAGGCGGCAAAGCCAAGCGCGCGCCGCTCGGGACGGCCGATTCCTGGCAGGCCGGCACGGAGAATTTGTTTACGATTGCCAGGCGCGTGGATACGCTGGTGGCTGTTATGCTTGGTGTAGCGCCTGGAGAACCCGGCAGGGATCTTCCCTCGCAGGTACTCTCCGGCCTCGCGCAACTGCGAGCCAGCGCCGAATCCTATGCGCCAGCCGGTCCGAGCGGAGAATCGAAGCCGTAATCGCTCCGCTTTGGCCTGTCTGCTGCTGATTGTGGCATTTCCCATCGAAGGTCAGCAGTATTCTCATCTTTCCGGCCTGATCCTGGACGGCTCCGAAGCCGGTGTACCGGGAACTATGGTGAGCGCGATTAACGAGGACACGGGTTTTCGCCGCGTCGCCTGGTCGGGTGGGAATGGCGGCTACACAGTCTCGTCCCTCGAGCCCGGCATTTACAAGATCACCGTGCGTAAGGCAGGGTTCCGCACGGTCATTCGCTTTGGCGTGAAAATCGAAGTCTCGCAGCCGGCACGACTCGATTTCACCCTCGCAGTGGGCAGCATGCAGGAGACCATCACCGTGGACGGCGCCCAGCCGCTGCTCAACAGCGAAGACGGTTCCCTAGGTACCCTGGTCGCACGCGACGAGATCGAGCACCTGCCGCTCAACGGCCGCGGCCTGATCAGCCTGCTGGAACTCGCGCCGGGCACGGTAGTGACACCGGCCACGCGCGGCGAAGCCGGACAGTTCACCGTCAACGGCCAGCGCCCTAACACGCACTACTTCACGGTCGACGGCGTGAGCGCCAACAACGGCGTCGGCGCCGGCGGACTCCCGGCGCAATCCACGGGTGGTTCCCTTCCCGGCATGACCGCGTTCGGCAGCCTGCACAGCCTCATCTCGCTCGACGCGCTCGACGAGTTCCGTGTGCAGACTTCCAGTCCCATTCCCGAATTCGGCCGGCTGCCCGGCGCGCAGATCTCGCTCAGCAGCCGCTCCGGCACGAACGAATTCCACGGATCGCTGCTTTACTTCTTCCGCCACGAACTCCTGGGAGCAAACGACTGGTTCGCCAACAGCCAAGGGGACCCGCGAGCGCCCGTGCGCATGAGCGACTTCGGCGCCAGCTTCGGCGGACCGCTGCGCCACAACAACACGTTCTTCTTTCTCTCCTACGAAGGCATGCGCATGCGCCAACCCGGCTACTGGCGCACGGCGGTGCCGACGCTGGATGCGCGCGCAGCGCTCCCCAATTACGCGCAATCCCTGTTGAACCTCTATCCGGCTCCCAACGGACCGGGGTTGGGCAACGGCCTCGCCCTGTGGACCGGGCACAACCGTCGGCCGTCGCGCCTTGACGTGGGCAGCGCCCGCCTCGACCGTGCCTTTGGCACGCGCGTGACGGCGTTCGCGCGGTTCAGCCAGGCGCCGTCGTCGAATCAATTCGGCAGCACCGAGATCAGCGACCTGAATCTCGATTCGCGCAGCCTCACCTCAGGATTCAATATCCGCCCGCGGCACGATCTCGTGCTCGATACGCGCGCCAACGCGTCCGAAGCCGGCGCACATTCGCAATGGCGACAGGGCGGGCCGGTCAGTCCGCCCGACTGCTTTCTCCAGCCCTTCGTCGATTTCGCCCGCCAGGGCAACTGCCACGACCTGGTCCGCCTCTCAGTGGGCAGCGTCGACGACATCATCTACGGCCGCGAGGGCGACCGCCGGCAGTCGCAATATCAATTCTCCCAAACCCTGAATTTCAACCAGGCGGCGCATTCGATCCGCGCCGGTTTCGATTACCTGCGGCTCGCGCCAAGCCGTAACGATACGAATGGCATGCTCAGCGTGATCGCCGACAAAGTATCCGATCTCGCCGACCGCCGCAATCTCTGGGTCGGGAGTTCGGAGCCGCAGGTCGCCTCCAGCGTGTTGCGCGAGCTCGCGATCTTCGCTCAGGACACGTGGCGCATCACGCAGAAGCTCTCGCTCACTTACGGCGCGCGCTGGGAACTGAGCACGATGGCGAAATCGAACCAGCAGGTGTATTTTCTAAACCCGACGACCGGCACCGTATTCGGCGACATCCGCCCGGTCTTCCCGCCCACGCACGGCAACATAGCGCCTCGCTTCGGCATTGCCTACAGGCCTGCCGGCGGCGGAAAAACCGTGATCCGCGCGGGCGCCGGAATCTACTACGACTCGAGCGTCAGCATCGCGACGGACCTGATCAACCAGGGGACCTTCAGCACCGCCTTTTTCACCAGCGGCATCAACGGCCTGTTTTCGACGCTGCTGAGTTGGGGATTTCTGCCCGATCTCCGGCTGCCCTGGGTCGCGAACTGGAGCGTCTCGGTGGAGCACGCGTTCAGCGGTCACGACGTGATCTCAGCAGGCTACTCGGGATCGGCCGGACGCTACCTGCTGCGCCGGGAAATGGGCGGTCCGGGCAGTTCGGATCGCGATTTCCTGGCGCTCGCCACCAATCACGGAGAGAGCGATTACCACGGCCTGCAACTGGACTACAGGCGGCGCCTCGCCCGCGGTTTGCAGGCGCGGGCTGGATACTCCTGGGGACATTCCATCGACGATAGCTCCACCGACTCGCTCGTAAATTGGGCCGGCTCAGGACTACTGCCGAAGAACGACCGCGGGTCCTCCGACTTCGACGTCCGCCACTCGATGACGGCATCGTTCACTTACGAGATCCCCGCACGGCTACGACTGGTCCGCAATTGGTCGCTGGACGGCATCTTCCGTGCGCGTACCAGCTTTCCGCTGTCGGTGCTCGATTCCGATCATTACGTCGGTTTGAGTTTCGCCAACGCCTTTCGCCCGAATCTCGGATACGGACAGCCTGTCTGGATCGACGATTCGAATTCTCCCGGCGGGCGCCGTCTCAACCCGAATGCCTTTCAGGCGGCGGCGACCGGCGTACAGGGTACGCTCGGACGCAACGTGCTCGGCGGCTTCGGCATGTCGCAAGTCGATCTCGCACTGCGCCGTGAGTTCCGGTTCCGCGAGCATCGCGCCCTCCAATTGCGCGTGGAGGCGTTCAACGCCATGAACCAGGCGAATTTCGCCGATCCGTTGGGCTTTCTGATCAACCCACTTTTTGGGCAATCGCTTTCCATGTTGAACCTGATGCTGGGTACCGGGAGTCCGGCGAGCGGCCTGGCGCCCATGTTCCAGACCGGCGGCGCGCGCTCGATGCAGATCTCGCTGCGGCTGACCTTTTAATATCCGTCTGTCTCCGTGAAAGCCGCCGCCCGACCGGCTACATAAGATAAAAAATATCGATTGGACATCCCCACACGGTTGCGTTAACTTCAGATCAGGAGCACGATCCTCGCAGGATCCGTGCATCCATCTCCCTGCCGAGAAATTCAACCAGAGGTTCCGTATGTCTCGCATCACCCTTCTCGGCTTGCCGCACGATCTGGCTGCGGCCCTCATCGGGCTGCTCGAAGCAGATTCCCATCAGGTCTCAACCGCTTCCACCCTGGAGGACGTCCGTCGCGACGATCCCGAAGTGGCCTTCGTCAATGGCGACGGCCCCGAGTTCCCGCATAATGTATCCTGGCTCGTGGAATCGATTCCGCGTCTTCCCGTCGTGGTCATCACCCGGCTGCCCGATTCGCGGCGCTGGATCGACGCACTGGAAGCGGGCGCCCGGGATTACTGCGGCGCCCCGTTTGAACGCATTCAGTTGCGGTGGATCCTGGACACGGCGTGTCCACCGGCCGTGCGACGTGCGGCTTGAGCGAGTCCGCCGCCATTCAGGCAGCGGCGCTGTCCGGCCAACTGTCAATCGCGCGTCCGGTCTCGCCCTGACCGAGCATGCCGAATCTCCGCGGAATTTCGCTTCTCCGGCTCACACCCAGCGCTTTTGCGAGCTTTTCCAGATCCATTCCGAGCCAGGCGGTTTCCACGAAATGGAATAAGCAGAGTTTTCTGTCCGCGATCGAAGAGAGACTGATCGATCCAGCGTCGCGTGCCAGTCGAAGCAGACGAGCTCTGCCGGCGCTGAGCAGGCCGATTCCGTCGAATATCTACGGTCCGGCACAATATCCGGACGGCCGCCGGGAGGGAAATCCGCGCCCGGCGGCCGGGTATACGCTTCGATTGTCTACTTGGGATCCGGCCGGGAATACGTCAGCGGCGGGTGCAGATCGAGTCTGTTGGTCCTCCTGATCGAGCCATGTGGACGCTTGCAATCATCCAGAACGGCCGCAAAAACTCCGACTATGGCCTAATCGGCTAATGCGGTCGGGCTGATCGTATTGCTGTTTTGCTTGCGCTCCAAACGGCGGGCGAGTTTTGCCTCCCGTTTCTCCTTACGTCGTTGCTCTTTTTGTTTTTTTTGGAAGGTTTGCGGTCCGCGTCCAGCCATAACTCACTTTAACAGAAAGCAGACGGCTCCTACCACCGGCCGCGACCACTACCGCCCCGACCGGAACCACCGCGCCCACCGCCGTAGCCCGCTCCCCCTGCCGGTTTCGGCCGAGCTTCGTTAACGTTCATGGCGCGTCCATTCAAATCGGCGCCATTTAATTGTGCGATCGCGGTCTGTGCGGCGTTGCGGTCAGCCATTTCGACAAACGCAAACCCTCGTGGTTGCCCACTATCCCGATCAGTTACTATGTTCACACGCTCCACGCTTCCATAGGCTCCGAATGCCGCCTGCAAATCACTCTCGGTCGTATTAAAACTGAGGTTGCCCACAAAAATATTCGTCATGAGTTTACTTCCTTTTCATTGGAATTTACTTCCAGATCCTATTTGCTCCCTATCTGACCGCAGCGATCTTGATCAACTTCAGGAGTTGGGTCCTTCATTCATTAACGTACCTCGCCACGCTGTCCCTACGCGAGCGCTGACCGGCCGGCGTGGCGGCTTGCTATGCCTGGCCGCTTCGACCCGCGCGGCAATCCGCTCAACTTGAAGGCGCATATCCTCTTCGGTGTATGTGTAGGCGCGTTTCTCATCGTCTTTGTCACCGCGCTCCAAAACAGAGCGGCATAACAGGGGCAACTCCTGAAGTCGAATGCCGTATTTTCTGGTGAGTGCAAGGTCAGCCCTGACAGTGAACGACACGCGTCCGTGCTGGCGATCGGCCATTATGCCTTCAAAGGCAAATACGCGGAATCCCATACTTTCCGTAAATCCGTTTAGAACAAAGTACATATACACATCCCCGCAGAGTCTCTTACTGGCTCGGCCTTCTGCCCTGCATCCATGTTCATCCGCGTGTTCATCCGCGTCGCGACCAATGACGGTTGCACCTTGGCTCGTATTCGAGAACAAGCTGGTCTTGGCGTGCCGCTCGTTTCCGCCAATCACAAATCTCGTATACAAATCCGGTTGGTCCTCTGCGGACGATGGGCGTATTCACTTCCTGCAGATGCTCCAAAAGAGCTTGCTGGATGTCGTCACACTCTCCGATATAGATCCACTCGAGGCTGTTGGACAGGCCGTAAACACCAGGCGACACGGGAGCATGCTGTCGCACCGAAGTGTCCGTGAAAGATCGCGGAAGTGGCTCACTAAAGGGCATAGAAGATCCACCAACCGTTATCTCGACTTCAGCTTGGAAGCAGGAGGCGAAAAGGTTGCTGGTTGTGAGTGCGCCGACCAATTGCGCCAGGCGAAACCGAAGCAAGAGAGACTGCAAATGACGCCCAGCGATAAAGAATCCCACGCCAGTGGACGAGAGATGATCAGTATGGCAGGAATGAAAACGACAGCAAGAATGAGGAACGCGACCGTTCCGGTGTAACCTGTTTCGGCAGATTTATAGGAATTGAGCATGGCAAGGCCTCCTCAATTGCACCTAAGAAGAAGAGCCAGATCGCCTGCCTTAGCTCAGAAGATCCGTTGCTGGACCAAATCGTCCAGGCTGGCACCATTGTCGGTCAATGCACTTGGAATGTCAAATGCTCGTGTAGTATCTAGGGAATGAATGGGCAAGAGAATTTCTCTCTAGTCCTGGGTCTCGTCGGCGCCAGCACCTTCCAGTGGCTCGGGCATTCGAAATCGGTGGACAGCTCGTTTTCACTCGATTTTGGGCTTCTGGAAATGACGAGAACGCGGCGCCAAGCACCGCCGCGGTCGAACAATTTAGATGTTGGCATCGGCGTTCCTCGCCGTTTATCTGCGGCCTATATTGTCATTCGGCAGAAATCCCGACACAGTGGGGCCGCAAATTAATGCGGATAAACGATGATCTGTGGGCAGACGGCGACAGACGAATCTTTTCCTTGCCGCTGCCATGCAATCAGCGAGATACTGGGCCGCACAGCGGACAGGTCCGTCCATGAGTGGGAGGCGTTTGTGACTGCTTGCGGAGCCGCGTTTGACGCAGAGATGCCGCGGACAGGAGAGATCGCAGACGAAATCCAGGAGAGGTTCGGTCTTTACTTCTGCCAACGCAGACCGATGCGCCATAGCCTTGGCCCGCCGATGTTTGGGGTCGGGGCGAATGCTACGTAATAGGTACGGTTGAGCAGGTTTTCGATTGTCGCGGAAACGGCGAATCCTTTTTTCAGTTGCTGTCTGGCCACCAATTGCACGCTCGAGTAGCCTGCCAGGACGAAGGCTCGGGTATTCAGATCGTCGTCGAACTGGGAGCTGAATACCCGCACACCGGCCGAGATCATGGTGCCGCCCTTGTCCCAACTCAGTTGGGCCGAACCCTGGTTGCGCGGGACTTCCGGGATGCGCTTGTCGTTCGTGTAATTCGAATCGGCGTAGAGATAGCTGGCTTCGCCTCGCCAGTTGCGCCAGCGCGTATGCGCGTTGATTTCGGCCCCGCGGCTGAGCGCTTCCACCGCATTCTGGCGCTGGCGCACAATCTGGTTTCCGCTCGATTGCAGCGTCACGTTCGTCACCAGGTCGTGCAGAGAGTTGCGGAAGAATCCCATGCGTATGTTCGTGTTTTCGCCCACGTAGTCGACGCCCGCTTCCGCGCCGAACACGGTTTCTGGCCGGAGCGCCGGATTCGCCTCCGTGAGCGTGTTGCCGATCTGGAAATTACGGTACAGCTCGTTCAGCGTGGGGGCGCGGAAACTGCGGTAGACCGAGCCGCGCGCGCGCCATCGCTTGTGTCCCGCTACTACGCCGGCGTTAGGACTGAAGAAGGTGTCACCCTGGCCGGTGAAGCTGTGGCGCGCGCCGAGGAAGAATTTCGTGGGTCCGAGGGTGAAGTCCGACTGTGCGAACACGCCGTGCTCTACTAGCGTGCCCCGGCCGATCCGCTGGAACGTCGGCGCCGCATCCGTGGTCACACCGTGAGACCTGTAGACGTCGGCCCCGCCCAGCAGAGTCCAGCGCGAACGGTTGTGACGCCAGAAAGCGGCGCCGCCCTCCGCGTCGGCCGGGACCGTCTGGACGAACGAGAGCGTTTCTGTCCGTCGATTCGCCGCCACCGAAGTGAACGTGCTGTGGAAGCCCTCGCGCGTGTGGAAGCCCAGAAGCGAAAGCTGGTCCTGCCCGATCTCGCGCTCATAATGCCCTGCCACTTCGCCGAGGCTGGTGGCGTTCGTCGCCAGGGCCGTGCCGTTCTTGCGGCTCTCCACCAGCATGTCGGTCTTGAGAAAAACGCGGTTGACGCCGCCCAGCCAGTCGAGGCGCACGTCGCCGGTGACGAACCGGACGCCCGCGGGTTTATCGGCCGGTCCGCGCACCGGTTCGGGCACGATGTAATAGCCGTCGGTGGTAAAGGCACGGCCGTGTCCCGAGAGCGCCCATTTCGACCAGAGATTCGAAGCGCCGAGCCAGGCGTCTTCGGTCGTTTCGTTGCCGGTTTCGAAGCCGGCCTGCACGTGATGCTTCTCCGCCGGACGCGAGAACAGGCCGATGGAGCCGGCCATGGCGCGATCGCCGAAGACGCTGGTAGAGGCGCCGCGGACGATTTCGATCCGCTCCATTTCGTCCGGAGCCAGGCGGGACCAGTAGATCCAAGACCCAAAAGGATCGTTGACGGGGATGCCGTCCCAGAGCACGAGACTGCGGCTCGCGCCCGAGGATCCCAGGCCGCGCAGGGACACGCCTTGCGTAGTAGGATGCGCCACAAGCGAGGATGTGCGGCGGAACAGGCTGAAGCCGGGGATCATGCGCAGACGATCGTCGAGTTCAGATCCTGGAGTTTCCGCGATGCGGTCGGCATCGAGGACGGTGATATTCGCGGGCGCTTCCGCGGCGATCTGCCCGGTCACGGTGATGGAGGTTTTAAGCGGCTCCGGGTTCGCGGCAGGCTTCTCCTGTTGGGCCGGCAACGGCGGGGAGCAGATCGCCAGGACCAAGCAAACGAGCGCGATGCCACCCGGCGCGCGCGAAACGGTCGGGGACCGCGCTGAAGACAATCTGAAAACTGTGCTCATCGATCGGAGGCTCCGCGGCCTTTCCGGTCTGGCATTCCACCAAAGCCAGATATTTCAGAATAGTATAAATGTCGCCCTCTTCCGGCAACCGGAACGTAAAATCCTGAGAACGGAAATGGATCCCGGTGGAGCGCTGGGAGAGACGCCAGCAGAGGAAGGCGCAGCAGTCGACCGCGCGCTCGAACCATTCGCGGGCGCCGGGTGCGTCGCGATCGAGAAAGATCTCGACGGTGCGCTCGGCCTCACGCGCGAATTCCCGCACCTGAAGCTCGCCGGTGTGGGCGGTAGCCTTCCAATCGACGTGGCGCGCGCTTTCGAAAGCGTTGTACGGCCGGATGCGATAGAAGTCGCGGCCGAGGCCCTGGTAATGCGTTTCGATATCTCCGGTGATGCCCGCCAGCAGATCTTCGAAACCGGGATGGGGCTCGATGGAGGGATAGACGATCGCTTCGCGACGCAACATGACGCGCGCGGTCTTTTCCAGGAATCCGAAAGGGAAGCGAGTGGAGAAAGCGAAGCTGTTCTCTTTGTAAGCGCCGCGGCGGGGGAAGCGCACCTCCACCGTTTCTTCGAGCACCGAGCCGCCGGGGATCACGGGGAAGTAGATTGACGAGGTCAGCGGATGTTTGTCCTCGATGCCGACCAAACGAATGGAGAACGACGGCATCCAGAATTTCAGATTGCGCACGTAAAGTTTCGCCGGGACGGCGCGGCCGGCCGTGACGTGCTCGGGAATAATGAGATCGAGCTCGAGTCCGGCAAGGCAAAGACGGCTGATGAAACCCGACACCAGGATGGTCGAGATCATGGTGGCAAGGATGAGAAAAAGTAAGTTGTTGGCGGATACGACCGCCGCCACGCCTACCAGGATCACGGCCAGCGTGAACAAGACGCCGCCCTTGGTGATGCGGTAGCGCACCCTGCGGATCAGTTCACCGTGGAATCGCTTCAGCCGCGCGCGCATGTGAGATACCCAAGTACAATGATGGCTGATGAAACTGATCGTTACAATCCTGGTGTGCGCGTCGTTGTCTTCGGCGGCCGGATGGAAGCAGCTCTTCAACGGGAAGGACATGACGGGTTGGGAGCACGTGGGGCCGGGGCGATTCACCGTGGAAGACGGGATGTTGAAGACCGAAGGCGGCATGGGGCTGCTTTGGTACACGCCGCGGACGTTCGGCAACACGACGATCCGGGTGGTGTTCAAGACCACCGGTCCCAGCGACAATTCGGGAGTGTATATCCGGTTCCCCGAGAAGCCGAAGGATCCGTGGTATCCGG
>Ga0070741_10006447_pt1 | contig 25176 bp, 25 predicted proteins | sample Coa_R1_4_FD_66440 | JGI IMG/M metagenome (GOLD analysis project Ga0070741, IMG submission 66440) | Surface soil microbial communities from Centralia Pennsylvania, which are recovering from an underground coalmine fire - Coalmine... | ecosystem: Environmental > Terrestrial > Soil > Unclassified ... | reverse complement strand
GACGAACTTGCGCACCTGATCCTGCAGCGCCTGCGCCTTTGTCATATCGCCTGCTTCCCAAGCGCGAAAGAGTTCGACGTAATGCCATGGCGCGAGCGCGAGCGGCGCATCGATCGTCCCGACCGCCCCCATGGTGAGCGCCGGTAGCGGCAGCGCGCCGTTGCCGGAGAACACGGTGAGCCCCATGTCGGCGAACACGCGGACTTGCGTGAAATCGTGCGCCGAATGCTTGAGCCCAACGAGCGTGGGGATCGCGCGCTTGAGCTTCTCCATCATTGGTGCGAAGAATTCCACCTGCGTGAGCTGCGGCAAGTTGTAGACGAAGAACGGAAGATCGCCCGCGGCATCGGCCACTGCCTTGTAGTAGTCGACGATCGAACGCTCGCTCGGGCGGAAGAACAACGGCGGCAGGCAGCACACCGCGGCACAACGCACGCTGCACGCTGTCTTCGCCGCGGCCACCGCGCTCGCCTGGCTCATCGAGCCGACCTGCATGATGACCAGCGCGCGTCCCTTGCACACCTCGGCCGAGATGCGCGTTACCGCATCGCGCTGCGATTCGGTCAGCATCGGCCCTTCGCCGGTGCTGCCCGCCATCCAGAATCCGCCGCAGCCGTGCGTGATGTTGTCCTCGAGCAGCGCGCGCAACGCGTTCTCGTTGACGCGCCCGTCGTCGGTGATCGGCGTGGGCGGAGCGGGGAAAACGCCTTTGAAGGAAAGGGACATGATGGTGAGGTCCGTTCGTGGGTGGACTAGACGCAAGTCTAGTGCAGACACACGCTGCGCGACCGACGTGCCCTTTGGGCTCGTCGAGTAAGATCTCCGCCAGCAGGCGCGGCGAATAGATCGTCACGCTCTCGATGACCCTGCCGTAGAGCGAGCCGAAGTGCCGAAGGCACGCGCGACATGCGCTACACTTCGCCTCAAACAATTACAGCCCAGCCGCGGACGCCCGCAGCAGATGACCGCGCCGCCCTTGCAGCTCGTCACACCGGCGACTACGCGCCTCGAGCCGATCGCTCCTGCGCATGGCTAGCGCACAGACCGCCGCGCCAGAGGTGCGCGATCTCCCCGCCGACGAAGACAACCGGATCACCGTCAGCTCCGGCCGCCGCAAGCTGATCCTGCTGCTGGTGCAGACCTCGACGCTGCTGTTCGGCGTCGCTGTGACCACCGCCAACGTGGTAGTCCCGCAGATTCGCGGCGCGCTGTCGCTGACCACCGAGGAAGGCGCCTGGATCGTTACGCTGTTCCTCGTCGCCGCCGCGGTCGCCACACCGATGACCGGCTGGCTCGCCGGCAAGCTCGGTTGGCGGCGCTTCATGGTGACCGCCTGCGCCGGGTTCACTCTCGCCTCGCTCGCGTGCGGACTGGCGAATTCGATCGAAACGCTGCTGCTCGCCCGCGTCGCCCAGGGCCTGTTCGGCGCCCCGATGATGCCGATGGGCCAGGGCATGCTGCTCGCCGTTTTCCCGCGCCGGATGCATCCGCTCGTGCTGATGCTGTGGGGCGTGGGCTCAGTGATGGGCCCCACCATCGGCCCGATCGTCGGCGGCATCATGGCCGAATCGTTCAACTGGCGTTGGGCCTTTCTGCTGATGGTGCCGCTCGGCGCCCTCACCACCGTGATCGCCATCTTCGCGCTGCGCGACGAGGAGCGCGGTACGGCGGGCCCGCTCGGCACGATCGGTTTTCTCGCGTTGGCGATCTGCATGAGCAGCGCGCAGCTGATGATGGATCGCGGCCATCGCCTCGATTGGTTCGACTCTGGCGAGATCACCATCGAGGCAATCCTCGCGGTGACCTGCGGCATCGTCTTCGTCGTGCACACGGCGCGGTCCAAACTACCTTTCCTCGATCCGCACCTGTTCCGCGACTGGAATTTCAGTGTCGGGCTCGCGATCGCACTCATCATGGGCGCGATGAGCTACACGCTGATCGTGCTGTTTCCGCCGCTGCTCCAGGACCTGCGTCATTACCCGGACTCGCAGATCGGTATGCTCATGTCCGCCCGCGGCCTGGGCAATTTCATCGCGTTCGGCGTCGTCGTGCGCGCCACGCGGTTCAACGCGCGCCTCGCACTCACCGTCGGCCTGCTGCTGCAAGTCTGGGCTGCATGGGTGATGACCTCGTTCAACATCAACGTGTCCGACTTCGACATCTATTGGACTAGCGTGCTGCAGGGCTTCGGCTTCGGCCTCGCGTATACGCCGATGACCGTGCTCGCCTTCTCGACGCTGCCGGCCGCGCTAGTCGTGCAAGGTTCGGCGCTTTTCAATTTGATGCGCAACTTCGGCAGCAGCCTGTTCATCTCCTTGAGCGTGCTGATCCTCGTGCGATCGACCGCGGAGAACTATGCTGGCTTGACTGCCGCGGTCTCCTCGGTGGACACCGCGCTCACCTACTCTCGCTTCGCCGACAATTTGGCGTCGGACAACGCGAGAAGTCTCGCTGCGCTGAGCGCGGAGATCCAACGCCAGGCCACCATCGGCGGTTACCTCAATGCATTCATGCTGTCCGCACTCGCCGCGGCGGTCGCATTGCCCCTGGTGTGGATGTTTAGGGCGCCCAAGCGGCGGGTTTGAGCGAAAGCGCCTCGAGGGTAGGCGCGCATCACATTCACCTTGCGATAGACCCGTGCCAAGCGCCACGGCATACCAGAACAGCGTTGGGAAGCATCAGTCGGTCGGCAGTTGCGAGCACCTCCTGGAATCCAAAGACATCTATTACTTGCGCGTTCAATCTGCGGTTCTTGGCGGCGGTGAGGAGATAGGCCGAAGCCTGCAAGCCGGCGAGCACGCCTGGTACTGCACCTAACGCCACGCCAGCAGCTACGCTTCCCGCAACCTGCCAACAGAGCTCGGTGCTTCTGCCGACTCAATACGCCAACTTGGCAACCATCGTCTCGTTCCATTCGATGCCGTTGCCCGGCCGATCGGGGACGATGGCGTGGCCGTCGACGACCTCGAACGGCTGCGCGATGATGGGGTTGCCCCAGTCGCGCCATTCGAGCCAGTCCGCGGTCTCGGTCGCGCGCAGCAAGTGCGCGGAAACCTCCGGGTACAGGTGGCTCGACATCGGATGGCCGGCCGCGCCGGCGATCGCCGCCGCCCGCATCCAGCCGGTCACGCCGCCGATGCGCATCAGATCCGGCATGTACAGATCCGCCGCTTGCGCTTGCACCGCGTCGAAGAAGGAGCGCGGCCCGTAGATGTTCTCGCCGATCTGCACGGGAGTCTTCAGCTCGCGAGCCAATTGCGCGCTTTGCGCATAGTTGTCGAACACCACCGGCTCCTCGAACCAGTACAGCCCCTGGTCATCCAGCGCGTGGCAGCGCCAGATCGCCTCCTGCAACGTCTGGCCCTGATTAAAGTCGCACATGAGCTGGATGTCATTGCCGACTGCCTCACGCACCAACTCGAGGGCTTTCAGATCGTCCGCGAGCTTCGGTCGACCCAGCCGAATCTTGATCGCGCTGAAGTTCCCCTCTTCGACCAGTTCTCGCGCCTCGTTGGCGAGCTTGTCCAGCGGCAGAAGCCACAGGCCGTTGGTGTTGTAGGTGCGCATTCTGCCGGCGCTGCCGCCCAGCAACGCCGCGAGCGGCAGTCCTGCTGCTTTCGCCAGCGCATCCCAGATTGCCATGTCCAAGCCCGCCGCGACGATGACGCTCACGCCTTGCCTGCCGACCAGGTGCAGCGTGCCGATCACATCGCGGTACAGCTCGAGGGGCGCGAGCTGTCTTCCCTTGAAGGCCTCTCCCATATCCTCGATGGCCGGCCCGATGTAGCGCACTGCCTTCTTCAAGTAAGGCTCGAGGTAGCTGTGGCCGACGACGCCTTCCTTGGTCTTGACGTCGATCAGGATAAAGGGCCATTCCGTGTAAGTGCCGACCTTTGCGACGATCGGCCGCTTCATCGGGATCGATACCGCGCGAACGGTGACGCTTTCGAAGGTGAGTTTTTCCAGGGCGTTCATGGGGGCAGCAGTCTCCTATCTTTGTGGAGCGCATTCGACGAGTGGGAATCTTACCTTCGATGCGGGTGCGACCATTTGTCCGCGACGGGCCGGTACATCTCGACGAAGCTCGTAGGTCGCCATTCGGCCCCGCCATCACGATACAGTGAGGGGACTGTTCGCCTTCTTCCGGCCGCGCATTGCTAAGAATTCTCGCCGCCTGCAGCACCGCTCAGATCGGCCGCGATCAGCCTGAACTGCTCCAATGCAGCCTCCAGATCTTCGACGATCTCCTGCGCAATCACCTCCGGTGGCGGCAGGTTGTCGGAGTCGGCCAGCGACTCATCCTTGAGCCAAAAGATATCGAGACTGGCCTTCGCGTCCTATGAGTTCGTCATAGGAATACGAGCGCCAGCGTCCATTTGCTCCCTCTCCCTTCGTGGGAGAGGGCCGGGGCGAGCAGGCAGCTTCCTCAAACCACGTCGCCTTCCGTTCGTACCGATTCGCTGGGTGGTATAGCCGCACGAACTCGTCCAGGGTGGCGGTGGACGATGTAGTTGTGCGCGGTGAAGAGAAAGCCGCCGGTGCCGCAGGCCGGGTCGCACACGCGCTCGCCCGGCCGAGGCGCGATGCAGTCGACCATCGCGGCGATCAGCGCACGCGGCGTGAAGTACTGGCCAGCGCCGCTCTTGGTGTTCTGCGCGTTCTTCTCCAGCAGGCCCTCGTAGGCGTCGCCCTTCACATCGGCGCTCATCGACGACCAGTTCTCGGCGTCGATCAGGTCGACGATCACGCGCCGCAGCTTTCCGGGGTTCTTGAACTTGTTCTGCGCCCTACCGAAGATCAGCCCGAGCGTGCCCTTCTCGTTGCCGAGCCGTTCGAGCGTATGGCGGGTAGTGATCGAACAACGCATCGCCGTCGAGCGCGAGCAGCCGCGGCCAGGCGTAGTCGGCGGGGACGAGGCGGGCCTGGTTGTAGGGCAGCCGCGCGCGCTCGTCGGCGATCTTGAGGAAGAACAGATACGTGAGCTGCTCGACGTAGTCGCCATAGCTCATCCCGTCATCGCGCAGGACGTTGCAGTAGTTCCAAAGCTTCTGTACTAGGGTTGAGCTATTCAAGCAGGCGGCCTCTCACTCGCGGATGGCAGAGGCCAGATCGATCTTGCCGGCCACAAACTTGAGACTCAGCCCTTGTCCCCAACGGCCTCCTACGCACCGGTGCACTTCGAGAAGCTTACGGGCGCGTGCCCTTTCTTCCCGGTCCGGATGTTCGTCCGCAGCGACCGCGTTCAGGCGCGCGTTCCTTGCCTCTACACGCTTGTCGTCCGGGTCGCTGGCGATTAGGTACGCCTCCAAAATAACCTCGACTCGGTTGTTGAGAAGACCCTTCGCGCGGGGGAGCCCGCGCAGGCGAGTCATTACCTCCTCTGGAGAGGTCTCGCCCCTCACAAGCCCCCAAAAGACATCGACAGCGTTCGAGCGCAAAACTAGCAGTAGGGCAACCAAGATTGGCTCAAGGTAATGGTTGCTCGGCGTCTGATCCATGACGACGCGAAGACGCGTAATGCACCGTTCCCGAGCGCGCAGCGATAGCGCAAACAGGTCCGCGATCGCAGTGAAGAACTCGACGAAGTGGCGCTTGTCCTGTGCCACTTCACCCTTGCGTTCCGCGAACACTCGATCCAGGTCAAATCGGGTTAGCAAAGACTCCGTGAACCGTACGGTGGTCGCGAGGGGAATGCCGTACTCAAGATCAATAAACCGCCGCAAGTATTCGGTTGCGTCTATGTCAGATCCGTAGACGGCGGCCGTGCTGGCCTCTAGCTGACGCTTGTCGAGGGAGAGAACAAAAACCACATCTTGAACATCGAACAGGTGCTTCATCCGCTCAAGGAGTTCAACGGCGAAAGTTGGACGACAGCGATCCAGCTCGTCAATGAACCACACAAGCGTTGGCTCTTTGCCAGATTCCGGCAAGAGCGCCACGGCTGACTGCAGTTCGGCTCGGAACTTCTCCAGGAGCTCAGCCTCCTTCCTAAACGCCGCCACGATGTCCTCGACCGCTCCTCCAGTGAGTTCGGCCGCTGCGTCCTCGATCTCCTTGTCCAGATCAAGCGCTCCTGCTGTGAGAGCCTTCGCGATCGCGACAGCACCGCGCTTCGCCACGAGACTTGTAACCTTGCGGATCGTCTTTACGTGCTGATCAAATTTCGCTTGGCTTGCACCGGCCGCTAACTGCACCCGATCTACCGATGAGACGAGCGCAACCAGCGGATCGACTGCATGATCCACCCGCCAAGCGTTGAAATGGATGCATTGAAAGTTCTGGCGTTCAAGGTCTGCCTTCAGCATCCTGACGAGAGTTGTCTTTCCCGAGCCCCACGGTGAGTCCAGCGCAAGGACGAACGGCCCCCCGGTGCGCGCGATCAGGCCCGACAGGAACTCAACGACTTGGCGTCTGTCCAGAGCGTCATTCCGAAACGGGTCGTCTGTTGGAACCTCGAGTTCGGCGAGTCTGTATGTCACTGGCACGGCTCCATAAAAGCGCGTGGCTGGTAGGCCCGCGTTAGCACAGCCTGCCTCAGGCCAACCGCGCTCTTCAGGTTCGCGTCGACCGCGGCAACGACTTCGCGGACGGTGGAGAGGCGGCGATCGACTTCGGCCACGATGCGGTGCTGCTCATCAAGGGGCGGCAGGGGAAACGGCGCGGACTTGAACTTCTCGAGCGTGAGATGGCCGATGTTCGTCGTGATCGAGCCGACTCGACGAAACACGCCTGAGCGCACGTGGGACCGAAACACAATCTGCGCGAACTGAGGTGTCGTGACTCCGGGGAATGCGCGAAACCTATGCAGGGTCTTCTGGAAACAAAGCGGCTCACTGAAGCCGTGGAAGATGGCGCTTTGCCTCAGCAGTTCAGGACTCTGCCCCTCGCTAACAAGGATGTCACCTGGCGCGAGCCGGTACTTAGCGAAGTGGGCTTCGTCGAAACCCATCGTCTCCACGTCGGAGAAGTCGATGGCGTCATCCTTGATGTTCGCTACCCGCAGGTACGACCAACGACCGGTGAGGTACTGGGGTACGCGCTGCCGACCCAATAGCACGTCGCCGGCTTCGGAAACCTGTACGGTTCGCCAAGAAGTCTCGGTTGTCGGGACAAGCTTGCCGGCGACTGCGTCAACGAGGACGCTTCCCACGGGTCGCGCAGCATTGAGCTTGACGCGCTTGAGGTTGGCGACGGCTTCGTCGAGGCGGGAGAACTGCTTTTCGATTTCGGCGACGATGCGGCGCTGCTCGCCGACGTCCAGAAGCGGAATCTCAAAGTCGAGCAGCGCGTTCGTCTCGATCCACGCGACCGTCGTGCCGTGCTTTGAGTACTCCTTGCGGATTGGTCGGCTGGCGCCGCGCACCGGGTGTGCAACGTAGTTCGGCAGTACGCCAGCGCGCGGCGTCAAAGCCTTCAGGTCCTGATTGATTGTCACGGGGACCTTGGTGACGGCGACGGGAAACGTATGCGCCAAGGTGCCGCTTCGCGTCACGAACAGGACGGAGCCCTCGGGCACCAGTGAAACCCGTCCCTCGCTCAGCGCGGTTTCCGTGATCCGGCCTTCGGACGACGTGATCTCGTCGACCTTCATGTCTTTCATGTCTTTGGGCGAAACCTATGGCACAGTCCCATCGGTCCAATAGGCGCGGTTCGGCTTCGACGGCGTATTGCCGCCGGCCCACTCACCCAAATCGCGGAGCCTGACCATTTGCGCCGAGGTGACGCCGCCAACTCCCGATTCATCGCCTCAATCACCTTAGTCAGCTCCGCGCCGAAGAGCTCCAGGCCGAGGTTGGAGGCGATGTGCTCGGCCATCTCTCCAGCCACCAGCGCTGCTCGTCGGTGAACGCCTTTCCAGCAGCCTGCTGCTGCGCCAGCCACGCCTTGAAGTTGGCGACTACGCGCTCGGGGTGCGGCATTAGTTCGTTGTCCTGGTGCATAGCGTAGCGCACCAGGAAAAAGGCGGAAGGCCGGGCAGCAAGTGAGGCGAACGTCATCGCCGCGCGGACTGTCACGGTTGCCCAAGGAGGGCTTCGAGCGAAGTCCGCAGGGGGCCAAGATTGACCTCGATGATGCCCAGACGATCCGGTTGTCCACGCTGGCATATCCGTGAATCAGGACGTTGCGCAAACCAACCACGCGGGGCAGCTCGGGAATCGCGGCGGGGGTCGCCGGATCGATCCGGTGGAGCTGGGCAAGCGCCTCGCCAACGATCGCGAGCTGGCGCTCCACGCCCGAGCGCAGCAGATCGTCCGCCTGGTAACTCGGCGAAGGTTTTGCCTTGCGTGAAATGGGCAACGCGCTCGGCCGCCCGCCGTGCATCCCAAAGCAGCTTGCGCGCGTCAGCGTGCATAGACCGACTGACGCTCAGCTTGAACGCGATCGCGGAAGTACGGGTTTTCCAGGCTGGCCTCGGTAATGAGATCCACCGGCCGGCCGAAGAGCGCCTCGAGGTTTTCCTTGAGCGAAAAGTAGGCGTCGGCGTGCTTCGCCGGGGGAAGGTCGTCGAACTCGACCAGGAAATCGAGATCGCTGGCCGCCGGATCGAAATCGGCCCGGACGGCAGAGCCGAAAACGTCCAACCGCCGCGCGCCGGCACGTCGGCATAGCTCGGCGACCTCGTCGCGGTGCTGTTCGATTACGTTTGTCATGGCTACCTCCAGGCGAAATTATGCCGCGAACGCTTCGTTGAGCGAAGACAGGACGCGGGGGAGATCTGCGCCGAAGAGCTGATGCACCTTGCCCTGGCCGCCGCACTGGTTCAACGGCGGCAACTCGAAGTCCTCGGCCCTCCAGGCCGAGGTTGGAGGCGATGAGGTCGCGCAGCGTGGAATTGGAAAAGGGCTTGATGGCTTCGGTTAGCAACTGCTCCCCCAACCCGCCGGCTCCGCCGGCACCACGATGAGGAAGTGATCCTTGGCCTTGGGTCGGGCGTGCGGCTCTATAGGTCTTCGAGCGAGATGATGCGCACACCGCGGCCCTTCATCTGCTCGCAGCTTGGCCGGGTCCTGGAACTTATTCTGCGCCGCTGAAGATCAACCCGAGCGTATGCTCGTCACCCAGAAGAGACTCAACCCCGAAACACATGCTCGCGGTGCCACAGCAGGAACGGCAAGTGTTCCTGCGCTATCCAGCGCAAGCGTAGTTCCTCATGCAGGTGCATCAGCGCACGATGATCAGCGGCAAGGTGCGAGGTAATAACGAGCCGGCCGCCCGAATCGAATGTAATCAGGCGGCGGTCGAACAGCGCGTCGAGCTGCGCGACGAGGAGAAAGCCGTTGAAGACATCCAGCCGCTCCTCGTCGCTCGTGCAAACGGCCCATGGCTTCGCGTGGCTGGCGCGCAGCGCGCCTTCGAGGCGCAGGGTGTCGAAACCCGATGCGGGCGATGCATGCCGGCTCACAGGGAAACCACGTCGAGGCCCAGCTGCATCGCGGCCGCGCATTGCCGAGAGTCCGCCGAGACGAACACGTCGGCCCCGGCAACGAGCGCCGCGCCGACGTGGATCGCGTCCATGGCCCGCAGCGGATGGGCTTCGAGCGCAGCAATGGCGCGTTGGACGACCTGGGGCGAGGTCTCGCACAGGATGGCATCGTCGAGATCGGCGCGCAGGTCGGCCTTCAGTGCTGCGTACTGGGCCTCGCCGAGCCGGCCCTCGCGCACCAGGCGGCGGAACGAGGAGATCACTTCGGGCACCGCGATCACTGCCACAGCGAACTCGGTCGCCTTGTCGCACAGGGCGAGAATCTTGTCGGTGCCGGCCTCGCCGATATAGCGCTTGACAAGCGCCGAGGAGTCGAAGAAGACGCGCATGGACGACCTTGGCCAGTCGGCCGCGATCAGTCGCCGCGTTCTTCGAGAATCAGACTGCTGACCGTGGGACCGCCGATGACCAGCGGGCGCGCTGGCCGCCGTTTCCATGACGGCAGATCGTGTGCAACCGGGTGGATCTCAGCGATCGGCTTGCCGTTGCGCAGCACGCGGATGACCTCGCCGGACTCCACCAGATCGAAGTAATGCTTGGCTTGATTGCGCAGTTCGGTGAAGCTGGCCTCGCGCATTTTCATCTCCTTGCCGCAAAATGTACATCCAAGTGTACATCATAGCGCTTCAGGTAAACAACACATACACCCCCAGCACGTCCACCGGCAAGCTGACGCGCACCGGGTACTGGCACTATCGCGCGCCGCCTCACGCACACGGCGGTGGTCGGCCAGCAGCGCGTTTAGCGCGGTCAGTCCCCAAGCGCTCGAGCACGGCCCGCTAGGCATCGAGGAAGTCGAGCGCTTGCCGCAGCTCGTGCCGCCGCGGCGGCGACGTCAAGGTTGGCCCTGGGGCGCGCATCGAGTAGCGGTGCGGCTTCGTCTTCGGTCAGCCACTGCGGTCGCGCCCGCCCGCGCACGCCGATGGCCACGGCCTCCTCGGCTATGAGCTGCCGCGTCTGACCGCGGCGCGCGAGGATTCGGTCGATGATGGGCAAGAAGAACGACAGGGACTTTCCGGAGCCTGTTCCCGTAGTGACGACAAAGCTCTTGTCCGCCTTGGCCTTCGCCAAGGCTTCAAGCTGATGGGTGTAAAGCTCGATCGGGCGCGGGTTACCTTCGGCCTTGTTGACCTCGAAGAGGCGCTCGCATTCGGGGTCGAGCATCCCATCCCGTACCAGATCTGAAACAGTGCCGTTGCGGCGGTAGTTCGGATTGATCTGGATAAGGGGCTCAGGCCAATACCGCTCTCGCGCGTACTCGGCTTCAACGACGGCGGCGATGTCACGGGCAGCGATGCGGGTGAAGCTGCGCGAAAAGGCGGCGTATCACCCGTCGTCGCAGCTCAAATGCGTCAAACACAACTGGCTCCTAAAGACGATCGAATGGTGATCAACAACTTCGCGATGTTCGCATGGCTGATGTGCCAAATCGTTCTACGATCCCAGTCATTGCCGTGGGGCCAGAATCGCACCGTCTCGATGTCGGTGCCGGTGGCGATCACTTTCGTCGCTGCTGAGCAGCGACGAAAGTCCAGGGCTAACCGCGAAGGGCCAGCCCGTTCGCCACCGCGAACATCCACTGGATGTTCGCGAATTCCCGGCTCACCCAGGGCGACGGCGATGCGCGGGTGGTAGCTGTTGCGGAAGGCGGCGATCAGGCGCTCGGGCGTCTCGCCCATGGTGCGGTAGGTGATCTCCTGCGCAAACTCGTTACCCTCACCGAGCGCCTCGCGCACGATCTTCTCGGCGTGGTTGTCGTCCTTTGGGAAGATCAGAGTCTTGGGGGTGTGGCTGCGGCCGGGGTAGATTTTTGGGAGCGGGCTTGTCCAAGCCGGCAAGCTCGACGGCAAGCCGTTGGCATAGCGCGCGGACTGGATTTCGACGCCGGTCAGTGTCGCGCCCGGCTTCTTGGCTTCGATGACGCCGGCTGCTTTGCCGTCGACATAGACGAGGTAGTCGGCGTAGCCGTAGACGGGGTCGCCCTCTCCCCTGCCCTGTCTAACGAGAGGAAAGGGGGCGCTCGATCGAATTTCTCCTCGCGCCTGTCCGGTCCCACGATGGGAGAGGGAGTCGTCCCTCCGTTCGCTTCCCTCTGCCTCGCTTTCACCCGAGAGCGGAGAGGGAGCACCAAGCGGAAACTCGCGGATCGCAACACCGCGAGATGCGTGAATATCAGCTTGCTTGTAGTCGACGACGCTCCACCCTGCTGAGCAAAGCAGGCGGTCGATCTCTTCGCGTGCGTCGTCTTCCGATGGAACCACTTCGTTCGCGTTGTTCTTCTCCCCGCGCGGATTCTAGTTGAAACGTCGAGATCTTGACATGGCTATATAGCCTTGGCGACGCTGGAGATGGTGGTAGCCCTATTTCCATGAGTGCGCCAGATATCGCCGAGATCCTGAAGCTTCCGGTCGAAGAGCGAATGCGCCTGATCGAGCTGATCTGGGAAAGCCTTTCCGCGAACCCGTCGTCGCTGCCGTTAAGCGATGCGCATCTCGCCACACTGAACGAGCGCCTGGCGGAGCATGAGCGCGATCCGGAGGACATTCTTACCATCGACGAAGCCCTCTCGGAGGTCCGCGACGGCAGATGAGGCTGCCGGTAGTCCTCCGGCGCAAAGCCGGACGCGACCTGGCAAGCGCATACGACTGGTACGAAACTCAGCGTCGAAATCTCGGCGACCAATGGCTAAGTGCGGTCACGGCTTCGTTTCACGCCATCGCTGAGTTTCCCGAGATGTTTCCTAAGGTTCCTCGGGACATTCGGCGCACGCACTCTACGCATCCGAGGTAATCTGCAGTTGTCATGACAGAAACACTCTGTTCCCGCTTGTAAACCTGCTCGTATCGCTCGTTCAGCCGGCCGCCTGCGCCGCCGCGATCGCCTGGCGGGTTTCGCGCTGCAGGAACTCGGCATAGGCGTGGCTCATCGCGATGGTGTAGTTGTGGCGCTGAACGTCGCGCACGCGCTCGAACTCGCCCTCCTTGTACTCGCCTTTCTCGTTCTTTCTTATCGCGAGATCGCGCTCCGCTTCGTATGTGGCGAGATTGGCCGCGCGCGCGTTCAGATAATCGGGATCGGTGCTGACTCTCATGGTGGGAAACCTTTTGGAGGCGAAGCGCGTCGTGAAGCGCTTCGGGGGATTGCTCGCGTCGGATGAAGCGAGGGTGCTGCCGATGATCGGCAAGGTGCTCTTATGAGGCCATACGTGTCCGATTGCAAGTGCCATGCGCTGAAACGATCGCATTCGGCGTGATTTGGCGGTCGACGCCGGGATTTCTCCTGTATTTCCGCCGAGCGGAACTGGCGGATCGCGACGCCGTGCGATGCGTGGATGCGGGCGCTGGACCACACGTAGCAAAAAATCCGACCGCGCCCAAAAAAAAGCCCGCCGAAGCGGGCTCAATCAGGGGAGGAAAACGCGCGAATCGAATCAGGCGCGGCCGAACTTGCCGACTGCCGCCGCGGCGTGTTCGCTCGCGTGCACCGGCGCGGGCAGGTCGCCTGCGTACACGCTGCTGCGGCCCTGGATGTTGATCGAGGTGTTCGACGACATGTTGGCGCTGGCACCGTCGTGCGCGTACACGCTGTCGCGGCCGTTGGGCTGCGCGAACACGTTGGCGGAAGCGGCGATTGCTGCAACGAAAAGCAGGGTCTTGGCGTTCATGATGGTCTCCGTGCGTTGAGGGTGGTATCCAGTCCGAATCGCTCTTCGTAATCGCGTTCGGCACGCTTCGCACTCTACGCACCCGACGTAACGCGCTTTTGTCGCGCTGGAAACAGTTTGTATCGCGATGTAACCCGCATGTAGCTGGGCCGCCGGACGAGGTCGATGCGTTTGCGTTTCGATCCTCGTCGCCTTCCCCCACTCGGGGGCTACGCGCGGCACGGTACCGGGCTATGCTTCTTCCTCGTGTACAAGAACGGGGAGGATGACATGGCCGTCAACGATAGCGCGCGCCGTTTCGCGGTCGCCCTCATCGCAGTGGCTGTACTCATCACGCCCGCCGTCGCGGAAGACGCCCCGCCCTATTGGGCCTATCCGGTCAATCCGCCCGGCCTCACGCCTTCGCCCGACGATGGCATCGCGCGTCACGTGCCGGGCAGCAGTGCTGCCTTCACGCTCGCGCAAATTCGCGATCTGTTCGCCGCGCCCGATTGGCATCCCGACGACCATCCCCCGATGCCCGACAGCGTTGCCTTCGGGCGCAAGCCGCGGCTGTTCGCGTGCGGCTATTGCCACATGCCGCACGGCCTCGGCCGGCCGGAGAATTCGAGCCTCGCCGGCCTGCCGGTCGAGTACATCGTCCAGCAGGTGGCCGACTTCAAGAGCGGCGCGCGGCGCAGTTCCGAGCCGAACAGTCTGCCGGTGAACTTCATGATCATGGTGGCGAAGGCCGCCGCCGATGCCGAGGTGCGCGAAGCCGCGCAGTATTTCGCGTCGCTCCCACGCAAGCCGTGGATCAAGGTGATCGAGACCGACAGCGTACCCAAAACGCATATCACGGGCTGGATGCTCGCGGCGAACGAGCCGCGCGAGATGGAGCCGATCGGCGCGCGCATCATCGAGATTCCCGAGGATCTCGAGCGCACCGAGTTGCGTGATGGGCGCTCGCCTTTCCTCGCTTACGTGCCGATGGGCAGCATCGAGCGCGGTAAGGCGCTGGTCATGACCGGCGCGGGCAAGACGACGCCGTGCGGCATCTGCCACGGTGAGGATCTGCGCGGCCTAGGGCCGATTCCCGCGCTCGCCGGCCGCTCGCCGAGCTATCTGTTCCGACAGCTCTATGACATGCAGCACGGCATGCGCAACGGGCGTTGGATGGATTTGATGCGGCCGGTGGTGAAGGCGCTCGCGCAGGACGACATGATCGCGATCGCGGCTTACGCGGCCTCGCGCGAGCCGTGACGCAGCGCCACGCGCGCCGCTATGCACCGTAGCCGAGCTCGCGTTGATGCCGAATGCGTAGCACCCAAACGAGATCGTGCTGCGGAAGGTGTCGGTACAGCGCAAGAAAGCCGGTCTTGCCTTGAGAGATGACAAGCTCGCGCAAACCGGATCGGACGACTCTGCCAATGAGTGGATGAGCGCCAAGAATGGAGATCGCCTGGTGGAGTGCGTGAGCTTGAGCGATCGCTAGGTCGATGCTCTCCTGTGCATAGAAGGCATGAATGCGCTCGAAGTCTTTCAGCGCAGCGCCGGAAAAGCCTACCTGCGCCAAGGCTTCGGCTTCGGCCTCTTGGCGGGCTTGCCGTGCGCCAAGTCCGTCATGTAACGAAACACATCCTCGGCCACATAATGCAGCCCGGTGCGTTCCATTTCCTCTTCCGCTTCGAGCGCCTCTTGTAGGAAGGTCTCATACAACTCAGCGCGAGCAGTCTCGCGCTCAATGGCCTCGACCATGAAGGCATGCGCTGTCTTGCCCGCAGCCTCGGCCGCAGCATCGACGCGGGCCTTCAGGTCTTCGGGCAACTTCAGGCTGGTAGCGATGGTCGGCATAGGTAGTCACATGGTAATACTTATGGCGACTCCAAATCAACGCTGCGACAGTTCAAAAGATTGGCTACGGCGACCAGTTCGCGCGGAACTCTGCCCTCGTGTGAGAGAAGAGCGGCAGCGCCTGGAGCGAACGCCGAAGCGGCTACGAAAGCGAGGAGAGTTTGCTGAGTTGGTGCTGCTTGAGAGCTGCGAAGGCGGGAATGTCGAGCTCTTTGTACCTGGAATTTTCCTCGTCGACCGAGGCGATGATGCGTCCCTTCTTTCGCTCGCCGATGACCCATTCGAACAAGGTGAGCGCGGTGTTGAACAGCTCTTTCTTGGTGTCCATCCCACACTCGTGCATGAGCGCTTCCAGTTGTTTCACCCGTGCCTCCGGAAGCTCTAGCTGCAGTCTGACGTTGCTCATATCTCCTCCCTAAGCGCGAGGTGGTGGCCTCTCTATGCTATAACGACCCTCAGATTGGCCTCATTTAGGCCTCAAGTCAAGCTCCTGTCGACATCATACCGTTTAAGAATCGTCACTCTATGTCCGCATTGAGCGACATAAGACCTTTGGCTTTCCTCGCTGTAAAACAGCCGCCACATCCCGACCCTCCCATTTCCCCGCCTGTCAGGAAGCGGGGTCCAGGCGCAGCCCCGGCGGAAGGTGTGGGGTAGCGGCGTGCTATGGCGCAGTAACCGCCACGCTTGACCACCCCGGCCCCTTCGGGCCACCCCTCCTCGAAGAGGAGGGGGAAAAACCGGGGTGGGGGAGCAGCGTGCTATGGCGCAGTGGCCGCCACGCTTGATCACCCCGGCCCTGCGGGCCACCCCTCCTCGTCGAGGAGGGGGGAAAAACCGGGCACCTTTCGACGAGGACATGGAAAAACAGACCACTCCTCGACGAGGAGGTGGAAAAAGTGGCCACCTCTCCACGAGGAGCGGGAAAAAACGACGACCTCTCAACGAAGAGGGAAGCAAAGCGGCCGCCTCTCGAGGGGAAGAAAAAGGGGGCCGGCCGGCATCCTCCAAACAGGTGCTTCGTCAAATGCCTGTCGCAACTTCCCGACGCAAAGCCCATCGGTTTTTCGTTTCCATGACACCCAAATCTATGATTGTGAGAGATTTGTCTTCTTTGGCCCCGGGTTTGCTAAATAGCCGGCGGAAATGCCAGCAGCACCTACCGGGCATCCAAAGGCCATCACGTGAGCGAGAACAAGCAGCTAAGAGCGTTCGAAAAGGAGTCGTCCCAAACTCTGCAGGTCGTCGAGTACGTCAGCGAAGTGCTCGTGCTCGGCGCCTCCGATGAGCAACCGGAGCCGCCCGCAGAAGGCGGCCCGCATCTCCCACTGCCCAAAGCAGCCTAGCTTCACCCTCGCCCATCGTCATCGCTTCCGTCACCGATGTGGACGTGGATGACGAAGTTGATGACGACGGTCGGCTGATCATTGCGTTCCTTTTGCAGCCGCTTGCTCGATCGCCACAGCGTCGACTTGGGCATCAACGGCAACAGCTTGCGCACTAAGTTCTCGACATCCGGCCGAAAGCGCGCGTCGCGCACCTCGTACGCTTGACGGCGTGCGAGCGCTTTCAATGCCCCCGGCAACTCCGCCGCCGAAGGCATCGTGGCGCCGCCCACTAGCAGCGGAATCACACGGATCTTCATTCCGCGCTCGAGCGCAGCAGAGATCTCGAGGCGCACAAAGTCTCTGCGATCCGACAAGCGCCGCTTTCCGGAAGCATCGCTCGCGTTCACCCAATCTTTTCCGATGACGGCGAGAAGCACGTTGCACGATGCAACGGTACGTTGAATCGCTTCGACGAAGTCCAGCCCCGGTTCGATCGTCTCCACATCCATGAAGACCGCGCCGTCATGAAACGTCTCGATGAGTTGCTCGTAGAGGCGACCGGCCTGGCCCGCGCCGTCGCTCCTGCGGTAGCTGATGAAGATACCGGGCATAGGGAGGTCTGATTTGCGAAGCGTCCGTGGATGGTCGACACCATCTCCTGCCCCGCCGCTCCTTATCTCCCCTGGTGGGAGAGGGTGTGGCGGAGAGGGGACAGGCGTTCAATCGCTAATCGCTTCTGAACACAGTAGTAGTAAGGTGCCCCGAACACCGTGCTGGTTATCGCGCTCGACTATAAGCGACGCCCTGCTTTCCTACAATTGCAATGGTCAACGGCGCGGATGCGGCGAACTACTACGTGCGGCTCGTGCCCTCGGCCCAGCTTCTCGTTGCAAGGCATCTCGCAACCACGCAAACACAAGCAGAATGGGAAGAAGGCCACGCTGACTTGCGATGACGAAGACCTGCTGTTCAGCATCGACGACGATGGTTCATTCGCCGGGCCGTTCGACTCGTTCGTCGGTCGGATGAAAAAGAAGCAGCGACGAGACAGACCCGGGGGAAAATGGCTCGAGCGCCATCCTTGCAGCACTGCTCTTGTCTTGCTGTCGCAATGCTATAGGAATGGCTCGAACGCATGGTCGAGCGACGTTCAGGAGGCGCTTCGCCCGCTCGGTGTGCGGCGCAACTTGCCTCGACTCCGGTATGGCTATCGCAGCCAGTACTCGGCCGGCCTGCCGAAGAACTCGTCCAAGCTCACCCCATCGCCTCCTCCCACCAGAACCTTGCGCCGGGGTTTGAATGCGTGATCGAAGGCCGCCATGCGTGCCAAGCGGGCATGCGCGGCGCTAATGCGGCCCGGTTCCACCTCCGGTATGGTTGCATGGCGGCGGCTGCGATCTTTGCGAGTCAGCCACCGTTGCGCCTCTCGACGAGCCCTACAACCTATAAGAAGGATGATCACCATGTTCGTCGCCGCCCTTCGCGCGCGCGTGCCGCGCCTGCTCCGTCCCGCCGCGTTGCTCCTCCTTACTGCCTGCGCCACGCCCTACTCGCCGCCGAAGCTCGAGCCGGTCGATTCGGAATTCCCCGGTGCGCTCCAACTGCTCGATCAACACCGCGCGCTACATGTCGTCTGGATCCACGGCATGTGTCCGCATACAAAAGAAGATTGGGCAGACGTTCGAAGGGACGAACTGGCCGCGCGCTTGAAGATCGACAAAGGACCGGACGCCAAGCCCGTGGCGGACTTCATCTATCGCTATGAGCTGACCTATCAGGGCATGCCGATCACGCTCGACATGATCGTGTGGTCGCAGCTCATCGACGAGCGGCGCGCGAGCCTGTGCTTCGACAGCCGTCCTGCGAACGAAGGCGTCGTTCACGACGCCTGCAAGAACACCAAAGCCGACTATCCGTATGCCCGCGCCAAGCTCAACGATGCGCTGAAGTCGGGTTTGATGAATTCGTGCCTCGCCGACGCGATGATCTACATCGGCGCGCAAGGCGAAGAGATTCGCGCACGCATCCGGCCGGAGATCGAGAAGGCGCTGGGGATCGATGTGGCGAAATCGGCGACGGGTGAGGCACCGGCCGTCATGCTCGTTAGCGAGAGCTTGGGGTCGAAGGTGATGTTCGATGTGTTGCAGGAGATCGTGAAGGGGGCATCCCGGACCGCTGCGGCCACGAGAGCCAAGCAAACGCTGGATCGGACGCGGCAGTTGGTGATGTTCGCGAATCAAGTGCCGATTCTCGATTTGACTGGGCCGAAACCCACGCCCGAGCAGAAGCGCCGCGGCGTCGAGCAAGGTGAAGGAAGCAGTCTGCGCACGTTCCTGGAAGCACTGCCACCGCCTCCGACACCGAAAGGCGTCCAGCCCCGCGCGCGGGATACTCGTCGCCGGATCGTGGCATTCACCGATCCCAACGACTTGCTGAGTTATCGCTTCCCGAAGGGATATTTTCTGGAGTCGGAGAATATCGAGGCGGTCAATGTGCTGGTGTCGAATGATCGGGCGTGGTTCGGATTCCTCGAAAATCCCACTACGGCCCATCGCACGTACGGCAAGAACGACGACGTGATGGCGTTGTTCTTGTGCGGCAAACCCGCGATGGACACCGGCTGCCCGGTGAAGGCACGGCGGTGAACACGTTGGGCGCCGCGACCCTTCTCTTCCGCTCCTCGTCGAGGAGGGGTGGCCCGAAGGGCCGGGGTGGCCCTACCGGCTACGAGTACGCCACATGCATAACAGCTACCCCACACCGCCCCGGCGGCTTCGCCGCCACCCCGCCGCGTGAGCGGCGGGGAATATCGCTTGGCACGCATCGGGGCAACCGTTCTTTTCCCCTCCTCGTCAAGAAGGGGTGGCCGAAGGGCCGCGATCGTTCTCTTCCCCTCCTCGTCGAGGAGGCGTGGCCCGAAGCGCTGCGACCCTTCTCTTCCCGTTCTCGTCGAGAAGGAGTGGCCCGAAGCGCTGCGACCCTTCTCTTCCCCTCCTCGTCGAGGAGGGGTGGCCCGAAGGGCCGGGGTGGTGTGTGTCCTTAGGCCGGGACGTGGCCCTGCACATCAGCAGCGAGGTTTCGCACATCACCCATTCACTACGCGCATCAACCTGCTACGCTAGTGTCGGCACTAGATAGGAACGTCTGCACATCAGTTGGCCTTCTCGAGGAGCACTGCAGTGAAGATCGCTCGCACGCTCGCTGCGTTCATCGCGCTGATCGCCGCGTGGTCACTGTGCGCAACCGCCATCGCGCAGGACGAGCTGCTCTATCAGAAGCGCGCGAATCGCTACGAAGGTATCAAGCCCAAGCCCGTTTCTGGCTTCGACATCGAGCTGCTCGCTGCGCAGATCGACTATCGCGAGCCGACATCCGCGTGGGGCGATCGGCTGCGTGCACGCTTCTTCCTCGACCAGCCGCGGCCGGTATACCTTGTGGTGCGCGAGCTCGATTACAAATATTTCTACTGGCTCGACAAGGTGGAACCGAAGGAGCCGTGGCGCGCCGGCTTCGGTAACGTGTTCGAGTGGCCCACCAACGAAGTGCTCAAGCAGCTGCGCGGCATCCAGCCGTACGATCTCGGTGCCGTGGCGCGCCTCGATAAACCCACGCCGAGCGCCGACGAGAACGTCGCGCCGGTCCTGCTCTATCAATCGCAGCCACCGCAGGCCGCCGGCGCTTATGTTTTCTACTTTCGACTGCGCGAGGACGCGGCGCTGAAGGCATCGATTTATGCGGAAGGCGATGCCGAACAGCCGATTTATGCGCAAGACCTCGGTCGGCTACCGGCCGAGCGACCGTTGGCTGTCAGGTGGACGACGACCGCGATGACACACGCGGGCAAGTATCGCTTGGTGCTGAAGGGCCATCTGCTCAGCACGAACGATCCAATCGTGCAGGTCGTGCGGTTCTATCATCAGCCGAAGCTTTCGGCGTCGTGAAGGTGCCAGCTACGTTACCCCACACCGCCCCGGCCCCTTCGGGGCCACCCCGCCTCGTGAGAGGCGGGGAGAACTTTGCACGCCGCGTGATTGCTGACTCCCATCCATGAGTGACATCTTTATCAGCTACGCCAGCGAGGATCGCGAGCGTGCGAAGACGCTGGCGCAGGCCTTGGAAGGCGAAGGCTGGTCGGTGTGGTGGGATCGGATGATTCCGTTCGGGCGCCCATTCGACGAAGTGATCGAGGAGAACCTCACCGCGGCCAAATGCGCGCTGGTGTTATGGACGGCGAATTCGGTCAGCTCGAAATGGGTACGCTCGGAGGCCGCCGAAGCGGAGGAGCGCGGCACGTTGGTGCCGGTGCTGCTCGACGAGAACGTCGATCTGCCGCTCGCGTTCAAGCTGCTGCAAGCCGCCGATCTCTCGGGTTGGCAACCGGGCGTCGCCCATCCCGAGTATGACAAGCTGCTACAGCAGATCCGCGCGCTGATCTCCGGTAGCGCAGCACCGGTAACGCCTAGCCGAACTCAACGGAAGTCGACGCCGACGCCTGCAGAAACGATCGCGCGACGGCGCCGAATCCTGCTCGGCTTGCTCGTATTGCCCAGCGCGCTTGTGATCGCCGGCGCGCTCGCGCTGATGAATTGGCGCGTGCCCACACAGATCGAAATGACGCTGGAGGTCGATCGACTGAGCTTCACGCTCGCGGGCAGCGAGCCGCTGCCGATTCTCGATCGCGCCATCAACATTCGGCGTCTATCGCTCGAGCAGCTCGCGCAGGTGGAGCTATTGGCGGCGACGCTACGACCCCTCGAGCCCGCCGGAGCGCCGCTCGAACAAACGCGGATCGTGTTGCAGGGCCAGCCGCAAGATCGCATGGCGCTCGATGTCGAGACGGAGGCAAACGGGCCGTCCGGACGCCTATCGGCGATTTCGGCGCAACCCGGAAGCACGGTCACAGTGGGTTTGCGCCGTGGACCCGATGCGACCTTCACACTGCGCATCGATGGTCAAGCGCTCGAGTCCTCGGTGCTCCCGGCGCAGGAAGTCCTTCTTACCGCGCGTAACGCGACGCTGGCGGCAAGCTCGTCGCCGATAGCGCGCTGGCGTGCAGCGGTGCTCGTCAGCGAGGCCAATCCGATCATCACCGCGCGGAGCGTTCCCGCGGGATTTACAGCCGTCATTACTCCCGCGCGCCCGGTTCAGCTGCTCGCCGACCCCGGCGCGCCGATCAGCGCGCTCGAGCTGCTCAAGCAAACCGACAACGGCGGCTATCGGAGCGCAGTGGTGGGCCCTGGGCGTATCGCCTTTGTCGGCTCGACGAAACCCGTCGTCGCGATCGATGCCGGCGCGCTGCTGAGCGTCGAGGACATGCGCAACGCGACGCTTGCGCCGATCAAGATCCAGCCGCGCGAAGACGCAATCAACGTAAGGTTCACGGGTATCGTCGACAAGCTGCACACGCGCACGGACACCGGGCAAATTACGGATCTTCGGCTCAGCGCGTTCGACAAGCTGTGGTATGGCGCGCGCGGCGTGCTGCTGCTCGTCGTCGCAGCGTGGGCGGCGCCGGTTGCGCTCGGCATCTACAAGTTCTACCGCACCGCACGGGCGAGTTGATCGAGAGGTGTTCTTCGAACCTCGCTTAGTTCTTTCCCGGATTCCGCTTCGCTGCATCCGGGCTACGGGGGGCTGGGCGATCACGCGATCTGTTTGCATCCGGGCTACGCGTCGCGAGGCAATCGCGCGATCGGTGGCTCCGGACAAACCGATGTGTCAGTCGATGTAGCCGAGCGACATACACGGCGCGCTTCAGTGATGCACGAACGCGCGACCGTCGCGTAGCTTGCGAAAGACCAGATCAGGTTTGATCCCCAACGGCGTCGGTAGGTCGGATTGCGCGGTCACCCTCACCCACGCCGTCCCGTCTCCATCGATGCGAAAAATTTCCACGTCGAAGCTCATGTGCACGCCGTTGACGAATTGATCGAACGACAGGGTGTCGGGCTGGAGGAGCACTTCGTAAGGCCCGCGCGCGAGGTCCTTGCCGACATGATCGACCGCACGACGCAGCAGGGCGTAGTTGCGACTCCAGCGGGTCAACCAGCGATCGATCAGCATACGAGGGTGGCTTCAGCGCCTACCAAATGAGCAGGCGAGCCTCTTTTCTAGGCACTCGCACCGGCGCTCGAATCGGGGAAGTGCATCATTTGGATATGGTTTTACCGGAAGCGGTGTCGTTTTGAAGGTGAATTTTTCTTTGCATCTCTTACAACACGACTGTCACAAGAGTGAGACGAAAATGCTCCACAGAAAATGTGGATAGTCTTGTGAATAATCCTTCTGCCCGCCCCCTGGAGGCCCCGATACAAGGGCCTTTTCTTAGCCCTGAGTAACAAATGTGCAATGGTCAACTTATTTTGTGTATCAATAGGTTAGTCGATTACGGGTGGGGTGAAACGAAACTTCCATGAAAGTCTTAAGACACTACGTTAAGTCGTGTGCACAAGTCGTACTGGTTTTCCTTTCAGCCTGTCGCCTGCAGGCCCCAATCGTCAAGGCGCCGGTGAGTTGTCAAGACGGAAAACCGGAAAATTTTGTAATAAGTGCTAAACCGAGACCTCGTTGTCTCCGCGAGGTGACAAGTTAACAAAATAATAGATTTTGTCGCTCCTGGGCCCAAGAGACCTCATCGATTGACGCCAGCCGGTCGAGATCACCCGGCGTCGCGACCGGATCATCCACCCAGTTGCGCAGGAGGCTGCTGCCGTTGATCAGATCGATCGCCAAGCGGTCGCGCTCGTACTCGTACGGGAAGTCCCGCCACAAATCGTAGTCGGGTTGCAAGACGCGCAGTGCTTTGAAGGCGAGCGCCTGCAAACGCCAAGGGCGAAACACTTCGTGCTCATAGGCGCGGTCTTCCACGTGGATCTGCACCCCTGCGCACAACTTGCCGGCATGCTTGTGGAACGTCGGCTCGAACCAGCAGGGCCGTAACCGACAGCCACGCAGCCAATCCGGCGCAAGCTTGCCCATGGTCGCGATCAACGCCTCGCTATCGAGATCCGGCGCCCCGAACAACTCGAGCGGCCGCGTGGTCCCTCTGCCCTCCGATAGCGTCGTGCCTTCGAGCATTACGGTGCCCGCGTAGCAGCGCGCCATCCACAGATTCGGGGCGTTGGGGCTGGGGTTGACCCAAGTGCGCTCGAGCAAAGGCCAACCGTAGCCCGGCGCATCGTCGGGCTGCCAATCTTCCATTTGGATGACGCGATAATCGATGTCCAATCGTAGGGTCTGCACGAACCAGCTACCCAGCTCGCCTATCGTCAGGCCATGACGCATGGGTAGAGGACCGGCGCCTACGAAGCTCTCCCACCCTGCGCGCAACCGCAAGCCTTCGATCGGACGTCCGGCAGGGTTCGGGCGATCCAGCACCCACACGCTCTTGCCATGCTTCGCGGCTTCTTCCAGCACATAGCGCACAGTGGTGATGAAGGTGTAGATGCGACAACCGAGATCCTGCAGATCCACCAGCAGCACGTCCAAGCTGTCCATCATCGCGCGTGTGGGTCTGCGCACCTCGCCGTACAGGCTGAACACAGGGATGCGCAGCTTGGGATCGAGGAAGTCTTCGGACTCGACCATGTTGTCCTGCTTCTCGCCGCGCAATCCGTGTTGCGGGCCGAATGCCGCGCTGAGCCGTATGTCGCCGAGTGCCGCGAGCGCGTCGAGCGCATGGGTCAGATCGGCAGTGATCGAGGCCGGATGTGCGAGCAGCGCGACGCGCCGACCCGCGAGCGGCTTGCGCAGCGATCTGTCTGCGATCAGACGGTCCAAGCCGAACTTCATGCGATGGTCTCTGTTTTGATCCCGCGCCAGATTGTATCGGCGATCGGGTGGCTCAGCGAACACTTCGACCTCTTGATCGAATTCCATTCAGGCGACACGGCTGTAATCCGCGCCAATGCAAAGCAAGTAGCTTTTTCCGGTTTGACGCGGCGTTCGCTGTCGCTGTGTGACGAAAGCGTTTATGCACGAACGCTTACAAGGTTTCCCCTGAGCTCGGCACGATCTACGCTGGCCGCTCGCCATCGGCCCACTCCGCACGCACTCGCGCTATGCGAATCGAGAAGAGGAACACCAAGCAGACGGACAAGAGCAACCGCAGCGGCACGACGGGCGATTCCTGGAAGGGCAGCCCTGCTGCTTCCCCGCGACCTGCACTGGGCGTATTCGACGCCATCGCCTTGGTCGTCGGCATCGTGATTGGCGCCGGTATCTATGTCACACCGGGCTTGGTGGCGGGCAATACGCCGAATGCCACCTGGCTGATCTGGTCGTGGGTGATCGGTGGTGCCATCGCACTCGCCGGAGCGTTGTGTTATGCAGAATTGGCTACTACATATCCGCACGCCGGCGGCGACTACCATTATCTGACTCGCGCCTTCGGGCGCCCGCTCGCGCTGCTGTTCGGCTGGGCGCGCATCAGCGTCATTCCGACGGGATCGATCGCGCTGCTCGCTTTCGCCTTCGGCGACTATGCGTCCGAGGTCGTCTCGCTGGGTTCTTATTCTTCTTCGATCTACGCGGCACTCATCGTCGCGCTGCTCACGCTGATCAACATCACGAGCATCAAGCACGGCAAAGGCGCTCAGAACCTCTTCACCCTGGTGGAAGTGGCTGCGCTGCTGCTGGTGATCGTCGCCGGGCTTGCGCTCGTGACACCCGCCGCACCGCCTGATCAGGCGGCCCCTGCGTCTTCGCACACGCCTGCGCTCGGGCTCGCCATGGTGTTCGTCATGCTCGCCTACGGCGGTTGGAACGAAGCCTCCTATATCTCTGCCGAAGTGCGCGGCAAGCGCCACAATCTTGCGATCGCGCTGATCCTCAGCATCGCGATCATCACCGCCTTGTACACCCTGGTT
>Ga0070741_10006446_pt1 | contig 25178 bp, 18 predicted proteins | sample Coa_R1_4_FD_66440 | JGI IMG/M metagenome (GOLD analysis project Ga0070741, IMG submission 66440) | Surface soil microbial communities from Centralia Pennsylvania, which are recovering from an underground coalmine fire - Coalmine... | ecosystem: Environmental > Terrestrial > Soil > Unclassified ... | reverse complement strand
AACCGCAACTTCCGCAATGAGGGCATCTCGACCCGCCACAACCCTGAGTTCACCATGCTGGAGTTTTATCAGGCCTACACCGATTACCGCGGAGTCATGGAACTGACCCAGGAATTGATCATCCAGGCCGCAAAAGACGTGGCTGGAGGCACGAAGACGAAGTGGGGAGATCGGGAGATTGACTGGTCAGAATCCAACTGGCAGCGCATGACCATGCGCGAGGCAATCATCGCGTACTGGCCGGAGCGGGCAGGTGCAAAACCGACATTAGCCGATTTCGCTTCCCACGACTCGGTGAAGGCGTTGGTGCAGCGCTTTAACGCCGTGCACTCGCACATGGCCTACGATCCGTCAGAGCCGGCGGGCAAAACCATCGCCAACCTGTTCGAAGCCGTGGCCGAGGAGCACCTCACCCAGCCGACCATCATTTACGAGTTCCCAACGGCCGTGTCGCCGCTTTCCAAGCAGAAAGCCGACGAGCCGGACTGGACCGAACGCTGGGAGATTTTCGCCGGCCAGATGGAGATCTCGAACGGGTTCAGCGAACTGAACGATCCCGTGGACCAGCGCCACCGTTTTGAACAGCAGTTACAGGAACGCACCCGCGGAGATGAAGAAGCCCACCAGATGGACGAAGACTACATCCGCGCATTGTCGTATGGGATGCCGCCGGCAGGAGGCGTGGGTGTGGGCATTGACCGGCTGGCCATGCTGCTGACCAACTCACAGTCCATCCGTGACGTGATTCTGTTCCCGCTGCTACGCCCTGGGAAAAAGACCGTTTCCGAAGTCACGGACGAAGATCGCTGAGCTGCACGGCCGCCTGCGATGCCGACACCGACGCGCTTTGTTTTGGGGACCAGAGCCGGGCCCGTATCGCCGCTGCTTCCTCTGGAGTGAACCCCAGCGCGCCTCGCGCCGCCAACTGCAACTGTTTGCGCGACCACACGGCAGACATCACTCCAGCCGGGGAATGAGAGTGTGATCCCTTGATCAGGTGGCCGATCTCGTGCGCCATCGCGTATCCCAATAACCTTTGGGCGCTGATGTACGTGCCGGAAACCTGTTCCAGCTTGTCCCGAAAGATATAACAATAGGCTCCGGAACCATCAGAGTCCTGCGCCGCAAGTCCGAGAACATCTTCACGCGCCATCGGCGAACCGCTCTTCAAAATGGTCAGCACGAGCTTAGTCTGGGTAGGGCGTTCCCTGCATTCGGCATGGGCGGCCTGGCAATTCAGCCAGGCAACCTGGACCCCCGCAGAAGCGAGAACCTCAGCCGCGGTTTTTTCTCCTTCGAGGAGGACACGGAAAGGGAGGGCTGACCGGTCGAAGACCCGGACAGAAATCGTCTGGCACTCGGCTGCGGGCAGGAGGACCAATGCCACCACCCACCGTATAAGCACTCTGGCGATCCGGCACATAGGGCCGAATCTGCCCGTCGTGCAGGGCTACCTCAATGGACTGCGGGTAACAAAAAGGTGAAATAAAAGTGACGAAATTAACTCCTATTTCGTCAAATGCCTATAGATACACATATCGCGAGGACTATTTGTCGTGGCAGACCTCTTTCGCTACCCTCCGGTCATGGAGAACGCGGGCCTCCCTCCCGTCATACGCTTTGGCGCGTGTGAAGTGGACTCACGCGCCGGCGAACTGCGAAAGAATGGAATCAAGATCCGCATTCAGCAGCAGCCCTTTCAGGTCCTCATGGCCCTGCTGGAGCGTCCCGGTGGAGTAGTCAGCCGGGAGGAGCTCCGTTCCCGGCTCTGGCCGAACGATACCTTCGTTGATTTTGAGCACGGACTCAACGCCGCGGTGAAGAGATTGCGCGATGCTCTCGGCGAGTCGGCAGAGAATCCTGTTTTTATAGAAACGCTGGCCAAGCGGGGATACCGGTTCGTCGGCAGCGTCAGTGGGAATCACGCCAGCCACCCTGCCATGCACCCCCCGACGTCGCCCACGCCAACGTTGCCTCGCCAGCATTTTCCCACTGTCGTGATCGGAGTCGCAGCTGGAATTCTTATCAGCCTGTCGGTTGCGATTCTGTGGAGAAAACCGGCTCCTGACGGTTCCAAGCCGCCATTTGACGGCCTCGAGTTCCGCTTGACCGCCAACTCGCCCGAAAATCCTGTTACTGCGGCAGCTCTTTCCCCGGATGGAAAGTACCTGGCGTACTCGGACAGTACCGGTTTGTACCTGAAGCTGGTCAGCACCGGAGAAACACACGCGATCGGCCTGCCTAAGGACTTCCGAGGCATGCCGGTGAACTGGTTCCCTGATTCCGCCCATCTGCTCCTGGTGGGAGATCAGGTTGGGGATCGTGGGTTGTGGAGCATTTCCCTCTCGGGTGCCGGGCTGTCGAAGCTGGCCGAATCAGGGCTTAGCGGCTCCGTCTCGCCGGATGGATCCCAGATCGCATTCATACGCGGCTTTCCGAAATGGGGGGACTACGGCAGTGAATTGTGGACGGTTGACGGCGATGGTACAAACCAACGCCGGGTCGTGTCCGTCGTCAATGGAGTGATCGGTGCGGTTTCCTGGTCGCCCGACAGTCGACACCTGGCGCTCTCCCGTTCGCTGTGGGACACGCACCTGCAAAGCACCGCCTTTCTTGAGGTCATCTCCTCTGACGGCAGCGAACGCAAGTCCTTATTGTCGAGCCCGGTTCTCGGCCCTGTGGTGGCGTGGTTACCTGGGAATCGCCTGGTTTACACCTTGCAGGAGCCGGACCCGAACCGCGGTGACAACAACGCCTGGTTGCTGCAAATGGATGCTTCGTTGAACACGTCCGGTAATCCCTTACGCCTCACCCGCGGTCATGGTTGGATTTCCGGCATGACGGCAACGTCGGACGGAAAGCGCCTGTCTCTCCTCAGAAGCACATGGAGCGGGCATGTGTTTCTTGCGCGCCTGTCCTCCGATCAGAACAGGATCCTGGGTCTTCGCAGATTGACCCTGGAGGAGAGTCAAGACCTCCCCACCGCCTGGACTCCGGACAGCAAGGCAGTTCTCTTCAATTCGGACCGTAATGGTCACTCTGAAATTTTCAAGCAGGCAGTGAATGAAACACAGCCGCAGCTGCTGGTTTCAAGCGCCAACAACTCCATCTTGCCCCGGCTTACCCCCTTGGGGAACGAAGTCATCTATCAATCCGTTGTACGCGACGCTCCTCCCAACACCGAGGTTTCCGTGATGGCGGTTCCCCTTAGGGGCGGCGTACCCCACAAGATCGTCTCAATGCCGGGCATCGGAAACGTGGAGTGCGCCCGGCATCCTGCCGACGTTTGCGTCTTGCACGCCGGGACGGGCAATCGCAGAACATTCTTCCGTTTGAATCTCAAGAGCGGCGAGACTTCAGAGCTGATGCACGTGGACGGCGAGGCTACAGTGAACTGGGGACTCTCTCCGGACGGATCGCGGCTCGTGGTGGCTCCCTATTCTCCCGACAACAACATTCTCGACCTGTACTCGATGGCCAGCGGGCAGTCCGCTAGAATCGCGATAAAAGGCGGGAACGGGATTGCCACGGTGGATTGGGCAAGCGACAGCAAGAGCCTGTTTGTCGGCACCATGGATCGCACAGGCCATATTGCGCTTCTGCATGTGACTCTCGATGGAACGGCCCATACTTTGCGCGAAGGCGTTTCTCCGGCGCTGTGCGGATGCCCCTACTGGGCAATTCAATCTCCCGACGGCAAGTGGGCGGCCATCAAACAGCCCGACGGATCGAGCAATGTTTGGACCCTGCAGGACTTCTACTAGGCCGCGGGAAAGCGTCGACTGGCTACGCTGCTGGTTGGGCGGCTGCCGCGACAACTCTCAGGAACCCTGATGCGGAGAATTGTTGCTGCGATTAACCGGGCGATTGACCCGGACGCACCTTTCGAACCTGCATAAACCTTGCTGACAACCTCTATGGGCCGTTTCGAATTTCGATTGACACCAGGTCGCCGTCCAGCTTGCCACCCGGTCTGTAGTTAACGTTTGCCGGCGTGCGTTTCCACGCGCAGGAGAACTCATCGCTGCCGATGACGAGCAGCGATTTGTAGCTCGCGGCACGCAAGTGCAAGGTCTTGGCTCCCTGAGACACGGTCACAACCGCCATCGGCGGCTTGCTGCAGTCTACCGACAAGATGGTGGTCTTCAGGAATTTCACCGGGCGTTTGTCGATTTGCGGCTTCTCTTCCTCGGCTTTGGACGCACTGTCCGCATCTTCGTCATTGTCGGGCGCTTCCGTCCTGGGAGCAGCGCTGATGACGGGTTTTGGCGGGGTCGCGTCGTCTGCCGGAGACACTCCGTATTTCTTCAGGAAAGGCAAGTCGTGCAGGTCTTTCTTCGCTGCCGCCGCGATCTGCGGATCCTCGCTCAGCTGCAACCGTTCCAGGGTCGCGGTGGCATCATCGAATTTCTTTGCGGCCAGGAGCGCGCGCGCCAGCCGAAGTTGGTACTGCTGGTTGCGCGGGCTGAGCTGCACCGCCATGCGCATCGCTTCGAGCGCGGCATTTGCGCCGCCACCGATCAACCGCGCCCAGCCCAGCATGTTGTAGGCTTCGGCATATTCCGGGAATTGATCAATCACAACGTGCAGACTCTCCATCATGTTGGCCAGCCCCTGGATACGGGCGCCTTTCTCGCCCGAGTGATAACTGGCCAGGGCCAGACCAAGGCGCGTCCAGGGATCAGACGATTCCATCTGCACGGCCGCGCTCAACTCCTGGAATGCCTCGTTGATTTCTCCCTTTTGAACATGCGCCCAGGCAAGCGCGCGGTGCGCGATCACGGTTTCAGTCCTGGGATCGCCGGCCAGCCTTTCCAGGATCTTGACGGCTTCTTCGCGCTTGTCCGGAATCCGCAACTCCATCTCCTGCACCAAGGCCAGCGCTTCCTGCAGGGGAATTTCCTTGATCGTGCCGGCCACTTCCTCCGCCGCAAACGGCATCGGCATTTCCTCGGTCGCGGGCGGGACCGCCGGAACGCTCGGCTGCCTGGAGCGCTCTGCCGGAACAAGCAAGGGTTTCAGCCCATGAAAGTAGTCCTTCACCGCCTGCTCGAGTTGGGCTACCGGCATGCCGAACGCCTGCTGGACCGCTTGCGCAACGGGAATGCGCTCATTTTCCACCAGTTCGAAATAGTTTCCGGTCTCCGAAAGCTTGTCCTGGACAATCAGGTAATGCACCAGCATCCACGATTGCGCGTTGAACAGAGCGTTCCTGTTTTGCGTGCCAGCACTTGCCTTCCCGGGCTTTAGTTCGAGAATATTGGCCAGGGGCATCCAGGTTTGCGTCTTCAGGACCTCGGCAAGTGAGCCCTGCGCCAGACGGGTCCCCTGGGCGCTCGCCTGAAGCCCAGGGTCGCCGCCCAACCTCATTTTTGCCGGAGTGAAATAAACGGAAGAGAAGTACTCCGCAAAGCCCTCATCGAACCAAGGCTGCGTCGGAGGGTAGTTGTAATCGAGCAGGTAGCGCCCGAAGTCGTATTCGATGGCCCGCCAACTATCAGGATCGGCCCCGTTCAGCACGATAAGAATGCGGTCTTCCCCCTCCAGCCAGAAGCCGGAAACGCCCGCTGCCTGTGGAGGCGCAAGTTGAGAGTATTCCCCGGCGCTGCCGGTGGCGAAGATCTCGATGGGCTTCGACATTCTCAGCTTCTTCCGTACCAGCAGTTGCGCAAATACCGCCCGCATCTGCTCGAAACGGGCGGCGATCAGGTGACCTCGGTTTCGATCAGCGTCTGTGAACACGGTGAAGTGCCCGGTGCTCACTCGAAGCCAGCGCTGGTCGTCTGCCAGGGAAGCGCAACACCAGCTCAGCAGCAGCACGAGCGCGATGGACACGCGGCGGACCATAGGAGACCAAGCCAGAATTGTCCTGATGCTAACATCCCTGGAGATCGAAGCGCGCGGACCGCGCCTGACTACCTTGGCGACGCCAGCACAGGGCCTGCCTCCGCGTAGAGCAGAGGGGGGAATGACACACTTTGGAACGCGGTCTTTTGGAGCTTAGTGAGCCGGGGACGTCAGCTCCGCCTTCAGCACGCCCGCTACTTCATCTCCGCGGAAGTACTGCCCCTTGGCTGACTTCATCTCCGGCATGGCTGCGTAAGGTTTGCTGTAGTCGTTGTTGGCGTTCCAGAAGAGGAAGCCGATGCCGCCCTTGTTCTTGGCGGTCAGGACCTGGATCTCGATGTACTTCGGCGAGTATGTCTTCGTCCGCCAACCGAAGGCCTGCAACCATGGACGAATCACCACGCCGCTTCCCTGGGTAATCTTCTGAAAGCGGTCCATGGATTCGCCGATGAAATGCTCCGGCGCGTCTCCCGGCTTGTCATAACCGTCCATGCCGAAGAAGTGCGATGGGTAAATCATCGGCGAGAGCACGTCGCAGTATCTTGCCATGCGCACGATGTCCTGGCCGGTGTGCGACAAATCCACCGGACGCTGCCACGCCATCACGCCGAAGACGTCCAGCGACAGCAGCACCCCTTTGGGGTGCAGGGCGGTGTAGGCGCGACGCAGAAAATCAGCAATCACGTCGCTGCGCTGCCACTCGGGCCGGGCCTTCTGAAAAGCGAAGCCGGCGTCGGCCTGATCGCCTTCAGCCGGAAAGCGGACGTAGTCAAACTGGATTTCGTCGGCGCCGGCCTCGGCGGCCGCCTGCGCCAGCGCGATGTTATACTCCTGCACCTCAACCCGCGAGGGATCGGTCCAAACCAGTTTTCCGTTTTCGCGCCACGGCTGGCCCATCCTCTTCGATTTCACCGCCAGTTCCGGGTGCGCGACCACCATTCGCTCGTCGCGAAAAATGGCCACCCGGGCGATGGCGTGCAACCCCAGCGAGTGCAGAAAATGTGTGTACTTGGGCAGATCGCGAATATAGATCTTATGAGGGCCCAGCAGAGGATGCACAAACGGGATGTTTACGGCGCCGTCGCTGTCTTTAATATCGAAAACTACTGCGTTCCCTCCCGCTTCCCGCCAGCGCCGGACAATCTGCAACCCGTGATCGCTTGCGGCCATGAGTCCCGTCAGGTAAATAGCACGAACTTCGAAGTCCCTGGGTACGAGCACCGGCTTCTCGACCACCGGCGCATCGAGAATTCCAGGAATCGTAAGCCCCCGTCCGGATTTCAGAAACGTGCCCTGCAGGCTGCCATTCGAACTGCGGATGGCGGCCGCCAGTTGGGAAGAGGTAAGAAACGAGGTCTGCGAGAGATAGCGCCGCGCTACAGAAATCACTGTATCTCCACGCTGTGTTTCGTAGAGCGCAGTTCCCGGAACCGGAACTTTAGCGGCGGGATTGCCGGTAGTAACTTTGGCTTCCAGGAGCTGCTGTCCACCGGCCGCATTCACCGAGCGAAGTTGAACAAAGCCAATGGCGAAAACAATTCCCGCCCCCAATACCAACAGCTTGACCCGGTGTTGACGCCAGTTTGTCCGCAGAGACATAACCTCTTTCGATGCTATCCATGCTGAACCAGTGCTGCCAGTTACGGGCGGCCAGGGGCTTCAGGCGTAAGGCCTCAGGTCCCGGGCTTCGCTTCTGAACACTTGCCCAAGTCGCATTCAGCCCGGAGCCCGAAACCGGGAAGCCTACCGCCTGAAGCCGGACGCCTTTACGCCGGAAGCCTGCCCCCGCTTTTCCCCTCCTGCGCAAAACATTTCCCTTTACACGATCTCACTTGTTCTTGTAAGTGACTCTCTCGATGCACCTCGCGCATCTAATCCTTGCAGAAATGAGGTTTGCGGTTGCAGCAGGAGTTGGTTAAGCGCTTGCTGATTTGGCTGGTGACAAGAGCTTGGATCGGTGACAAAATTTGTCACTTCTCAAGACTCGTGGGCATGGCCACCGGACCGAAAGGAGAGTCAGGCGTCCCATCATGAAAACGATAGCCAGCACCGTTCTTGATCCCACCCGGCGGAGCGCAGACGCGCGGGATTTCGAAAGTGGACTTCGCCGTAAGATCGTTGGTCAGGACGCTGCCGTTGAAAAGGTGGTCGAGATTTACCAGATGTTCCTGGCCGGATTGAATCCGCCCGGCCGCCCGGTAGGCAATCTTCTGTTTCTCGGGCCTACGGGATCAGGCAAGACGAGAGTCGTGGAAGCCCTGGCCGAATCGTTGTTCGGAGATGCCCGCGCCTGCATCAAGATTGACTGCGCCGAGTTCCAGCACTCCCACGAGATCGCGAAACTGATCGGTTCGCCTCCGGGCTACCTGGGCCACCGCGAGACCCATCCCCTGCTGACGCAGGAAGCGCTCAATCAGTGGCACACCGATAAGCTCAAACTTTCCATCCTGCTTTTCGATGAGATCGAAAAAGCATCCGACGCGCTCTGGCAGCTGCTGCTCGGAATCCTCGATAAGGCCACGCTCACACTAGGCGACAACCGCCGGGTGGACCTCTCGCAGTGCATCATCATCATGACCTCGAACCTGGGGGCTGGCGAGATGAGCAACCTCGTCGAGGGTGGACTGGGCTTCGCCCCCAAACCCAGTGTGGTGGACGAGAACCTGGACGACAAAATCAACCGCACCGCTGTCGAGGCTGCGCGCCGCAAGTTTACGCCTGAATTCATGAACCGCATCGACAAGGTGGTAGTCTTCAAGACCTTGCGTCCCGAACACCTGCAGCAGATCCTGGAAATCGAACTCGGGATGGTACAGCAGCGGGTACTGATGGCCTCCGCCGCCAACCAGTTCGTCTTCTCCTGCACGCCCAAGGTCAAGAACTTCCTGCTTCACGAAGGCACGGATCCGCGTTATGGCGCCCGGCACCTGAAGCGTGCCATCGAACGCCATCTGGTGTTCCCGCTGGCCAATCTGGTGGCCACGGGCCAGATTCGGCTGGGAGACTTCGTGCGGGTGGATATGAGCATGGACGGCCGCCTCACCTTCGTCAAAGAGGCCGAAGGCGCAATGGTACCGATGCTGATGGAACGCTACGGGGCAGCCGCCGGCGCACCCACGCTGGCCAGCCGCGCCGCCCGGCCGATCGCCAAGCCTAAGGAATTTACCGCCTCACCTGGTAACGAAACGAAGTAGTCTCCGTTTGTACTAAGAGAGCCCGGCCAACCAGCCGGGCTTTTGATTTTTGCTCCCAACTTCTGTACTCGCCGATGAATCCGGACAACTCACCAACCCAGCCTTCCACGGCCGGGAACGAAACCTTGCGCGGGATCAGTTCGTCTTAGGACAGCCTGGTTCCGGCCAATACCATCGAAGCTACGTGACTCGCACACGTAGCTTTCTAAAGCGGCATTCCCTCGGTCTGGTGTCCAGTCTGATTCTTGCTTCCTGGATCGTGCTGTACAGCCGCTCGGACCCCAGCACCCATCTGGGAGCATTTCTCGGGAACGCCATCGCCGATTGGACCGGCGTGGTCGTCATGGTCTACGCCACCAAGTTCCTGTATGAGAGGGGTTCGACCGAAAGCCGCAAGCCACCCCGTCACTGGGCCGGGCCGCTGCTGCAAAAGCTGCAGGAGCACTCGCTCAGCATCTTTCTGCTGCTGACCGGAGCTGGCTGGGTCGCTCTGTTTGTCTCTGCTGACTCGGAGTCCAAGTGGGGACAAGTCGCGGGCAACATCGTCTCGGAATGGACCCAGATTTTTGGACTGGTCCTGATGACCAAGGAGTTGCTGGAGATCCATTCCAAAGAGAGCCGGCGCTGAGTTGCCCCGGCTTCAGTTGTGCTTGATAAACTCCCCGGATTTCTTTCCCGTAAGGTCGTTGTAAAGCGTCTCCAGCCACTGATCGCTCTTGACGAAATCCCCCGACCACTTTTGCCACGGCGCCAGCACATTGTCCTTCTGCAGCTGCTCCAGCGATTTCCCTTCCTTGATGCCCTTCTCGACGACCGCCCGAGTTTCCTTCAGCATGGCAATGAAGCGCCGCACATCGTCCAGATTCGACAGCGGCCCATGACCGGGAATCACTTTCACGTCCGGCGGCAACTGGGCAACCGCCTGCTGCACCGACGCGATCATTCCCTGCACACTTCCGCCGCCTGCCAGGTCAACAAACGGGAAGCCATAGGTGACGAAATCATCGCCCATGTGCACGACATTCGACTTGGGGAAGAAGATGATGCTGTCGCCGTCGGTATGGCCGCTGGCAACGTGCAGCGCGCGGATGTCTTCACCGTTGAGGTGAACGGTCACGTCGTGGTCGAAAGTGATGATAGGCAGCGCCTCTTTCGGCTGCGGCTTGGCTTCGAAGCTGATCTTGCCCAGATTGCCCGCGATGCCGCCCTGCTCCAGACGCTTGCGCACGTTGTCGTGGGCGATGATGGGCGCGTCCTTCTGAAAGAGCGCATTGCCGCCGGTGTGATCGAAGTGGTAATGCGTGTTGATGACGAACCGCAGGGGCTTGTCGGTGATGCCCTTGAGCGCGGCGCGGATCTTGTCCGCCAATGGCGCGAACTGGTCGTCCACGATGACGATCCCATCCTCCCCCACCGACGCCCCGATATTTCCGCCCGCGCCTTCGATCATGTACACACTGCCGCCGGCTTTGGTGACTTTCATCTGGACTTTGCTGAAGTCCTGTTCTTGCGCGGAAACGATGGACGCCGACAACAACAAGACAACGCAGAATGAGGCATTGCGCATGATTTTCTCCTGAGAGGCCGTGATTGTAGCTGAGAAGCCGGCGACCCGACAAGGAGGGTCCTGCGAGGCGCGGGGACAGCCGCCCTGTCCCTGCATGCGAACTGGCGCAACTCTGCTGCAGTTTTTGCGCACCAAATTGCACTCATCGCACTCTTGTCTGCAACCCCCACCCTGCAAATCCGCAAGTTGAGCGGAAAAGAGAGGTAGGTCCCTCGGAACAGCCATCCTGAGCCGAGTCTGGCACAAGACATGCACGCCAGCTTGCAGCTATGTTCGTCCCAGGAGGGTAGGATGCGTGTTCTCACCGCTGTTTGCGCGGTTTTGCTTTTCGCTGGAGCGGCCCTTGGCCAGGTGCAGGTGATGCGCGGCTATGCGGGATACAGTTATGGATACGGGCCGTACGTCCCCATGGTCACGACACCGCAGATTTCGCTGCAGACCTATTCGCCGTCCCCGGTAGGCGCTTCCAACGCGACTTGGGGACTGACCGCCGGCGCCCGAAACTCCACTCTGTCCATTGTGAACGGCAACACCAGTTCGGATTACACGGTTGCCGTGTGGTATCAGGGTGGGGACGCGCCACTGGTGTCCTCGCCCGAGGTTTCCCTCACCCCACGCATGGTTCATGAGGGCAGGATCCGCAGGGAGGGACACCGCGAGCACGTGGAGGCGGCGCCCCGCGCCTGGACGTACTACGCATCTGCCGAGGAAATCGCAAGTCCGACAGCAGCTGCGGCCACCGCCCGGGCCGGTAAGCGGGCTTCGCACACTTATACGAATCAGGACGTGGAGCGTCAGAACGATAAGAACGGCCAGGTGAAGTACGACGGCAAAACCGAGCAGATCAATTAAGGCAAAGAGTTCGCGCAGGGGCGGCCGGAAAACCTGCCTTGAGCAGCGTCGAGTGCCCGCCCCCTCGAACGAAAACAGGGCCGCTGAGCGGAAGTGGTGAGAGTCGAGGTGCGCTCGAACGGCAGCCGAGGGCGGCTGTCGCTACGCGTCGCAGTCCTTGCTCACCAGGTGTTGTAGGCGGTACCGTCGCTCCCGATTGCCGTGGACGAGCTGTGCACGTCGTCAATTCCGCCCTGCTGCTCATCCGGCGACATCAGCACATCTTCCATCTGTTCTACTTGCCAGTCCGCCTGTCCGGTCATCGGGTCTTTAGGAATCTGCTTTAAATACCCAGCCTGCACCAGGTCGTCGAGCGACTGCGGCGCCTTCTGCTTGTCCAGCGTGTATTGGGAGATGAGGTCACGCAGAGTGAAAAGGTTCTGGCGCAGCACCGCCTCCCGCGATCTCTGCACAGAACGGGTGAAATTCGGCACCGCAATCGAGACCAGGATGAGCATGATGAACACCACGATCATCATCTCGATCAAGGTGAAGCCGCGGTTGCGTTTGCGTGATCTCATCTACCAGTCCTTGTACTTGGTGCCGTCGAGCGCTGTTCCCTGTGATTTGGTGAAAACGTCGAACACGTTGTTGCCGTCCCAGGAATCGGAGTTGGGATCGTCCTGCATGGAGCGCATTCCCCAGTCCGTGCCGCCGGTCATAGGGTCGATGGGGATGCGGCGCAGGAATTTCAGCTTCTTACCGTTGACGTCCACGCCGTTGACCAGCGTCTCGAGGTCGGGCGGGTAGCCTTCCGATCCCACCTTGATTTGAAACGCGCCGCGGTCGGCGGCGTCTTTGTAGCGGTCAATGGCATCGCGCATCTCCCAGAGCGCATGGCGCAACTGGCGCTCCTTTTCGCGCTTGATGACTACTCGCGCAGTCGGGATTGCCAGCCCGGTCAGGATGATCAGGATGGTGGTGGCCACAATCAGCTCGATCAGGGTGAAGCCGAGTTGGGTACGCTGACGAAACATCTTTCTAGAGAACGATGCGGACAGCCGCGCTTGCGCGGAGTTTAGCTCTTAGCTTTTTGGCTCTTGGCTTTTAGCCGAACTCTACATACGCGAGGCCACGAGGATCCTTGCAGAGAGGCGTCTGCTAAACGCTAAGAGCTAAACGCCAAGAGCTTCTTCTATTGAATTGTAACCGTTGCCGTGGCCCCGTTCACCGGAAGCGCCTGCATAGCGGGGTCGCGAGCGCCGCCGCGGGCGATGGTCAGGCTGCCTTGTCCTGGCGCCTTGGCCAGAAAGGTCAGGGTCACGACCGGGCCCTGTCCTGAAACTCCGTTTGCGCCGGGAGGCCGCGTAGCCGTCACCTGCAGCGTTCCGCTGGTGTCGTCGTCGCGGTGGACCACCGCAACCGGCTGGCCGTCCTGGGACAGGAGCGTACCGTTGGAGACGTTCACCACCTGCAGAAGCTTCGGGTCGTAGGAAAGCTGGATGGGCACCGAATAGACATTCTGCGCGCCGTTCAGCAGCACGTTTACCGTGAAGGTTGAGCCCGTACGCTGCGTAGAAGCGGGCGGATCAAAAGCAAAGCTCGCCACAGCTCCTCCGCGCTGGGTCAACTGCGGCTCGGGCGGCGCTGCCACCGGCTGGGGCAGGGCCACCGGACCCGCTCCCGAAGACGCCCCTCCTGGCGGCTGCGGCGCAGCCGGAGTACTGCGGCTCGCGCGGCGCAAGCTAATTGCGCTGGCGGTGCCGATATCAATCGCCTGTTCGTTCAAGGCCGTCAGCACCTGCCGGCGCACCACGTGGGGGATCAGCACAAAAACGGTTTCGGTTTGCGAATGCTGGGTGGAGGTCTGGCCGAACAGATACTTCAGGATCGGAATCTGGGCAAGCCCGGGAATCCCGGTCAGGCTCTTGGTCTGTAGATCTTCCAGCATGCCGCCCATCAGGTTGGCTTCTCCCTCACGCAGACGGACCTCGTGCTCGATCTTTCTCTGCCCAATGATGGGCTGCTCGATGCCGCCTATGTTCGAGCTGCCAGTCACCGAGGAGATGTCCATTGCGACTTTCAGGGTCACATCGCCGTTTGAGTGGATGCGCGGCGTCACGTCAATATTGACGCCCACGTCCAGATACTGGAACTGCGTGTTGACCAGGGGGTTGATCCCGACGCCGCCGATGCCGGGCTGAAACGAACCGGTTGCCACCGGTACCTTGTCGCCAATCTTGAGCGATGCCTTCTGCCCGTCTACCGAGCGGATCTGCGGGTTCTGGATCAGCTTCGTGCTGCTGTCGGAAAACAGCGCGGTGACGGTTGCGTTGGAGATGGTGACCTGAAAGTCGGTCGCGTTCAGATTGGCCAGCGAGTTTAAGTTGATGGACCCGTTCCCGGGTGTCCCGGTCCCGGCGCCTCCCGTGGTCGTCGTGGTCCCCCCGGTTGTCGTGGTGGTTGTGGGGGGATTGACATTTGGCTGCAGCTGTACTGTCATGCTGGTCGGCGGGTTGATGCCCAGGGTCCGCTTACGGTCTTTGTTGATCTGCATTACCGCCACGTCAACTACGACCTCCGGCTTCGAGCGGTCGAGATCACTCACCAGTTTCTGCGCCAGGGCCACCTGGTCGGGCGTGCCGCGAACCACGATCGCACCCTCGGAGGGCAGCGGCTGAATACGCGAAATTTCCAGGATCTGCCGCAGGGCGTTCACTACGTCCTGCAGCTCTGTCGGCTGAGAAAGGTTCGAAAGATAAAAGGTCTTGATGACGCTCTGCTCCAGGTCCTTGCGCTTGGCGGGGTTGTCCGCCGCGACGAAGATGGTGTTGGGCGTCACCGGACGCCAGAAAGTTTTCGACTCCAGCGCGACGATCTGCAGGGCTTCTTCGAGCGAAACCGAATTCAAGTCCACCTTGATGCGCCGCGAAGTGTAGTCCGGGTCGAAGAGCACATTGATGCCCGCCAGCTTCCCGATGGTCTCGTAGATGATCTTGCTGTCCTCGGTCTGCTTCATGGTCATGGGCACGTTGGGCAGCGGGGCGAGCTCCACCGGTCCGCCGGCTTCCTGCAGCTTCTTCTCCAGCACGCTGGGCTCGCGCACCGAGCCCTGCGGCGCCGGTCCTTTGGCCGCCTGGATCATTCGATTGGTGACCAGGATTTCCTGCCTGGCGATGGCGCTCGAGGGATCAATGTCCGACGCTTTCTGGAATTCTGCCAGGGCTTCTTCTAAGCGCCCGGCTTCGCGCAGCAGCTGCCCACGATGCACGTGCGACGCCCCCGCCAGAAAGCGCAGGCGCTCATAGGCCGAGCGGTAGGCGAGGTCCCGGGGGTTCTGATCGTAGGCCTGCTTGTAGAGATCGAAGGCCTGCTCGAAGTTTTGGCGGGCTTCCGCGTCCTTGCCCTTCTTGTACAGCGAACGGGCGCTCTCAGAGATTGCGGGAACTGTCAGCAGGAAGGAGAAAAAAACGATCAGCGCCGGGCGGATTGCGCGTTTCATCAATGACCCCTCAAACCACATGCGTCGCCCCGGGCCGAGGTGGCCCTGAGACGCTTGAGCTGTGTAGAAAGCGCGATTATAGCATCGCAGGTAATCACGCCGATGTTACTGTTCGTCATGCGGTTACACGGAAGTGCTAGCACAAATGCGTCGCTGGTCGTTTGCCGCCGGCCGCCGGCAAAACCCAGCGATTATTCAAGGCGAGCATCTTGGCCAATGACCGGCCGGCGGCCAACGACCGATAACGCTGTTACTCTATCCTCATGCCCCGGCAAGCCTCTCATCAGACCAGGCCCAACGCGGAGAAGAACCCCCGCCGCGATCCCACTGCTGCCGGGCAGAGAGATGCCGCTGTCAATAGGATCGCCTCACATAACTACTTCTTGCTGGAAAAATATGAGACCGGCATTGCCTTGACTGGTACCGAGGTGAAGTCAGTGCGCTCGGGCAAAGTCAATCTAAAGGATTCCTATGGCATCGTGAAAGATGGCGAACTCTGGCTGCTCAACTGCCACATCGGCGCATACGAGCATGGCAACATCTACAATCATGCGCCCCTGCGCACCCGGAAACTGCTGGTCCACAAAGAGGAGATCCGCAAACTGATCGGCAAAACCCAGCAGAAGGGCCTGACGCTGGTTCCTACGCGCATGTACTTCAAGAACGGACGGGTGAAGGTAGAACTTGCACTCGCCAAAGGCAAACAGCTCTGGGACAAACGCGAAACCGAGCGCCGCCGCACCGCCGACCGGGAAGCCAGGGAGGCGATTGCCAGATCGCGAAAGCGCTAGCCGAGAGTAGGGGCGGACGCCCTCGTCCGCCCCTGCCCCGAGGCATCCGGGGCTACTTTGTGATTCACTTCTGCTCGGGTGTGACTACCTGGGCTTTCTCGCTTTTGGCGTCAGCCTTGCCCTCCGCTGCAGGCGGGGCTGGCGTCGTTTCGGCGTTTTCGACTCCCGGCAACTCAACGTCCTTAATGCGCGCCGTTGCCAGGATTTTCTCTAACTTCTGGAAGACCTTTCCGCGGTCCACCTGCGCCAGATCGCTGTCTGGCTTCGCGGCGGTGTCCACGTCGAGCACGAATTCATAGCAGGCGTTGTTCTTGAACAGACGGAAGTACTTCAGATCGGACTTGCGGTCTCCCTCTCCGCTGATCTGCTCAAACTCGCTGAACTCGTTCGCGCCCAGCTTGACAGTCGTGGGCTTCACCTCGCCGGCATCTTTCGAGGGCGAGCCAAACTGCATGCACTCGTCCGCGGTCATGCCTGGAATGACGCTCACGTTGAACAGCGCAGAGGAGAAGTCCGTTTCCGGATAGGAGTCGTCCGGCATGTCCACGGCCGCGACCTGGACAGCACCCGGCTTCACAAAGTTCGACTGCACAGGCGCGGCGCCCTTCTTGTCACCCGCCTGCAGACTGTATTTCCGCGGATAGCTGAACGAAACCCCATAGGTTGTGTTTACGTAGGTTGCGTTGGCCGGGCGGTGCTTCCTGATCTTCTTCGGCGTCTCCGGCAGCGCGGGCGTGGGCGCTGGAGCGGGGGCCGCTGCTGCGCTTTCCGGCGCGCTGATCTTTGCCACCTGCTTTTCGGACTTCTTTGAGCAGCTCACTGCCACAAACAGCACAGCTGCCATCAGCGTCCCAGCACAAATGGCCGGCAGATACCCGCTCAGCCACCCGTCGCCCTCGATTTGCTTGAACTTCTGACTTTCCTGATTTGAATTGATCGTTGCCATATTCCCCTCCTTGGGACTGCGCTGAGAGGTATGGCAAAGCGGCCGCCAAAGCGCGGCACATTGATTCTGCGGGATTTAGAGCAGCTGGTTTTTTCGAGCTTCGTGGCTGGCGAAACACGTTGTGGGGTGCGCTATACGAGCATTGTTCCGCCGGCGAGCTATGAGCAGTGAACGACCAGCGGTGAGCCGCGAGCAGTCGGCAAGTGTGGGTTACTCACAGCTCGCCGCTCAAAGCCCGCTGCCCCCTGTGACATCGAAAAGACAACAAATCCTCCCAAAAGGTGTTCTAATTAGCAGGGTCTCTCTCCCGGAGGTTTCCTTATGTCCAGCAAGGCCCTCTCCCGCCTCTCAGTTGCTCTGTTGTTTGGCCTCGTTGCCTCCCTGCCGGCGCTCGCTGACTCCCACGTGCGGATCGTGCGCCTGAGTTACATCGAAGGCAGCGTCCAGATCGACCGTGGCGCTGGCCAGTTTGAAAAAGCCATCGTCAATCTGCCGATCACTGAAGGCGTGAAACTCCGCACCGGCAACGACGGCCGCGCTGAAGTGGAGTTTGAAGACGGCAGCACGCTGCGCATTGTCCCTGACAGCGCCTTCCGGTTCACGCGGCTCTCGCTGCAGGACTCCGGGGAGAAAGTCTCGAATACAGAAGTGATCCGCGGCACCGTCTATGTCAACTTCCTGGGAACGAAGGACAGCCAGCTCACAGTGCAGTTTGGCCGGGAAAGCGTGACGTTGACGCGCGCCGCGCACCTGCGGATCGGGCTGGACGACACCGGCGCGGCGGTTGCCGTGTTCAAGGGCGAAACCCAGGTGGATGCCCCCTCAGGTGTTGTCGAGCTGAAGAAGAAACAAACCGCAGAATTTGACTCCGCCCAGGATGATCGCGCGATCATCGCCAAGAACATCCAGGATGAACCGGAGGACGCGTGGGACAAGCAGCAGGAGCAATATCACCTGCGTTATGCCAGCAATTCCTATAGCAGCTACTCACCGTACGCGTACGGGAGCAGCGACCTTGTCTACTACGGAAACTTCTTCTCTGCTCCCGGCTACGGAATGTTGTGGCGGCCTTATTTCGCCGGGCTGGGATGGGACCCGTTCATGTGCGGCGCATGGGCGTTTCATCCGGGCTGGGGCTACGGATGGGTTTCGGCCTATCCGTGGGGATGGGTTCCATATCACTACGGGACCTGGGTCTTCGTAGGAGGCTTCGGATGGGCCTGGCAACCCGGCGGCGTCTGGATGCCTTGGTACGCGCAGCCGCGAGTGCTGAACCCTCCATCGGGATTCGCTCCACCGCGAGCGCCCTTGAGTGGAGGAACCATTGTGGTCGTGAATCGTGGTCCGTCTCCGATCGCCACTCCACGGTCCGGAAGCAAGCTGGTGATCCGAAACGACTCCGCGGGTCTGGGCATCCCGCGCGGCGAAATCTCCAACCTGGCGAAAGTCTCGCAGCAGGTACAGCAGAAAGGCGCAGTCACTCAGCGCATCAATACCCCACCGATCACGCCGGCCCCCGCACTGTGGGGCAACCGCGAGATGCCACGGGGAGCAGGTCCGGGTCAAACGGGCGGCAGCGCCGCTGGTCGGGGCAGGACGGGCGGGAATTCCGCCGAGATGGACGGAATGAGCCGCGGTGGGCAGGGTTCACGATCCTCCGAACCGAGGTCTATGCCGTCACCGGGGACCTCAAGCTCTCACGCTTCGACGCCGCCGGCGCCTCCGCGTAAGTAAGGGATCGCGCTCCGCGACCTGGTGGGGAGGGCGCAGCCCTCCGGCCCCACCCCTTAGCTGGTTCGTGTAGGGCAGGCCTCCGGCCTGCCCGCTTAGCTGGTTGTGTGGGGTGTAGGGGCGGCCCTTCGGCCCGCCCCACACTTAGTCGGCTGGGGCGGGCCGGAGGGCCGCCCCTACACCGTTATCTCTTCTCCATCGGCACCCAATGCTGGGGAAAGGCAGGGCCAATGTAGTCCGCACGCGGGCGGATGAGCCGGTTGTCATCGAGCTGCTCGATCACGTGCGCCGTCCAGCCGCTGATGCGCGACACGGCAAAAATCGGGGTAAACAGGTCTACGTTAATTCCCAGCACGTGATAGGTCGAAGCGGAGTAGAAATCTACGTTAGCGTTCAGCTTCTTCTCCGCTTTCATGAACTGTTCAATCTTGCGCGACATCTCAAACCATTTCGGCTGGCCGCTCGACCGGCACAGGTCCTCGGACATTTTGCGCAAGTGCGTGGCCCTGGGGTCTTCGGTGTGGTAGACGCGGTGGCCGAAACCTGAAATTTTCTGCTTCTTCGCCAGCATGTCGCGGATGAACTGCACCGGGTCTGACCCGGTGGAATCAATCTTCTCGAGGATATGGAATACCGCTTCGTTGGCCCCGCCGTGCAGCGGGCCTTTCAGCGTTCCAATGGCAGACGTGATCGCGGAATGCATGTCCGACAGGGTCGCTGCGGTTACCCGCGCGGCGAAGGTGGAAGCATTCAGTTCATGGTCCGCGTGCAGGATCAGAGCAATATCCAGCGCGCGCTCGGCGGTCGAAGACGGCTTCTCGCCGTTGAGCAGGAGAAGAAAATTGGCGGCATGAGACAGGGATGGATCCGGCTCGACGACGTTCTTGCCCTTACGCATGCGGTCGTAGCCTGCCACAATCATGGCAATCTGAGAGGTCAGACGGATCGCTTTGCTGACGTTGGCCTCGTGATCGTTGTTCTGCCTCTCGCGATCGTACAGCCCCAGCGCTGAAACCGCCGTGCGCAGTACATCCATCGGCGAGACGTCTTTGGGACAACTGCGAAGCAAATTAATGATTGCCTGATCGAGCTTTCGTTCCCCTGCCAACCGCTGGCGAAGTTGTTGCAGTTCGTTTTTCTTGGGGAGCCTGCCATACCAGAGCAGGTAGCAGGTTTCTTCGAAGCTGGAGTTTTCGGCGAGTTCGTGAATGTCAATGCCGCGGTAGGCAAGGACGCCGGCGTCGCCGTCAATGTAGCAGATCTTGGATGTGGTAGCGACCACGCCCTCCAGCCCCTTGGGGGCGTGTGCCATGGTCAGGCTCGACATGCTTCCTCGCTCAACCTCGGAATGGTTGCGGCGCACGGGATTGCGCCTGTCGTGCCGTCGCAACTACTTGTTATACGCCAAAAACCGGAAAGTTTCCAAGATAACCCTCGTTCCACGAAGGTACAGGTACCTGGTGAATCGGGGATGCGTCTGGAACAATCCCGTTTACAATCGGAGCATGCGACGGACGATCTGGCTCGCGGCAGCGATCGCAGTGGCGGCGGCCGCCGTCCGCGCGGCAGAAAAAACCGCGCCCCTGCTTCCCTGTCCGCCGGGCATGAGTGAGGCCGCATGCAATCCCTCGCCCCAAAACCAGAAAGATGCGAGAAAGGCCTTTGCGCGTGGCCTGAAACTGCAGAAGTCCGACCCGGCCCAGGCCTACCAGGAGTTCCAGCGCGCGGCCGAGCTGGCCCCGCGTAACGTCGAATACGTGTCTGCGCGTGAACTGGTCCGGCAGCAACTCGTTACCGATCACATCGAGCGCGGCAACGCGGAACTGGAGTCCGGCAAGCGGATTGAAGCTCTGGCTGATTTCCGCAGCGCCCTGAATCTGGATCCTGCAAATCAGTTCGCGCAGGAACGGCTGCGGGACGCCCTCGGGGATGCGCTTCCCAAAACGGAATTGGCTCCGACGGTGGTGGACGAGTCCACGCCGGTCCGGCTGGCTCCGAACGCGAACCGCGCCAGCTTCCATTACCGCGGTGATAGACGCGAATTGCTGTCAACCATCGCTGCTGTCTATGGAGTTTCTGCCCAGGTGGAGGACTCGGTCACTCCTCGCCGCGTCTCGTTCGACGTGGATGATGTGGATTTCTACCGCGCCATGCTGCTGGCCGGGCAGGTCACAAAAACCTTCTGGGCTCCCCTCGACAGCCGGCAAATGCTGATCGCGGCCGACACTCCGGACAATCGCCGGCAGTACGAACGCATGGCCATGCGCACCTTCCACGTTCCCGGCGCCAGCGGGTCACCGGCGGCGTTGAACGATACGGTGAACCTGCTGCGCAATCTGTTCGATATCCGCTTCATCACCCCCAACGCCGCGGCTTCCACGCTGGTGGTACGCGCACCGCAAAGCGCCCTCGACGCCGCGACGCAGTTTCTCGAAAAGCTCGACGGCTCGCGGCCCCAGGTCATGCTGGACGTCCGGGTATACCAGGTCAGCCACACTCTGATGCGCAACCTGGGCGTGCACCTCCCCAATCAGTTCAATTTCTTCAATATCCCTGCGGGCGCATTAAAGGCCCTGGGCGGGCAGAACATCCAGGATTTGATCAACCAGCTGATCGCCAGCGGCGGCATCAATCAGGCCAACAATCAGGCGATTTCGGCGCTCCTGGCACAGCTCCAGAACCAGCAGAATTCCATCTTCAGCCAGCCCCTGGCGACCTTCGGCGGCGGCAAGACCCTCACCGGGGTCAGCCTCGATAAGCTCAGTGTGCAGCTTTCGCTCAATGAATCCTGGATCAGGACCCTTGACCACGCGACCCTGCGCGCCGGTCATGGCACAGATTCGACCTTCCGTATGGGCAGCCGTTTCCCGATCCTGAACGCCAGCTTTGCGCCCATCTTCAACACCGCGGCGATCTCACGGGTGATCCAGAACAACAGCTTCCAGGCGGCGTTTCCATCGTTCAGCTACGAAGACCTGGGGCTCACGGTCAAGGCGAAGCCCTCGATCACTTCCAGCAGCACGGTCAGTCTGCAGTTGGAGTTGAATCTGCGCGCCCTCACCGGGCAGGCGATCAACGGCGTGCCGGTGATCGGAAACCGTGAGTACAAAGGCAGCATCAATCTGGCCGACGGAGAGCCTTCCGTTGTTGCCGGGCAGGTCAGCCACAGCGAGACCCTGGCGATGAGCGGCATCCCCGGCCTCGGGCAGGTCCCCGGGCTGAACAGGATCACCACCTCCAACAGCAAGCAGCTTGATGATGACGAACTCCTGGTAGTGATCACGCCCCACATTGTGAGCAAGAGTCTGGAACAGGCTTCGGAAGTGTATTTGACAAAGTAGCCGCTGCTCAGGCCTGCTCCGCAGGATTCAGCCGTGGTTGCAATACCTCACGTGCCTCTCTCGTCAGTACGAATCGTGTTCGGGGCGGTAAACGACGCGCCGGGCATCGTGATCGGGCCAGACGGAAAGCCCCATGTGGTGCCCGGTGGCCCCGGTGACACCGTTTGGACCTTGGACTACTTCTGTTTGGCGGCAAAATCCACGATCTGCTTCAGAATGTCGAAGTTGTTTCCGCTCACGCCCACTGGCCTGCCATTGATGAACAGCGTGGGCGTGCTGTTGACGTCCAGCGACTTGCCGAGATTGATCGAGGCCTCAACCCGCGCCAGCGTCTCCGGCTTCGCCGCACAGGCGGCGATGTCGGAGCCTTTCACCCCGGCGTTGTCGGCCAGTTCGGTCAGCTTCCGGTCGGCGGTGTCGGCCGTGATGTCGTTCTGCGAAGCGTAGACGCTGTCCACAAACTTCCAGAATGCATCGTTGGAAGCGCGCCCTGCGCAATCCGCATAGGCGGCTGCCTTCTGCGCCCAGTTGTGGCTCGGTAGCGGGAAATTCTGAAACACGAACCGCACATCCGGATCCTCCTTGAGCAGCCGCTCCAGCGTGGGGTTTGCCTCCTTGCAGTGCGGGCACTGCAGGTCGCTGAATTCGACGATCGTCACTGGCGCATTCGCCGGACCGCGGGAGGGGCCGGTCGCTTTCTTCTGCAGCTCCAGACGCGCCTGTTCGAAAGGATGGCGCCCGAAGGGAATGATCTCTCCGACCACTGCGTGCTTGCCATCCTGGGAGACGAAGAACGTCTGTGTGCCCTGTCCTTGCGGACCACTGATCTGAACGCTCACCTCCGCCAGGCCTTCGGCCTTGCTTGGCCGGATGCCGGCGATTTTCCACGTGAGCTGCGGATCATAGCCGAACGTGGCCTGCAGAAACCCGTTCACTTCATCTTCGGAGGGAAGGCTCTGCTCGGCGTGGTTGCCCATCTGGCCAGTCTTCGGCTTGGCCGCGGGCTTCTGCTGCGCCATGAGGTGAAGACTGACTACACCAAGCGCGACTACCGAACTCGCTGTCTTAAGAAAATTGCGCATGTCTGTCCTAAATGTCCGCCTTGGCGGCAATTGGAAAGCGGCGGCCGTAACCAAAGGCTTTCGGTGAAATCTTGATTCCGGGCGCGGCCTGCTGGCGTTTGTATTCGTTTCGTTCCACCATGCGGATGACGCCCTTCACCAGCTCCAGTTCAAAGCCGTGATCGCGAGCGATCTGCTCGGCCGGGTGCGCCTGCTCCACGTAGTCCTCCAGAATAGCATCCAGAACTTCATACGGCGGGAGCGAGTCCGTGTCTTTCTGCCCGGGACGCAATTCAGCAGAAGGCGCCTTGTCCAGCGTGGCTTGTGGGATCACCGGATTCCGCGAATTCACATAGCGGCACAGGCGATACACCAGAGTTTTGGGTACGTCATTGATCACCGCCAGGCCGCCGGCCATGTCTCCATAGAGCGTGCAGTAGCCGACGCCAAGCTCGCTCTTGTTCCCGGTGCTCAAAACCAGCGCCCCAAACTTGTTGGAGAGTGCCATCAGCAGCGACCCGCGAATTCGCGACTGAATGTTCTCTTCCGTTGCATCCTCATTGCGACCGGCAAAAATTGTTTTCAGCACGCTTTTGTAGCTCTCGAATATCTCCCCGATCGGCAAAACCTCAAAGCGAACTTTCAGGTTCGCGGCCAAAGTACGCGCGTCGGTGATCGAGCCTTCGGAGGAATACGGACCCGGCATGCCCACACCGATGACATTTTCGGCGCCGATCGCATCCGCGGCGATGGCGGCGGTGAGCGCGGAATCAATCCCGCCGCTCAGACCCACGATTGCCTGCCGGAAACCGCATTTGCTCATGTAATCGCGCGTGCCCAGCACCAGGGCCGCATAGATACTGGCCTCTTCGCCTTCGATCTGCTGATGCATGTCTCCGCTGAGCGAATCCGAATCGAAAAACACCAGGTCTTCCTCGAACGACTTCCCCTGTGCGACGACGTTGCCCTCGCGGTCGAAGACCATGCTGGAGCCGTCGAACACCAGGCTGTCGTTTCCTCCGACCTGGTTGACAAAGGCCACGGGCACGCGGTCATGGCGCGCGATGGTGGCGAGCATGTCGCGGCGCAATTCGCGCTTGCCCGCCCAGAACGGCGAAGCGGAAATGTTGAGCACGAAATTCCCTCCCGCCTGCACCAGGGCTTCGACGGGATCCACGCTGTAGAGGCGGCGCGGCCAGAAGTGTTTGTCGTTCCATGCGTCTTCGCAGATGGTCAGCGCCATTTGCTTGCCGCAGAACGGAAACAGCACCTGGCTGCGCGCGGGCGCGAAATTGCGCATTTCATCGAACACGTCGTAGGTGGGCAGGAGCATCTTCGACTGCACAAACCTGATGCGCCCGTCCATGAGGAGAGCGGCGGAGTTCATCACCGATTTTCCCGTGTCTGCCTGCGCAGGGGTGACCAGTCCGCAGACCACGGCGATCCCCTGGGTCTCAGCGGCAATGTGCTCCGCTGCCTCGCGATTGTGGACTACAAAGGACGCGCGCTCGACCAGATCGCGCGGCGGATAACCGCAAATGGAGAGTTCGGGAAACAGAATCAGACCTGCTCCCTCGGCCTTGGCGCGGGCGGCATAGGCGATGATTTTGGCCGCATTGCCGAAAAAATCGCCAACCGTGGGATTGATCTGTCCCAGCGCAATCTTCACAGCTTCAGTCTAATTGTCGAAGTAATGGAACGCCAAGTGAGGGTGGGCGGGAGCACTGAGCTGTGAACTGTGAGCCTTCAGCGAATGTAGTGGCGGCCGGGATGAATTCGAAATTGCTGAGAAACACTCACCGCGATTGCAACTGCCCAGGGGGAGGGGGCATCGTCGGCACGGGTGTGGGCGTGGATGGCCCGGCGGGCCTCTCCTCCGGCTTTTCCTCTCCAGGACGACGCAAAGTCGGCGCCTTCACCGGCTGCTGCTCTTTCTGCGCCGCGGCGGCGACCGCCGGCCCGCCCAACTCCACTTCCTTATCTGTGAGCACTACCTTCTCGCCGCCGACCTTCATGGTCTCGACACGCACCACTTCATCGCCCACCACACGCACGAAATCCACATCGTGAGGGGGGTCGCCATAAATCCAGTCTTCGTACTCCGTCCCTTCTTCGTCCTTCTCGCGGATCTTCTTCTCCGGCCGGCCTTTCGCGTAAATAACCATCTCCCGGTTCATGCCAACCAGCACCTGATGCGCCTTGATGGCTTCTTTCACTTTGGGAGGCACCGTCTCCAGATAGGCCTCGAGCGGCGACTTCGAATCAAAATCGAACACCGGCCACAGCATCTGCTTCACCTGTTCTACGGTGAGGTCCGGAACTTGACGATCAAAGACCAGGTCCACATACGATCCCCGAGGATTATTG
>Ga0070741_10006445_pt1 | contig 25185 bp, 23 predicted proteins | sample Coa_R1_4_FD_66440 | JGI IMG/M metagenome (GOLD analysis project Ga0070741, IMG submission 66440) | Surface soil microbial communities from Centralia Pennsylvania, which are recovering from an underground coalmine fire - Coalmine... | ecosystem: Environmental > Terrestrial > Soil > Unclassified ... | reverse complement strand
GGTTTTTAGTACATAGATCGGGAAAGCGCCGACCACCGGATTGGAATGGGTCTGGACGTGACAAACTTTCACGAACTATTCACCCTGCCAGATCCATCTGCTCCGTTACATCTTGAGGCCCCTGAAAAGCAAAACAGCACGGGAGGTGCGTTGTGGCGAAAGTTCGACGAGATCTGCTGACCGTGGCTATCGTCCTGCTATGGCTGGGCGCTGCCGATATGGCATTTGCCGACGGCAATTTGAATAACCTCAACCACATTGTCGTGGTGATGCAGGAGAATCACTCGTTCGACAATTACCTGGGAGTGTTGCCTTACGCGCCTGGCTCGCCTTATCACAACGGCAATGGCGCTTGCGCCAGCAGCGACCACTCCTGCATCGATGGCCTGACCTGCCGTTTCGATAATTCCGGCAACCTGAGATGCGCGAACTCCAACCTTGATGACGACGCTAGCACTGTGACGGCGTTCCACAACGCCACCCGTTGCGTCCTGCCGGATCTGGATCACTCCTGGCTGGGGGTACATTCCGAGGTGAACTTCGAGAACCCCAACAGCACTCTCTCCAAGCCCCTGAACGACGGCTTCGTGCGGCAGAACGATCTGACCGAACAAATCGACAATGGCGAGACCTCGACTGACGATTCGACGATCTCCTACTACAACCAGGACGATCTCTACTTCTACTATTACCTGGCGGAGAACTTCGCCATCAGCGATCGGCAATACTCTTCGCTGCTGGGGCCTACATTTCCCAATCGTTCTTACCTGATGGCCGCAACCTCCTTCGGACACGTGAGCGCGGATGACAGCATCCCGCCGATCATTGGCTATCAGCCGATTCATGGCACGATTTTCGATCTCTTCGACAAGAATGGCGTGAGCTGGGCCGACTTCTACCAGGACCTGCCGCAGTCGGCGAGTTTCCGACCCTTCGATTCGCACAACCAGGCACTCTCGGTGTTCTACCAGGAGGCGGCGGGGAACGGTTCTCTTCCGCAAGTCTCCTTTGTCGATCCGAATTTTGGCACCCTGGGCATTGCCAGCGAGAATGACGAGCATCCGCCTACCGATATTCAGCGTGGGCAATACTTTGTATCGCAGGTGGTCAATGCGGTGCGCAATGGGCCGTTCTGGAAGGATACTGTCGTTTTCATTGTGTACGACGAGCACGGCGGTTTTTACGATCACAGCAGGGCGCCACGTGCCCCGCAGAACGGCGCGCGCACGCCGGACGGCGTGTATCCCGGCCAGTGTGAGGACCTCTCGTTCCCGCCGTTCAGCAAGTCTCCGGGAAATGGCGCGGAGTGCTCGTGGAATTTTATGAGTCAGACTGACACCAGCGTGAAAGATGCGGAGGCGCTATGCCCTGCGCTGTCGAAGAATCCGAAGGGACCTTATCCGACCAGTTGCGCCGCCTTCGATCAATTGGGTGCGCGCGTGCCGCTGATTGCCGTGTCACCATTTTCTAAGCCTAAATACGTGTCCCATAGCTTGGGCGATCACACGTCGCTGCTGGCGCTAATCGAGAAGCGATTCCTTTCCCCAGGCGGACAAGTGCAGCACATGACTAAGCGCGACCAGTATGCGAATACGCTCGAAGACCTGTTCGACTTCGACAATTCTCCGTCACTGAACACAGTGGTCACGCAGGCCGAGCCCCCGCAGGTCGACTGCACGCCAGCGGACACTGCGATCCAGCGTGTACGCCCATAACAGGGGACATATGCTGCTGAGTGGAACGAGAAGCAAGTGGGATACGGCGGTAGCGGAGCCTTCATATCGGATCGCATGTGTGGTTACTTCGCATAGGAATGGGCTCACTCGCGCTGGGTGGGGGTGTGTGAGTCATCCCAGAACATCAGGCTTGCGGGTCCAGGTTGCTACTGCACCGTAAACTTCATGGGACTGGTCGCGGTGCCGTTAGGGGTTCCGACTTTGACTTTGCCAGTCTTTGCGCCTGTAGGCACGGTAGCCTGGATCAGGCTTGGACTAAGCACGTTGAAACTGGTGGCCGCCACCCCGCCAAACGTCACTTTCTTTGCACCCGTGAATCCTCCACCGGTGATGTCAACCACCGTTCCCACAGGACCGGAGGGAGGATCGAGGTTGGTGATTACCGGGAGGATATGCACGGCCATCAGCGTTTGCGTCTGCAGACCGGTGTCGTAAGTGACGCTGATGGTTGCGTCCAGAGCCTGCGTGGGAACAGTAGCGGTGAGATAGTTATCGGAGCCGGGCTGGAACTGCGCCTGCACCGAACCAAAGTTGACGAAAATCGCGTGCGTCAGATTATTACCTAAGATCTCGACCGGACCCCCGGGAAGGACAAAAATAGGACCGGCAACTTTAAGAATTTGACTCAGGTTCGGTGCCTGCAAACTGAAAAACACTCCATTGTCGCTGGAGCCGCCCCGGAAGACGCTGCCGTAGAGATTCCCGTTGGTATGTTGTGTGAGAGCAGTACCAGGAAATGCACCCGGCACAGGTCCGCCGACACCAGTGAAGTCAAACAGCTTGGTATAGGCACCGCCCGTGGTGATGCGGAACAAGGTACCAAGCTGGCTGGCGCCGCCCCCGGAATTCACGCCATAGAGATATCCATCCGACGCGGCCAGCAGTCCGGCATTCGGCAATTCGCCATCGGAAACGCCGTTGATGTCGAAAGTATGCAACACCGTGATCTTTCCGGTGAGCGTCATCTTGAAGATTTCGCCGTTGTTGTTGGGTCCGCCCGCGGAGGTGGTTCCGTACAGGTTTCCATCTGGAGCCTGGACGAGACTACCGACGGCATTACTGCCGTCGGTGCCATTGAAATTGTGAATGACCTTGATGGCGCCTCCTGGCGTCGCCATGCGAAAAATGACGCCCTTGCCATTGGTTCCACCACCGGCAGCGCCATAGAGATTGCCGTCCGAGGCCAACAGCAGCGGCGCACCCACACTTGCGGTCGCATTCAGCTGCAATTGCTTGTAGGTTCCGGCGGGAATGGTGACGGAGTAAGTTGTGCCCGAATTGGTGACGCCGTACAAATTGCCGTCTTTCCCCTGTACGGGCGGGCATTCGGGAACTCCTTCACTTTCAGAGAAACTGTGCAACACAGTGACCGCGCTGGGAGGACTGAAGCGATATACGGTCCCGTTATCAAAGCTTCCGCCGTTTTGTGCGGTGCCGTAATAGTTCCCGTCGGCAGCCAGGGTCAATGCGGAGAAGACGTTGTCTCCCGTGATCCCGTCAAAGGCCCACAAATCGGTATCAGCGCCGCCGGTGGTCAGCTGGAAGATTGTGCCAAAATCGTGGAGGCCGCCAAGAAGAGTGGTACCGTACAGGTTTCCGTCGGCGCCCTGCGTCAATTGCCCATGATCGGAGGGATAACAGCCCCCGACATTACAGTTGAATTCGTAGAGATCAACGTAGGTTTGCGCATGTAAGTGAGCTGCCAGCGTCAATAGCCCGAATATCGTAATGCTGACGGCGAACCAGAGCTTGCGAGCGGCGCATTCGGTGCTTTGCGTGTGGGTCACGGTTTCCATCCTCGAAGTTGAATTGGGGACTGACTGAATTGCTTTCAAATCGGCTGAGGCGAATGAAAGCGCCGAGGGAAGAAGCCACAAAATAGCACGCGCAAAAGGGATCCTCAAGGGCAAACTGCCTCCAAGAGGCACGCCAATGGCTGGTTCTGCTGGTGTCCGCCTTCTTAGCAGGGGCTCCCACTCAAGCCTGTTTCTGGCTTGAGTGGGGGCCGGTGAATGGTCATGCGGTTTTGGCCATTCCGGAAAAGAATGCCTTAGCGGCTGATTCCACTTCTTGCGGCGACATCTCCTTGACGCGAGTTCCGACCGACCACTTGTGTCCGAACGGGTCGGCAAGCTTGCCGTAGCGGTCGCCCCAGAACTGATCGGCCAAGGGCATTTCGACCGTCGCTCCCGCCTTCACGGCGCGATCATAGACCTCATCCACATTGGGCACGTAGATGTGGAGCGAAAATCCGGCGCCGGGCTTGGATTGGGGCGAGAAGGATCCCCACTCGGGAAATTCATCCACCAGCATAATAAGGGAGTCGCCAATCTTCAGCGTGGCATGCATTACCTTGCCATCGGGCGTGTAATGCACCTCCCGCGGTTCGGCATTGAACGCCTTTTTGTAAAACTCGATCGCCTTTTTGGCATCGTGCACAGTGAGGCTGGGCGTAACGGAGTGGAAACCTTCCGGGATAGGAGTAACTTTTTCTGGCATGAGAACCTCCTGGAATTGCGGCTGGATTTCTAGAACTGGGGCGCGATTCTACAACAGACAAGTAAAAACTTTGTCACAGAGGACGGCGCGGGCAAGGGGGAGGGTTCTGAACGGGAAGCCGATTAGAAAAACTGGGTTACGCCCTCTTCGAGCACGAGCACGCGATCCGCGACTCCGGCGCCTTCCGCCTCTTTTTCGAGGAGCTGCAAGGGTTCTTCCATAGGCTCGTGGGACAGACGGAAGGTGCCGTAGTGCATAGGCACCATCCAGCGGGCGTTCAGATCCAGAAAGGCGCGGGTGGCATCGCTGGGATCGGCATGGACATTGCGAAACTGCGGCGGATTGTACGCTCCTATCGGAAGCAGGGCCAATTCCGGGGCAAGGCGGCGGCCAATCTCGCGAAAACCGGAGAAGTAAGCCGTGTCCCCGGCGTGATACACGGAATGTTTTCCAGCACGCAGCACGTAACCGCCATATCCACGATGCGAATCCTTTAGAATGCGCGCTCCCCAATGGCGTGAGGGTACATGAGTAATGCTGAGTTGCCCGCGGCGCAGGGTGTTCCACCAGTCAAGTTCGATGACCTCGGAAAATCCCAGGTCAGAGACAAGATCGAAAACATGGTGTGGGACGATGATGGCGGGGGCGTGGCCGCTGGTCCGGCGCGTGTGCTGGACAATGGTCCGCAATGAGGGCCGATGCAGGTGGTCGAAATGGGCGTGGGTGACCAGCACCAGGTCGATGGCCGGCAGGTCCTGGACGCGAATTCCGGGCTTGCGCAGACGCTTGAGCACAAAGAGCCAGCGTGCAAAATTGGGGTCTATGACTACGTTCTGCCCGCCAATCTGCACAAAAAAGCTGGCATGACCAATAAAGGTGACACCCATTTCGCCGTTGCTGACCAGATTGGGCTTATGGGTTTCGCCGGTGCGCGGAGTCACGGCCGAATGCCGCACCAACCGGCCAAATTGGCGCGCGCGCTTGCGGAGCGCGGGATTCTTTAGCGTAGCTTTTAACATCTTTCGGGGGAAGCGGACCAGTTTATGATCCGTCCTTCAACATCGACTCCAAAAAAATTGGGGCTGAATCCAGCCCGTCAACGAGTAACCCAACCTTTTACACCTTAATTTTAGCTGAATACAGTTGGGATTGCTTGACCCCGATTACCAGCGTCATATCTAATCCCTGATAGTTGGAGGATGATTTCCGCATGCGCGTTGCCTTCTTGGGTTTAGGGATCATGGGCCGGCCGATGGCGGCTAACCTGGTGAAAAATGGACATGAAGTGAGCGTCTGGAACCGCACCCCGGGAAAAGATGTTGAGGGAGCGCGGATGGCCGCCAATCCGGCAGATGCTGCGCAGGGTGCGGAAGTCGTCTGGATGTGCGTGTCTGACACGAAGGCCGTGGAGCAGGTGCTGTTCGGCGCTGACGGGGTGGAGAATTCGCTCTCTGAGGGGATGATTGTGGTGGATTCGAGTACGATTTCGCCCTCCGGCGAAAAGCGGTTTTCCGAGCGCGTGAACTCACGCGGCGCGCACTACGTGGATGCTCCGGTGACCGGTTCGAAGATTGCGGCCGAGGCCGGTACTTTGATTTTTATCGTCGGAGGGGATGAGTCGGACCTCGAACGCCTGCAACCGCTATTTCAGTCGATGGGCAAGCAGGTATTTCGCATGGGCGAAACCAGCAAAGGGCAAGCTGCCAAGCTGGCCATGAACCTGCAAATTGCGCTGATCTATGAAGGATTTGCCGAAGGATTGACCCTCGCCGCCAAGCTCGGCGTCGACCCGCAGGTGCTGCTGCCCCTGGTACAGGCATCGATGGTGCGGTCAGGGGTGGTCGAGTATAAGGCTCCCTTCGTCCTGAAGCGCGATTTCACGGCTAATTTTCCGCTGCGCCTCATGCACAAGGATTTGCGTCTTGCACTCGATGCCGCAAAAGAAGCGCGTATCAAGCTGCCCGGCCTGGAGACCGTAGAGGAGATTTACGACCTGGCGTCGGAAGAGGGTCAGCAGGATCTCGACTACGCCGCTACTCTCACGCTGCTCGAAAAATGGGCGGGCCTGGAAGTGAAACCCGTCGCCTAGCGACAGGCCTCGGCAGTTCTCTACTCGTCCCATCCAGAGTTTGGGAGACGCCCTGTACGAATGCGTGATTCTCAAGAGAAACTCTGGGCCTCTCGATTACGGACGTAACCTGCTCTCCTGCCGTCTATTACACAACTATTACACGCCTCGTCCGCGGCCGCTGCTAATTTATTTGCAGCGGGTACTGGGGTGACGCGCAGTTTGCGTACCTTACGCAAATTACACACGGGGAAAACCACTCGAATGGATCTTCAAGATCTCCACAAAAAACAGGCAGCAGATAGCGAATTGAACGTTGTGACCGCCACATTTATGGCTTTATTCCACATCGGGGCAGTCGCCGCACTTTTTTTCTTTACCTGGAGGGCGTTGCTGGTCGCAGCATTCTTATGGTGGGTATCCGGCAGCCTCGGCATTGGAATGTCGTACCACCGGCTGCTCACGCATCGTGGTTACAAGACCTACAAGTGGGTTGAATATTTCCTCACCGTGTGCGCCACGCTGGCGCTGGAGGGCGGCCCAATTTTCTGGGTGGCCACACACCGCATTCATCACCAATTTTCTGACCATGAGGGCGATCCGCACTCGCCCCGAGACGGCAAGTGGTGGTCGCACATGGGATGGATTCTCATGGGCAAATCCATGCACCACGACACGACGACGCTGGCCCGCTACGTACCCGACCTGGCAAAAGACAAGTTCCACGTCTGGATCACGAAATATCACTACGTTCCCATGATTGGGCTGGGTGTGATCTTGCTGTCGATCGGCGGCCTCCCGTTCCTGCTCTGGGGCATCTTCCTGCGCACCGTGGTCGGCCTGCACGCTACCTGGATGGTGAACTCGATCACGCACATGTGGGGCAAGCGGCGATTCGCGACGCGCGATCTTTCCACTAATAATTGGCTGGTCGCGATTGTTACCTTTGGCGAAGGCTGGCACAACAACCATCATGCTCACCCGACCTCGTCCCGGCATGGTCTGAAGTGGTACGAAGTTGACCTGAACTGGTACGGAATCTGGATCCTGAACAAGCTCGGACTGGCGTGGAACGTTTACCGCGTGAAGCTCTCGCAGCTGGAGCAGAAAATCGAAGAAGATATGATCGTGCCCGACGCCGAAGCCGACCTGGTTTCGGTATAGTCCGCCGGCGGTTCTCAAACAAGCACCGATGATTCTGAAGCAGGGCACACGCCCTGCTTTTCTTTTGAAGCGAATGCGTGTATCCCGACTCCGGCCTGAGATTCTTATCTCCGAGTTACAATTCGATCAGGCCATGCGCATCACCAGCCGCCGAAAGACCATCGCATTCTTTCTGACGCTTGGGGTGTGTCTTGCGGGACTGGCCGTGGCCGTGGGCAGCGGATGGATCATCCTGAACTGGCGTGAGGGCGTGAAAGTTTTCCTCGGGGTGATTTTCTTCGGCGCGATCATCGCCGGGATCATCCTCAACACCATTTTCCTGGTGCGCGAAGTGCGCCGCAACGAGCAGCACGACAGCTTTATCAATGCTGTCACCCATGAATTGAAAACTCCGATTGCGTCCATCCGGCTATATCTGCAGACGCTGCAGAGCCGCGACGTCGATGAAGCGCAGAGACGGGATTTCTATAACCTGATGCTGCTCGACACCGACCGCTTGCTGGGCACGGTGGAACAAGTGCTGAGGGCGGGGAAAGCGGGCATGCGACACGCCGCCAGGCATCGCATCGAAGTCGAGTTCTCCGATCTGGTGCGGGAGTGCATCGACCTGGCGCGGGCCCGTCATCACTTGCCGCCACAGGCACTCCGCTACGAGCAGACGATCAACGGCGCAGGCAGCCTGGTAGTGGGCGATCCGGAAGAACTTCGCACCGCGGTCTCGAACGTGCTCGACAACGCAATAAAATACTCAGGCGACCATATCGATGTCTGGGTGCAATTGCGTGCGCCGGACGAAAGGCACCTGGCATTGCGCATCCGGGACCAGGGCATCGGCATTCCTCCAGAGGAAATCAAGAGTATCTTCAAACGTTTCTACCGCGTGCCGAGCCGCTCGCTCTCTCACGTAAAAGGGACCGGCCTGGGCTTATTTATCGTGCGAGCGATCGCCCGTAAACACGGGGGAAAGGTGTTCGCCGAAAGCGCGGGTACGGGTCGAGGCACCACGGTGACGCTTGAAATTCCAAGGAGCGTGACATGAGCCGGGTGCTGGTAGTCGAGGATGAGGCGCATCTTGCCAATGGTCTGCGCTTCAACCTGGAAGCCGAAGGACACTCAGTAGTGGTCGCCGGCGACGGCGAGACTGCCCTAGAACGTTTACTGGTGAACAAAGAAGAATTCGATGCCGTGGTGCTGGATATCATGCTGCCCGGCAAGGATGGCTTTGCGGTCGCGACCGAACTTCGGACCGGTCTGAATTATGTTCCGGTACTCATGCTCACGGCACGCGGGCGTCCCCAGGACGTGCTCAAAGGATTCGCTTCGGGAGCGGACGATTATTTGCCGAAGCCGTTCGAACTCCCAATCCTTCTGGCGCGGTTGCAGGGGCTGCTGCGCCGCAGTCAGTGGATGCGCGCACAGGATGGCGGTTCAAGAAGCGGGGCGCGCTCGCAGAAGCAGACTGAGGCGACGGCGGTCGGGGATTATGAAGTGTTCTCGTTTGCCGGCAAGACAATTGATTTCGGCACGCTCGAGTTGCGCACGAATGGATCGACCATCCACCTGACGGTGATGGAAGCCGACCTCCTCCGGCACCTGATCCGGAACAATGGGAAAGTGGTGCCGCGCAAATCCATTCTCGAAGATGTCTGGGGGTTGCGCGAGGATACTGACACCCGCGCGATCGATAATTTCGTGGTGCGCTTGCGGCGCTACATCGAACCCGATCCTGCCAAGCCCCGCCACCTATTGACCGTGCGTGGCATCGGGTATCGTTTTATCGCCAAGCCGGACGACGACAAAAAAAGAGCCTGATTTCTAGGCGCTCCCCCCTATTCCTGCTCGGCAGTCACGGGAATGGCGAAGGTGATTCCCGAATTGCTAGTTCCGCCATAAAGACTTGTGCCGTACACGTTACCCTTTTGATCGAGCACAAGATTCCCGGATGGAATCGAGCCATCACTGCCGCCGGAGAATGTATGCAAGAGGCGGTAACTCCAGTTCCCGGGCGCGGTTTGTGTCACTGTGAACAGCACTCCAGCGCCGTTCGCGCCTCCGTCAGCGGTGCCGTACACATTAGCACTCTGATCCAGGACAACCGGATTGAAGACGTTCATGCCGTCTCTGCCGCCCTGAAACGTGTAAAGCACGTGGAGGTTCCAGCCTCCGCCGGACGGTGAGAGCTGGTAGATCACGCCGGATGAGGTGGCGCCTCCGCCCGCGGCCGTTCCACCGTACAAATTCCCCGAGTTGTCGATGGCGACGCCGCCTTCCGGAAAAGACCCGTCGCTTCCTCCCAGGAACTTGTAGAGCACACTGTATTGCCAGCCCGAAGATGATGGCGTGAGTTGATAGACCACCCCGCAGCCGTAGACCAGGCCGATACAAACTCCGGAGCCGCCGGCGAAGGTGACTCCGTACAGGTTTCCTGCGGGATCACGCGTGAGTCCCGAAGATGGCGTCGCTCCCTCCTGGCCAGGAGTATTCACGAAGGTATAAATGACTTTTTGCGTCCAGCCGCCCTCGGCTTGCGGCGACAATTCAAAAGCGGTTCCGCAGCCGAGCGGCGAAGAGCATCCCTGGTCGCCTCCGTGGACAGTGGTTCCGTAGAGGTTCCCCTTGGCATCGATGGCCAGACTGGGGCTGGGTTGAGTACCCCCGGCTCCGCCGGTGAAATTGAAAATCACGCGGTAGGTCCACTTGCCGCCTCCCGCTGGCGCCAATTGGAAGATAGCGCCCTGCCCATTGGCCCCACCAAAGGCAAGCGCGCCGTAGATGTTGCCATGCGGATCACGGACCGGGTATCCAGGCCCCTGTCCTTGCAGGGCCGCTCCGAAGTTATGAAGGCGGACAAGCTGCCAGAATCCAGACCCGTGCCTTAACGCGTAAGCCACTCCGAACCCGTTCCCCCCGCCCGTACCCGTCGTGCCATAAAGATTTCCGGCGCCATCGATCGTCAGGCCGGCAGGATTCGCGCCATCGAGCCCTCCCGTGAATGAATGCAAGACTTGCAACTGCGCGGCCGCCAGGGCGACCGCAAAAAGCAGGAATACGACGCCTGTGCTTAACAGCAATGCGCGACGGCGAGGACCCGTTGAAGGCATGGCGATGCTCCGAGAATCGGGAGTTTAGACAGGGCGTAGGAACGCACCCTGGAGGGAGGCCGAACATAATACACCAGAAGCGAGGCGGAGTTGTCGCTTCTCTGTCGGCTAAAGGAGTGCTTGCTGGACGGGAAGGGATTGCTCGTGCTTAGTGCTGCTTGGCCGAGGCACCCTCGGCAAGTTCCAACAGGACAGTCATGACGCCCTCGGCGGCGTGCTGATCTGAGAGTTTATCCAGGTCCACGGTAGCAGAAAAATTAGGCGAGTCGGGGTGGAAGCGGACGGTCATAAAATTCTTCTCACGAGTGGTGAGCAAAGCATTAACGACCGGATTGAGCTCGTGGGCCCATTTCTCACGCGTCGTAAGCACCACCGGGCCGGGGCGAGAGATCATCCATTCACGATGATTGGGACCCAGGTTCTTTGGCTGCTGCCCACACCAGCGATGGTGGAAAATGTCGAGGCGGAAAGTCGGCGCGGCGCCCAGATTAGCCTCAAACGTCAAAGTCTCCTTTTGCTTCTTCCACCGACCCAGGATCCATTGGATGGGAAGGGGCCGGGGCAGGAGGCGAACCGTTACCTTGGCATGATCGAACCAACGGGAGGGAAGCTGAAGGCTGGCCTGAAGCAGGGAACTGCCCAGCCAGCGGAACTCTACAATGCGCCCCTTGCCGCCACAAGCCACCTGCAGGCAGCGCAGAACAGTGGCGCCTTTGCGTCGGTTATAGCGCGCGAAGCAGAAGTACCAGATACCTAACAGTACGCCCGCGCTCACTACGTCGATGAGGAGAAGGCGCCCCACAACTATCCTCAGATGCTCATGGTACTTCCGTGGATGCTATCCGGCAAGGGGAGAAGGCTGTTTTATTTCGTACGGGCGGGCAAAGCCGCCTGACATAACGTGAGCACATAGGCGAGATAGGCTACTAGAAGCTGCAAACCAAGAGCCGCCTTTACAATTCTTGTGTGAAGGTCACGATACGCGATTACCGGCGGCGCGATTTCGACACCCTCTGGTCAATTGATCAGCAGTGTTTCGTTGCTGGTATCTCGTATTCCCGGATGGAACTATGGGTTTACACACGAAGGCAGGGGGCTTTCACCCTCGTTGCGGAATCGGCAGGGGAGCAAGGAAGTTCTGAACAGGCCGAGGACGTCCGCGGGCTCAAGACGTACCCGGATCAGGCGAAGATCGTCGGATTCTTGGTGGCCGAGGCGAGGCGCAGCAAGGGGCACATCATTACGATTGACGTGCTGCCACAAGCCCGCCGCTTCGGCGTGGGCTCGCAATTGATGAGCACGGCCGAGAGCCGGCTGATCACATCCAAGTGCGACAGCGTTGTGCTCGAGACCGCGGTTGACAACACGTCCGCTCTGTCCTTCTACAAGCGGCACCAATATTTCGTGTGCAAGACGCTGCCGCGCTACTACTCCAATGGGGTTGACGCGTTCGTACTGAAAAAAGATTTGCTTACGTCCACATCGACCAGCTAACGTTCCACAATGAAAATCGCCATTCAGGGCGAAGCAGGCTCGTTTTCCCATGAAGCCGCGCTGCGCATGCTGCCGGGCTGTAAAGTTGTGAGCTGCGCGCGTTCCCCCGAAGTCTTTGATCGAGTCAAGCGCCGGCAAGTTTGGGGCGCGGTGATTCCCATCGAGAACTCACTTGCGGGCTCCGTGGCCGAGCACCTTGACCTGCTGCTTACTCAAGACGTTTTCATCCAACGCGAATTCTACCTGCGAATCATTCACAATCTCATCGCCGCGCCGGCGGTGAAAATCGGCGGAGTGCGGCGCGTGTTCTCACATCCGGTCGCTCTCGAACAGTGCCGCGATTTTTTTCGTGGCCACCCGCATATGCAGGCGATCCCGTTTTATGACACGGCGGGAAGCGTGAAGCACGTGATCGAGAACGGCTTCACCGATGCAGCCGGGATCGCGGCCAAAGAAGCGGCAGCGGTTTACCGGGGCAAGATCCTCAAAGCAGGCATCGAGGACGATAAGCGCAACTTCACCCGGTTTTTTCTCGTCCGCAAGCCGCGCCAGGAGGCTCGCGGATCCAACAAGACCTCGATCGCCTTCAGTGTAAAGAACACGGCGGGGTCGCTATTCAAAGCCTTGAGCGTATTTGCGCTGCGCGACATCAGCTTGAGCAAGATCGAATCCCGGCCCATGCGCGGCCGTCCCTGGGAGTACGTGTTTTATGTCGACTTTCTTCGCGGCGAAGATGAAGCCGCGCAGAACGCGTTGCGCCATCTAGGAGAAGTAGCCGACCTGGTCAAGGTACTGGGTATTTACCCGGCAGCGTAAACAAATGTGTCGTTGTCGCGTCAGGGGTGCGGTGTCCTCGACCACAACGGATCATAAATAACTCAGCCACCAGTCGGTGCGTCGCTGCTTCAGCCGCACGAACCAGAGGCACGCGGGATAGAGCAGCAGAAGAACGACAATCCAGACCACATAGACAGTCCAAAGTGGAAACCCGTAGTCCGGAGGAAAGAGGTTGCCGGGACTTCCCATTGAGGGCGGCGGAATGAGGAGGAACCGCGTCGAGCCGTAGCGGGCGAAATTCATCCCGACGGCCAGAAGGTGAGCAATCAGGAGGTGCACCCCGTAATAGAAAAATGGAACGCGTCCGAAGACGATCAGCGGGTTGCGGAACGAAAAGTGAAAACGGTCGAGCCAGCCTAGGACCACGAGAGCAGGGCCCAGAGTCATGAGCAAGAAGTCGAGCGATGGCGGGTACTTGGTCGTGTTGAGGAAGAAAAGCGCGGTGAAGAGCGTCGAGGTCTGATGCGTCCAGCGCACGGGATCGCCATAGATATTGATCACGCGCAGTGCAACAAACGCAACCGTGAGCGCCACGCCAAGGCCTTTCAGAAATTGTTGCCGGCGCGCGGAATCCCAGGAGAAGACCGCGCCCATGGAGAATCCGGCAGACATAACACCGATCCAGGGCAACACGGGATATCCGGTCGCGAAATTTGCGCCGCGGAAAGAGAACAGATTCTGCTGATGCAAAATATCCCAGAGCCAGGCTGCGCGGCCGAAGCGCTCAGCAGCAATTCCGTCCAACAGGTTATGCAATGCGATCACGGCCATGCTGAGGACGACAAGCAAGCGCATGGGAAGATGGACGAGGGCCGCCAGAACAATCATGCAGAGGCCGATTGCCCAGATCACCAGCAGGATCACGAGATTTCCGCGCCAGCCGATTTGAAAAAACATGATGAAGCGGAGCACAGTGAGCTCCAGGAATATAAGCCAAATACCGCGAGTCACGAGCAGGCGCGAGAGTTGGCGCTTCGAATGATGCCCGCGATTCATCCAGAAGAATGCGCTCATGCCAGCAGTAAAAATAAATACCGGCGCACAAAAATGGGTGATCCAGCGAGTGAGGAAGATGGCGGGGGTGGTGCGTGTAAGGTCGGTGGGTGAGAACTGCATGGCGCTTCGGGCGACGTAGTCGCGGATATGGTCGATCGCCATCAGGATCATGACGGCGCCGCGAAGAGCATCGACGGACTGGATGCGCGAGGCGGGCGAAGGCCGGGCGGGAACTGCGGGGGCAGTCATGGCGTGCCGTTATATTCGCACAGGCCCACGGACACATTGGCCAAATTCGGACATAGCAGGGTGGAGGAAGGGAGCGGGGCGCAAGGGTGCGGCTCGACTGCGAAGACTTGAAATGCAAGCCGGCTGGGCGCAGGTGATCGGGAATACCAGAGTGCTTCCCAAGCTACGAATGCCCATTATTGCGAGCGACGTACAGATGATTCCCGCTTATGTCTTCGCACATCATGAAGAGTAGCGAAATGTTTTACATCGAGCGCAAGCCGGCTGTCCCTCTACTCCGCTTTGTGCGAAGTCTCTGGTACGTGCGAGCGCCCTTTGTCGAACACCGTCGTGAACGCATTCTTCCCAGCGGTTGCGCGCATATCGTGTTGAGTCTGTCGCACGACTTCCTCACGGATTGCACGGAAGGTGGACGGGAACGACGCACCGCACCGGTCCTAATGGTGGGCCAACGCTCGGTTTACGAGATCATTGCCTCCGAGGATCTCGTAGACATGGCGGGTGTCATCTTTGAACCTGGCGCAGTGCCGGCTCTTGTTGCGGATCGCGCTGACCTCATCAGCAATCGAAATTTCCCAATGGATCAAATATGGCCTGGCTACACCGACCGCTTGCGAAGCCGCATGCTGGAAGGGGCCTCTCCCGAAGCGCGACTTCAAATCCTGGAAAATCGCCTATCGACCGCATTTAAGAGGTGGCGCGCAGTTAGCGACTGGGGTCCACATCCCGCGGTGCGGTTTGCGTTAGAGCAGTTCGCGCACAATTCGAACCAACTCTCTGTCCGCGACATCGCGCGGCGCACTGGTTGGAGCGAACGCCGATTTTCGCAGATCTTTCGCGAGCAGGTTGGATTCCCACCAAAGGTATGGTCTCGCTTGCAGCGCCTTCAGCGCGCAGTCCGGCGGTTACAGGCCGGTCTCGAAATTTCGTGGGCTGAAATAGCGGTCGAGTGTGGATTCTATGACCAGGCTCACCTGGCAAACGAATTCCGGTCGTTCTCGGGAATCGACCTGACGACCTACACTGCAAGCCAAGGGGCAAACCACCTCCACGCGCAGTAACGATTTCCGATTTTTCCAAGACCGAAAGATATCCGTTGCGCCAACATGAACAGCAAAGGACGAGAGGATGACAATCGCCAAACACACGAAATTTCGCACGAAAACTCATAGGACAAGCCATAATCCAGGCACGAACGACCGGCCGATCAAACGCGGGGTTGTAGATTTTGGGACGTATCACCACGCCACGCCAGGGGAATCAGAGGAGATCAGGCGGCGCGCTGAAAAAGCGTTCTCGAAGCTATTGCGACCGCTCTATGCCTCCGGCTCTCGTCTGCGGATAATGGACGCGGGCTGTGGACTGGGCTTTCTGATGTACGTTGCGGCCAAGCGCTTTCCGAAGGCGCACATCGTCGGCGTTGACCTGTTCAGGCGCGGCAGCATCTCCGGGATTTCCATGGACAAGGCGGCGAACAATATGCAGTCTCTGGGGCTAGACTCCAGAACTTCGTTTTTGAAACACGATCTGACCAAGCCAATGGTGTCGAACGAACAATATGATCTTGTGGTCTCCAACCTGGTGTTCCACAACATGGGGAAGAAAAGATTCAAGGCCTACGAAGCGGTTTTCGATGTGCTCAAATCCGGAGGGTTCTTCGTCGTAGGAGATGTCTTTCCGCATCACAAAGCCGATATGGACTACTTTCGCGAACGCTCAACAGTTGTAAATGACTTGAATGAGGGCGGCTCGGGCGGTTGGCCATACAAGATAATGGCGTTGAGAAAACAACGAAAAATTGAATAGAACGATCTTCAGAGCTAACACCGGTAGGCCGGCACTTCTCGAACTTCTGAGATCGACAAGTCGTAGCCAACCGGAAAGTGGAAGCTCGCTCGAAGTAAGAGCGACTTAGACTGTTGTCCGTAAGGCCGGATTTAAGCTATTGCGGCTTACGAATTGTTATTCGGTCGACGGTTTACGTGTCTTCGGAGTCGAGCGCGGTGAGGACCTCGTCATCTACGTCCCACCTCTTAAGAATCGTAAAAATCGTTTTGGACCCAAACCCAGCCCGCACCAGTTGGCGGAAGATACGCGCAGCTTCCTTCTGGTCTTGCGGCCTTTTCAAGCGCTTGCGGCGGAGGTACTCGCGGGCTTGCTTCTCCTCATTGACCTCATCGTAGGCGTCGGTCACGGCTTTATCGATGACATCTCCATGCACGCCTTTGATTTTCAGATCAGTGATGACGCGCCGCCGTCCGAATTTTTCGTTGTCCCGGCGAAACCCGGAGTATGCCGCGGCATAGGTCGCGTCATTGAGGTAGCCCTGGTCTTTGAGGCGCCGGATAATCAACTCAACCAGGGTCTGGCCGAACTCAGTGTCAATCTCCACACGCTGGCGCAGCAGACGCTTTAGCTCTGCGACTGAACGCATGCGCCGCCCAAGCGCGCCGATGGCGTATTCGTAAAGCTCATCCTCGGTGTATGTTTTTCGGGAACGGGAGAAAGACATTGCAATTGTTGTACTTTGCCGTAGCACTGAAACGAACAGCTAACCAGAGGCTGAAAGCTGCCATCGTCACAAATCGGTTGCGCTCCACAGGTTGGGCGTGACCTGCACGAACTTCAGTTTCCAGTCGCCGTCCTGCTTAACCCAGATCGTGCTCAAATGAGTGTATCGGGGCGTATCTCCAGGCTCGATTTTGCTGTAGCTCACCACCACCGCGCCTTCGTTCAAGGAAAGCACTTTGTAGTCATAGACGCGCTCATTGCTTTCGCTGACGCTTTTGGGCTTCTTGTACGGCTCCAAATCTTCGAGGAAATCCGCCTTGGAGGAGGTGCTGCCACTGCTGCCGATCTCGGTGAAGTCATCGGTCAGGGTACGGCGGAAGTAATCCATGTCCTTATTCTTCTTCGCGGCCTCGAATTGCTTAGCCCGGTCGACGAACTCCTGATCTTGCGGGCTAAGGGCCGGCGGCTCATGGCTTGCGCTCGAATTTGATGGTTGCGGGCTGTTCTGCTGCGCAACACACAAGCAGCAAGCGGCCACTATGACCAGAATGCATGAAAGCAATCGCATGATTGGCTCCTCAGGGCTTCTCGATCGTGGACGAAGAAACAGATCCACTCTACGGAATGATTCTAACCGCAAAGCACAAGAACCGAACCGCGCACGTCCAGGAACCAGGGTGTCCGCCCCAGAATGGGCAATAATTGGCGATAACGGCTGAGGCTAGCTTTCGGGCGGCAGAACGGGCACGTCTGGAGCAGACAGAATCTTCTTGCTCAAGTCCCCTCGTGGCACCGAAACCTGCTCGCCAGTCTCAAGATTCTTCAGCGCAAAGGCGTCCGCCGCGACTTCATTCTCGCCGACGATCAAGGCGTAGCGTGCGCCCACCCGGGTGGCGGTCTCGAACGATTTCTTGAGACGGAAGTTTTCGTCTCCAAGCTCCACGACCAAATTGCACGCCCGGAGTTCTCGCGCCAGGCGGGCGGCTTCGCGGTTCATGCCGGCACCGAGCGGGGCAATGTAAACATCTGGCTTGCGAAGAACCGAATCGGCAGTTTTGCCCAGCGACATCACCAGCCGGTCCTCGCCAATGGCAAAGCCAATACCCGGCGCGGGAGGGCCGCCGAGCGACTCAGACAGTCCGTCATAACGCCCGCCACCGAGGATAGCGTTCTGCGCACCCAGCGCACCGTGCGTGAATTCGAACGCGGTACGCGTGTAGTAATCCAGCCCGCGTACCAGGCGATCGTTGAGCCGGAACGGGATGCCGACCGATTTCAAAATCTCCTGTACATCTTCAAAATGACGCCGGCAATCATTGTCAAGAAATTGGCTGATGCGCGGCAACTTGTCGATGATGGGCTGATCCTCGGGCACCTTGCAGTCGAAAACCCGCAAGGGGTTGGTGACGGCGCGGCGCTGGCAATCGACGCACATCTGCGCCGCCACGGGCTCAAGCGCTTTGCGCAATGCTTCGTTGAAGCGTGCCCGGTCCGCGGGACAGCCGACTGAATTCAGCTCGAGAGTCCAGTCCGCGATGCCAAGGCGATCGAGCAAAGTGGCCAGCATCTCCAATATTTCGGCATCTCGCGCAGGAGACTCGCTGCCGGCGGACGCCGGGCCGATTACCTCGGCGCCGATCTGGTAGAACTGGCGGTAACGGCCTTTTTGCGGACGCTCCCTGCGGAACTGCGGCCCAATGTAGTAGAGCTTGTTGAGCCCGCGATCCCAAAGCTTGTGCTCGATGTAGGCGCGCACCACGCCGGCGGTGTTCTCCGGGCGGAGGGTCAAAGATTGTCCCTTATCCGATTCCGCACGGCCGCGGTCCTGCCAGGTGTACATTTCCTTGGCCACAATGTCGGTGTCTTCTCCCACGGAGCGCGAGAACAGTTGTGTTTCCTCGAAGATGGGTGTGCGGATTTCCTGGAAGTTGTAGGCGCGCATCACGTCGCGAACAACACTCTCGACGAAGTTCCACAGCGCCGTCTCGGGCGGCAGCAGGTCGCGCGTTCCTCGGACAGATTTGATCAAGGGAGTCTTAGATGTTAGCACCCCAATGTTGGGAGGCGCTGTTAGCAGCTATGCGGGTTACGCGGCGCCAGTCGGAATAGCAGAGTGCCCGCTTCACTCGGCATGACAACCTCAGATAAACAACGCGGCCATCACCGATCCGACGATTCGCCTGGCGCAGGCGCTAAATTTTCTCGCGCAGGTACACTCTTTTGTATCCCACGTAATTCTCGGAGTACCGGAGGATTGTTTCCTCGTCGCTCTTGTCGAGCCGCCGCACGAATTTGCCGGGTGATCCCATCCACAACGAATTCCGTTCGACGACGGTCCGCTCCGGAATAAGGGTTCCCGCGGCAATGATCGAACCCGAGCCAATCCGGGCTCCGTTCAGGATGATCGATGCCATGCCGATAAGGCAGCGGTCCTCAACGGTGCAGCCGTGCAGGGTCACGGAGTGGCCGACCGTGACGTAATCGCCTAGGAAGACGCCGTATTGATCCTTCATGCCGTGCAGCACGCTGCAGTCCTGCACGTTCGAGTAGTGCCCCACCCGGATGGAGTGCACGTCGCCGCGCAGCACGGCATTCATCCAGATGCTTGCGTGCTCGCCCAGCACTACGTCTCCGATCACTTGCGCCGACTGGTCAACGTAGCAGGTTTCCGGAAATTGGGGGGTGATGCCGTTGTAAGTGCGAATCATATCGATCAGCGGTCAGTCTCAGATGGCAAACGCGATGCGACAGGTCGAGCGCGATTGCCGTTTGCGAGGGCCAGCCTTAGACGCAACAACAGCTCGCTCGCGCTGCTGCACCGCAAAGAATCAACATAACACGCACGCGGGCGGGCGTGCGAGAGAGGCGCGGGTGCGCTCTCGCGTGCCGAAAGCACCCGTCCGGCGATTGCTTTGATTCCCGCAGAGGGAAACTACCAAAACGGCTGTGCCGCACGTCACACTTCCCACATCTTCCGCGTGATATACCAAGCCCAGCTTTCCAGGAATCCCTCCGATTCCATTTCGTGTGAATCAGGTGGATTCCTATGCCGCTATTTCGCCGAGCTTCTTCATCGCAATCCTCCTTCGGGTTTGCTGGCCGGCTGCTGCTCGCAGCGATCATCCTTCTGCTGACCGCACGCCCTGCTGCGCAAGACGCGTCCACGGGCGCATTACGCGGAACGGTTCTGGATCCGGACGGCAGTAGCATTGCCGGCGCTACCGTTGCGCTGGTCAGCAATGACACCGGAGCGCGTCAATCGGCAGCTACCGATTTGGACGGCAATTATGCGTTCGAACTGCTGCCGCCCGGCAATTACACGGCCCGGGTTGAAGCGCCGGGAATGTCGGCGCAGCTGAGTCCGCCGCTGCACATCGAAATTGGCGCTTCCACCAACTTGCAATTCCACCTGAAACTTGCCGGGGTGAAAGAGTCGGTGACAGTATCGGGTGCGCCGCCACTGGTGGAGACGCAGCCCAGCGCGGTGTCTTCACTGATCGATGAGAAGGCCATCTCCGATCTACCTCTCAATGGTCGCCGTTTTACCGACTTGGCGCTGCTTGCGCCGGGAGTGACGCAGGATCCGCGCGGCCTTACTTCGGCGTCGAATGGCGATCTCGCATTCGGAGGCATACGCGGCTACCAGTCGAGCTACCTGGTCGACGGAGCCGACAATAACAACGCCTTTTTCGGGCAGGCACGTGGACGTTATCGCGCGCCTTACCAGTTCTCCAATGAAGTCGTGCAGGAATTTCGCGTGTCCTCAAACTCGTATGGGGCCGAACTTGGGAGGGCAGGCGGCGCGGTGGTGAACGTCGTGACCAAGTCGGGCTCGAATCATTGGCACGGAACAGGTTTCTATTTCATCCGTGACAGCTCACTGAACGCGCAGCATTCCTTCACCGACACAAAGCCGGAGGATCGGCAACAGCAGTTCGGATTCACGCTGGGCGGGCCGATCAAACGTAACAAGATTTTCTTCTTCAGCGGTTTCGATCAGCATGTATTTCGCGTGCCCAGCCTGGTGCGATTCGTAGGGGGAGCGGTAGGAGTGGTGCCACAGCCGGCAGCGCCAGGGCAGTCGGGAGATTACGAGCCCAGCGATCAGCAAAAGGTTTTTGCCGCGGCGGATCAACTCAACAGCATGGTAGGGAACTACAAGTCCCAGCTTCTCGGGAATGCCATGTTCTTGAAAGTAGATTTCTCCGCAAGCCCACGGCACTACCTCTCGGCGCGTCTGAACACTTCGCGCTACTGGGGACAGAACAACGTATTCTTCGATCCCGCCAGCCCGATTACGACTTCGATGATCAGCAACAATGGCCAGGAGAATGTAGCGACCGAAAGCGGCTCGCTCTCTCTAACCAGCGGCCTCAGTCCCCGCATCACCAGCCACCTGCGCGCGCAATTCTCCCGTGATCTGCAGAATTCTTCGGCTAATACCAGCTCAGCCCTGACCAAGATCTACGATGTCACGGATGGCTTCGGCCGTTCCAGCATCCTTCCACGGACGACGCGGGAGCACAAGTTTCACCTAACAGAGACCCTTAGCCTGGAAACGGGCCATCATTCATTCAAATTTGGCGGAGATGCGCTATTGAGCTGGATCTACAACTTCTTTCCGTCCCTGTTCGGCGGCGAATACATTTTCGACACGATCAGCGTCAACCCCTGGACCTACGAGCCCATGTACTACGGAATGCACCTCAGTCCGTTGCGAGCGTATGCGCACCAGGTGCCGCGCTATTACGTGCAGAATTTTGGCTCCGCCATTTCGCACCCGGATACGAATGAATACGCAGCCTTCGTGCAGGACACCATTCGACTTACCCGACGACTCGCGGTCAGCCTGGGTGTCCGTTACGATCTGCAGACCTTCAGCACGCGGGACCTCGTCACTAATCCGCTGTGGCCTAACTCGGGCAAAGTCCCGAACAACAACACAAATAACTTCTCTCCAGGAGTTGGCGTCGCGTATTCGGTTGGGGACGCTCATCCTTTTGTAGTCCGCGCCGGCGCGGGCTTGTTTTACACTCGCATCCCCCAGATCTATACCTCCACAATCGCCACGGACAACGGCCTAGGCTCAACTCACCTGCTCCTTAGCAATGCCGATTTTTACGACCGCCAGATCTTTCCCACATATCCGCAGCCCTTGGTAAGCTGCGCAATCACCGCGACGTTTTGCGCGCCTCCCGAGGTTGTGGCGAACCGTCTGCAAACCGAAATCTCCACCTTCGCGCCGAATTTCAAGACTCCCCGGGTTGAGCAGGCTAGTTTGAGCATGGAGAAGGAGATCGTCGATCGGCTGGCGGTTGGAGTGAACTACCTGTATGTGCATGGTGTGGGTTTGATTCGAGCTCGGGACGTGAATCTGCCGCCACCGATGACCCTCGCGTATCCCATCTACGATAGCGGCGGAAATGAGTTTGCAGGAACCTACTACAACGTGGACTCGTTTTCGAGTTGGCAGGAGACGCAGTCGCTCACATGCCCATTTCCGCCGTGCATCAATGCCCTTGCCCGTCCGAGTCCGCAACTGGGAGCGGTCAACCAGTTCGAGAGTGCGGCATCGAGTGTCTATAATGCGTTCACCGTTTCGGTCCAGCGACGAATGACCCACGGCCTGTATTTCCGGCTGTCGTACACCTTGGCGCACGCCGTCGATGATGGGCAGGACGCGTTGGTGGCGGGCCGTCCAGCGACAGTGCAGAATTCTTATTCTCCGAGGAGCGAGCGGGGACCCAGCGTGACCGATCAACGTAACCGGCTGGCTTTCTCGTGGGTGGTTGAACCGCGCCCGTTCGATCGCGCCCATGCGCTGCTGGGCACAGCGTTTAATAACTGGAAGGTCTCCGGGGTGTTTACCTATGGCAGCGGGCGCCCGGTGAATGCGCGTGTGTATGGCGATCCTAACCAGGACGGCAATGATGGCAACGACCGCCTGCCGTATGCCAGCCGGAACTCATTTGTGGGGCCGGACTATGCCACTTTCGACGGCCGTTTGACCCGGCGGCTTTATGCCGGGGCGAGGTTGAAGATTGACCTCATGGCCGAGTCATTCAACCTGTTCAATCGGGACAATAAGCGCGTGCAGATCACAGATGACGGGTTTATCAACGGTGCGGGACAATTTGTGGGTTACAGCAAGACTATCGGCGTCAAGCACTTCCCGGCATATTACGCGCGGCCGGCGAGTTTTATGGCGGCCACCGACGCCTACGCGCCGCGGCAAATGCAATTGGGTATCAAGTTGATATTCTGAACTTGGGATGGCGATGGCTCCCCGTAGGACTGGCACGGAAGTGCGAAATTAAGGGGAAATTCGGCTATTTTTGGCTAAAAATCTGCACATCCCTCTTGACTTGCCGCCAATCTGTTGCGATAACTAACGGGTCCAAATGGGACGAGTTTGGGGGTGTAGTTAGTTGGCGGAAGTCAGAATTCAAGAGGGAGAATCCCTCGAAAACGCCCTTCGCCGGTTTAAGCGCAAGGTCCAGCAGGAAGATATCATCAAGGAAGTGAAACGTCACTCCTTCTACCTGAAACCGGGCGAAAAGAAACGGGTTAAGGAAGCTTTAGCTCGCAAGCGCAGCCGTAAGAAGGCGCGCAAAGAACAGGACTAGCTCGTCATTGGGTCGCCACCCCCTATAGTGGCGGCCCATTCTTTTTGGATTATTCCCATATCGGGAAGCTGCGAATTTCAGCCGCAAGGGGACACTTCTTCAAGTTGTAACCGTGCAGGGACTGTGCACGGTGGGCCGAGTCCAGGGGTAGTAAGAAATCCAAAGGTACTGAAGTGAGGGGGATGAATAGCTTTCGCGCGCCCCCGCGTGGGAGCTAAATGTGGGGCTTCCTCTGGCTTGATTTGCTCAAGCTGGGGGTTGAAGGGAGCATCTCTCAATGGAATTCCAGGACAAGGTTCTGAAGTGTATCGACTGCGGCGCTGACTTCATCTTCACGGCCGGGGAACAACTGTTTTTCCACGACAAACAGTTCAAGAACGAGCCGAAACGGTGCAAGATCTGTAAAGGAAAACGGATCGCGGTACTGGGGGCGACTCCCATCCAATCAGGACATTACAACAAAGTGGAAACCCGAACCGTGTGCTCAAATTGCGGCAAAGAAACCACGGTTCCTTTCAAGCCCACACAGGGGCGGCCCGTGTTTTGCCGCGAATGCTTTCAGCAGCGGCGTCAAGCGGCAACTGCCTAAACTCTCCGAATAACTGCCACGTTTTGATCGTCTGGGAGGCAGGGGTGGAAGTGTCAGACCACTTTCCGGCCGCCAGTCCGAGAGGACTTGCCGGAATTTCTGTCAAACCCTTGTACACCGGCGTTCTGACGTCGCTGCTTGTTATCCTCGTGGCTCACCAGGAGTGCCTCTAGTTGCCGGACCAGGTCCTGCGTGCCTACCGGCTTGACCAGGACTGATTGAGCCCCGTCCTTCTTCCAATTGCCGTTTTCCGGTGGAAATGCGGTCAGTAGCGCCGTGGCGGGATTGTAGGGTTGCTCGTGCGCGGTGCGGATCACGTCAAAACCCGCCTGGTCGGTCTCCATGCGAACGTCGGTGATCACCATCTGGTACACACCGGAATGGAGCTTTGTAATCGCTTCGGAGGCAGAGGCGGCGGTCTCCACTTCGAAGTCGTGCAGTTCAAGGACTGCCTTCAACGTCAGCAGGACTGCCACATCGTCATCGACGAGTAGGATACGTCGCTTCATAAAACACCCCTGGAATACGGGAGTTCAGATCTGAGGCAAGCCCATCTGCAACGCTACGTGACACTGTTGACGTGCAGCCGGTGCGCATCAACCCTGAGGCTAACCTCGATCTTCCCCGCCCACACGCCCATCTGTCCTACTACGTTACTATAGACCTGTGATGCGTTTTTATGTGGAGAATTTTGGCTGCCGTGCGACCCAGGCGGATGGCGCCGCAGTGGAGGGTCAGCTTCGGGAGGCCGGATGGGAAGCGGCTTCGGGACAGGAGCAGGCCGAAGTCGTTGTGCTCAATACTTGTACGGTCACAGCGGCCGCCGACCAGGATGCGCGCGCCTCGATCCGCCGTATTCGTCGCGAAAATCCCGACTGCAAGATCGTTGTCACAGGCTGCTACGCACAACGCGCTCCGGAGGAGTTGGCAGGCTTGCCGGGAGTCGAACTGGTCATTGGAAACTCACACAAGCACCGGCTGGCCGACATCGTCGTAGGTCGTCTGCGCGAAAATTGGTGTGCAACTAGTCCAGAAACCGGTTCGAGCGGTGGTCACTCGTTTGTTCCAATATCTGCATTACAGGACAGTGCAGCAAGAGCCAGCGGCGTTTCCCGTCAGGCGGTGAGGAGCCCAGAGGGCAACCCCGAGCGCTTGTTCGTGTCGGACATTTTTGCCCATACGCAACTTCTGGCTGCACCAGTATTCGACAGTGCCGGAGACCGCACCCGCCCCAATCTGAAAGTGCAAGACGGGTGTGATAACCGCTGCTCGTTCTGCGTCATTCCTTCGGTACGAGGCCAAAGCCGCTCGTTGC
>Ga0070741_10006444_pt1 | contig 25189 bp, 23 predicted proteins | sample Coa_R1_4_FD_66440 | JGI IMG/M metagenome (GOLD analysis project Ga0070741, IMG submission 66440) | Surface soil microbial communities from Centralia Pennsylvania, which are recovering from an underground coalmine fire - Coalmine... | ecosystem: Environmental > Terrestrial > Soil > Unclassified ... | reverse complement strand
GCTCGCCTCGCTCACCCAAGGCGGCGCCAGCCAGTCCATCGAACACACCAAGGCCGGCGCCGTTAGCAGCTTCTCCCCGGCCGAGGGCTCGATCACCAATCTTATCTACAACCAGGCCGGCCGCCTCGCCACAGTGATGGCCGGAAGCAATTCCCTCGCGCAATATACTTACGACGCCTTCAATCGGCGCGTGGCGAAAATCGGCTCCGCGGTGACGTTCTATCAATATGACCGCGGCGGCCTCCTGCTCGAGGAGACCGACGACCAGGGAAATCCGGCGGTCGACTACATCTACCTCGACAATATCCCAGTCGCGACCATTTCGCCCAGCGCCGGCCAGCTCTACTTCCTCCATGACGATCGGCTCGGCACGCCACAGATCGCGACCGACAGCTCCCAGAACATCGTCTGGAGCGCCTCCTACGGGCCCTACGGCGAGTTGAGCTCCACTCCGAGCCTGATTGTCCAGAATCTCCGCCTGCCCGGCCAGGAATTCGATTGGGACACCGGCCTCTATCATAACGGCTACCGGGATTACGCCCCGGCTTTGGGAAGGTATCTCCAATCCGATCCGCTCGGGCTTGGGGGTGGAACGAACACCTACGCCTATGCCGCGGCGAATCCTGTGAACGCGATCGATCCGCTCGGATTGTTCAGCCTCAGCGATTTGAAGAACGATCTTTCGCGGTGCTGGGACGATGTGAAGCAGTTCGCACAGAACGAGTACCAGCGCGAGCAGGGAGAAGGATTCTCGGCATACTGCCAGGATGTCACACACAGAGTGGAGACCGACGTCAAAGAGTTCTGGAGCCAGTACGGTGGCGTGATCTCGTTTTTTAAATCGGTTGCCGAGGCGGCCGGGGACGATACTGTCGCACTTTGGAAGCTGATCGTGCAGACCGGCAAGGCTGTAGCCAATAGCGATCCGGCCTACGGACAGGATACGAATAGCCCCTACTACAACGCCCATCCCTACCAGGCTCCACCCCCCGATTCGCCGCCCGGACCGGGTCTCTGTCCGCCGCAGTCACCGGCGCCGCCAACTCACTGAATGTGATCACGAGCGTGGCGCGCGGTCGATCAACAACGGGACATTTGCCCGGCATCCGTCCCCGCCACCCCCCTGCGCCTCCTCAGCCGCGAACCCACGGAGCAGTGCCACAGATGCTGAAAGACGGTAGGACCTCCGCTCCCGTACGGTCGCGGCTCGGTAGGCGCCGGAATCACGTCCTCAGCTGAGCCGTCGTGACCTTCTGAACCGCGCGGGTCAGCAAGCAGCCAGGGGGAGTGGGACCTTAATAAGGACTGGCGGCGTGCTGCGCCTGCTGTTGCTCCAGAATTTTCGCCACCTCTTTCTTCAGCGGCGGGACGCACTTCGCGAACATCATCTTATAGGCGCCGCAGAAGTAGTCCAGATCCTCAAACCGTTTATACCGGTCGTGGCGATGTTTCGGACAGCCTCCGTGACAAAGTTGTTGCCATTCGCACGCCTGGCATACAGGATGCGCGAGTGTCTTTTTCGCCGCAAAGCTGTAGCGTTGCTGCCGCCGCGCAATCTCAGTCCACGAATCCAGGTTGATGTTGCCCAGCTTCCAGCCGCCTTCCACGAAGAAGTCGCAGGGATAGATGTCGCCGTTGTACTCCACCACCACGTAGCTGTCGCAGGTCTCGTGCATGGTGCAGTTACCCGGCTTCTGTCCGGCCAGCGCTTCGGCCAGGTTGTCGAAGTAGCGGATTCGAACCTTGCGCCGCTCCGGCCACCACAGGTCGAATGTCTCCAGCATGAAACGTCCGTACTGTTCCGGAGTGATCGTGAACGGCAATGGATTGCCTTCGCCGTCGAACTCGGAAAGCGGGATGTACTGGATGTATTCGATCCCGAGCGAGCGAAAGAACTTGTACACTTCCTTCGGCTTGTCCACGTTCGACTGGCTGAGCACGCAAAGAACGTTGAACTCCACCTTGTTCTTTTTCATCGTCTCGATGCCGCGCATCACCTGCTTCCAGGTGCCTTTACCCTGCTTGTTGAAGCGGTACAGGTCGTGCACGTCTTCGGGACCGTCGATGGAGATGCCGATCAACCAGTTATACTCGTGGAAGATCTGGCACCAGCGCTCGTCGATCAGGATGCCGTTGGTCTGCAGTGCATTCGAGACCGCCTGGCCGTCGCGGCCGTACTGCTTCTCCAACTCCACCAGCTTCTCGAAGAATTGCGGACCGGCCAGCGTCGGCTCGCCGCCTTGAAAAGCGAAGACGCTGTTCGGATACGAATAGAACATGTACGTATCCACCAGCCGCTCCAGCGTGTCCAGAGTCATGCGGCGCGCCGGCAGCGATTTATACGGATCGGCGTCGCGATCGAGATAAAAACAATATGCGCAATCGAGGTTGCAGACCGCGGAAGCAGGCTTGATCAACAACGAATTGATCCGCGGCGTGGTACCCAGCCCGCCACCCAGGATAGGCAGGGTATACCCAGTTCCCATAGATATTCAGTGTATCAGGTGGCTATTTACCGCTCGATCACGATCCCCGCCGTCGGCAGAATCGGGAACATCTTGTCCAACGTCAACGAGACTTGGCCCGTGCGATTGTTGTAATTATCGTAGCTGTCGAAACGGTAATTCGAGCGATTGGTCAGATTCAAAAGTTCGCCGTACAGCGTGATTTTCCACTTGTCCCGCGGCCACACCTTATTGATGCGCGCATCCGTACGCTGGTACGGTTTGAGGCGCAAGGCATTCCGCTGATCGAGCAGGAAATAGTTCGGCCCGATCAACTGGTAGAAGCCAGGGAGCGGCAGGCCGCTTCCGTAGAGCCATTTCACGCTCACATTGACGCTGGGCGACACACGATAACCGCCGTAGACGTTCACGGTGTGGCGCTGGTCGAGATCGGCGGGGAATACGATATGCGCGATCCCGTCGCGCTCGCGCGCATAGCCGAGCGCATATGACACCCAACCCGTCAGCCGATTCGCGCTGCGCCGTTGCAGCAGGAACTCCAGCCCGCGCGCATAGCCCTTCAGCGAGTTGTAGTACATCGGGTTCGCCGGCGGATTGAAAATGCGCCCGCCGATCAGCCGCGGATCGAACAAGGGCTGGAAGATGAGGTCGCGATCCTGACGTTCGTAAGCCTCGACACGGACGCGTGTGCGATCGCCGAAGCGCTGCTCGATGGCCGCCACGAAATGCGTCGACCGCTCCGGCAGCAGCCGGCGATTACCGAACAGCGAAAACAGCTTGTTTAACTCCGGAAACTGCGCGTACTGCCCAAAGCCCAGTTGCAGGCGCGTGGAAGCCAACGGCGCGACCGCCAGCGAAGCGTACGGCGAGAAGACGTGAATGCCGTCCACCGATCCCCAATCCGAGCGTCCGCCGGCGGCCAAATGCAGCCTGCCCCCGCGCGAGCTCCACGACTGCTGCACATACCCGCCCGTCACGATGCCCCGGCCCCGGTCGCGATCCTGGATACGAAAAGTGCGATTGGCGTTATAAACCTGGCTCGCCGTTTCGTCCCGGAGCCGGCGCGCGTCGGCGCCGAACTCGAGCGGAGCGCGGGCGCCCCACATCCAGGTCGCGTTCGTCAATGCCACCCACTCCCCGTACTGACCCTGCCCGAGTGAACTGTCGAACGGGTTCATGTCGCTGAATTTCTCACGCAGGTACGCCGCGCGTGTGGTCACCAGAAAGCGCTCGCCCGGCGAATAACGCCAGCCCAGATTCGCCAGCGTGAAATGATAGGACGCGTTCAGAATCGAATTCACGCCCAGCCGCGCGCGGGCGCTGGAGCGGTCGAGCCCGGAGAAGCCGTCGATCACGTTCAGGCTGATATTGTGGCTGCGGCTGAGGTCGTAGGTGAGGCGTCCCTGGGTATCGAAGAAGCCGAACGCGATCGAGGGATCGGTGGTGCCGCGGCTGAGGATGTACTGCAGGTAGCTCTTGCGCACGGCCACCAACCAGGAGCCGCGATGCTTTGCGCCCAGCGGTCCTTCGACCAGCACGCCCGCGCTGGCCACGCCCGCGGTGATGCGGATATCCGGCACCGTGCGATTGCCCTCTCGCGTGTGTACGTCGAGCGCCCGGCCGTACGATCCTCGATCCGCGGAGGCGGCGCACTGGGGTAGAGTTCGAGCGCCTCGAGCATATCGCCGTTGAAGATGGTAAGCGACCCTGTTCCCGAGGTTCCCTCCACCTGGTGAAACGGCTGATGCATGAGGATATCGTCGAGGTAGAGGCCGACGCGGCTGTAATCAGCTCCGCGAACGGAGAAGCGGCTGTTGTAATCGTCGTCGGATACGACGCCGGGCATCGCCTGGACGGCGCGCAGCGGATCGTCCGAGATCACGCCGGCCAGGTTCTTGGCCTCGGTGGCAGTGAGCGACAGCTGCGAAGGGCTCTCCTGGCGCACGGGGTCGAAGGGCGCCGCCTCGACCACGACGGATTCGGTCTTGCGGAACGTATCGGGGCTAAGGCTGATTTCGAATTCCTTCACGTCGCCGCCGGTGAGGGAGAACGGCTTCTTGATCACGCGGTAGCCGACGGTCGAAACGCGCAATACGTAATCACCGGGGGCCACGGCAGGGAACTCGAACCGGCCCTGGTCGTCGGTAATGGCGGTCGGGATGCCGGCGGCAAGCTGGATATCGACCTGCGCCAGGGCCTCGCCTCCGATGGCATCTTTCACTACACCGCGTACGGTGCCGGCCGTCTGAGCGCAGGCGCAAGCGTACAACACCCATAGCGGAATGAACCGCCTCACGGAGCTATAGTCGCACGAATCAGGAGCGGCGGTCAGGAGCGGCGGCGGAGCTTCGCAAATCCAAGAACTGCCCTATCGGCGCTTTTCCGGTCTTTGCGTTTATTTGGAATCTGCTATTTACGGATAAAGGCCGCCGATCATCGACGCTTTTGGCTATATACCCCTTGTGCGGCCGTGGACCCGGTATGTGTCGACTTTGTGATATTCTTAAGATTCGTACCAAGATGGCTAATCATTTTTCCGCGCTGAAGCGCGTACGACAAGACGCCAAACGCACCGAGCGCAACCGCACGGGCAAATCGCGTCTCCGCCACCAGATTCGGGCGATGCGGCGCCTGCTCACCTCCAAGGACGCTCCGGGCGCTCAAGCCCTGCTGCCGAAGACTTTCTCCGTAATCGATCGCTCCGCCCAACTCGGGCTGATCAAGAAGAATACTGCTGCCCGCTACAAATCCCGGCTGCACGTCAGAGTTAAAGCACTGCAGCAGCCTGCCGCCTAAGCGGTCAGATCCATTACGAACCTTTCCATGACGATGCGGTCGTCCGGACGCGCATCGCGCAGCCCTTTGTCCGCCTCGTAAACCAGCTGCATTCCCCGTTTTAGCTGCTCGCCGGAGAACTTCGAGACCGTCTGATACACCTGTTCGGCGCGGGAACTCCACACCGGCACTCCTGCACGCGTGAAGTGCGCCTGGATCTGCTGTGGGCTGCGCAGGCCCGCCTCTTTGGCCGCCAGCGCCAGCCGGAATTGCCCCGCCAGGAAGGCCAGCGCCAGCGGCAGATACTCTCCCTCTTTCGCGAGTGTATCGAGCACTGCGAGCGCCCGCGCCCGATCGCGGCGGCCCAACGCACCCACCAGCGCGAAGATCGTGGTGGCGCGCGCGTCCGGCACCAGCGTGCCGATGTCTTCCGTCGTGATCGTGCGGCCTGGTCCCGCGTAGAGAGAAAGCTTCTCGATCTCCAGCGCTATACGTGCCACATCCGCAGCCAGCGATTCGATCAACAGCGCCTCCGCATCCGGCTTAATCTCGAGGTTCGCGCGCTTGGCCAGATTCGCAACCTCCGCGGCCGCCTCCTCCACGCTGTAGCGCCGCAACTCGACCGTCTCGCGAATCGCCGCATAGAACTTACGTACGCGGTCGAGCTTGGCTTTGTCGTCGCCCTCCAGGTCGAAACGATCGCAATCGAAAACCAGCACCACGCCCGGCGACGCGTCCCGAAGATAGCCGGCCAGCAGATCGTTCTGGGCGCGCGGAGATTCTTCTTCCGAATCGTCGGCCACCTTGCCCTTGGGCAGCGCAGCATCGGCGTTGCGCACCAGGATCACGCGGTCGGAGGCGAACAGCGAGAGCGAGCGCGCGTCGTCGATCACCTCCGCCAGCTCGACCTCATTCAGATCGTAGCGGGTGACCGCGTTATCGCGATCCGCGTCGCCCAGGGCGGCCCTGAGCAATGCCTCACGGCAGGCGCGCCGCTGATATACCTCGCTCCCCACGAAAAGATAGGCTGGGGCAAACTCGCGCTTCTTCATGCGGCCGAGAAATTGGGCAGGCGTCATTCTCTTAGTCCGCCCGTCCGTACAGTGCCGCGGACAATGCGTTTATCGCCATCGGTCAAAAATTCTCCAGCACGGCGCTCACGATGCTCCGCGCAACGTCGCGCGCCAGGCGGTCCATCGCCGGACCGCTTTCGTCAAAGTAGCCGGCCGCGTCGACAGAGATCTCGTAGCGTTCCCGCACTTCCATCCCCGGCCGGTTAAACAGCACTTTGCCCGATTTGTCCATGAGCATGACCTGGAGGTACACGATCGCCTGGACGCCGGAGGCGCGCGACGTCACCGGGTCGAAGGTAGTAGGGTAGGAAATGAAATTCACGACCGCGCCGGTGAGCACGGCGTCGGCCTCCTTCGGATCGGCGATCACCTTGTAGCGCGTCCGCTCGATAAATTCACGCGCCACATTGGCGGTAACGCGGTCGGTGAGCTTGTAGCGTATGGTGACATTGCCGAAGGCGGGGACCGCGATGGTCTTGATCGTCTTGGGCAGCAGGTCGGCGTGACCGGAGACGTGATACCCGCAGCCGGTAAGGCCAAGGACCAAGGTTGCAATTGCCAGGCGGAAACGCCTGCCCCGCCGCGGCTCTGCACGCCGAGCTGGTGCGGCAGGCGTTTTCGCCTGGCTGGATCCTCGGAAATTCACTGCCCCTCCCGGGCCACCGCGATGGCATTGTCGGCAGACAGGCGCAGGTTGTCGGCGACCATCCAGAGCCAGCAGGCCGTGGGATGATTGCGATCCATCGTGATCGCACCCACCGCAATGCCGCTCTGCCCCGCCGTTCCCACGTTGTTGGGCGGCTCCATGCCCTCGCCGCGCACGTCGACGGCGGCGGCCAACAGGGTTTTCTCGATCGCCTCTACGCCGGGATTCTCGTCGAAATCCACCCAAAGAGAGAAGCTGTAGCCGTGGAACACCGGCGCCTGCAACAAGCGCATCGATGGCATAGGCGCGCGGCTCGAGTTGGCCAGCAGCGTCGCCAGATGACGCTCGATGCGCAGTTCGATCTCCTCCAGCGCGGCTGGGGCCTCTTCGCCATACCGCGCCAGCATGGTGAAACTGAGTTGCGCGTCGAAAACGTCCTTGGGCAAGCCTTTAAACGAAAGCAGGCTGACCGTTTGCTGCTGGAGCTCCTCCACGCCCTTTGCACCACGCTCGCTGGCCGGTTCGAAAATGTGGACCACCGACGCTCGCACGCGATGCCGCAAATGCAAAGCGTTGAAAAACTGCGCCAGCGCGATGGCCGCCGGATGCGCGATCTCGTGCACCGTGCCGCCGGCCGTAAATCCGGAGGGCTCGACGAGCGGCGCCCGCAGCCGCGCCCGCGGATCGTCCTCCGAGGCGTAAGTGAGATCGATCACCGCGCCGGGCAGATTCATGTCCAGGACTTTGCGGGTCAACTCCGGCGATGCGGCCAGCAGAACGGCGCTCGCGCCACGTAAATTTTCGGCATCGAGGTCCGTGATGACCACCGGTTCGCCGGCCTGCTCGGTCAGCGTGCCTGCTTCGTCGCCTTCGGCTGCGATCAGTTTTACGATGGCGTCAGGATAGCCGGATGCCGCGACGTCGCGCAATTCGCGGCCCATCAGGGTCGAGCCGCCTACGAGAGCGATGACGGGCTTCTCAGCCAACCTGGTGCTCCGGGTGCGGCGGAGGCGGCGCGTGGCGCAGGTGCCGGCGGATGCTGCCGCCGATCCGGATCACGATGCCGCTCGAGACGTAAACCGCGGCCATGATCAGCAGCACCACCTGGGAAGCCACCCAGATCAGGTAAATCAGCGCGCCCAGACCGATCACGATCAGGTAGGAGTGCGGCCGGTTGAGGCTGAGACCTTTAAAGCTGTAGTAGCGCCACGTGCTCACCATGAGAAAAGAGAGAAGGAGCAGCAAGGCCAGCCACAAAATTGAAAAGGGCCAGAAGTCGAGCGGAACCGCATCGCACGCGTAAACCACGGCAGCCACCATGGCAGCCCCGCCGGGGATCGGCAGGCCGACGAAGTACTTTCGGCCGGGACGTCCCGGGTTCTTGGGAATGGGATTCTTCTGAATATTGAATCGCGCCAGACGCGCGGCACCGCACAAAAGAAAGATGAACGATACGAAGTAGCCGGCGCGCAGAATTTGCTCGTGCAGAATGGCGTTGGCTCCGGTGTCGATGAACTGCACGCCCCAGGCGAAGGCGAGCACCGCCGGTGCCAGGCCGAAACTGATAACGTCGGCGAGCGAATCCATCTCGCGTCCGAATTCGCTGGTAGTGTTGGTGGCGCGCGCGATCATGCCATCGAGTCCGTCGAGGAATGAGGCCACGCCGATCGCGATCGCCGCCGTCTGAAAATGCTGATCCGCTCCGGCAGCATGAGAGGCCGCCAACATCGCTCCCCGGAAGGAGCGGAGTATCGCGATATAGCCGAGAAAAATATTCCCGGCCGTGAACAGGGTGGGAATGGCGTAGGCTGCGCGATGCGGCCGCCGTTCGGGCGACGCGGGATCGATCAGCCTTTCCTTAAGATTGAGTGGCATTGGCCGATCCCTTCCGCCGCGCGAGTATGCTCGAACCTGCCGAAACCCGCATACCCGGCTTTACTGCAAGATCCCACTCCGGGCCGAATAGCACGTCTACTCGGGATCCGAATTTGATCAGACCCACGCGGTCGCCGATGTGCACATGATCGCCTGGATGCGGGCGGAAAACGATGCGGCGGGCGATCAGCCCCGCGATCTGCTTGAACACCACCCGCGTACCGTCGTCGCCGTCGACCGTGACCACGTTCTGCTCGTTTTCGCTCGACGCTCCCTCCTTGCTGGCCACGAGGAATTGGCCCTTCTTATATTGCACTTCGGAAATGACGCCAGAAATGGGAGTGCGGTTTACGTGGACGTCGAAGATGTTCAGGAAAATGCTCATGCGCTGGCCGGATCCTTCAGGCTTCACGGCCACCACCTTGCCGTCGGCGGGAGACACGGCTACCGGACCGGAGGGAATCGGCCGGTCGGGGTCGCGGAAGAAATAAAGACAAAAGGCCGCCAGTATAAAAAGCGGGATGGCCCACCAGGGATTGGTGAGAGATGCCAAAATGACGCCGGCCGCCGCTAAGCCCAGCGCGTAATAGATGCCGTCACGAACCATCTGAATCTATTTTCCCACATAGATGTGAAGTGGCAGCCGGAAGCGGGTCAGTTTGAAATTGCGGACCGACGGAACTGTCCACGCGGCGCAACTACGGCGCCTTAGAACAGTGTCGTCTGTACCCGGATTTCAAACTGACCCATTGCCGAAGCCGCTACTTCCAGTCCGCGGTGAAGATGTTGAACTCGTAGCGCTCTTTGGCGTTGCGGTCGGCGCAGAAAACCAGCCGTTTGCCGTCCGGCGAGAACTCCGGAAACGAGGTGAACCCGCCGAAATCCGTGATCTGCTCGAGGTCCGTGCCGTCCAGGTTCATCTGGAACAATTCGAACTTGCGGCTGTCGCACTCGTTTTTGTTGGAGGCGAAGATGATCTTCCGGGAATCGGGCGTGAAGGTCGGGGCGAAGCTGGCGCAGCCGAAATTCGTTATGACCCGCGAGTTGGAGCCGCCGGCATCGGCCACGACGATCTCCATTTTCATGGGCGCCGTCAGGTTCTGGGCCAGCAGCTCTTTGTACCGCGCCATGGTTTCGTCAGTCTTCGGATAATTGGCGCGCCAGACCAGCTTTTTGCCGTCGCGGGAGAACACAGCGCCGCCGTCGTAGCCGGTTTTAGTGGTCAGGCGCTTCTTGCCGCTGCCGTCGGTCTTCATGGTCCACAGGTCCAGATCGCCCGACGCGAGCGAAGTGTAGACCATGCGGTCCGTCTTCCAGTTGACCGTGCCCTCCGCGTCGTATCCGGGCGCGTCGGTCAGCCGCTTCAGGATCTTGCCGCTGTCGGTGGCTAAGTAGATGTCAAAGCCGGCGAAAATGCCCCAGACATATCCCTTGCTGCGGTCGGGCCGGGGAGGGCAGGCATCGCCGGCGGCGTGCGTCGAGGCGTAGATGATCCGCTTGTTATCTCCAAGGAAATAGCCGCAGGTGGTTACTCCTTTTCCGGTAGACACCACGTGCGGATCCGACCCGTCCGCATTCATAATGAAGATCTGATCGCACTCGTAGGGCGGACGCGTCGTCTGAAAGATGAGCCGCTTGCCGTCCGGCGACCAGTAGGCCTCCGCATTCTGACCTCCGTGCGTGAGTTGGTTGATGTTAGTCAGGTGCGGCGTCTCGGCCCAGGCCGCGGCGGCCAGAAACAGGAGCAGAGTCTTCATTTGCGTCCTTCGAAGAGGTTGCGGCCGGCCACCAGCGCGCGCATTTTGCCATCCGCGACACTGCGCTGGAGCATCCAGAAGCCGCAATCGGGATGGATGTAAGGCACGCGGCCGGGACCGAGCACCTTCGCGGCGTTCTCCAGCCTGCGGGCGATCAGTTCCGGCGCTTCGATCTCGTTATCCTTAATATCGACCACTCCCAGCCCGAGGCCGATCTGCGGATTGAGTTCGCGGAACGCGTCCAGCTCGTCGTATCCGCGGCGCGCGAATTCCAGCACCAGGTGATTGACCTTGAGCCCGTTGAAAAACGGCATCAGGTCTTTCCAAAGACCTTTCTGGACGCTCTGACCGCCGTAGTTTCCGAAGCAGACATGCACCGCGCGCTGCCCCCCGACGCCTTCCAGCACGTGATTGATAGCCTCCATCGCCCACTCGCGATCCTCGGGATGTCCGCTGATGTTGGCTTCATCGATCTGGACTACTTCCGCGCCGATAGCTTCCATCTGCCGCCGCAGCACGCCCGCAATCGCCATGGCCAGCTCGGGACGGCTGCCGTAGTGGCGATCGGTGAGGGTCTTGGTGAGCATGTGCGGGCCGGTGCAGGTGAACTTGAGCGGACGCGTCGTCAGGCAGCGGGTGAATTCGTAGTCGCGCGGCAGGTTGAGCGTGCCTTCGCCGATCGGGCCGGTGACGATGCCCGCGGGCTGCGTGCGGAAGCTCATGCCGGCATCCTCGCGGAACTTCGCGATATCGGTGATCGAATAGCGCGAACGAACGCCATCCATCTGGCTGACAAAATAATCGATCATGCCGTTGGTTTCCGGATGGCTCGGATCGAAGCGATTGAGTTCCCCGTCGGCAACCACGTCGATGCCCGCCAACTCCTGCGTTTTCAGGACTACGAGGATGGCATCGCGGAGCGTGCCGCGGCTGCTGTCGCCGATCAGCCAGCGCGGCACGGGATAGCTGCCCACGACCGTCGTTTTGATGTTCATATTGCGCTTTAAGCCAAGCAGTATAGCGCACCCCCTAAAGAAATCCGGGGGCGCTCCCGATAGAGGAAGTGTTCGAGCCGATAGTCGACACTCCACTCCTCTTGGCTTGATGGGGACGGCTTCTAAGCGTCCCTTTTTTTCACTGGCTACCCTGATACTCGAACGGGCAACCCTGCCCGCGGCCTGTCCCAGCCGGACGATATACCAGTAGCTAACTTAAGTACGTGGGACTTATGCTATCGCGATCCCGCCAGAACCGGTACGTTCTCGTCCTCTTTCAGGCGATCGATCGATTCCAGAACCTTTTCGAGCAACTCATCCGTCTGGGATACGGTCGACTTCAGCACCTCGATCGAATTGGCCTGCGCCGAGAGACGCGCGTCGAGCGACGTCATCGTTTTCGATAGCAGCGCTTCCATGGCCGAGACGATCTGGCTTGTCGACGGCACGTCGTTGAGCCGCTGTTCGTGTTCCGAGACCTTCGCCTCGAGTTGATTCAGACGATTGTCGTGGAGCCCTTCCTGATTCGCGAGCCGACGCTCGAGGTCGACTACCGATTTCCTGAGCGATGCGATCTCACGTTCATCGGCGGATTTGAGGAATCGCATCGTAGCTCCAGCAGCTACTCCGGCGAGCAACAACGCCGCGCGCGGAACAGTGAAGACACCCGACATAGTGACTTCATAATACCGCATTCTGCCCAGCAAAAGTACTACAGAAAACGCTTAGGTACTAGGCCTTCAACGGATTGTACGGCCAGCCGGAAGCTGGCATTCTCGGGATGGGAATGACCTGATCGGTGCCGGAAAACGCTCCCAGGAGTAAACATGAATACAGGCTGTCACTGCCCCCCGTCGCCCAGTTATTCCTGGAATGCGACACACAGGGTCGAGTGCTGTGGATGAACACGCAGGCGCGAGAGCGGCTGGGTGAGGCCCGCAGCCTCAACGAATCGCTCGGCGTCTCCTCCGGTCTTGCCGATTTCCTTAGCGTCTGCAAAAGCAAGGAAACACTGGCCGGCGTTTTTATCCGCCGCTCGAGACCACCGGTTCCGGTCGAATTTACCTGTGTCATGCGCGGTTCCGGCCGGGTGCTTCTGGCTGCCGACATGAAAGAGCGCGCCTCCGATCAGAGCGGCGCAGTGGCGGATCCACTGGCCGCGCTGCAAAATCGGACATTGGAGAATTATTTTCGCCTGGCGCGTGTGCAGCACGATCTCGACATCCGTACCGATCGCACACGGCGGAATCCGGCCGCAATCATCAACGAGCAACTCGAGCGGGAACGCGCCCGCCTGAGCCGGGAATTGCACACCGGGGTAGGCCAGTTGCTGTCCGCCATTAAGGTGCACATCGAGCTGATCGAAGGCAAAGTGCCGGCTCTCCCTCCGGAGGTCCGGAATTTCCTCGACCGCATCGCGCAACTGGCGCACGACGCCGCCGCTGAGGTCAGTGCGGTCTCCCGCCGGCTGCATCCGCTCGACTGGCAGGCCATGGGTCTTGCCGAAGCGCTGCAAAGACTGTGGAACAAGTCGGGTATTCCGGAGCGGTTTCAGGGTTGTCTGAATGTCTCGTTGCAATCCGAGCCGCCGCATCCGATCCGCGTGGCGCTGTACAGGATCGCGCAGGAAAGCATTTCCAACACCATCCGTCACTCCGGCGCGACCCGGCTTTCTCTGTCTCTCCAGGAATCTTCCGGGCGCGTCATTCTACAGATTGAGGATAACGGGAGGGGATTCGACACGGGGCGGCAGCCGGAATCCGGCGGTCTGGGGCTGCGGGCCATTCGTGATCAAGTTCGCAATCTGGGGGGTGAAATACGCATTGGCAGCGGGCCGGATGGTACTAAACTGGAGGTTAGTGTCCCTCTTGAATCCGACGACTAAAACAAAACCCGCTTCGGTCGTTTTGGCCGACGATCACGTCTTCGTGCGCGAAGGTTTCGCTGCGTTTTGTGAGATGCAGGCCGGCCTTTCCGTAGCCGGCCAATGCGGCGACGGCGCGGCGGCGCTCGAGATGATCCAATCGCTGCGCCCGGACTTCGCCATTCTGGACCTCAATATGCCGATATTATCCGGTGTACAGGTGGTCAAGAAGGCTCGGGATGCCAAATGCACCACCCGACTCATCATTCTGTCGGTGGAAAAAGACGAAAACCTGGTCGTCGAGGCTCTCCACGCCGGCGCCGACGCCTATCTGCTCAAGGATGGCCCCGGCAGGCATCTGCTCGATGCCATCAACTATATCCGGGATGGCGGGGTGTATGTGACGCCCTTGCTCCGCGGCGCTAAGTTGTTCACCGAGGCTGATCATAAGGAGAAGGAGGATCCCCTGAATTGCTTAAGCCACCGCGAATGCGAGGTGTTCCACCATCTGGTCAACGGCCTCCGCAATAAGGACATCGCGGAATTGCTCGGGATCAGTCCCAAGACGGTGGATACTTACCGCGCCAGTCTCATGCGCAAACTACGCGTTCGGGACCTTGTCGGGCTCGTTAAATTTGCTATTGATAGGGGATTAACCTCGACCTAGTTTCCCCGCAAGGGAAGCGTCATAATTTGCGCCACGGCGCGGCAACGGGCATAGGCTTCGAGAGATTCGATCAAAGCCTCCAGAGTTGCCTTGCGCTCGTAGAGCCGCTGTAAGGTCTGGCGTTGTGCCTCCGTATGGTTGGGAGGGAAGTCGATTCGCGTTGCGGGGGAGGGGAGTGTGGAGTTAGTCACAGTCAGATCTTCCTTAAGTTTGTTATCAGTTAATCCCTTAACGTTAACTAAGATTTTTCCTAGTTGTTAAGGATAAATCCTGATGGTTAGGAAATCAAGAGCAAAGGCTCCTGTTTGTCAAACTTTTTTGAGGGTGATGACGTTCCCCACTATTTGTATCGCGTTACGATAGAATATTGATATGGATTCTGTCGAAACCGATCTTTCCGCAGACGAATATCAGGCTCTGGCCGAGTTTCGTTATCGCGTGCGCCGCTTTCTGCGCGTCAGCGAAGAAGCCGCCGCCAGAGCCGGAATTGAAGCCCGTCAATATCAGTTTCTGCTTGCGTTGAAGGGGCTTATTCAACAGCAACGGGTTACGATCAGCGACTTAGCCGAGCGGATGCAGTTGCGCCACCACAGCGTAGTGGGCCTGATTAACCGTCTGGTCGAGCGGAAACTGATCGAGCGCCGGCGCGGAGACAGCGACCGGCGCCAGGTCTATATCCACCTCACGCAGCGCGGCGACGATCTGCTGCGCAAACTCGCTTTATATCATCGTGGCGAACTGCAGGCAGCCGGCCCTGCACTGTTATCGGCATTACAGGCTCTGATGGGACCGAACGCGCGGGGGGAACAGAGTGTCAAAGCCTCATTCGCAGACTAAACCTCGCTCCGCCGCGCTCGGCGATTTCACCACCAATCGTGAGGTTATCGGGATTTCCGGTCTGGCCATCGCGATCGGGTTTGTGGCGGCGTTTATAGCGCTGGCATTGCTCCGCCTCATCGGGTTCTTCACCAACCTCTTCTTCCTGCAGCGGATCGGGTCGTCTCTGGTTTCGCCTGCCAATAATCACCTGGGTATTTTCGAAATTTTCGTACCGGTGATCGGCGCCCTGATTATCGGCTTTATGGCCCGCTACGGCAGCGAGCGCATCCGCGGGCATGGCATTCCCGAAGCCATCGAAGCGATCCTGATCAACGGCAGCAAGGTAGAGCCGAAGGTCGCGATCCTGAAGCCGCTCTCCGCCGCCATTTCCATCGGATCGGGTGGACCGTTCGGTGCGGAAGGTCCGATTATCATGACAGGCGGCGCCTTCGGCTCGATGATCTCGCAACTGTTCAAGCTCACGGCCACGGAGCGGAAGACGCTGCTGGTGGCGGGCGCGGCGGCGGGCATGTCGGCAACATTCGCCTCGCCTGTCGCCGCCGTTCTGCTGGCGGTCGAACTTCTCCTGTTTGAATGGAAACCGCGCAGCCTGATCCCAGTCGCGCTGGCCAGCGTCACCGCCGCGGCCACCCGCCGCTACATCATCGGGATGGGTCCTTTGTTTCCCGTACCGCACCATCCTGTGTTTATCGGGCCGGAGGGGCTCGCCTCCTGCCTGCTAGTCGGACTGCTCGCCGGCGTGCTTTCCATGCTGCTCACCGCGGCCGTGTATGCCGCGGAGGATGCGTTCCAGCACCTGCCGATTCACTGGATGTGGTGGCCGGCGCTGGGCGGACTCGCCATCGGTCTCGGCGGACTCATCTTCCCACAGGCGCTGGGCGTGGGCTATGACACCATCCAAAGCCTGCTCACAGGCGACGTGCCGCGCAACATCATCCTCGGGATCCTGCTGGTGAAATCGGCCATTTGGGCGATCTCCCTGGGGTCGGGCACGTCGGGAGGCGTGCTCGCGCCGCTGCTGATGATGGGCGGCGCGCTTGGCGGTCTGGAAGCGATGTTCCTGCCCAACGAAGGCGCCGGATTCTGGCCGCTGGTGAGCATGGGTGCGATCCTCGGCGGCACCATGCGTTCGCCGTTCACCGGCATCATCTTCGCGCTGGAGCTGACGCACGATGTCAACATCCTGCTGCCGTTAATGCTGGCGACCGTTATCGCGCACGGCTTCACCGTGCTGACGCTGAAGCGCTCGATTCTCACCGAGAAGGTGGCCCGCAGGGGCTTCCACCTGAGCCGCGAATATGAGGTCGATCCGCTGGAGATCCTGTTCGTACGCGAGGTGATGCGCACCAACGTGGCGGCGCTGCCGGCGGCGGTCACGCGTGCCCAACTGGCGCAATCGCTGAAGGTGGATCATAAGGTGGTGCAGATGCTGTATCCGGTGGTGGACGATCAGAACCGTATGGCCGGCGTGGTGACGCGGCGGGCGCTGCAGAACCTCGTTCAGGAAACCTGGCCTACGGATACGCGCTCGCTCGGGGAAGCAGTGAATCCGAATCCGGTGGTGGCGTACGCCGACGAACCGCTGCGCCTGGTGGTATATCGCATGGCGGAGACCGGGCTGACACGCTTTCCGGTGGTAGCGCCGGACGATCCGAAGAAGCTGGTCGGGATGGTGTCGCTCTACGATCTTTTGCAGGCGCGCACCCGAACCATCGAGCACGAGCGGCATCGCGAGCGCGTGCTGCGCCTTCGGCTGCCGTTCGGTGCCAAGCCGGTATCGAGCGCGTCCGGCGATTAGGTCGTGCGGCGGACGGTGCTCACCATCGGGCATTCGACGCACCCCATCGGCGAGTTTATCTCGATTCTCGAAGCGCACGGCGTCGACGTGCTGGCGGACGTGCGCACGATTCCGCGCTCGCGGCACAATCCGCAGTTCAATCGGGACTCACTGGCATCCTCGCTGGCGGAGGCGGAGATGCGCTACATCGCGATGCCCGGCCTCGGCGGTCTGCGCCATCCGCGTCCGGATTCGCCGCACACGGCGTGGCGCAACGCCTCTTTTCGTGGCTACGCCGGTTATATGCAGACCGCCGAATTTCGTGAGAACCTGGACAGGTTGATCGACCTTTCGCGGCAGGCCCCGACGGCGATTATGTGCGCGGAAGCCGTCCCCTGGCGCTGCCATCGCTGGCTGATCGCCGACGCGCTGGTCGTGCTCGGCATTCCGGTGGAGCACATCATGACGGCTACGTCGGCACGGCCGCACCAGGTTACGCCATTTGCCCGCGTGGAAGGCAAGCAAATCATCTATGACGCTGCGTAGGTCTCAGGCGCCCGCCGCGCTGCGGGCGGTGCGCGCGGGCTAGCCTCGCGCGCGGTGTTCGGGGGCGCCCACGGTCTTCCGACGCCCGCCAGCAGGTTGGCAGCCAGGGCGTCGATACGGCGTGGGTCGGCGGGGAATCGGCGGCGCGATACTTTCGACGGGCCTGCGCCGGCGCTAAAATCAAAGGTGGGTACCTTAGCTGAACAATTGAACGCGTGCGTGCGCGAAGGCGATCTGTACGAACGCCTGGAGGGCAGCCGCATTCGCTGTTACGCGTGCGGCCACTGCTGCCCGATTCCCGCCGGATTCGCCGGCGTCTGCAAGGTGCGATTCAATCGCGGCGGCAAGCTCTACGTCCCCTGGGGCTATACGGCCGCGCTGCACTGCGATCCTATCGAAAAAAAGCCGTTCTTCCACGCCCTGCCGGGCGCGCGTGCGCTCAGCTTCGGGATGCTCGGCTGCGATCTGCACTGCGGCTATTGCCAGAACTGGATCACCTCCCAGGCGCTGCGCGATTTTCGCTCGTCGCTCGAATTCGATTCCGCCGATCCGCGATCCATCGTCGCGGTGGCGAGGGCCGAACGGGCCGAGTGCATCGTCAGCACCTACAACGAGCCGCTGATCACCAGCGAATGGGCCGCCGCCGTCTTCCGCGAGGCTCGCGCCGCCGGTCTGCGCACCGGCTTCGTTTCCAACGGAAATGCCACCCCGCAGGTCCTCGAATACCTGCGGCCGTGGGTGGACCTTTACAAAGTCGACTTGAAGAGCTTCGACGAGCGGCACTATCGCGAGTTGGGCGGCCGCATCGGCCCGATCCTCGATTCCATCGGCCGTATCCATGCGATGGGCTTCTGGCTGGAAGTCGTGACGCTGATCGTGCCCGGTTTCAACGATTCCGACCAGGAACTGACCGCGCTCGCGCGCTTCCTGGCGGGCGTCTCGCCGGATATCCCGTGGCACGTCACGGCGTTTCATCCGGACTACAAGATGCGCGACCCGCACGCGACGCCCGCGGAAACACTTCTGCGCGCCGTCCAAATCGGCCGCGCGGCGGGACTCCGCTATGTCTATGCCGGGAATCTGCCGGGTCGCGTCGGCAACCTGGAAAATACGATGTGCCCGCAGTGCGGCGGGCTGCTGGTGGAGCGGAGCGGCTTTCGCGTGCTCCATAACCGCGTCACGCCCGGCGGAAAATGTCCGGATTGTACGACGGCGATCCCGGGCGTGTGGTCGGCCGGTCCGAGGCCGAGGCAAGAGGAAACGGATCTGATCCATATCCGCTGCGGATAAACGATGGCAGACGTGCATTGCTCGCCGTACGCCGGGACGTGGTATCCCGGCGACGAAGGAGAGCTTGGGCGGCTCGTCGAAGGCGCGCTGGAACGCTCTCTCGCTCGCACCGGCCCGGAACTGCTGCCGGAGCCGATCGCATTCGTGGTGCCGCATGCCGGCCTGATGTATTCGGGCACCGTGGCCTGCGCCGCTTACCTGTACCTCCGGGCGCGCCGGCCGCGGCGGGTCGTGGTGCTAGGGTTTTCGCATCGCGGCGGACCGGCAGGAGTCGCAATACCGGATGTCCAATCGTTCGCCACGCCCCTCGGTGAGACGAGCGTGGATGCCGAAGCCGTCGCGTTTCTGCGATCCCATCCGCAGTTTCGCGTAGTAGATGAAGGGCTGGTCTGCGATCACTCGGTCGAAATGCAACTGCCGCTGATCCGATACACGGCGTCCGCGGCTCGCATCGTGCCGCTGTACGTCGGATCGATGCCGGCCGCGGAGCAGCACGCGGCGGCCCAGGCGTTGGCGCGACTGGCGGGCGCCGATACCTTGTTTCTGGCCAGCTCCGACTTCGCGCATTTCGGCCGCGCCTTCGGATTTCAACCGTTCCCCGCCGACGACAAGGCGGCGGAGAGGCTGGCCGACCTGGACCGTGGCGCGATAAACGACGCCGGCAGCCTGGACCCGGAGCTGTTCCTGGAAGGCTTGCGGCAGAGCGGATCGAACGCCTGCGGACGCGCTCCCGTCGCGCTCCTGCTGCGCACACTGCAAGCGCTCGGTGGCGAAGAGATTTTCCAGCAACTGCTCGATTATCAGACTTCGGGTGAACTGACCGGCGATTTCAGCCACTCGGTGAGCTATGGCGCGCTCGGATATTTTCCCGCATCGTCATTCCGCCTGAAACCCGCCGAGGCGGAGAAACTGCTCGACGTCGCCGGCCTGAGTCTGACGCGCTATCTGCGTGACGGCACTCGCGTCGGCAAGTTGCCGGAAGTCGCGCCCGCCCTGATGCGCCGCGGCACCGCATTTGTAACGCTGCGCGAGCAAGGCAAGTTGCGCGGATGCGTCGGTACGCCGGGCCGCGCCGCACATCTGCAGTTCCTGATACCACGACTCGCACTCTCGGCGGCAACCGAAGATTCGCGCTTCCGCCCGATCCCACCGGGTTACGCCGGTGAGTTGGACGTCGAGATTTCGCTGCTGACGCCGCTCAAGCGCGTGCGCGATCGCGGATCGTATCAACTGCACGAACACGGCGCGCTCCTGGAACGTGGAGAACGGCGCTCGCTGCTGCTGCCGGAGGTGAGCCTCGACCGGGCGTGGGAAGCAGACCAGTTCTGGAATGCGCTGGCGGACAAAGCGAACCTCTCGCCGGACGTGTACGACCAGCCGGGCACACGCCTGCACCTGTTCCGCACCCAGAAGATCCGCCGGGCCGGCCTCACTTGTGCGGCGGATACGTCTTGCTGAAGCCGTTGCGGCTGTTGGTAACCACAAACGAACCGTCGGCGTTGGCCTCGATCTTGATGTAGCGGAGCGTGTCGTTGCGGTCCGTCATGTTCGCGATGAACTGCTCCGGCGAGTTGTGATCCTTCATGTCTGATTTGTCCACCGATCCGGGCGTGACCCATACGGTCTGCCAGACGTCCATCTGCGGAACCATGCGCAGGACCTTAAAGCCGTCGTTGGTGCCATACCGGCCGGCGCGATAGCCCCCGCTCAGGAAGGCCGCACGCGGCTGTAGTCCCATAACTTCAGCCTCGAGCGGCGCCGATCTGCGCCAAAAGTAATCGCTGTAGGCAGAGGATTTCGGGAAACGGCTGGCGTGATGAGTTGCCAGATAAGCGTCGACCGTCCCGATCAGGTTGCGCGGGCAGAACAGCGCATACAGCCGCTCCCACGACAGATCGCCGAGGTGGATAAAGCGGAAGCGTCCGAGCGTGAGCAGCAGGCCGAGCGAATTTTGATCCTCGCCGTCGTCGGCCGCCCGCACCTCTGTCTGCGCGCACGCGGGATTGGCATTTCCGCCGCCCGCCAGCGGCGACGTGATCACGGCGCCTTGCGAAGCGAGGATCCGGACATCGATGTCGCCGAACGAGAGTTTGTCGCCCGGCTTCGGTACGATGTGGCGGAGTCCTTGGCGTGCCTTGGCGTGCGCCGCGTAAAGATCGTCGGCCGACTTCGCCATCCCCGGACGCACCTCCTGATGCACGAACGTCTCCCAGCGCCGCTCCTTCCACCAGGCGTCGTCGTGCCCGGCTTCCGCACCCTGGCCGTGATCAACGATGGTGGAGATCGGGAACTTTGCCGCCAGTCCCGGAAAGCCCTCGGCATGATCGTGATGATAGTGCGTCACCACCACGTAGTCGAGCTTCGACACGCCGGCCAGCTTCAGAGTGGCGAACACACGATCGAGGTTGCGCATAAACCCCGTATCGATCAGCAGCGATTCGCCGGTAGGTGCAACCACCAGAGCCGCCGTGGCATCCACGGGTGATTCGTCGATTACGTAAATGGTGAGCGGCTTGGCGGCCTGCAACGTACCGACAAGGCCCAGCAGCACGCAAGCAATGATCTTGAGCGTGAACGGCATTTGCGTCTTACTATAGACTCGATTAGAGACTCCAGTCAATATCTATTCTCTTCCAATGATTGCGTTTTCTTTCTCTTGACATCCTTTTCTGCTGGATATAGATCGATCTTAAACCAGCGTGGTCAATAAACCTGGGCAAGAATTCGAGGCTCGGCGGGACGACATTCAGCGGGTGGCAGGTTAGCGGCATTCTCTCCGTGCGCGGCGTCGATGCGCCGGCGATTCGCTCGGGGCAGGACAATTCCTTCTCGGGCGTGGGCAACGAAACGGCCCGACCAGGTGCGCGCTGGAGTTCCGCGGATTCGCGCTGAAGTTCCGCTTCTAAAGCATCGGCGCGAGCGTTCGCATAACATTCTCCGCCACCAGCCGGTTGCCCTCCACGTTCGGGTGGAGAGCGTCGCGCTGCATGTAGCGGGAGTCTCCCCCCACGCCCTGCAGCAGAAACGGGATCAGCGCAGCCTTGTATCTCGCCGCCAGTTCCGGATAGATGCGCTCGAAGCTGCGGATGTAATCCGGCCCGTAGTTCGGCGGCAGAGTCATGCCGGCCAGCACGACGCGCGCGCCCGCCTTCTGCAAGGTTATGACGATCTGCTCCAGGTTCGCGCGTGTCGTGGCCACCGGGATGCCTCGCAGCCCGTCGTTGGCGCCCAACTCGACAATCACGATGGCCGGCTTGAGCGCAATCACCTGATCGACGCGCTCCAGGCCGTCGCTCGACGTGTCGCCGCTGATGCCGGCGTTCACCACGCGATACCGCAGGCCGCGCGCGTTCAGGTCTTTCTGCAGGAAGTCGGGATAGCTCTGCCCCGAATCCACGCCAAAGCCTGCCGACAGGCTGTCGCCGAACGCCACGATCACGGAGCGGTCATCCGGCGCGGCCGGCTTCGTGGCGGGCGCCGCCGACTGCTGCGCGGGAACCTGAGACTGCGGCTGCTCGCGCTCGCCGCACGCAGTCAGCAATACGCAGGCGGCCAACCAATAAATGCGCATAATGGAAGAAGCGTCCCTTCTCCTATCATGATTCAGGTTCGCGGCCTCACCAAGACCATCACCTCCGGCTCCAGGCGCGTCGAGATTCTCAGAGGCATCGATCTCGACGTGCCGAAGGGACAGTTCGTCGCCATTGTCGGACCGTCGGGCAGCGGGAAGAGCACACTGCTGGGTTTGCTCGCGGGACTCGATACGCCGACCGCGGGCAGCATTCGTCTAGATGGCCAGGAGATCGCCGGCATGGAGGAGGACCGGCTGGCCGTGCTGCGCGGGCGCACGATCGGATTCGTGTTCCAGTCGTATCACCTGATCCCGACGCTCACGGCCGAGGAAAACGTGCTGCTGCCGCTCGAACTGGTGGGCGATGGGTCGGACGGGGCGGCGCGCGCCCGCGAACTGCTCGGACGCGTCGGACTGCTCGACCGGCGCGATCACTATCCGGTGCAACTTTCGGGCGGCGAGCAGCAGCGCGTGGCGCTGGCGCGCGCGTTCATGCTTCGGCCGCCCCTGCTGATGGCCGACGAGCCCACGGGCAATCTGGATTCCGCCAACGGTCACATGGTCTTCGAGATGCTCGCCGCGCTGAACCGGCAGGAGGGTGCCACGCTCGTGCTGGTGACGCACGACACGGAACTGACCGCGCAAGCCGATCGCGTCATCGCACTGCGCGACGGGGTCATTGTGAGCGATGAAACCCGCTGACTCAAGACATGGCGCAGGCACTCGTCTGCCCGTTCGAGACTCGTCGCGATCCTTTGGGCACGAGACAACCGCCACGACGAGCTTTGAACTCCTAGTGCCAAGGAAAATGCATGAGCGATCGATATAAATCAGCAGAAATCTGATGAAACATTCCCACCATTTCCGGGCCGGCGTCTTTCCTCGAGTTGCATGTGTTTTCTCGCGACCGCAACGGATGACGAAGCGAAATCGAGTGTGCAAATCTTTTCTCGCGGATCGCGAACATTCGATAAATCGACAAGCTGCGCCCGCCGCAGAGACGCCGAGTCGCAGAGAAAGCGCAGAGAGCCCCAGTTCATGTGTTGTGTGCGTTCCTCTGCGTCTGGGCGTCTCTCCGAGAGTTCGGAGCGATCGATTTTTCCCGGCGAGTCTGAATCCGCCGACGACATCGGGAGAGACTCGTCCCGATCCTCGTGGGTCTGAGCCAAGAGAACCGCGCAGAGGAGTCTCGACCCGGCAGGCACCAGTCTCTGCGCTACATCCCGAATGAGAACTTTCAACCGATTTCCGTGGTCCACCGCCGTGAAGATCGCGTGGCGCGAGGCGCGGCTGGCTTCCGCCCGCTTCGGGTTCGTAGTGCTAGCGGTGGCCGTCGGTGTGGGATCACTGGCGGGCGTGCGTGGTTTCAGCCGGGAATTCCGCCGCATGCTGCTGTCGCAGGCGCGCACTTTGATGGCCGCCGACATGACGGTCCGGATCTTCGGCCTGCCCACGCCGGATCAGACCGCGGCACTCGAATCGCTCGAAAAAAGCGGCGTGCGCGAGACTTGGATCACCGAAACATTCACGATGGCGTCATCGGCCGAGGTCCACGAACCGCTGCTGGTCTCGCTGAAGGCAGTCGACCCTTCGGTCTATCCTTTTTATGGCAACGTACGGCTGGATCCGGCTGTGCCACTTTCGCAAGCGCTGGACGGGCAGTCTGTCGCCGTGTCTCCCGACCTGCTGTTGCGCTTGCGAACGAAGCCCGGCGAGAGCCTGCGCATCGGCGGGCAGGAGTTTCGTATCGCGGGCGCGCTCGCCGCCGAGCCCGATCGCATGACCGGCAGCCTCAACGTCGGCCCGCGTGTGATGATGACCCGCGCCGGGCTCGACCGCACCGGCCTGATCAGCCTCGGCAGCCGCGCCTCCGAGCGCTTCCTGCTGCGCCTGCCGGAGGGCGGCCCCGGCGTGCAGGAGGTGCGGAATCATCTCAAGCGCGCGTTCCCCGAGAGCACGATTGCCGATTATCGCGAGACGCATCCGGTGATCACGCGCGGGCTCGATCGCGCCACCACGTACCTGAGCCTCATCAGCCTCATCACCCTGATCGTCGCCTCGCTGGGCGTGGGCACGACGATCCAGTCGCATCTTCAGCAGCGGATGGACACGATTGCGATCATGAAGTGCCTGGGGGCGCGCGCCGGCCAGATCGCGCGCATTTACGTGGCGCAGACCCTGATGCTCGGGCTCGCCGGTGGGGTAGCCGGCATGATCGTCGGGATGGCGATCGAGCGCGTATTTCCGTCGCTGGTCGCGCGCTACTTTCAGATCGACGTCGCGGGCTCACTCGACTGGCCGGCGGCGGCCGAAAGCCTCGGCATCGGACTGCTGGCGACGCTGCTGTTCACCCTGCCGCCTCTCGCCGGAATCCGCCTGGTCCGCCCGGCTACGATTCTGCGCCGCGAGATGGCCGAAGCCCGGCCGCCCTGGCGCGAGCGCTGGCGCAACATCCGCCCGGCGGTGATTGCCGGCGTCTTTGTACTCGCCGGCATCGCGGCCATCGCCGTCGGACTCGCCGGCGCCACTCCGCGCGATGCCCTCCGCATGGGCATCTACTTCGTCGTCGCGCTGCTGGCCAGCCTCGGCCTGATGTCGCTGATTGCCTGGCTGCTGCTCGCCGGCGTGCGCCTCTTTCTGCAACGCTCGCCCTGGAAGCTTCCGGCCACGCTGCGCCACGGCGCCGCGAACCTGTACCGGCCAGGCAATCACGCCGCGGCCGTGCTGATCGCACTCGGTATCGGCGTGATGTTCACGCTCACCGCGTATCTGCTGGAGCGATCGCTGGTCTCGAACATCCGCTCGAGTGCGCCACCGGGAATGCCGAATGTTTTCCTGCTCGACATCCCCGGACGGCAGCGGCAGCCGTTTACTGATCTGCTGACGCGCCAGCCCGGTGTGGAGAGCCGGCCCGAAATCTTCGGCGCGGTCTCGCTGAAGCTCGCCACCGTCGAAGGCGTGCCCGTGGAGAAACTACGCCTCGAAGGTTTTGGGCGCCGCTTTCTGCGCACCGGCCCGGTCACCTGGATGGCCGACAAGCCTGCCGAT